>Ga0307375_10001065_pt1 | contig 31182 bp, 18 predicted proteins | sample TR1MG_FD_202531 | JGI IMG/M metagenome (GOLD analysis project Ga0307375, IMG submission 202531) | Soil microbial communities from Risofladan, Vaasa, Finland - TR-1 | ecosystem: Environmental > Terrestrial > Soil > Coastal area > Acid sulfate soil | place: Finland: Risofladan, Vaasa | collected... | reverse complement strand
TGCGGCCCTTGGTCAAAAAAATCCGCTCGATAACCCCAATCCCTCGCGAATTCTTTTCCTGCTGAACTTTCTTGCGGCGCTGTCCGATAAATGCCATGTAGCCGAAATGTGGACGACAAACGCAGAAAGCGCGAAAAAGTTTCGAAAAAAGATTCACAAATATTGTATAAGTCCACACAGGGAAAGCAGTAAGGCCAGAAATATTACGAAAAGGATGCAACTATCTGCCATCCACGCTGTCTAATTCTACAAAGGTTCGCGGAGTCGGAGGTGACGTGTGATGGTGGAAAAATTCTCAGTACCGGAACTAGCGGCATTGCGGAACGAATTGCTCGACAGCGGGCTGGACTCGCGGGGCGCGGCAGAGTTGCTGCAGATGTTTCTCGTTGGACGAGGCTATGGGGTTTCGCCGGAAGCAGCCCGCGATGCGATTTCAACGGTGGAAGGTTCGGGCTGCGCGATTGACGTGATTCAGCGCGAACTGAACCGGATCGCCATGGTGCAGTAACCGCGCGTCCATAGAGGCGCGTTAGGCATAACTGGAAGAAATACAATGGCCCGTGCGGCGTGCGCGGGCCATTTGCTTTTCCAGATCTCCGCACAAAGAAAAAAGGCGGAGCCGGGTGGCTCCGCCAGAAGTGAGTGTTCAACTCGCACTAGAAGATGATCTTCGCGCCAAGCTGCACAATACGCTGACCGGCAGCCGAGTTCGGCAGGCCGAAGTAGGTGAACGGCGCGGTTGTCGGGTTCTGCTGCTTCAGCGTGCTGCCAATCAACGCATACTGTGTGTTGTACACGCCGGTCACGTTGAAGTGGTTGAACAGGTTGAACGCCTCAGCAAAAAGCTGCACCTTCAAACGATCGCCATAGACGTTGACGTTGCGCAGGATGCGCGGATCGAACGACCATGTTGCCGGAAGAACAAACGTATTCCGCCCGACTCCGGGTACGCGGTCGGTAGCGCGGTTGCTATCGCCGTTGAGGTCGCCGTTTACGATGGCCGAGTACGGCTGTCCGCTCTGTGCGCTGAGAATACCACTCAGTTGCCAGCCGCTTACGACCGCCTTGGCGAGCTTCGGCAAGTTCTGGCCGTACTTCAGCTCCCATACACCGCTGGCCACCAGACGCTGACGCTGGTCGTTCACGCCGTTACCGCGATCAAGCCACGGCATCGTCGGATACTCGACCATCTTCGCGTCATCGCCAAAGCTGAATGGAACCACCGAAGTAGCATCAGGAGCGTCGTCGATGACGTGTCCCCAGGTGTATGCCACGCTGCCCTGGAAGTTGCGGGCAAAGCGGCGGTTCAACTGCATCGTCAATCCGTTGTAGATCGAATTCGCATTGCTCTGGAATTCTTCGATACGGCTGAATCCAGCGTAAGGACGAACCGACGGATACTTCAGGTACGTGAATGTCTTGCCGGTGACAGTGTCGGTGATCGTCGCAGGCGTCAGCGTGCCAAGGTTCTGATCAGCCGAGCGCTGCAAGTGATTTCCCTTCACCCAGAGGTACGCAACGGTCAGCGAGGTGTTCGGAGTCAGTTGGTACTCCGCGCTCAAGTTCGCCTGCTGCACGATCGGGTTGTGGAACTTCGGCTGCACGACAAAGATCGTCGGCGGCGCGGAGCTGCCACCAACCGGAGGCGCGCAACTGGGCGAGTTCGTCGGAGCACCGCAAAGCGTGTTGGGATACAGGGGAACAATTGCTCCCGAGTAAGTGAATGTGCTGACGTTGACGCCGTTGTTCGACATCGCCGTGCCCAGCATGATGGTGGGAGTGTTGCCGTAGAAAATGCCGTATCCGCCGCGGACAACCAACTTATTGCTGTCCAACGGGCTGTAGGCAAATCCAAAGCGCGGTTGCCACTCATCCTTCAGAATGTCGATCTTCGCCGTGTTGAAACCGTAGGCCAGCGCAGCCGGATTCGTGACACCGGACTGCTTGGCGAGCTGCGCATCATAGCGGAAGCCAAGGTTGAGCGTCAGCTTGCTATTGACGTGGAAGTCGTCCTGCACGAAGAAGGCCGGCTGCGTCATGTCAGGATGCGTGGTGGGACCGGTGGTGCCTGTGCCGGCGAATGCCTGCGTGTAGGTCACGGTGCCCAGCGGCGCAACGCCCATCAAACTGCGGCCGAAATCTTCGAGGCTGTTGAAGTTGTACGAGCCGGAGAAGTTGCCGGGGAAGAAGTTCAGAATGTGGTCGACGATAACGTCGCCGCCGAACTTCAGGGTGTGACGTCCCCACAGCACGGTAAGGGTGTCGCCGTATTGCTCGCGCTTGATGGTGGTTTCACGCGGGCTGAAGAAGTTGCGCCCCACGGTGAGAAGCAACTGTCCGGCTTGCCGGACATTCGCTTCCGGAAGAATGCTATTGGCAAGGCCGGGCTCCTTGTCGCGAAGCCAGGTGAAGCGGAACTGGTTCACCATCCGGTTGCTCAGCGTGGACGTGGCGGAGACGGTAACCGTGTCGGAGTGCACGACGGAATCGCCCGTGTGTTCGGACGAGTTGGTCGGGCCGCCATTTTCATAAGACCCGCCTGTGAAGAGCTGGCGGTTCCAGCGCGCGCTGATCTGATTACGCTGATTCAGGTTATAGTCGAGTTTGCCAAGATAGGTGTTCTGATTGAGCGTGCGGTTATACGAACCGGAACGCGCCGCAAGATAGCTCAACGCCTTCTGCTCGTACTGGTCTGGAGATGCAATCACCGGGGGAACATAGGCGACGACGTTCGGCTGGGCGTTGCGCTGGCCATCGAAATCGAAGAAGAAGAACAGCTTGTCCTTCACGATGGGTCCGCCAAGATTGCCGCCGAATTGATTAAAGTGATACTTCGGCTTGGTCGTCGTCGGAACATGGTTCAGGGAGTTCTTCAACTTGAGAATGGGATCGTTCGCATTCAGCGACTGGTCGCGATAGAACTCGAAGGCTTCGCCGTGAAATTTGTTGGTGCCGGACTTGGTGACAACGTTGATTACCGCGCCACCGGCGCGTCCGAGCTCCGCAGAGTATGCGTTGGAAGCGACCTGGAATTCCTGCACGGCGTCTTCGCTGAACTGGTACGGGGCACGGCCGGAACCTGCGCGGCCGGTGGTCTGCCCGAAGAACGTGTTGTTGTTATCGGCGCCGTCCACGGTCAGAGAATTCAGCGTGCCACGCAGGCCGGCGAAGCTGATGTCGCCGGTACGCACGTCGCGGGTAACACCCGGCGTGAGCAAAACGAAATCGATGAAGTTGCGACCGTTGACCGGCAGCTGCTTGATCGAGCGGTCATTGACGGTCGAGCTGACCTGGGTGCGTGTGGTTTCCACCACCGGCGCTTCATCGGTAACGGTGACCTGCTGGGTTTGGCTGGCAACGCTCAACGTGATGGGAAGGTTGAGTTGAGCGCCTACCGATACATTGATGTTCTTCAATGCAGCAGTGGCAAACCCCGCTTTAGTGGCGGACACCTGGTAGGCACCGACGGGGACAATCGGGAAGACGAACAATCCGACCTGGTTCGAAGTCGTGGTGTACGTAGCACCGTTCGCAAGGTTTTTCGCAACGAGATTGGCGCCGGGAACCACGGCACCGCTCGCATCTTTTACTGTACCTCCGATGCTTCCGCCCGCCAGGGATTGCGCAAGGCTAAGACCAGCCAGCGCAAACACCACGACGAACAGACGCACGAAGCGGCTCATAGACTGCTTTTGCATCGCTCAAGTTCTCCAAGGAAAAATCGTGCAGCACAACAGTTGCAAGCACTAATATGCTGGTACAAACGTAGCAAAGAACGCAGTGGAAAAGTTGAATGCCCGATGAAATATACATCTTCAAAAAGCACTGACGTGCCATTGATTTTCACTGTGTTTTCAAGGGTTCTAGCGGAGATTGAGGCTTCTCGATATGTAACTGAACCGTTCGTGTGTGGCCATGTTTGCGCTACTGATCAAGACTTAGGTGCCGCCTGTTTCCGGATGGAATTGCCGACGAAAAAACCAAAATTGGCGAAGGTCCTGGTCAAACTTTAAGTTTCCTGCTGCACCATCGCGCCGTACCTGCGTTAGAGTTCTGATGAGGATCGATTGATGGCACAGACCACGTTCTCCGCAACGGACTTTTTGGGGCTCAGCATTGCAGAGATTGCGCCGCTGATACGCAACCTGCAACTCTCTCCGGTGGAGGTGACCGAGCGTTGCCTGGAGCGGATCTCGCAACTGGATCCGTTGTTGAATTCTTTCATTACCGTCACGTCGGAACAGGCCATGGCGGAGGCACACCTCGCGGAAAGCGAACTCGTCAGCGGAAGATGGCGCGGGCCACTGCATGGCGTGCCCGTTGCGCTTAAGGATCTGATCGACGTGGCAGGTGTTCCGACGACGGCCGCAAGCAATGTGTTGCGCAAAAACGTTCCCACGGTGGACGCGCCGGTTGTGCGGAGATTGCGAAGCGCCGGCGCCATCCTTCTGGGAAAACTGAACCTGCATGAATTTGCATACGGCGGCAGCGGATTGATCAGCGCTTACGGAGCTGCGAAGAATCCAATCTGCCCCGAGCGCACTACCGGTGGATCCTCTTCCGGTTCGGCCGCAGCCGTCGCCGCACACCTCTGTTTTGCTGCGCTCGGCACTGACACGGCCGGATCGATTCGGCTGCCGTCTGCCTGCTGCGGACTGGTCGGCCACAAACCAACCTACGGACTGGTTTCCACGGACGGCGTGATTCCGTTGTCCTGGTCTTTCGACCACGTCGGGCCAATCACGCGCACGGTCCGCGACGCGGAGATCATGATGTCGTCGCTGGCCGGTCAGACCTTTGGCTTTCCGCGAACCATCGTGCAACCGGAACGAGAGCCTGACACCGCCGCGCTGCGATTGGGAATCGTCCGCGACTTTTTCTTCGATGAGATTGACCCGGGCGTCGAACGCTGCTTTGGAAACGCAGTGAAGACGCTGACGGGGCATGTCCGCGAAATCAAGGAAACGACCATCCCCGTCGACACCGACCGTACGGTCTCGACCGCGGAATCCTATGCGTACCACGAACGTTTTCTGCCTGCCCAGAGCGGAGAGTACCAGCCCGCGACGTTGCAGAGAATTCTCAGCGGACGCGACACTTCCATGACGACCTATGTGGAAAAACGGCGCGAACTCGACCTGCTGCGCGGCCGCACCCGTGACATATTCACTGATGTCGATGTGTTGTTGACACCGACCGTCCCCATCGAACCGCCGCTGCTCTCCGGCCTCACCGATATGGCAACCCTGCGAAGACACGAACTGCTGATGCTGCGTAATACACGGCCGTTCAATGTTCTCGGACTCCCCTCCGTAACCGTACCTTGCGGCACCACAGGCTCGGGCTGCCCAGTTGGATTACAAATCACCGGCTCTCCGGGGGCAGACTATGAAGTGCTGCGCCTGGCACATCTGTTGGAACAGCTGCTGTCGCCGGTCGGCGGAGCATAACGCCAACGCACTCTCGCTTCCGGTTTTGACCACTCGGAATGTTGTCCGAGCTATGCAACGATGGGCGTTTTCTACTAGAGTGAAGATCTAGACGTTATTGTTGAGCGGCGGAAAATTTGTCTACACACACGACAAAACAGCCTACTTCGGGATGGACATTTGCCGTTCGGGCCTTGCGATCACGCAATTATCGCCTGTTCTTCGGCGGCCAGAGCATCTCCCTGATCGGCACCTGGATGACGCGCATCGCGCAGGCCTGGCTGGTCTACCGGTTGACCGGTTCTGCGTTCCTGTTGGGAGTGATTGGATTCGCCGGGCAGATTCCGACGTTTCTAATAGGTCCATTTGCCGGCGTGTGGGTGGACCGATTGAATCGTCATCGCGTTCTCGTCGTGACGCAAACCCTCTCGATGCTGCAATCGTTCGCGCTCGCCGCACTGACACTGACCCACAGGATTACATTCTGGGACATTCTCTGGCTCAGCCTCTTCCAGGGCGTGGTCAATGCTGTCGACATGCCCGGGCGGCAGGCGTTTGTCGTGCAGATGGTGGAGAATCGCGCCGATCTCGGAAACGCGATTGCCCTGAATTCTTCGATGGTGAATGCGGCGCGGCTTATCGGGCCGTCGATTGCCGGACTGGTAATCGCGGCGAGTAACGAAGGCGTCTGCTTTCTGATCGACGGCATCAGTTACAGCGCCGTCATTGTATCCCTGCTGATGATGCATATTGCACCGCAAGTTGCGCGTTCAAAAATCACTGAAACACGCGTTCTGCACGATTTGCGCGAGGGATGGACTTACGTCAGCCGCTTCCACCCGATCCGGAGCATACTCATTCTGCTGGCGCTGGTAAGCCTGTTTGGAATGCCTTACACGATCTTGATGCCGGTGTTCGCAAGCCAGGTGCTGCATGGCGGTCCACATACACTGGGCTTCCTGATGGGCGCCACTGGAGTAGGTGCATTGCTTGCAGCTATGAGACTCGCGTCACGGAAGACCGTGCTCGGACTTGGCAGAGCCATTCCTTACGCGGCCGCACTCTTCGGCATAGCACTGATGCTGTTCGCCAGCTCCCGCGTGATCTGGATTTCACTTCCACTGATGCTGGTGGCCGGTTATGCAATGATCACCCAGTTGGCATCGAGCAACACCATCCTGCAGACCATAGTCAGCGATGAAAAGCGCGGACGCGTGATGAGTTTCTACTCCATGGCCTTTACCGGAATGGCTCCGTTCGGCAGCCTGCTGGCCGGAACTGTTGCAAGCCGTATCGGCGCGCCAGGGATGATGAGGATCGGCGGAGGCGTCTGCGTGCTGGCTGGAATATGGTTCTCTACGCAATTGAAACAGATTCGCGAGCTTATCCACCCGATCTATCGCGACCTTGGAATACTGCCCGAGGTTGCCACGGGCATCCAAAGCGCAGCGACTCTGAGCACCCCGCCCGAAGGATGATTTCCACGAAAAAAAAGGGGCTGCAACAATGTTGCAGCCCGCAGGGAACAGGGAGCGATTAGAAAATGAACTTCATCGCGACCTGTAACTGACGCGACGAACCGGAATCGCCCGTGGGGAAGCGGGTGCTGCGAATCACTCCGAAGAAGGAGGTTCCGACCAGCGTCCCGGGGTTTCCGAAGTTAGGGTGGTTGAAGAGATCGAAGACCTCGAAGCGGAATTCGTTCGAGACCCGTTCGGTAATCTTCGTTGTCTTGGTCAAAGAGACGTCGCTGTTGACGAAGCCCGGTCCGTACACCGCGCCTCTCGCCATATCCCCGAAGTGGTAGGTATAGCTCGAAGGGGTTCCGGTAACCGGCAGGATGAACGTCGCCGCACTGCAATTCGAAGTACGCGGATCGCAAAGTTTTGGATTTGCGAACCACTGCGTCGGATTGCCGGTGGTGGCGATGGAGCCGTTGACATCAGGACGGATGGTTTGGATTCCGGTCAACTGAGTCAATCCCGAAACGGCGATGTTCGGGATGGGATTGCCGGTCTGCACCTGCGTGATCGTCGTCATGCGCCAGCCGTCTTTGAGGCGATTGCCCTTGAACGGCAGATCGTAGATGGCGCTGATCACGAAGCGGTGACGCGCATCGAAATCCGACGGTCCCCAGTCACCCTGTGGATTAAGGCTGTTCTGAAGGACAACGCCCTGTGAACTGAGCGAGTTGTAATCCATCGACTTGGAGAAGGTATACGAAGCGTCGAACTGCAGGCCGTGGCCCATGTGCTTGTTGGCCGTGACCCACAGTGCGTTGTACCTCGAACGGCCTGCGCTGTTGATTTGTCCGATGAACCCGAGCGGACGTCCCGCCGCGTAGGCGCTGGAGGCAGAAACCGTGGGATACGGACGAACACCATTGACGAACTGGTTGATGTTCTCCGAAATACGAAGGTCGGTGCCCCTGTTGCCGAAGTAGCCGATCATGAGCGCCATGGTCGGAGTGAGTTGATGCTGAATGTTGATGTTATAGGACTGCACGTAGGCAGTGTGGAAGTTGGGGTTAATCGCGGAGGGTGAAAGCGTACCCAGCGCGGGAGTGAGATTGCCGACTGTGCTGAGCGGGATGAACGGCGTGCCCGTGCTGCCGGCAAACGATACCGGAGCAGCAAACGGCGGGTTCGACGCCAATCCGCTGACAGCATTGGTGACCGGTTGATCCGACGCCAGCGAATATCCGCCGCGAAGCACGGTCTTCTGGTTGTTGAAGACATCCCAGGCAAAACCGAGACGAGGCTGGAAGTTCTTCGCGCTTTGCGGATACGGCTTGTCGGCCTGCACGAGCGAATCCGACGACGGGATGAAGTTGACGAAACGCCCCTGTGCTTCCACCGGAGTTCCGTTCCACTCGTAGCGAAGGCCAAGTTCCAGCGTGAGGTTCGGCTTCACTTTCCAGTTGTCCTGGATAAACCCGGCAAGGGAAGTAGTGAAGATCCGGCTTGGGTGGTTGCCCGGGGTAATGGCGTACGAGTTGATGTCGCCGGCCTGGAAGGCGGCAACGTTCAGGAAGGTGGCTCGGCCCGTATCGCCGCTGAAGTTGTTGTTGTTAAACCTGCGGAACTCTCCGCCGATGTGCAGGGAGTGATTTCCCTTCAGCCAGCTTACCGTGTCCGAGAGAACAACCGTCGTGTCGCCACGGCCCTGCGGGAATCCGGCGGGACCGCCGAAATTGACCCCGATGGAGTTGATGGTGAACTGCGGAATGCCTGCCGCGGCGCCGGTAGCGACTCCGATGGCAGACCCCGGACTCTGGTCGAAGTTCGGGGCAAAGGTGATGTGGATGCGATTGAAGCCGAGTCGCGCTTCGTTCACTACCGTCGGAGAAAAGGTATGTGTTTCATTGATGGTGCCGATCTGGCGATGGCTGGCGCGATTGTCTCCAAAGCCGGTGATGTTGTTGCCCTGCAAGGTCGGTTCAATACGCTTGTCGCGCTGGAACGCGTAATAGCCGTGCAGGTTGTCGTTGTTGCCGATCCGGTGGTAGATGTCGCCAGTTTCCTGATCGATATTCACGGGAGCCGTAGCTGCGCTCTGGTAGATGTTGCTTCCAACGTTGGCCTGCGGAATCATGGCCACGAGTTTTTGGCTCGTAGGATCCGTGACACCCGCGCGTTCCGCCGACGTTAGCACGGTCTGGTTGATGGTGAGTCCCTGGCGCTGGCGGGTTCCTTCATAACTGAAGAAGAAGAACGTCCGGTTCTTCACAATGGGACCGCCGAGAGAAATGCCGAAGTTGTTGCGCTTGAAGGGTGCTTTCCTTCCGCTGGTCTGGAAGTAGTTGCGTGCATCCATCGCTTCATTGCGCAGGAATTCGAACACCTCGCCGTGGAACTTGTTGGTTCCTGAGCGGGTGGCGATGTTGACGATCGCTCCCGAGTTACGGCCGAACTCCGCGCTGTAGGTCTGGTTATCAACCTTGAACTCGGAGACAGTGTTGATCGAGGGCTGGAACGTGATCTGGTTCTGCACCATGTCATTGAGATTGATACCGTTGATCATGAAATTGACGGTATCTTCCCGCTGACCGGCGGTGTTGAACGCGAACGATCCCTGGCCGCGCAAAGGCGCCGTGAGGAATCCCGATTGCGGTGGCGTCACCGAGCCCGGAACAAGCAGTCCGAGATCGACGAAGTGCCGGCCGTTAAGCGGAACCTCCTGCACGGTTTTCTGGCTGATAACCTGTCCGACGGTCATCGTGGACGACTCGATGATCGGAGTCTCCGCGGAAACCGTGACCTCCTGTGACGTTGCCGCAACGGCCAGCGCGAAGTTCTGCTGAATGTTGCGCGATATCTCGACCTGCATGCCGGTGACAATTTTCTTCTGCATCGAAGGCGCGGAGGCTTCAATGCGGTAAGTGCCCGGCGGCAGGCCAGTAATTTGGTAGTTGCCCGTGCCATCCGTCTGGCCGGCATACGTGATTCCGGTTCCCTGGTTTGTTGCTATTACTTTTGCGCTGGCTATGACGGCTCCTCCGCTGTCTTTCACCGTGCCGTAAATAGTGGAGGTCGATTGCCCCCACAGACTGCTTCCGGCAAGTGATAACGCGGCGAACACCGTAATCGCCAACAACCTATGGATACTACGTCTGCTCCTCATTCGCCCTCCTATGGGTAGTAGAGCGGCTTCGAGAATGGGCTCGAGCAGATTTACTTATATCGATTTATGAATATTTACCGCTGGGTGGGGTCGCAGCAGGTTGGGTGATATTAGCCGCAAGTCTGACAAAAAGAATGGCACGTTGGTGTTGTTGGATAAAAAATATTTGATCTTGGTTCTGAACTGGAACCAACGATGCCGGTCATGCTGTTCCTCCTCCAATCAAAGCCATAAATCGCCGGTAAGTCCGAGAACTGCACACGAAAAATGGGCGCTCCGAAGAGCGCCCAGAAGACGTGCAATGGACAAACTTCTTAGAAGTAAAGCTTCAACGCGAGTTGCACCTGGCGGCCAGCCGCCGCGCCCAGAACACGGCCGAAGCTGCCACTGGCGATGTTGCTGACCGGAGAGCTGAACTGCGTATGGTTGAACAGGTTGTACGCTTCCAGACGCATCTCAACGTAGCGGGTTTCGTTGCTGCCGATGTAGGTATCTTTCATCAACACGAAATCGGTGTTATTGATTCCGGGTCCATGGAAGAAGTTACGGCCAGCATTGCCGATGGTGCCGTAAGGCGCACGAACGAAGTCCGTCGGGCTGAACCAGTAGTTCTTCGCCGAACTACGCGGATCCATCGTTTGAATCGAACCGGAGGTGTTCCAGTTCGGTTGATCCGGGCACGCATAGTACGAGAATGCGTCGCACGTAAACGAACGGAAACCAGTGTCCGACAGTGTGATTGGGAAACCCGTCTGAAGGGTCGTAATGCCGGAGAGCATCCAGCCCTTGAAAATTGGACTGGGGGCCCAGCTCACGAAGTTGTGAAGGTTTGGAATCTGATACAGGTAGCTGATGACCAGGCGATGACGGGCGTCATAGCCGGAATCGCCATAGTTCAGGTACGCGAATGCAGGGTAAGGATTGGTGCCGCGCGCGCCGAAGCCGCTGTTTTCCAAACCAGAGGCATTATCCAGTGCGTGCGAGTAGGTGTAGCTCATCTGGAAGTTCAACCCGTGCGTAGTGCCCTTCTTCAGGCTGACCTGCAATGAGTTGTAGTTTGAGCTCCCATTCGTACGCTGCATCCCGACGGAGCCAAAGATATTGCCAGGCGCCACTGAGTGGTCGGGGAAGTAATAGTGTTGGTAGAGAAAATCGTGATACTTGCTGTTCTGGTTGCAGTTAGGATCGGCAGCGCAGGCAGCAGCTCCGGTAAGCGTAATCGGGTTGGCCTCATACGCGCGAAGAAGGTTGTTTCCGATGGAACCGACATATCCAACGCTCAGTACCATGTCACTGGGAAATTCACGCTGGATCGTCACATTGAAGTTCTGCGCGTACGGCACATCGTATTTCGGGTCGGTAACGTTCAGGCTCATCGGGCCTTCTGCCCAGAACTGGCTGAAGTCGATGGTTGTGTCTCCAGGCTTCGGGAAGTTGCTGAACGGGAATGGATTCGGATAAACGGCTCCCGTCGAGATGTCCTGATACGGATTGGCAAAGGACGGGCTCGGTGCGCCATTCGAGTTGTATCCGAACGGCGGAGCGCCCAGGTTTTGGAGTGTGCCTTCTTCTTCCGAACGGTTGTAGAAGACGCCCCAACCGGCACGGATGGAGAACTTGTTGGAGTTGCCGCCGGAGATGAAGCCCCAGTTCGGAGCCCAGGCAATACCAACCCTAGGTCCGAAATGGTTGTAGTGAATGGAAGTGCCGGACTTTGTGCAACCGGGGTCGCCTGGGAAGACCAAGTCAACCGGCGCTGTCGGGAAGACGGTGCTCTGCTCTCCCGGGATGAAGCAGTTGATTGCTTCTCCATGGTACTGGTTGTTGTTGAGAGGAGTGTCAATCTGATAGCCGGTGCCGTAGTTCAAGGTGAAGTTGTCCTTGATCTTCCAGCTATCCTGCGCATAGATGTAGTACTCCCAAGCACGGGCGTTGATGAGGCCGCCCGCCGTCTGGTTGTAGGTGTCTGGGATACCGAGCAGGAAGTCAGCGGCTGGATCTCCGGTGCTGAAACCGCCATTCCCTCCGAAAGCGAAACTGCCGTTGTTCCGGCCATAGAACGGGTTGTCAACCGAGAACCGCCGCCCATCGAAGCCGAACTTGAAGGTGTGACGTCCCGCAATATGCGAGAAGTTGTCGGTTAATTCATACGTCTGGTCGTCGCGGGGTTGCGGACCGTTGGTGCTGAAACCAAGGGTGAAATAGCCCGTAACACCGACGGACGGCATACTGGCTCCGGCAGAGTCCTGCGACTTGATCCCGGTAAAGCCAAAAGAGGCTGGTTGGGCCACCGTCGCCGGGTTCACGGCTCCGAAGTTGAAATACGTCCACCCAAGGCGGACCTCATTCAGAGTTGTTCCGCTGAGCGTGTGCGTCCAGTCTGCCGTGTACTGGTATGCATAACGCGTGTCCACTTCGCCCCAGCCCGGGAGAGTAGCGCCGGTAAATGCAAGGCCTGCACTTCCAGGCGCGCGCTGGTAGAACAACACTCCCCAGAGAGCGTCCTTCTGCGAGAGAGTGTGATCGATACGCGCCAGATATTGGTTCTGGAACGTCTTATTCTGCGAATTAAAGCTGTACGTATTGTTTGGTGCATTCGGCAGCGGCACGTACTTGTTCATCAATGCGACTGCCAGCGGATTGAAGTTCGAGGTCGGGATGATGCCATTCGGGAACAGCACCGCACAGTTCGGATTCGCTTGGGGGCATCCAGCGGACGTGTAGGGCGTGCCGGCAGGATACATGTTGCCGTCCGAACCCTTCATGGCATATGGAGATTTCGCACTGCCAAAGCCGCCGTCGGCGCTAAAGTCACCGTTGCGTTGCGCCTGAGAAAAGACCGTGGTCGGTGCGTTGCCTGCCGGTTGGACCGCCCGGTTTCCCTGATACGACAGGAAGAAGAACGTCCGATCCTTGATGATGGGACCACCAAGAGTAACGCCGAACATGTTCTGGTGATATACCGGCTTTGTCTTCTGGAAATAGTTGCGATCATTCAGGAACGTGTCGCGGTAGAACTCGAAAAGATCACCATGGAACTGGTTGGTTCCGTTCTTGATGACCGCGTTCACAATGGCGCCCGAGTTGCGCCCGTATTCGGGGTTGATCGTGTTGGTGATCAGGTTGAATTCCTGAATGGCGTCTGCACTCGGCAGAATCAGCGGAGTGTTCAACGGAAGGTCGTTGGAATCCATGCCGTTGATCAGGTAGCTGCTTTGGTTCGACTGGCTGCCGCTTACGGAGTAGGTACCGAAGCGATCCGACGAAGATTGCACACCGGGCGCCAACTGCTCCAACTGTGTCCAGTTGCGGCCGATCAGCGGAAGGTCGGTGATCTTCTTTGACTCGACGATGGTCTGCAACTGCGTATTGGTCGTTTCAACCTGTACCGCATTTGCATTGACCTCGACCGTTTCATTGGCGCTGCCGACTTCGAGTTTGATCGGCAGGCTGTAAACCTGGTTCAGAGACAGAGTGATGGTACTGGTCTTAAACGTCTTGAATTGATCTTTCGTCGCCGTGACGGTATAGGTGCCAACCGGCAACTGAAGGAATTGGTACTCGCCGCTCTGCCGAGAAGTCACCGAAAATGTCTGGCCAGTGGCCGTATTTGCCGCCGTGACCTTTACACCTGGTAAGACTGCGCCGGTAGAATCCGTCGCTGTTCCTCGGATCGTCGCATAAACGTTATCGCCGTATGCGAATGTCGACAACCCGATGAGCAGCAGCAGAGCCACAAGCGCCCGAGTAAATCGTAGCTTCATCATCTGCCTCCTGAAGATAGTTTTTGGGACCTAGTTGTGTGAGGGACCTAAACGCACATCAGGCAGGAATAACCACGTTGTCCGATTTCAGGTCTGCCCACCCGAAACCAGAACCATCCTCGTTAGATTGGTAATGCTCAGAGTGGCAATCCGAATTCCAAACCCGGGGGCCGATGAATCTTCGCGGTTTCAGTGGCTTGCGGAGAACGGAGAAATTTTCTAGAAGAAATCTTCAAAATTCCGGAGACTGGGGACCGGAAATCTCTAGTTTTTTATACAATATTTCGCCGTACGACTCGTCGTGATAACAGACTATCGGTATTGGAAGTGCGGGAGGGGCAACCGTAATTCACCGAGAATAGGCATGAAAGTCCCATATTTACTGCCGGGCATAGGGGGCGCAGACGTGAGTGATTGGAGGTCATTGCTCCCGTGGCATACATCGTGTTCCGATATAAAACAGTAACGCTGCTTATTGACAAAAATGCACTCGCGAAATATGCCATGAAAGTGCCTTATATTATTTTCAGGATGTAATTAATCGACACAAAGATGGCAGACCATATTTATCGATGCCTATTAATGAACACCTGAGGGAGAGGAAGGAGAGAGATCGACATGCGACAGTACGCACCGGCCATCTCTCTTCCGTCCGAGGATGTTACTGCACGGCTAGGGGCACCATCACGCTGCCCATACGTCCACTGACGTTATCTCGCACCACGAAGCGAACCTGATACTTGCCGGGAGGCAGTGTCAGTTCGTTCTTGTAGGTCACACCATATTTGCGCACCTGGTCGGCCCCGTCGGCCGGAAGGTTGCGCTCGTAAACCTGCGACATCGGAGTTTTCATGACGATCGTGCCGGACTCATCTCGCGCCAGCGCGAGAAAGTCCAGACTGACGCGATTCTTGTTGGCAGTGTCAATCTGTACCGACTCAGGCGGCACAACAATCATGAAGTGCTCCTTGCGAAGCCTCCCCTCTTTCTCGGTCTTCTGCCACGCCACGAGCAGCGGCAGGGTCGTGTAATCGAGCGGCGACCGCAATGCCACAATCTCATCCATGCGGCGGCTGCTCATCGGATCAAAAGAAGCCTTTGTGTAGAAGTAGCCGTCGCGCGCGCGCACCTCCACTCCGGGATGGTTCACTTTGACTTTCAGTTTGCGCCAGCCTTCCTTCTTGGTGTCGGTAACGTAATAGCCCAGGACGTAATAGCTCGAGGAATCATCCGCCGCACGAACGAACGACCCGCCAAGATCGTTGTGGTTGTATGAAGCCACGCCTCCGGTTGCTCCGGCAACGGCGCGCATGGTACTGACCAGGCCTTCGTGGGGGTCGTTCAATACTTGCGCCTGCATGGAATTCAGTTGCGAGCTGCGCTGGTTGATATTGGCGCCGCCGCCGGACATATCAATGGTTGGGCTCGGCTGCACTGATGGCGGCTTGGCGCCAAGCAATCCTTGAATATCTATCGGGTAAACGGAAATATTTGCGTTGTTAAGCATCTGCATCGTGCGCTCGAACAGATCCTGGCTGACTCCGCCGGTAAGTTCGGTCATGCCACTGGATAATGTGAAGGGAAATCCAGTGGTCGCCCAGATCAACGTCTTGCGGCCGGGCACAACAGCATAGTACTGAGCGAGATACTGCAATGCCTGTACAACGGTGATGGCCGCCAATCCCTGGCGTGATAATGCAGCGTTATACATCGCACGATCGAAGTCCGCCTGCATCTGCGCTTTCATGATAGCGGTCGGTTGAGCGCCGATGTTCTGCAAAACTGTCGCTAGGTTGTCCGCTTCCTGCGTTGCACTGGCCAGACCGGGAGTGCTGGCAACCAGTGCCCCGGATGCCGGACTGTTGGAGGGCTTCACTTGCTGCAATGCATCCAGAAGTATCGAAGGATCGGAAGTGAAGTCGTGAATCATATGCACACCGAAATCATCAATGACGACGAGCGATAGCAAGCTGTTCTTATCGTTCAGCTCTTTCTTAAGGAAGTCGATGACTCCCTGCCGGGCGTACGCCTGGTTCTCGAACGTAGCGCCCGCAAGGTCCAGCGCGACGATGACCAGGCGCTTAGGATTTTGGTCGGTCACGAGCTCGTTGGTATACGCGTTTGGCTGTGGTTGCGGAGGACGTTGCACGGGAGTCACGTCGGTCGGCACGACGGCATCAAAGAACTCAACCTTTTCCTTCTTGCCGTCTTCCTCGATCTGAAAATCATCCTTGTTCAATCCCATGATGTGATGACCTTGCTTGTCAGTGACGACCACGGGAATCGTGACGACGTTCGCACCAGCGCGGATTACAGTCGCCTCGCCCTGGTGGTTCGGCTGCGTTTGGCCGAAGCCAATTAATTGCATCGTCATTAGAGCTAAAAAAAGAGTAACAACGGTTTCCAGTTTGCGCATGACATCCCCCAGCGGTCCGCCATTGAATCACAGCTCACCGGCGCCCGCAAGTAATTCGTGCGAAAGATGTCGTGAAATATTTTCCAGCTACTCGTATCGTAGTGCGACGATTGGATCGAGCGCGGCCGCTTTGTGGGCTGGATAGTAGCCGAAGATGATCCCGACGGCGACGGCAAAAGCCGCGGCGGTGACAATAGCCTGCGGTGAAATCAGCATGGGCCAACCGAGGAGGAGCCCGATGACATACGACCCGATCACGCCAAGAAAAACACCCATCAGACCGCCCAGCAAACTCAGCGTAACGGCTTCACCAAGAAACTGAAGACGGACATTTCCCTCGGTGGCTCCTACCGCCATGCGGATACCAATCTCGCGCGTCCGTTCCGTGACGGAGACCAGCATTACATTCATGATGCCGATGCCTCCCACCAGGAGCGAGACAGATGCCACCGCGATAAGAAGAAGCGAAAGCGTATTGCTCGACTCCACGCGAGCTTTGATGACGTCCTGTGGAGTGCGCATATTGAAGTCATCAGGCTGGCCCGACCGAATGCGGTGGCGGTCGCGTAGCAGCGCCTGTATTTGAGCGCTGGCGATTGGAATTGCATCATTGCTCACCGCCGAACACATGATGTCCTTCAGCCAGGTGATACCGGCTATCTTGCGCTGCGCCATTGTGTAAGGAACAAGGATGAAATCGTCCTGATCCTGACCGTCAACCGAAATGCCCTTGGCCGCAAGCGAACCAATCACCTTGCAGGGGAAGCTGGCGACCCTGATGACTTTCCCCACCGGATCTTCCTGTCCGAACATTTGCGTGCGAACAGTATGGCCAAGGATGCAGACTTCCGCCGCACGATCAATATCGTCTTGCGATATATTGACGCCTGATTCGATCTCCCACAGCCGGATCTCCAGGTATTCGGGAGACTCTCCTCTGTAGTGAGTGCCCCAATTCTGATTTCCATAGACGATCTGGACGTGGCCATCGATCTGTGGAGAGACTTTCTTCACAAGCGGTACCTGCGCGAGAATGGCTTTCGCGTCTTGTACGGTTAGTGACTTTGCGCCACCCGTTCCGGTGCGAACTCCATTCACCGTACGTCCACCCGCCTCGACCCACACCAGGTTGTCGCCGAGATTGTCGAGCGCCTGTTGCAGTTGTCGCGAACCGGCGGAACTGATGGCCACCACGCAGATCACCGCGGCAATGCCGATCATGATTCCCAGCACCGTCAGCGCGCTGCGCATCTTGTTGCGGCGCACCGCAAGTACCGCTTGCCGAAGTATGATGTCGAAGTTCATGGTGAACCGGGAACAGCCGTGGCGCCGAAAATACAATATGGCACTTTGGTATTATCCCCATCGTTCACATGAAGGGCGGCTGAAATGGAGCCGTCAAGTTTTTTTCGGGAAAGATGAAACGATTGCATTCGCGCTTCCGCCGAAGGGTTCCACCACTCGAAAGACGTATATCTGGGTTATGGACGGAGTGACGGACGATGCGCGAATTGATGCCATTACTGGACACTCAAAACGACAGGCAGGAGCAAATAAGGCGGGAGTTACTGCAAGGACTGTAGATTCGACAATTACGAATTTCTGGCGGAGAGGGGGGGATTCGAACCCCCGATACAGCTTTTGACCGTATAACGGTTTAGCAAACCGCCGCCTTCAGCCACTCGGCCACCTCTCCGCGAGGTGTTGGGTGTGCAGCCTTTTTATTATAGCGGAAGCCGCTCGCGAACGCCTAGCGGTCGATTTGTGCCAGTACGGTGTCTTCCGGATCAAGCACCAGCCGTTTCGTTCCGGCAGGCACAGCCAAGCGGAATTTCGCCTCGTGTCCGTCGGCAAAGACGCGCGACACGTACTCTTGCCGACCGTCCGCAGTCACGGCATACACCGGCACGGAGGTCACAAGGTCGTCGGGGCATTCGGTCTGCCGGATCGTGAAGTTTACATACTCTTTGCCGCCGCGGCTGAACTTCACGTTTGCGAGCGCAATCTTTGGAATCGACGTGCCGTTGATCCAACCATCAAAGAACCATTGCAGGGAATGGGGCTCTTCATAAGCGGCGCCCGGCGGCATGAATTTTTCAAAGACTCGCTCCATATCCTCCGTCGACATATCCTTGTGTGCATATTCGTCGCGCATGGCCCGCAGCGCTGCCAGGAACCGTGCGTCCCGATTCACCGGCCGGCCAGCCTGCATCTTCGGCGAGAGGTCATGGAACATCGTTCGCAGCATGTGCAACAGCCAAGTGCCTCGTCCATAGCTGATGGCAACGTATCCGGCCGGAAAAACTGACGACGAGAGCCTGTATCCCAGCGTGACGGGCCCCGCGTCGGCGTAACGGCGGCCGTCCGCGTTCTTCAGAAGCAGGTCATCCCGATAGCCATCGAGTAGCGTCTTCACGTCCTGCGGGCGCGTCTGTTCCAACAGCATGATCGCGCTATAGTTTGCCAGCGCCTCATCGACCCACTGGTCGCGATAGGAGCTCCACCCAACAAGGTCGCCCCACCACTGGTGCGCCGTCTCGTGTTCCTCTGTGATTTCTCCATAGAGAATTTTGACAAACGGCGACATATTCAAACGCGTCATTTCATCGTTGTTCAGGAATGCCTTGCTGGAAAGGAAGATGAGCGTCGGCCAACCCTGGCTCGTCGGTCCGGGGAACTGCGTCAGCGCAAGCGTGCTGTAGGGATACGGGCCGAACCACTGGCTGTACTGTTCGACCGCTTTGGCGGCGCGATCCGCCACCTGCTGGCTTTCCTGCGTGGGATTGATATTCACCGGCGGCAGCACGACGACCGCTTCCGCGTCGCCAATGCGTCCCGGAACTCCTGGCCGGGTGACAACGATTTTCCGCGGCTGCTGGCTTTGCGCAAGTGCCTGCTCCACTCCGCCAGTGGTAAAACTCTCCACCGTCACTTTGCCGGCTTGTGCGGAGCGGCGCTCATATTGTCCAAGATTGAATCCGGCGAGCGGAATCAGGCCCTCGGAAGTCCACGTTCCGACGAGTTCGCTGCCATTCGTCTCCAGCGATGTGCGCTTGCCCGTGACAACCAGAGTCCACTCCGACGGCCAGCGGAATCGCAAATCGAACATCGTCATGTCGGGACCACGGTTCGGATACCAAGTGCCGCGCTCACCGACATAGAGCAGGCCTGCTCCCGCCTGCGTCATCACGTTGCCCTTGTAGACAAAGCTCATCTCCAGCGGCTGTCCGGCTTTGAGCGGCTGCGGCAGCACGGCTGTGACAAGATCATTGCCGCGCTTGGCGAGATCCGTGCCGGCAATTGCCTCGTTCTGGATGAAGTCGACTGGCTGACCGTTGGCCGTAACGGATTGCACCTTGAGGTAACGCGACAGTTCAAACATCAACGCCCGCTGTCCTCCCACGTGCACATCCAGCGTGAGGTCCGCTGTCGCTTCAATCGTCTCGGGCGGTTCCAGCTTTGCATCTACCTTGACCGCTGCTACATGCACCGCCTCCGAAGAGCGCCATGGATCGTGGACTCTCCTGGCATTGCTGCTCCGCGCGCTCTGTTCGGGAAAAGACATCCAGACGTCATAGGCTGTCCCCATCGGCGTGGTCTTGGGAGCACCCACCATCACCTGTTCGTCCGCCATGGAGTCATAGACGGCGTCGAAGTCCCCAAGTTGACTGATCACGCGCGCGTGGAAGAAAACGTCCTTCGTACCTCCGGGGCCGCCGGAAGCATCGGTGAACGTCGCAAAGAGCCTCAACGCATCCATCCCGGAGAGTTTGCTTACAAGATCCGCGTGCTCGGTGGCAAATGCCGCACCGTCGTCGACCGGCTGCATCTGTGCAATCAGTTGTCGATAAGTATCGTCATTGAAGCGAATGAATGCGGACGCGAAGTGGGCATCGAGATACCCCAGTCCGGTGAACAGTCCGAGCGACGTACGCTCCATCTGGTTGGGAGGTCTCACCAGGACTTCGCCGTCACCCTCAAAATACGCACCGGTGACGTGCCCGTTGACCGGCTTCAAAAACGCAATGGTCCCATCGTTGAGATAGAAATGAAGGTCGCCTCGATCGAGCACGATGTCGCGAGCCTTATAGCCAATGGAGGTGTTCAAGCCAACGGTGCGCAGTTCGCGATAGAGCTCGATTGCGGGCGAAGCCGGAGGAGCGGGGCTGCTCGCCTGCTGCGCAACCGCACACGCCGCCGTCAGCGCGCTCAGCAGCAGCACGGCCCAGAACCGCATTCGCCTTGCCGAGGAACCTGTCAACTCTTCACCCGTTCCCGATCTTGCTGCCTGCCCTGTTTCTCTCGCCTGAACTCCGTTGTACAGGTTACTTAAGGGGAACGCTTGCCACCCCGGGCCTCTGTTAAAATCTGCCTCGTGCGCGTTTCCATCCTGGTAATCGTGGTCGCCCTCGCCGTGCCCTTAATGGCCGACACTATCGTTCTGAAGAACGGCAAGCGAATCCATGCAGACACCACGCACACCAAAAACGGTCAAGTGCAATACGAAGTGGACGGCAACTCGTACGCCATTCCATCTTCAATAGTGGACCACGTTGAGACCGCCGCACCCCGGCTTCCCGTACCACCCATCAGCGCGGACCATCTTGCGGCTCCGCCTCCAGAGCTTACACCCATCGCTCCACTTCCGCTTCCGTCCGAGCTCGGGACCAAGGTGGTCCACGACGGCGAAGTAGACAGGAACGCTATCTCGGCCGCCGAAGCCAGCGGAAAGCCGGATTACGCGGCCGCCGCCAACTTTTTCGCCGGACGATTCGAACAGCAGATGGGCCATCGCGAGCAGGCCCTCTCCTACTACCAGCGAGCTTCTTATTTTCTCCCTGATAACGCGCCGTTGCTCGACCACCAGGCAGTAATCCTTATACAACTTGGACGCACAAACGCTGCATTGGATGTTGCCGAAAGAGCAGTCAGTCTGGCGGAGAACTCCGCCGATACGCTGGCGCTGGCCGGGTACGCTTATTTCGCCGCCGACCGCAATCGCGACGCCATACGCATGTGGAAGCGATCGCTGGCCATCCGGCCGGATGCGACGGTGCAAAGCCTTCTCGCGAAGGCCGAACGTGAACAGAGCGTCGAAGCTGGCTTCGTCGAGACCGAGAGCGGTCATTTTACCCTGCGCTTTGAAGGCAGCCAGACTTCAGCCACGCTTGGCAAGGCGATACTGCAGACCCTGGAGTCGCACTACAACGACCTGGTACGCCAGCTTGACATAGTTCCCCACTCCAGCATCGCGGTTATTCTTTATACAAATCGGGCGTATTTTGACGTGACGCAGTCACCATCGTGGACCGGCGCGATCAACGACGGCAAGATCCGCATTCCAGTCGAGGGAATCACGTCGGTCACTCCGGAGCTGTCGCGCGTCCTGCGCCACGAACTCACTCACTCGTTCGTCAACGAAATTACCGGCGGACGCTGCCCCCAGTGGCTCAATGAAGGCGTTGCGGAAGCGATGGAACCGCGCTCGCTGGACGGATTTGGACACCAGCTTTCCCTGCTCTACCAGTCCGGACATGACGTTCCGCTGAACCAGCTCGAGTCCTCCTTCATGGGCCTGAACAGCCAGCAGGCCACCGTGGCTTACGCCGAATCGCTGGCCACCGTGCAGTACATTGCGCACACATATGGAATGGAAGATGTCCGGCAGATCCTCGACTTGATCGGCCATGGGTCCTCGACCGAAGCCGCGATGCGCACCGTCATTCACTCCGGCTACGCTGGACTTCGCGAAGAAGTTGCAGACTACCTCAAGCATACCTACCCGAACTAGCCTGGAAAATTCCAAGACGCTGCGTATTGAAACTAACGAAAGCGGCCCTTTTGTGCCGCGCCCCGTCTTTTTATCGGGAAATTTACTTCACCTCACAACTTTTTCCGCGATTTTGCGTCTAAGTACACAGAGCCTCCTGAAGACGGACTCGTTGTTCAGGGGAAACGGTGACCCACCGGTCGACGTGATCGGTGGGTTTTTTTATTCCCGCAAACAGCAAAAGCCGGGGCTCTCGCCTCGGCCTGCATGACCTCAAAACAAACTATTGAAGCTTTTCCGCCACCGGCGTCCGTTGGGAGATGTAGGCTTCGACAGCTGCCTCCAGCTTGCCCTGTGCTTTCAGGATGTACTCCACCGCGTCGCGCACGGCACCATGGCCGCCTGTGTTTTCGGTAACATGATGTGACTCGCGCTTTACTTCCTCGCGAGCATTTCCCACCGCAATCGCCAATCCGCAGACTCGCATCACAGGCAGGTCGATGATGTCGTCACCGACGTACGCCACTTCGTCGGCGGAGATTTTTTCCTTGGCGAGAATTTCACGGAAGACCGTCAACTTGTCGGCCGCTCCCTGGTAGACGTGTTCCAACTTAAGGTCACGCGCGCGCAACCGCACCGTCTCCGAAATGCGCTTGGTGATCACTCCCTGCTTCAGCCCTGCCAGACGCGCTAGGGAAATCGCCGTGCCGTCATGAGCGTTGAAACCCTTGGCCTCCACGATTTCGTTGCTGGCAATCGCATAGCCGCCTGCATCGGCCTTGTCGTGACGGTCCTGGTGCGTTGCGCCCGGTTGCGCGCCACCCGGCGCCGGAAATAGAAAAATCGTTCCGTCGGTCATCACGCCATCCACGTCGTAGAGGATGAGCTTGATCTTCTTTGCCCGCGACTCAGACATTCGTTTCCTCGTATAAATATTCGGCCAAAAAAATTCTATCAGCCTGCTTGCGCATCGTTCGGCTAGGCGTCTTTCTTCCTCGATAGGAACTTCTGCGTATTCAGCAGCGGCCTCGCCAGCGATGAGTTGTAACTCGTCCAAGGCGAATCCAGTTCCGCATCGCGCTCCATCTGCGCCCGCATCGCTTCCATTTTCGAATCAAGGTCGTCGAGGTAGTGCAGCATCAGCGCCTCGGGGAACATCGGCAGCTTGGGCGATCCGAAATCATATTGCCCGTGGTGGCTGATGATGAGGTGTTCCACGAGTATCTTCAGATCGTCCGGAAATCCAGGCACCAACGCGATCTTTGCGTGAAGCATCTCCAGCTCGATGATCATGTGGCCGAGCAGCTGTCCCTCGGTGGTATAGGCAAACGACCGGGCGTAGGCAAGCTCGTGGACCTTCCCAATGTCGTGCAGGAACGCGCCCGTCAGCAGCAGGTCGCGATGGATCATCGGATAGTTGCGCACAATCAGGTCGCACGAGTGAAATAACGAAACCACGTGCTCCAGCAGTCCGCCGATGAACGCGTGATGCAGCGTCTTGGCCGCGGGAGCCTGTTTGTAGGCGGTGGCGATTGTTTCGTCCGCCATGAACGCCTCGATCAGCTTGCGCAGGTGTTCATCCTTCATGCTGGCGACGAACTCACCCACCTCTGTCCACATTGCATCGACATCCTTCAATGTCTTCGGGAGGTAATCGCCGAAATCGGCCTCACTCTCCTCCATTTTCCGCAGCTTGTGGATGGTGAGTTGCCAGCGCTGGTTATAGCGATTGATGAGTCCCTTGACCTTGACGATGTCGTCCTGTTCGAACGAACTGGACACTTCCTCAACGTTGTCCCACATCTTCGCCTGGATCTGTCCCGTGCGATCAGCCAGGGTAAGGTCGAGGTAAGGCTCGCCCGACTTCTTCGACTTGATCTGTTTCGCCGTAACCACGAAGCTGCTGGTGATTGTCTTGTTCTCTTCCGTCGCGCAATCCCGCACGTAGAACTCTTTCATCGAACCCATCCCCTCGGGTGTGACCTTCGGTCAGACCAAGTCTAACTGCTTATGGTATCGCACCACGGCATCCGATTTGCTCCGGAAACACCCTGAGCGGCAAGTGTAGCGTGCTTCATAAACAAAAAAGGGGCGGCCCTCAGGCCGCCCCTGTGTTTCGCTCAACTTATTCTAGAAGAAGATGAAATGCTTCTTCTTTTTCAACTTACCCTTGGCATTGGCCTCAGCCGCCGATTCGGCCGAGGTGTAAATCAGGCCAGTTTGATTCGGACTCGCGCCGGTATCCACGTAGCCCGGCATGATCTTGATGTACGCGTCCTCGCGCAGCTTGGTCAGGTAAACCTTCAGCGCCGGCTGGATCTTCTCCTCGTAGACCGCGTTCATCACCTGGTTTTCAATCTTGTCCAGCGGTGGCACGCCGGCAGTTGTGTGTTCCGTCACCTCAAGAATCACCCATCCCTGCTTCGTGCGGATTGGCTCCGTGTACTGGCCTTCCTTCATTGCGAAGGTGACGTCTTCCAGTTGTTTCGCGAGCATGCCGCGCTTGAAGTATCCGAGGTCTCCGCCCTGGCTGGCCGTGGGACCATTCGAGTCCTTCTGCGCCAGGCTGGCGAACTTCGCACCGGCCTTCAGTTGACTGTAGATCGCATCCGCCTTCGTCTTTGCCGCAGCGATCTGTTCCGGTGTTGGATCGGCCGGGGTAGTGCTCGCGCCCTGGTCGGTCCCTGCCGCGGGCGGCGGAGTGGAGGTGGCCACCAGTATCTCGCTCAGTCGGACACTTTCCGGTTGGTCGAGCTCCTTCTTATGAGCGTCGTACCATTTCTGCGTCTCTTCATGCGTGATCTGGATGCGCCCGCCGACTTCCTGCGCAATAACCTTCTGGCTCAATATCTGGTTTTTCAGGTTCTGTTTGAAGTCCTCAAACGAGACGCCCTGCTGCTCGGCGATCTTCTCCAGGTCTTCCATTGAACTGGCATGCATTTCCTTACGCAGTTCGTCCAGACGCCTGATCACGTCGGTATCGACCGAAATGCCAAGGTCGCGGCCCTTCTGCACCAGCAACTGCTGTGAAATCAGGTCGCGCAGCACATTCTTGTCGCGCTGGGCAATCACTGCATCCGGGTCCGGCGGATTCTGCTGGTGGACTTCCTGCACAATCTGTTCGTGCTCGCGCTTCAGGTCGGCCATTGTGATGATCGAGTCATTGACGCGCGCCACAATTTCTTCCACCACCGTTTCGTCCGACGGCGTTGACGATGCGGCAGGCAACTGCGGCGATGGCGCATTCTGCGGCTGCTGAGCGAACATCGCGGTTGCAAATACTATGGAAAGCAGTGCGGGAATAACTCTCTTCATCGGTTTCCTGGCTCGCAACAGCCGGCTCATGGAAACGCCGGCGGGTACATCCCGTCGCGATTGCTCGTTGGCTGTTTGGCTCTCTATTCTACAACCCCAGCGGTGGCCGCAACCAGCCCAGCCCACTTTTCGGCCCGGTTGGGCTCCGGACCGGCGTGCGAGACCCCTGGCCCCGGCTCGCAGCTCGCGTCTGGTTGTTACAACGTGCGGCTCTTCCGTTACAAGTCCCTCGCGCAGAATATCCATCCCAGCAGGTCTCAGGAAGCTGAAGCTTTCGCCCTTCCCGCATTTCCCGGTCTATTCTCTATAATCGAAAAGTTATGTCCACCACTTCCAAGTACGAGCCGGTTATTGGACTTGAAGTCCACGTTCAGCTTCTCACCCGGACGAAGGCCTTCTGTTCCTGTTCCACCGAGTTTGGCGCGCCGCCGAACTCCAATGTCTGCCCTGTCTGCCTTGGCCTTCCGGGCGCGCTTCCGGTACTCAACCGCCAGGTGGTGGAATTTGCCGTGCTCGCCGCGCAGGCCCTCAACTGCACCGTCAACGAGACTTCAATCTTTGCGCGCAAGAACTACTTCTATCCGGACCTGCCGAAGGGCTACCAGATTTCGCAATACGACAAGCCGCTGGCCGAGTTCGGCTACATCGAGATCGATACCGCCGATGGCGGCAAGAAGCGCATCGGCATCACGCGCCTGCACGTGGAGGAAGATGCCGGCAAGAGTATGCACGAGGGCGTCAACGCCTCCGATGACCGCACCTCCGTCGATCTCAACCGCTCCGGTGTGCCGCTCATCGAGATCGTCTCCGAACCCGACATCTCTACACCGGACGAAGCCTACGAGTACCTCACGCGGCTGAAGGAGATCATCCTTTATACCGGCGTCAGCGACTGCAACATGGAAGAAGGCTCGCTGCGCTGCGACGCCAACGTCTCCATCCGCCCGCGCGGCCAGAAGGAACTCGGCACCAAGGCCGAGGTCAAAAACGTCAACTCGTTCCGCTTCATCAAGCAGGCGCTCGAATACGAAATCAAGCGCCACGAGGAAGTCATCGAATCCGGCGGAAAGATCGTGCAGGAAACTCGCCTCTACAATCCGTCCGAGGGCCGCACTTACACGATGCGCACCAAGGAGCGCGCACACGACTACCGCTACTTCCCCGAGCCGGACCTGCTTCCTCTGGTCGTCGACCAGAAGTGGCGCGACGAAATCCACGCCCGTTTACCCGAGCTTCCCGAAGCTCGCCGTGCACGCATGATGGCCGACTACGGCATCACCGAGGGTGACGCACACACGCTCACGCTCACCAAGGCCATGGCCGATGCGTTCGAATCTGCCGCACACAAGGCAAAGAATCCTAAACGCCTCGCCAACATCATCCAGACCGAGTTGATCGGACGCCTCAAGGCAGCCGGTCTCGAACTCGACGAATCGCCCATTTCGATGGAAGGCGCGCTGCTCTCCGCCGACCTCACCGAAGCCGGCACCATCAGCAGCAAAATGCTGAAGGATCTCTACGACAAGTGTTTCGAGCGTCGCGAGGATTTCCCCGCCGTCTACGAGAAGGAAAAGCCGCAGCAGATTTCGGACGCCGGCGAGCTGGAGAAAATCATCGACGAAGTGATCGCAGCCAACCCGAAGCAGGTGGAGCAATACCGCGCCGGTAAGAAAACGGTGATCGCGTTCTTTGTCGGTGGCGTGATGAAGGCCACCAAGGGCAAGGCCAATCCCGCGCTGGTCAACGAACTGCTCCCGAAGAAACTAGAGGGCTGATCTCTCCGTATGCACTACTCGCGCTTCCGTGTCCTGTCCTTCGACTGCTACGGCACGCTTATCGACTGGGAGACCGGCATCCTGCGCGCCGTCCGCCTCGCCTTTGTCCCCTGGCACATTGAGCCTTCGGCGAATGAAATCCTCGAAGCCTACGCCGAAGCCGAAACCGTCATCGAAGCCGGTCCTTATCAGAAATATCGTTCCGTGCTCGCACAATGCGCCGCGAGTCTTTGCCATCGCTTCGCCGTTCCTCTCTGTGGTGAAGAATTGGACTTCTTCGCAAACTCCCTTCAACACTGGGAGCCGTTTCCGGACACCGTCCCGGCCCTCAACCTGTTGCGTAAGCATTTCAAGCTTGCCGTCATCAGCAACATCGACCGTGACCTCTTCGAGGCCAGCAACCAGAAGCTTGGCGAGCCTTTCACCTGGATCATCACGGCCGACCAAGTTGGCAGCTATAAACCTTCCCATCGCAACTTCGACTATGCCCTCGCGCGCATCGGCCATCCCAAGGATGAAGTCCTGCACGTCGCCCAGAGCCTCTACCACGACCACGTTCCCGCCCGCGAACTCGGCATTGCGTCCGTCTGGATCAACCGCCGCCTGGGCCAACCCGGCCACGGCGCCACGCCCACGGCCGAGGCCCAACCCGGCACGGTTTTCGCCGACCTGCGTTCCTTTGCAGACGCTGCTGTCCGCAATTAGCGGGCTCATCGGCTACAATCGATAGATGCTCCGTTTCTCCACCGCAGGCGAATCTCACGGCGAAGCCCTCGTTGCCAACCTCTCCGGCCTACCCGCCGGACTCGGCATCCAGCAAGCGTTCATGGATCGCGAGCTATGGCGCCGGCAACAGGGATACGGCCGCGGCGGACGCATGCGCATTGAGACCGACACGGCGCACATTCTTTCCGGCGTTCGTCACGGACACACCATCGGCTCGCCCATCGCGATCCTCATCGCCAACCGCGACTGGAAGAATTGGGAAGAGTCGCTGCCGGTCGAACCCGGTGATCCCGCAAAACACAAGGCGGTGAAGTCGCCTCGGCCTGGACACGCAGACCTGGCCGGCGCTCTGAAGTACAACCTTCCCGAAGCGCGTTACGTGCTCGAACGTGCCTCGGCGCGCGAATCCACTGCGCGCGTCGCCGCTGGTTCCATCGCCAAACTGTTTCTTCGCGAACTCGGCATCGAGATCCTCAGCCACGTCATTCAGGTTGGCAATGCTCGCCTGCGTCGCGCGGTGAAGTGGGAAGAACTGGTTGCGCTGGCAGCCCAGGACGAGGTTCTGCTTGGCTGCGTCGATGCGGAATCCGAACAGGGGATGAAGGCGGAAGTCGACGTAGTGCTTCGCACAGGCGACACTGTCGGCGGAATCTTCGAAGTGGTGGTGCACAACATTCCGCCTGGACTCGGCACATACGCCCAGTGGGATGAGCGCCTGGATACGCGCCTGGCAGCCGCCGTCATGTCATTACAGGCCGTCAAGGCAGTTGAAATCGGCGACGGTGTGCTCGCCGCATCTTCCCCCGGATCGTCCATCCATGATGAAATAGGATACGAACGTACGGGCTCCGGGTTCTCGGGATTCACGCGCGCATCGAATCACGCTGGCGGAATCGAAGGTGGAGTATCCAACGGCTGCGACCTTATCGTGCGCGGCTACCTCAAGCCCATCTCGACTTTGCGTCGGCCGCTTGCGTCCGTGGACTTCGCGACGCGCGAACCGGTGAAGGCCGCCTACGAGCGGTCTGATGTCTGTGTCGTTCCCGCCGCCGGAGTCGCGGCTGAGTCCATGGTGGCAATCGCCATCGCGACCGCCGCGCTCGATAAGTTCGGTGGCGATTCCATGCTCGAGACATTGCGCAATTTTCACGGGTATTGCGAGCAGTTAAAAAACTATTGAGATTGGATTGGCATGTGTCGATTTGTCGGCATGCCCCTGCAAAGAACAATGATCTATCCCATCGTGAAGTTCGGCGATCCTGTCCTTGAGACGCCGGGAAAACCTGTAATCGAATTCGACGACAAGCTGAAGCAACTCGTCGAAGACATGTTTGAATCGATGTATGTTGCCCAGGGAGTCGGCCTCGCCGCGCCACAAATCGGCATCTCATTGCGCCTTTCCGTCATCGATGTCAGCTTCAAGGAAGATCCTGACATGAAGCTCGTGCTCGCCAACCCCCAGATCATCAAGGTGGAAGGCAAGCAGTCCGGCACCGAAGGCTGCCTCTCCATACCGGACTTCCGCGAGAGCGTGACCCGCCCCAAGCGCGTCACGGTACGCGCGCAGAATGAGAACGGCGAGTGGTACGAGTGTACCGGCGAGGATCTACTGGCACGCGCCTTCGTCCACGAAATCGATCACCTCGACGGCAAACTCTACATCTCGCACGTCAGCGCCCTCAAGCGCGACCTGATCAAGCGCAAGATCCGTAAGCTGAAAAAACTCGGGGAGTGGAAGTAGAAGGGTAGAACTCTCGAACGGCGCCATCAATCGTTTCAGGCCAGCTTGGGACACAACTGCAATCTGCGCAGCATTTGATCCACCGCGGCTTCTCCATCGACAATTTCCATCACCAGGCGCACCACTGCAAGCGGCTCAAGCTGGCTGAAATTGCGCAGCTTCACCGCATCCTTTTCCGTACAGATAAAACCGTCAGCGCCATATTCCTGCGCAGTCTTCTTCAGCTTCGCCACATCGCGCAACGAGAAAGCATGGTGGTCCGCAAATCGAATTTCTGCCGCCGCGGCCACGCCGTGAGCCCGTAACTGCTCAAAGAATGGCTCTGGTTTCGCGATGCCGCAGAACGCTACCGGGTGAAGAGGACGCGGTTCCGGCAGTACCAGCCTCCGCCGGACACGCCACACTTTGCTCTCTTCCACCGGCAAGGCGCATCGCATCTCTTCCGGAATCACCACGGCATCCGCGCGGCTCAATGACGCAAGCGGTTCGCGTAATCGTCCGACGGGAAGCAGTGTGTCGCACTCATCTCCCGCCGCCAGCAGGACGATATCGAAATCACGGGCCAGTTGCCGGTGCTGAAAGCCGTCGTCCAGCAAATGCAACCGTCCGGGAAATTTTGCTTCCGCCGCGCGTCCTGCCAGGAACCGCTCTTCGCCCACTACCACCGGCACACCGAGTCGCGTGGCGATCATCACCGGTTCGTCGCCGTACATCGCAACGTCGCCGACCGGATCAACAAAGAGCACACCCTTGCTCTGCCTCCGGTAGCCCCGTGAAAGCACGTCGAACTCGATACCGCGTGCTTGCAGCAACTCGCCCATCGCGATCGTAAACGGAGTTTTGCCGGTACCGCCGGCAGAGAGATTTCCTACACTGATGACCGGTGACGACAGCCGTCGCGACCGCAGCACGCCATGGTCGTAGAGCGCGTTGCGTGCGCCCGCCACCGCGCCAAAGATCGACGAAAGTGGATTCATTGTCTCGGTTCCGTCAGTAGCCCTTGCAGCGACTCAATCGTTCGAGCGGTAGCGCCACGTTGCGTCACCAACACTTGTCGTCCGCGCTCGCCGAGCGCTTTGCGTTCTCCCTCGCGCGCCAGCAACGCCAGCATGATCTCACCTAGAGTCTCCGGCAGCACAACGATTCGCGCGTTCGCCTGCGCGAACAGCCCTACGATGTCGCGAAAATTTTCCGTGTGCGGACCAATGAGGATAGGCACGCCGTAGTGTGCTGGCTCAAGAATATTGTGGCCGCCGCGCGCCACCAGACTTCCGCCGACAAAGGCCACGTCTCCCAGTGCATAAATCGACGCCAGCTCTCCGATGGAGTCCAGCAGCAGGATCGCGCCGCCGAGCGCATGCTCACCCGTCTCGAAGAGCGTGCGCCGCCGCCATGGCAATTCGCTTTCGGAGAGTACCTGTGCCACATCTTCAAAACGTTCTTTATGTCGCGGTGCCAATAGCAACACAGCGCGTGGATGACCTTGCAGCACGGCGCGAAACGCCGTCAGCACCATTTCTTCTTCGTCGTCCACGGTGCTCCCAGCGACAATCACCGGCCCCGCGCCACTGGCTGCAATCTCCGCGCGCAACTCCTCCACCAGCGCCACTTCTTTCGGCGGAG
>Ga0307375_10001064_pt1 | contig 31186 bp, 45 predicted proteins | sample TR1MG_FD_202531 | JGI IMG/M metagenome (GOLD analysis project Ga0307375, IMG submission 202531) | Soil microbial communities from Risofladan, Vaasa, Finland - TR-1 | ecosystem: Environmental > Terrestrial > Soil > Coastal area > Acid sulfate soil | place: Finland: Risofladan, Vaasa | collected... | reverse complement strand
AATTACTTTTAATAACTGTAGTATACCTAAATGGTTTATCAACCCATTTAATATTAGCAATATCATCAATACCATTTCGTGTAATTGTTAAATGTGTTGGTGGAAACCCATTAATATAATATGGTTCCCCCTTAATAATTTTACTATTTGCATAACCTGCAAGTTCTATTCCTTGTATATCATATAATACTGGACGTCCAGACACTTCAAGTGTTGCCCAAATCATTAATGGTGATGAATAATCATAACTTGGCATATCATCAACATAATAAAATTGCGCTATACCAGTTACCCCTATAACAGTACCAGAAACATCAGTTATTTGAGTATCCGTTGTTATAATACTATCAATAGGATTGCCATTTAAATCTTCAAATCTCCATTGTGGAAGAAGATGTGACCATGTACCTTGTGGAAATTGATACGGACGTGATCTTGAATACTGTGAATACAAATCAATACAATGTTCATCAGTATCTGCTGCTGATACGTATATAGTAAATGGCCATGCATTTATTTGTGTAGCCTCTGATGGTGGAGGATTATTAACAAACACAAGGGCATCTTTAAGTTTTGTGGGATCTCCTAAACTCATTATATTATCCTATTAAAATTCAATATTCTCAAAGATTTTTGATTCACTAGTAACTTTAATATAATTACTAAAATTAGAAGAATTATACAAATATGCAAACTTAAAATATGGCAAAACATAATTAGTAAGTAATGTAGTCGCATCACCTGTATAAATTGGATTCCAAACTAACAATGAAAGTAGTTCAGATCTAATATTAGAATTATCAATTCGTTGTGTATAAAAGGTTTTTACACCATTTACAGAAAGTATATCCGAAGTAATACTTTTTACATCAATAATCTGACCCAATTTAACATTTTGTCTATCAAAATAATCTATAAAAATATTTTCAATATCTAATTTTATAGAAGAATTGTCTCTTCGTGAATTTTCGTCTTTAATAATATTTAATACAGTTTTTTCAGCATCCGATGGAGTAACGGCACTTCCATTAAGTGAAAGTCCTGGAGAAACTGCAACATAAACAGGATCAACAATGATACTTTCAGATGTAAGTGTCTTTTCACTACGCATTGAAGATATAATAAGTTCTTTTTGTGCAGGTAATAACACAACAACTGGTTGTGTTGAACTAGAAACAATCTTTGGAACAGCAAGTATATAAACATTATTAAAATTACATGAATCACCAAACATCACTTGATTAAATAATGGTCTAGAAGCTAAATTTGGATTATTAATTCCTAAATCATAATAATATTTCATTTGTTCTGACAAATATCTCCAGTTATTCACTACAGTTACGTCACTAATAAGATTAGCAAAATTTGTTTTAATATAATTTTCATAATCAGTTTCAGTTACAAGTCTATATTGAGATCTAAAAACACCTGGAGAGTTAACTCTAATACTATTAGCATCTTCTTCTGTGCTTGAATATGTAGAAACAACATCATTAGTAAATTCTATTGTTGATAAATCACTTAAAACAGTATATTCTCCATCTATAACTTCTGTTAACAAAGTATCAAATTGAGATGTAGAATAAACCGTCAAATTTTGCCCGTTTAATACACCAACACCAACTTCTCCATTTACACCATTCGATTTAAGATAATAAACAGCAACGTTAGAGCCAGCATCTAACTTTTGACCGTTAATTCCATTACCAAATTTAATTTCATAGTGTTTATTTTCATTAAGTCGTATTTCATATTTTTTAGCATCAGAATTTTCCATATATAATGATGGAGTTGAACTCCATTGTTCCCATTGTCCACCTTCTGATGGATTTGGACGGACATAAACATCAATATTAAAATGATCAATCAATACATTATCACCAGGAACCAAAAACATGATTTCATTTTCTTCACCAATTGCATTATATAATGGATACTCTTCATATCTTCCCTGATATAACAATTTTTCATTTGAAAGACCTGTTAAATCTTCATCTGTACCATTAGTTGTTTTAGCAAACGTAATATCTTCATTAAAAGAATACGAAATACCACCCAATTGGAAATATGAATATCGTGGAATAGTATAAAGACCAATATTTGTAGTAGCTCCACTTCCTAAAACAGCCGCATTGAATGAAAGTGTAGATGTTTGAAGACCAACTGGTTTATAATCAAGAAGTTTTACGATTCTATTCATGTTTTCATAAATTTGTGAATCAGAAAACATGGATTCGGTTGATGTCTTATTCAAATAAAACATTAATACATTAAAAGTATATGCAATAATATCTATAACAGCAGAAATATTTGAACCTTCATAATTCTGATCGCTAAATACACCCGCTTCATTCAATCTGTCTTTAATATGTTGTTTTAATGACAAACTTGAAAATGCTAAATACCCATCTTTAGTTGAAGGACAATCGCCCATATTAAATCTCCTTTATTACGTAGAGCAAACCCTAGTTAAATTTGCTATTTCTATATCAACACCTTGGTTTAAAATACTATTAAAGGTGATTTGTTGCTTAATTGCATTTATTGTAATAATAATAGTTACCTCATATTCATTATTTTCTGGAATACCTATAACATTAACCCTGTCCACGGTAACTCTTGGTTCCCATAATTCAATAGCCCTAACAATTTCTAACCCAATTTGTTCTGCAACAGGTTTAGAAATAGGACTAAATAAATACCGTTTCAACTTAATACCAAACGTAGGTACTAAAAATCGTTCACCCGGAGTAGTCTTAAAAATATTATTAAGAGAATTTGCTACAGCATCAATATCATAATCTACTCTAACATCTTTACCACGTAATCGTTCACTAGTAAAACTAGTAGGAATAGTGGCTTCTTCAATATCTAGATGTAAATCCACATATGTATAGCCAGTATCCGTTTTTGTAACGTTTTTTAAGTTATTTAAAGTAATACTTCCCATAATGTTATAAATATTTAACCGTATGGGGTAATTTATCCAGTATTATATTGTAAAAAACGATAAATGTTCTGAATAATTATCCTATATTAAGTAAATAATTATGTATATTAAGGAGAAACTATAATGAAATTTACTGGTAAATACGAAACTATAATTGAATCAACCATTACACGCTTTGAACAAGGCGGCGTATTATCTGGGGACCTGGTAAAAATACGTAAAGACGCATTAAAAAACGAAAAAGTTAAAGCAAATACAGAACCATATCAAAAAGCACTAGAAAATGCTATGAATACTGATCTTAACTTAAGGGTTTGTGCCGTTAAAAGTAGTAGACCTACTACTACTGGAAATTATGGCGGTGGACATAATGCTGGTACTCGTGCACCAACAGATTACTTTGTAGATATAGTTATCGAATACGCACCCGGGCTGTGGAGAGACCCAATTACCGTACCGTTGGAAATTTTGGAGATTGTAGACACTAATGGTAATTTATCACCAATTCCAGACAGTTTAAAACGAAAGAACAAAGTTGAAATGCCACAAACCGTAAATTCTTCTGATAAGAATCGTAAAAATCCAGATAAAAACACAAAACCAGAATTTAACCCTACACCAACAGATGGAAGAAAACACATTACAAGACCTGTAGAAGTAACCAAAAAAAATCAAGGCAAATTAACACTTGAAGCGGTTTATGATAACATATTAGCAGGAAACAATAACAACACACCATTAAAAGGTTATACCATTACATTTGGTCAACCATACGGTAAAAATCCAGACGCTATTATAAATAAAATAGAAGGTATGGAAGGCATGAGTAATAACATGAACAAAGAATGGCTTGATGATAATACACTTAAAATCAAATTTTCTGGTGAGATTGATTCTGAAACATTAAGAAAAATGATTACCAATGTTGTAGATGGCACAGTGGATGTTAGTGAAGATCAAGATGATATTACAGAATTTGAACCAAACAAGAGTGTAGAAATTGCTAGTGGATCTCCTTCTATTGGAGCATAAAGGTTAACATATGAACGATAAAGACACACATTTATTAGCAGAAGCATATAATAATATCAAAAAACAACATAAACTTCCTGATAGAAGAAAACCAATAAACATCTTTGATTTTATTAATGATTGGAAAGATGAAGGATATGGAATAGCATTAATATCTCCAGATGATATTGTGGTGGATGCATATATAGACCCTAGTGATTATCCTCAAATGATATTATCATATAGTGGTTCCGGGGCATCAGCAATTAACCCAGAACATAACGGATATTGGATTAAATTTCATTCCGGTTCATTAGAACATCGTATAGGTAAAGATTGGTTTTCAAAAACTTAAACAATTTCACTAAGTTCCAACAGACATGCATAACAATTTATTTCAACATCCATTACTTGTCCATGTTGTCCCATTGCATTTGCTATTATTAACATAGCTGCCCGTTTTTTATCAAAATCTAAAGTGCTATTATAAACAACATCAAACAAATTTCTTAATAGGGTATGGTAATTATTCCCAAATTGAATTTCATTCTGAATAACAAACGATCTAACATCTTTAATTTGTTTATTAGTTATTTTATCAAACACCGTTTCAGCAAAATCAAGCTTGTTTTGCTGTTCTGAAAGAATTAACTTACCATCAACAGTGTTTTTATGAATTTCACCTATTATTTTACGAAGGTCTGGATAATTTGTTTTAATTAACGATAAAAGTTTTTGTTTATGTTCCTCTGGAACAACAATAGATTCTGCTTTTAATACATGAATTGCACGTTCAACAACTTTCTCGTATGGTGGTGTTAAATCAAACACCTGAAATCTAGAATCTAATGCTTCAATTATTTTTGAACGATAATTACATGTTGCTATAAAACGAGTATTAGATGAATATTCTTCAATTACATTACGAAGTGCCTGTTGTGCACTTGTACCCGAACCAGTTTTTGCTTGTGATAAACCATCGCACTCATCAAGTATTACTACTTTCAACTTACCATCAATGGAACCTGTTTGGGCAAAATTTGTCACCTTTGTTCTAATTACATCAACACCAGATTCAGCACTTGCATTAATATAGAGATATTGACAATCTAAAATATCAGTAACTAAAATTTTAGCAAGCGAACTTTTTCCAATTCCAGGAGACCCTGCAAACATAATATGTGGAATTTCTTGTTTATTTTTAATTTGTTCAAAATATTGTCTATTCTTATCAGATAATACAATATCATCAAGAGTTTTGGGTCTATATTTTTCTATTAATAAATTTTCAAACATTTAACACCTAGTACTATAACAACCCCAATAAAAAAACCAACAAATATCGCTATCAATCTATGCCTTTTAACCTTTTCATTATGTCTTTTTAATTCCATATTCAACTGTGCACATATCGTGCCCACCACAGACACGCCATCAGGGTCGTACATTCCCCTCTGCATTGGGGTTGCTGGTTAGACATCTTTCACTCGAAGTTTCTCATATGCGTTATTATATCTGTTCGTTCAATAAAATACGACCTGTATATTTATCGTCTTTAACTTCACTAATTGTATTATCTTTAACAATTTTTACTGCTTTGTTACATGATAACCATGAAACCAATTCATCAACTTTAATTGTATCAATTTCAAAATTACCTACACCCTCAACGGTTACTTTTACGTGTGCCATTATTTTTTCCTTTCTTTACTTTCGTTGCTTTCTTTACTTTTTCTTTGTTTTTAGCGTTAGTTACTATTTGTAATAATATATCATTTACAGACCAATCAATCAAGGCTTGTTTATCATTAACAATATTTTTCTTTGCATGTTCAATAAGACGATCAATAATGTCTTGCTCTAAATCTAATTCAATTTCTATTAATTTAATTTCCTTTTCTTTTTTCATTTATTATTTCCTTTCGTTTCCTCGGTTTTATTATTTTTATCACATATATCAAACAACAACCTTTTAGTTTTTTGTAATGGATGAATTTGAACCCTCCAATGATGAATATGCCATTTAGGATGTTTATACCAAGGACGAACATCTCTCATAATATAAGCGTATATACAAGAAGCCATACTATGAATTCTTTTTTTTCTTTCTTCTTTAGTATATTCTTCATTACATCCTTTTTCAAATTTTCTAATAATCCCATCATATAAAGAATCTACATTATTCTCTGCGAAATGAATAATACCAAAAGGATTTTTATTCATATACTTTTTAGCCCTTTTAGAACCAAGACAATTATATGCTGCTCTCCAAAACATATTTACAGTTATACCTATTGGAGATAAATGAGGATCACCATTAGGATGAAACCAACCACACGAATAAACAGGGGGCTGGTATAGGTGTAGAAGCACCTGACCGTCTATTGTATCAAATCCTGAAGGACGAAATGTACGGTCCCATTCAAATTCAAAATCATTAACAATTTTTTTCAAAATATCTTTATCTAAATGTCTTGCCCTTAAAAACCATCCACATGAATCATCAGTCCCATCTTTCTCTGGATCAACATGCCATATAGTTATAAAAGGTTTTCTAAAATTCCCTTTTTTTATAGAACCATCCCCCATCTTACATCTAGTTTTCCAAGGATACCTAATATCAAAAGCTACTGTCATTGGGTCATGCATAATTCTTTGTTCCTTTCTTTTAAAATATTGCCTGTATTAATTCATATATTAACTTTGTTTGTTTGGGAGTAAATTTCCACCGTATATTTACGTTTTTATTAGCCCAACTTTTTGGTTGTGTACCCTTTTCTTCGCCCATAGCACACCAATCGGCAACCATTTCAGCAACATCTAATATAGGCATTTTTGTAGCATCAATAATTTCTGCTGGTGGTTTATCTCTATCTGCTCTATTAATTAAATTAACTTCTTTATCGGAATGATAGTCTGGATGATGTGGATTTGTCTTAACGTGATGTTCAGTTGCCTTATTCATTTTATCATTTATATCATCTGGAATATCAAAAGCTACTCCATCGTCTTTACATTTATAATCCCATGAAATATAAAGATATGGATCAAGTTCTGGTTGTTTAAATTTACTTTGATCATGTGGTTTTGCTTGTAAACTTAATCCCATAAATTTTTGTGGATCATATTCTTCAATTTTCTTACAATATTTTTGAACTAACTTAATATGATTATTAGTTCTTTTGTCAAACCAGTCTTTCATTTTATTATACTGATCATTTGTTATATCTTCTGTTAACATTGTAGATATTATTTTATCAAATTTCATATTATATTCTCTTTTCTATTTTCATTCTTTTCATTTTTGTTTCTCCTTTTTGTTTATTTTTTTTTCTTTTTATTTCTATATATAAATTATGTATGCCCTTATCAACAATCATCATTATAAGTATGAAATATATTCCTTTAGTCCATTGTTGTTCTAGTCCCGCACAGGCTGCCATAATAGCCGCCCACAAAAACCCACATAACAATACAATCCCACGCAACGCTCTCCAACCACATTCTGATATACTATCGTTAGTCATTATATAACACCGTTTTCTTTTTCTTTTGTTTCTTCATAATCACTTAATAGTTTTCTTTCAATTTCTGTAGCACATTGTCTTAATTCGCCACAAAAATTCTTATAATTATTATAACTTGGCTCTATATTATATTTACAAAATTTAAAAAGAATATAGTTTAAATCACCATCAGCTTTAACATTACAATCGATCATTTTCTTAATAACAGCATCCATTATTTCTCGTTTATCTTTTTTAATATATGGCATATAATTCCTTTCAATCTAGATATGTTCGTATAAAGCCTGTATTTTGTCCACTAAAGTCTCCGATTGTGTATTCTAGCTTGTATTCAGTTAAAAGGTCAATAACAATTTTCTTCATATCATTACTATGACCTGTTATGATATGAAGGTCTTGATTTGTGCCCCACAGTCTATTAATTGTTTTTTCTAACAACTGTCTAGCAATAATATGCTTAATACCATGTAAATCTAACTCGAACATACTCATATAATAACATAAAACAATAGATATTCAATATAAAAAATATATATTTAAGATAAAACTGTAATAACACCATAAATATAAGCCTTTTTGGGTAAAATTAATAAATATTTAAAAGGAAGTGTTATATGCCAGACGAAGATTTAGATAAAATACTAGAAGATCTTAAAAACGAAGAATGTACATCAACATTAAACAAACAACCAAGTGCTAAAAAACTAAGTCTTGATGATGATAACATAAACAATTATATTATACAAAAGGTTAGTACGCTAATAGATTCTGGAATAGAAACTGTAGAAGCAATACAACAAACTATTGCTAGTGGATTTGAAGCAGAAGAATTAATAGCATTTTCGGGTCTTATTACATCAGTTGCTCGTGCCGCCGATACACTTAATAAGATAAACATTCAAAACAAAAAATCAAAAACACTAAAAGAACTTAAACAACTTGAGTTAGCTAACGACAAATCACTTACTGGTGGAAGAGGAAATACTAATATTCTTATTGCAACAAGAGAAGAAATAATAGATAAATTTTTAGAAAAGAATAAAAACATTATAAACGTACCATGTAACGAAGAAGATACTGAACAGGACAAAACAGAAAAGTTCTTAGAAGGAGATAATACCAATTTAGATGAATGAAGAACCTAAAGTTACTGTGTTTTATGAAAGAGCATTTACAGATGATACTGGAAAACATATTCCAGAGCTATTAAGTAAAAATAATTATGATAGTATTTGTATAAAATCATATTGGGGAAATATTGTAGATGCTTTTTTTAGATATACGTGTTTGTTTATGTTTACAGCAATTGAAGGTGATTTTAGAATTGTAATACCATATGAACATGGCACTGCATATAAATTTAATCAATTTTTTATTTCAGGATTTGATGGTAAAGTAATTAAAATACCAAAAAACACATGGTTTGGGATTAATAACCTAACAAACGATATTGGATCTATATTAATAGCACGAATAGGCGATGAAACAAAAGTAGATATGCTTGACGCATCTATTTTTGATTGGTATTCAAAGCATTAATATCTATTAACGTATTACTACGTAACAAAAACAATTCAATAGACATTTTTTTTGCTCTTGCAAACTCATGTATCAATTGTTTAGTATCAGTTATAAGCGATTTATTACCACTATATATCATCATAAGTCTACTAATAATAGCATATTCTCTAATATATGGATTATAGCATGATTTAAAATTTCCAAAATGTCCTTGGTATTTATGACATGAACAATTGTTAGGACCATCACACAATGTAATAAAATTGTTTGGATCACAAGCTACCGCTGGAAAGTTATGTACGGGTAAACAATGATGCACTTCTAAATATTTTGTATTACCACAAACAGCACAAACCGGATGCGTTTTAACATATGCACGTTTTGCTTTTGTCATTTGCCATTGTGTAGGAATAGACAATGCATTAAAATTAATATATAATCGGTTTAAATCCATTAGGCAAGCTTAAGTATGTTATAAAGCATTTTAACTTGTGATAACATAGGTATTTCTTTATATTGAAAAAGGGTTCTTTGTATCATATTATTATCTACATTGTTTTTTATATCAGTAATAAGTATATTTGATTCTTTTTCTAAACGTTGTTTACAAATATCATCATTACATGTAGGAATTTCATTTTTAATTAACCTAATCAACTTCTTAGCATTATCCATTCCTAACACATTAACAATTTCTTCTTTTAAAACAACTTCTTCTGTGTTTTCAAAAATCAAGCTACGATGATCAGTTGATGCATTACTAATTGCACCATAAAGATATTCTAAACGTTTTGTATCGTTACTTTTCATTTTAATGAGGGGTCTATAAGTGACAATGATAATATTCTATTCATTGCATCATTAATTAATACCGGAAATTCAGTTACTCCTAATCTACCAATAGCTTTTTTCACTTCAAAAACATCCTTATCAGCATTTTCTACTAGTCTTGGTACTTCTACATAAGGTACCTTTGGATATTTTTCATGAATAAGTTTACATCCTGGACAATCTTGCAATCCTACTAATAACATAATAACACTCCTTTATTTATCTATCAATAATGCCTATTTTTTGAAATTTTTTCTTATAAAGTTTTACTTCACCAATACCACCACATTTTCTAGCACCAACCGAAAACGTTGATGTTGGACATTGTACACAACCTATTATAAAACTATTACCTATAACAGCTTGTCCTAATACTTTACAATTTGGATTACATGTAGTCATTATATAAATATTTACCCATTTTACCGTAATTATGATAATTTGACTTTGCTAAAAAACGTGATATAATATAATTAATAATAAGGATAGCTAAATGAATACTAAAAAACCAAAGAAAAACGTAAAAAAATCAATAGATATAAAGTTTAAAGGTAAAAACGTTACCGAAAAACTAGAATGGTTTTTTAGTAATGTTTTTTATTGTTTAGAAGATGCCTCAAATAACAATTATACCCCATTAATATCTTTAACAAAAAACATTGCTAACAGTGGTAGTATATTAGCCACATACAACCTTGGTATGATATATAAGGAAGGAATTGGGGTGATTCCTAATATGGAACAAGCTGTTACATATTTTAATAATGCTTCAATACAAGGCTATAGTCCAGCAATGGTAGAACTCGCATTTGCATATCTTTCTGGTTCTGGTATACAAAAGGATAAAAAAACTGCTATTGCTTGGTTACGAAAAGCTATTGATAATGATTATGAACCAGCCCAAGAAATATTAACTGATATACTTACTAATTAATCTAAATTATCAATCCAATCCCAAAACTCGTCAATTTGATCTTCTCTCAACGGGGTAAAAATTCGCCCTTTAAGTTTTATACAGTGGAGCGTAAAACCACGACATCTTTAGTGTCGTGGATGTAAGCGACAACTAAAAATACTTAAAAATAATCAAAGAAATAAGAAGGAAAAGACTAAATAGTTATAGAAGTAGATTGGTAGAATGAAACTAATAGCATATAAATATAGATTATATCCAAACAAAAACCAAAGAGTTTTGCTTGAAAAACATTTTGGTTCCAATAGATTCATATATAACTATTTTCTTCAAAGAAAGATAGAGTATTATAAGAAAACAAAGAAAACTATAGGTTGGTGCGAACTAGCAAATGAACTCAAGCCTCTCAAGGAAAAATATGATTGGCTTAATGAAGTAGGAAGCCAATCATTACAGCAAACAGTCAGGCATCTTGATAATGCATATACTAATTTCTTTCGGTCTAATATGAGTTTTCCTAAGTTTAAGTCTAAAAAGAATAATAAGCACTCCTTTACTATTCCTGAACCTAAATCAATAAGAGTAGATTTTGACAAGAAACGTCTATATATCCCTAAATTCATAAACACAAAGAATAGCGATAATAGACTAAAATGTATCTTCGACAGAGAGTTTGACGGAGAAATCAAACAATGTACGGCTTCCAGACATGTTGATAAGTATTATGTATCTATTTTAGTAGAGCAAAACATAGAATTGCCAACTAAACCAGAAATGAAAAGAGATAAAGCGATAGGTATTGATTTTGGAGTTAAAACATTTACTACGTTTGATAATGGTGAAAAGGTAGAATCTCCTAGGTTCTTTAAGCAGGCTCAGGATAAGTTAGCAAAACATCAACAAGAACTAGAGAAACTAACAAAGTGGTCTACTTGTTATATTTCTAAAAAAGAGCAAATAAGTAAACTACATGCTAAAATAGGTAGACAGCGTAAAGATTTTCTGGATAAGTTATCATATAGGTTGACTCACGATAGCCAAGTAGAGACGATTTGTATTGAAGACTTATCTATTAAAAAAATGCAAAGGGATAATGAGAAGCCAACAAACAGAATTATTGGAGATATGGGATGGTATAATTTTACCAGACTACTTCAATATAAGTCGGATTGGTATGGTAAGAACTTCATTAAAATAGGAAGATTTGAACCATCCAGTAAAACTTGTTCTGTTTGCGGCAATATATATCATGAGTTAAGAAGAGATGAAAGAGAGTGGACTTGCCAAAAATGTAATACTCATCATGATAGAGACATTAACGCCGCTCAGAACATTAAAGACTTTGCGTTTACAAAAATGAGTTTCAAAAAGGGTAGGGACTATCCTATAGAAACCCAACGATCTTTAGTCGTTGGGTAGTTCATTCTATTACCAGATATGACCCATAACATTCTAGGAGACTTCCATGTTATTATAAACGGTTTCCAAAGTTTCTTTTAAAAATCTCTACGTTCACAAACAGCGTCAATACCATCTTCATAGTCTTCAAGTTCTGTTATAGCATTTTTTAGTGAATCATTAGAAGAATTCTCGTCCGTGTATACACCATTAATAAATTTGTTTAACAAATTTCCCGTAAGATAGTATCGTATTTGTTCAATAGTAAATGTTTTTTCGTTTGACATAATTATCCTTTAAAGATCATTCTTGCTGAAAACATAAGGTTATCCTAGTTTACCATTAAAACGAGGACAACTTTCTTCTATACAATCTCCATCTTCACTATCTTCATGCATACAATGAACTCCAATTGCACAATATGGACAATCGCAATAATCTTTTTCTTTACAATTTTTAACGTTAATTCTATTTTCCCATATTATTTTTTTGCTTTTAGTTTTATTTTTTCTTTTTTTCATATTTATATAATATCATACCTGGATTAAAAATCAACAAAAAAATCAGGCACCCTTTTGAGGTGCCTGATTTAATATACTTACAATCTCTGTAAGACGTTAATAGACTTATAGATATGTATGAGCAGATCCTGGGGCAAATGATTGTCCAAGACCCTTACAGATTATAACATGGTAGTACAAATCTGCGCCAAACAAGTTATCTACTACACCATAACGAGTAAGCAAGCCTACTCTTGGTGCAAAGTCATTAGGTCCTATTGTACGCTGTATCATAACCGGAATGTATGGACAGTAAATAATACCAGTGTCATAATACTCTGATCCTTTGTAACCTAACAGAGCATATTCCAAATTGGCACGTTTACCAATCATCCATTGCGACTCTGTACGTGTGTCACGATAAACACTAAAACGACCACCTATTGAACCTACCTTAGCAATTCCAACAGGTTGCGTGTTAACGTTACCATTAACATCCATGAACTTGAAGTCGGGCATCATTTCAAGTATGGCACATACTCGTGGTGTTGCTACTATAAAGTTAGCAGCACCTCTACGGTTACGAATAGCTACTCTATTCGCTTCAACAATAACCTTGGCATAAAAGTCACGGTTACGTTCACCAAGCCAACGAGCGTCAGCACATGCAGCGTACCAAAGTGAATAACCTTGGTTTACGCCAGCGTTAAGAGCTACTTGAACCATACGCATAATCATTTCACGGTCAATTTCAGCCTGAATTTCATAACTCATAGCGTTAGTCATTTCAGCATCAATATCAATACCGTTCATATTACGGATATCTTGTTCAAGTTCTACACTCCACTTGGCTGCTAATCTACGGGTACCAGCTTCTACAGCGGTCTTCTCGAATGAGATTTCCATCTGAGGAATCATGCTAGTAAATTCGAAGTTAGCCAAAATGTCTGCGACACCATCATCTTCACCGATGAAGTCAAAGTCTGAACCCGATGATCCAAGACCACTAAGACCAGCAGAAGATGTACCAGTAAATCTGGTATCAAGGTTCTGATAACCCATTTCATCCGAGTTTGTACCCCAACCAGCAACGCCATTAAAGTTCATGGCACCACCAGTGTTAGTCAAACCGTATGCATGGTCAGGGACTGTTCCACCGTCTTGGTATTGTTGTGCTCCAGAGGAACCAACTTGACCAAGAGAGTTTTGCTGATACTTGTAACGCAATGCGAAAGCAAGACCAACAGGTCCACTCATTGGCTGAACGCCGACAATTTCATTCGTAATAAGTTCTGGGAACGTCCTACGAATCATAGGAATCAATACTTTTGGCAAACGAGCGTCACCTTGTGCGTAGAAGTCAGAATTACCAACACTACCACCCTGTCCTGGTGTACCCTGAAGGGTTGTACCAAAAACACCGCCGTCTGAACCTACGTTAGCTTCTGTAAGACACCAATGCTCTTGGTTCTCAAGAAGAATAGCAGTATTTAGACGTGTATGGTCATCAGTAATAGCCTTTACACTAGGGGATTCATAATTAAGAATTTCTCCCCACTTTGCAACAAGTTCGCTTGCTCTATCTTTATTAATATAATTTGGTCCAGGTTTAATCATGGAATTATATTCTCCTTTTCTTTTTTAGTTTAAACAAGTGGTGTTACCCATCTTGTTCTTTTAACATATTTAGATATCCGGCAACATGTCTCTGTTCTGTAGAAACAACTGTTGTTTCCGTGATAATATCCTCTGTCTTAGTATCGTCTACTGGTGTATCAATTGTGTTAGATTTAACCTTAGACGTTGCTTGTTCAGTAAGAATTTTAGCCTCATCAGCCTCATCACGCTCGAACATCTCAACAACATAATCGAAATTTTCTTCGATTTCTTCAGGGGACTTTTCATTAAGTACCCTCATAACATAACATCTTTTATTATCATCAAAATCAGCAGTTTTTTGTTCTAATATTAACAACGATTTTGTTTTTTTAAAATCTTGATTAATTTGAATATTAGATTTAATTGCTTCATTAAGTTCATGAGTAAGTGAATCTATACGATTCTTACCATCCTGTAATGCATCACGAATAGTATCCGAAATAAAATCTTCATCAATAGATACCAACTCTTTAACCTTTTCTATAATTCTTTTAGCCTGTGTATTATTAACTGCTTCTTGAATTTGGTCTCTTGGAATCATTTTTTCAAGATACATATCCATATAATTAGACATTTCAGTAGTTAATGTATCACGAAAAGCAATTGCTTCTTTTTTAACCATACCTTCGTATTTTTCAATAACTTTAGTAAGTTTATCAGAATAATCACTATCTACTTTAAGCAAAACCTTTTTAAGTTTATTTGTATGATCTTCATCAATAGCCTCTAAAAGCGTTTGAAGTAATTCGGTATGCTTTTCATCAAGACGTTTTATATTATCGTCTATTTCTAATTTTACTCTAGAATCCACCTTTTCGTTAACCGCATTTTCAAAAGCTTCTACAATACTTTTTTTGGATTGTTCATTAAGAACATCACTATTTACAGCATTTAAAATATCTTCAAACTTCTTAGTCATTATATAATCTCCTTATATTCATAATTATTTACAAAAAATTAAGTTATTTTATACAAAATTATGCACTCTTTTTAGATATATCTCTAATTTTACCCTTAATTTTCTCGTCCACAATATTAACAAGATTTGTTTTTGCTGAAGAATACTTCTTTTCACAAATATTATTAATAAATTCAAACATTAACCGTTTTTCTTTTTTCATACTACACTCCTTTATTTTTTTACTCTTTTTAGTAGGCAATCCTTTGTGTTTTAGTGTAGATTCTTTTACATTTCTTTTCAGATATGTTGGTCGGTTACTTAATACCACCGTTACTTTATCTGACTCTTGTGATTTATAACCACTTTGTTCATTTGCCATCCAATATGCAAATTTTTTATTAATTGTATCTACTTCTTCAACATGAAAAACCTTACCATCTTTCCAAAACTTTACTACCCATGTTCTAACTGGTGGAATTCCTCTTGATTCTTGTACTTTTTTATTCATTTAAATATACCTCATTATTAAATTACATTCCACTTGGTGATTTAATGTTCATAAGAACAATATATTCCATTACTTCATTAAACAATTCTGGTTCATCCTGTTTTAAATTTTTTAAAAGGTCTATCAACTTTGTTCTTCCTATAAATGCATCTACAATATTTTGTTCTGATGTATCAAGAGGAAATCTTCCATAATCTTCAGAATGATCTTCTCGTTGATATGCACCCTTGCCTTGCCATGTTCTTCTTCCATAGGTTTCTGTCATAAATCCTACATTAATTGCTTTCAATAATTGCCTCCGATTATTTTAAGTGCATCTTCTAAACCTTGTCCAGCACCAGCGGCTCTAAGTGCAATCACCATAGCCCCACGATGAATACCAACTAATTTTGGATTAGAAAGAAACGACATATATTTACCGTAATTACCTCTAGTTGTTTTTAATGAATCCTTTTCAAACATATCAACAATTTCTTCGGCTTCTGGTTTATACAATGCCGACATTTCCTGCATAATATTACGAATAAGTTCCTTTTTCTCTTCTCCATCTTCTAACTTTTTAACCTGTGCCAACATAGATTTAATTTTTTCTATTAAATTTTTATCATTAATAGGATCATTTTTTATTGTTTGCTCTTTTACCTGTCGTTTTTGTGTTTTATCCCAAAATGGTTTTCTTGAGTTATTTACATCCCATTTTTCTGTCATAAAACCTATATCAATTGCTTTCATTATTTCCTCCTTTTAAATATTTCTTATTGGTTTAATATAAATTTCGTAATCATTTCCATCTTTATGTTTAAACGTAGCTACCATTCCATCAGCAGCAGCATGAAAATCTACCATATCTATAAAACCCAATTTTTTTGAAATGTCATTCTTTTTTAATTTAACAAAAATATCAAATATATTAGTAGATTTTATTCTATTACTATCTACATTATTAAGTTCTTCTCTTTCTTTTGTATTAGATGTATCTTCATATTCTTCCACACCACGCTGTGCCAAAGCACCTAATTCTCCAGTAGGAAGTGATGCATTATATTCTTTAATATATGTTTCAGCGATAATTTGTATATCTTTTTTATTCATATGTGCATACATTTACATGGTTTTCATTGCATTAATAAATTCTATAATAGAATTAGAAAGCTTTTCTTGTTTATCATCTGAATGTTTTGGTAGTGTACAAAGATTTTGTTCTAATTCATCATAAGCTTTATCAACAAATTCACAAACAGTTCCGTTACATTTAAGTATGTATTGTTTAGCTTCAAAAATCCCTTCTACAAATGCAGTATCAACTGAAGGATCATGAACAACATCACAACAAATTAATCTAAAATCTGATACGTCATTATGATCACCGTTTTCTTCAAGTTTTCCTAACGCCCTTGTAGATACACCTAATTTAACACCATCAAGCATAAGAGATTTTACTATTTGTCCCATTGGTGTTTCTAAAATTTTAGATTTACCATAAAAACTTTCATTATCTTGACGCAATTCTGTAATTATATGACAAGAACGTTCAGGATTAATCTCAACAGACTGCGGATGCGAAAGTTCTCCGAGTGAACGACCCGTTTTAATCATTTCTTTATCATATCTACCCAATTCACGCACCATTTCATCTAAAGAATAAACCCTATTGTTTTTGTTTTTTTGATTTGCCCTCATAAAAATGCCCTCAAAAAACATTCTACGATTTTTATGTGGACCTTCTTCTTCTATAAGCAAATTAATATCATAATTTGGCTCTTCAACTAACAATTTTAAGGCGTTTTGGTTCATAATCTATTCTCCATATTATAATGTGTAATTATTTATTGTTTTTAATGTTTTTAATGTCTATTTCGGTTACTATTACAAACTTATAACCGTTATGATCAGCCCATTGTTTGGAAGCGGTCCATTTTGCTATATTAACAGCATACGTAATTTGTTCTTTTAATAGATTTTGCTTGTTTTTTCGGTTTTTAGTGTTAGGTGCTTTGCATTGTTTAGCAGGTTTTATCTCAACAAGAAACTTGTGAAGTTGTTTATTCTTATCCTTAATAGTAAAATTAAAATCAATAAAATATCGGTGTAACTTGCCATCTGTGGGTTTTATATAAGGAATTACAACACTTTCACTGCCCCAGGAGACTATATTTCTATTATTATCCAACCATCGCATATAACAAAGTTCAAGTGATGATCTATAAACGACAGGGGAACTTCCTTTATATTTAAGTGCGTTATTTGGGGTAAAAAAGCCTTGTCTATACTGTTTGTACTTTGTCATTTTAATTATTTATTAATCAATAAATAATTACGTAATGATTACTTTTAAACGTTTTTTAGCCGAAATGTCACATACACCATCATCTCAAATGGCAATGGCAAAAACTGCTCGTGATTGGGGTGGAAAGCAGAAAGTGTACGCTGCTGCTGCTGACGTTATTAAATCTGGTGATAGTGTAATGGACTTTGGATCTGGTCCATACGGTGGTGCTAAAGAAATAACAGAAAACCGTGGTGGAATATACACAGCGCATGACCCAGGACATGGAATAACTGGAGACTTAACTAAAAAGTATAATGTGGTGTTAGCAAGTAATGTTCTTAACGTACAATCGAAAACTGATACCCCTCTGACATCATACAATTTTATACTAAACCTCTTACAAAAAATTACGTCAACAGACGGATCACTCATTGTCAATATGCCCACATCTGGTCCAAAGGCAGAATGGATGTCTCCAGCTAGACTGGAAGCTGATTTGAAATCTAGGTTTACATCTGTAGTTCGTAAAGGAGAGTTAGTTTACGCCAGACAACCCCATAATATAACGCCAACACCGTTAAAGCGTGGTGGCACTATTTTAGGTCGTAATTTTAGTGTTGGAAAAGTGGTTTGGAAGAGAATTTATCTCCATCGCAACTATGCAGAAAGCCAGATTGGAAAAGATTACATCCGTGCTAAATCAGTTTTTGACGCCGCAGGACTAGACTGGAATTATAATACAGTTTCATACGACCTTACAACAGGTGCAGTAACGTTTCAGGAAGCTCCTGGCTTCGATTCTTCTAGTGAACCAGTAGTTGGTCGCATGATAACAATATTCAAAGATGGAAGCATATCCAAAGAGCGTAATGAAACACAGATATATCACCACAAATGGCAATGGGTTGATGATAATTATAAAGGATTTGATGTAGAAAAGTCCAAAGAAAGAAGTCAATCATATAGAAATGCTGGTATTACATCTCCATCTGGAAGAAGTAATATATTTGCAAAACAGTTAAAAGATGCTAATATAATTAATAAATAATTAAAATGATAACATTTAAACAATTTTTAATAGAAAACAAGAACGATGATAACGTTTTTGAAATTCCACATTACAATTGGGACTGGTTAGTTAACAAAATTAATAAACTAAACAAGCGTTCTAGTAATTTAGGTCTTCCTCCATTAAAAATAAACATAATTTCAGAAAAAGAAGCAACAATAACAAAAGATAGAAATGGCAATGACTTAATAGTACCAGAAATTGTAACATATAAAAAAATTAAACTTGAAGGTGAAGGACCTACACTACCTGGTTGGAAACTTATTGCAGTCATTAATCATAATGCCAATATCACACAAAACATTATTGATAAAGTACCAACAGAAACTGTAAAAATTCCTGATTCATATTGGACATCAATGCCTGAATGTGATCATTGTCAATATAATAGATTTAGAACACAGACATTTTTAATACAAAACACAGAAACTAATGAAATTAAACAAATTGGTAGAACATGTTTAAAAGATTTTCTGGGTCACGATCCTGAAAAATTTCTAAAATATGCTGTTTTTATAAGAAACTTTATGGAGTCTTTTTATAATGCAGAAAATATTGACTATTTAGGTGGTGGTAATTCTTCTAATTTAAAAAGAGTTTCACTAAAAGACTTTCTGATATATGTTTCACACTTTGCCAATTCGTTTGGATATGTTTCTGTAAAAAACGCTGAAGAACATGAAGAACCTACAACTAAAACGTTGGCTTTAAATGCTATGTTTCCTACTAATATAGATGGTAGAGGACAAGTACCCTTAACAGAAAAGGATAAAACACTTGCAGATGATACAATAAAATGGGTTAAAGATTTCACATCAAAAGAAGAAAATATAACAAATTCTTCAATGCCTGAATTTTGGAGAAACGTAAAAGCTATATTTGATTCTAATGTGGTTTCATATAAAACATTTGGTTATGCCGCCGCAACTGTTGGTATGTATATTCATAAGAAAAATAAAGAAAAAGATGAATCATTAAATAACCAAAACCCATCAGCATATGTTGGTACTATCGGTCAGAAAATAGAAACAACGGTAACAGTATTATATTCTAAACCTATAACTTCTTACTATGGAATAGTTACGTTATATAACATGGAAGATAAAAATGGTAATAACATAAAATGGTTTTCATCTGGAACAACAACATATTTAGAAGATGGACAAACATATAAAATTAAAGCAACGGTTAAAAAACAAGAAGAATTTAAAAACAAAAAACAAACAATAGTCACTAGACTTAAACTTACTTAATTAAATGTGGTTTAATATTTTCTCCAGTAAAACTTTCGTCCTTATAATAATGCCAAAACAATTCTACTCCACTAGTTGTCATGAAATATCCCTCTAAAACAATAATTCCGTAATGGATTTTTTGATGACAATTAGGACAAACATATGCTAAGTTAGAATTACTATTACAATTTGGTATGTTTCTACCTCTAATATGATGTTCAACTAATATCTCTTTAGTATTACATATTTGGCATGGTTTAGAACCAGTTTTACAAATCTTACGTTTGGTAGTACGTTGCATATAAATATTTAATAATGATATTACCAATATCAACACCAAATAAGTACAAACAAAAAGCCCTACCGAAGTAGGGCTTAGTAATTTTCGTTGTAATATTATACAAATCCATAAAATTTAGCAACGGTAGTTGCTTCTGTGGATTCCGTTAATTTTGTATTTTTTAGTTTAATAGCTTTTTTAGTTTTTTTCTTAAGGTTACAGGATTCTTGACTAATATCATTTTCAGTATCTACGGACATCGTTGGAACTCCACCAACATTCGAACCAAAAGTAACATCAGAATCACCGTCTCCAATATCTACTTCCATTTCACCAGTACCTGTATTTCCTATATCTATAGTTTCCATGTCATTCATGGTATCTTCAACGCCCAAATCTAAAAGTATTTTACCTTTAAGATCTTGTAGTGCATTATCTAGAATATCAGTAATGTTTTCACCAAAACTAGATTCAACACCATCAAGGGCGGTTTCAATACATTCAGCAGCATATTTTTCAAAAGCATCAACTAACAAATCATTATATTGTTTTTGAAGTTGTTTTACTTTATTTTGGATACCAGAATCTCCATCGGAATCTGAATCGTCTGAATCGTCTGAATCGTCTGAATCTTCTTTATCATCAGAATCTTCTTTATCATCTGAATCTTTAGAATCTTCTTTATCATCTGAATCTTTAGAATCTTCTTTATCATCTGAATCTTTAGAATCTTCTTTATCATCTGAATCTTTAGAATCTTCTTTATCGTCATCGTCAGAATCGTTTTTCTTATTTTGAATTGCATCAAGAGAAGTGTCATCTTCTTTAATCTGTCCAACAGAATAAAGATTTTCATAACGTTCTTCTAAAATTTTGGTATCCTTATCTCTCATAATAGCTCCTTAATTAAATTATACCTTCAACAATATATCTAGCACGAGTTTGTTGTGTAGTTTCCCAAGAAAATGCACCAGCAATATCATTGTCAATTGGAACACCATAAGCAGAAACTGCTATTGTACTCCATTTATTAACATTATCTTGTGAAAATGCACTGTAATAATATACTGTATTAGCTGTTAATGGATAATGTTGTGTAGATTGTATACCTGCGGCAACATTGGCTAACAATGTTCCTTCATTTCTAGCAGATACCGCAGAAACGGTACTGAATTTTATTTGAATAGCAGATAGATCAGAATCTGTAGGATCTGTCCAATATATATTTAATCCATTAATAAATGGTGTGGTTCTAAATAACGTAATTCCACTAGGAGCAACCGCATCACCCACCGCTGTTAATGCACCATAAGATGAACTATTCAACACAGAACCTGTTAAACTAGGGTTAATACTATCACCCGAAGCAGTTGCATACAACGATGCACCACTAAGAGACGCTACAAATCTAACGGATTCAATTTCATTAGCACTATGTAGTCTAGTATTATTATATACTACGCCAATTGTTACAACTTGACTATTTCCAAAACCATCATTTAAAAGAGTGTATGGAAATGTTTGATTTGATGAAATTGCACCAAAATATGTTGTGTCACCAGACAATGCGGGTGCATATATATCAACTGAGGAAATGCCAGAAGTCGGACTAAATGTAGCAGAAATTTGTTCGGTTAATAATGAAGACGATGTTCCATAAGCAATAGAAGTAGTAAGATTAGAACCATTATCTTCAAATACGGTTGTATACGAAGCAACGGCTAATGCGCTAAAATCCTTTACCGCAAAGTCTTTAGTTCTAAATCCTTTTTTTGAAGTTCTAGTTGTTTTTTTATTTTTAAGCATGATAAATCTCCTTGTATAAAATATACTTTAAAATATTTACTCTTTTTTAATGAATTTTGTGAATATATTGTCTAACACCATCAAATAATCATAACCTTGTGTTATAGTTGCATCTCGTTTTGCTTTGTTTTTGTTTTCACCTTGTCTTTTCAATATATAAGACGATTTAACCTCTATAATCAAATTGTCCTTGGGTATATAAAAATTATGAAATTTCAAGTAAAAATATTGTAGGATTTACTTCTTCAGTTGTAAGTTATTTATTATAAGGTACTTATAACTAATTAGCTACAGAAGAATATAGGTGGCTCGGCTTCACCGTAGCCATTCATCAATTCTTTTTCTAATTCATCCTTTTCTTTTATTCCTTGAGTCATTAAATCGGTTGGATTAACATTACCGCCCCCAAATAAAATTACACCACCAAATTTTCCACGAATATGTGCTACTGCAATTTTTGTTAATGCTAATGTATAACGTTGAACCCAACGTTCTTGTACTAATCCACTAATAGGTCGTTCCATTCTACAACCAATAATACCAACATAATTTCCTCTACCAGTTGGTTCGGGTACCAATCGTAACAATTGAGTTGTTGGATTAAAGTTCACATAAATATTTGTTGCAAACATTTTCTTTCTAAGGTCCATCCATGATTTAAGAAGATGCCATGTTGTAATATCATAACCAAATCCACCCATCATTTGTCCAAAGTATGCTTGTTGTGCAAATAAATAATCCATGTTAAATAAAATTTCTGAACTACCGCCAGAACCACCAGCGGGATCAGCAGAAAAAATTCCAACAACTTTTCTATGATTATTAAGATCACAATCAACATATTGACCAGAAACTACTGGACTAGGGGCAGTATATGGAGAATAATAATCAGCTATTCTATTAAGAACAACATCAAGTTTGACACCATACCCTGGTACATAAATACTAGAATTAAACATTAAATATTCTTCTGTTTGTCCAGCATATTTTGTATACCATTCACATGATTGATTAATAAAATCATAAATTTGATCATCGCAAATTTCTATATTAACCATGGGCCAACCTATTTGCATTTTAATTCGTTCCATAAGAAGTTCATAACTTGTTACAACAGAATTTAATGTTGTACTACCTCTAATTCCTACTGGTGTTACATGCTCAAAATTTTCACAAGTAGGAAATTCAGGTGCTGTATTAATAATAATTGATTGTGATGGTAATGAACATACCCCAGGAACTTCTGTATATGCTGGAACACTAGAAAGCGTTTGCCAAATTGAAGAAACCGCACTAAACTCTGTACTGTTTGTATAATATGCAGTTCCCATAAATGACATACTAGTCATATCAGTATAAACAGTACCAGAAATTGGATCAAAAAATTGATATCTCAAATCTCTTGTCCATGCAATAGGAACACTATTAAAATACCATTCATATGTTGATGCTGTTGCTGTAACAGTTTCATATGTTCTTGTAATACTAATTCCTGTAATACTTGGAGTACCCAAAACCATTCCAGATAAATATGTAAGAGAAGAAACTAATTGTGTTCCGACCATATTTGTTGGTGAAGTATTCTGACCAGATAGCCATGCAACTCCAATCCCTGGGGTAAACGAAAAATTATTTGATGGAAGCAATCTAAACGATGGATATGTAGGCCATGCTGGTTCAATTACAACATTAACTTGTGAACTAGAACCTATATTATTACCAGTAACACTCAACACCATAACAGAAGATTGTGCACCGAAAAATATGTGTGACCATGAACTTGCTGTAGATACAATGGTATTATTGAATGCCCATGACCATTCTGTAACACTTGACAATGCTGGTGTACTATCAGTAAAGGTTAAACTTACAGACGGACTCGTAAAAACTATTGGATTAGATGGTAAAATATCAAAAGTTACAGCCATTATATAATATTCCTATTTTAATTATTTATTAAAAAAATCAATTAATTTGGGTTTATATTGGCGGATTTATAAAATTGTCTAAGTTTATATTCTTCTCGTCTTTCCGGTATCCAATTATCAACTTTTGTCAAAAAACCAACAACACGAAGGTATTTATCAACATCAGCATCATGACACGGAGATTTTTCAAATTTACCAATAAATAATTTACCACAAGATTTACATCTACATTGTGCCATATTAACCGCAAAATAAATACAACCCCTTTTTGCAGCAGTTAGAATTATTTGTTTCATTTGTTGTGAAGTTAACGAATCTGTTAAATTTAAATGAGCAATAGAACCACCACCGCACATACTATCGAACATACCCTGAACATTTATTCTATCTTCGATATCTACATTTTTCCAAAGGGGTATATATTGATTTCCATACATTTTATATCGTTGGTTAGTAAATAACAGTTTATCTTTTTTAGCAAACATAACTGCGGCAGATTCTCCAGGAATTTGTTCAAGGTTTCGTATAAACCCATCTTGAAGTGTTCTATCAGAATTTAATTTATTTATTTTATTTAATATATTTTTTGCAAATACTGATCCTTGTTCATCCATTATATCATATCCTTGTATTTCACATGCCTCGTTTATTCCTATAAAACCAATAGTAGAAAATTGACGATTCAAATCCATAAACTGATGTGTATATAATGGAAGTTTTCCTTTATTAATATTATCTGTAATTATTTTTCTATGAATATCAAGAATATCTTGTGCAGCTTTTATGTTATATTCTAATCGTTTCATATAATCGGCATCATCTTCAGCTTCATATCCAATATGTGGAAGGTTAATAGTAACAACTCTATGTGATCCAATAGATGTTCCTCCCGCACCAAACGAATTCATATACTCTTTTGTTTCGTTCATATCATTTCGCAATCTACAACAAGATGAGAGGACCCCTAATGGTCCGGTAAAAATATTAAATGTTCCGTTTACACAATTTAACTCTGAAACAAGATCAAGAAATTGCTTGTCCATTATTTCACCATCATCATTTTTATAAAACGTTGCAGTATTTACTGGAAAAGTAAGTGTTTGATGTTTCGACTCGTTAACAAACCAACGCATATAATATTCTTGTAGTTTTTTTATACTTTCAAAGTTTGGTGTAGACATATCTGGATAAATTGTTGATACAAATAAATCCCTAAGAAAGTAATCATCATACAAATTCACATTCACAAATGCTGATTGTGATCCCAATATCTTTATTTATGACGCTACGCACAAACCATCGGTTGATGCTTACAATTTCTTGTAAGTTGAGACTATATCAAATTCCTAATAGGAACCTCTCTATTTTGGATTACCAATAGCTTGTAATCCTACTCCTTTCGGATAGTCGTTGAACCTTTTATCCCATAGGATAACTTGGCTGCGAATTGTCCAATCTTCAAATTTTTTATAACCATCATATTTCATCATTACTGATCATATTGTGGTATTGAAGCTCTCAGGGGTTCCTCGCAATTAAGAGAGTTTCGACAATATATTACTATATTGAAGCGCAGAAACTACGAAACGGAAAATTCCAAGAAAATACAAGTGATTGTAATTCCTCACGAATTGACTCCATTACTTTTGAAGTTTTACATTCTGTTTTCTGTACTTCTACAAATGCCATAATTATTTCTCCTTTATTTTAATATCAACATCATTTATAAAAAAGTTTTTACATTTTTCTATTGTATATTCTTTGTAAATGTTTATCATCAATTAAATACGTTTCTTGCATATTATTATTATAAAATTCTTTAGCTGTTGTTATACTAATTTCTTTAGTGTTTTTATTCATTATTTCTATATTTTCGCTTTCCATTAGAGTAAAATTATTTCCATTAACGGTTAAAACGATATCATTCTCTTGATAATTTTCACCATAATCTTTACGGGCATACCAATCCATATAAACAAGCAAATCTGAAAATGCTGTTGCACCGGCTAATTGATTACTAGCAAATGCAGTAAACTGTATAACTAAATTAATAAAGGATTTAAAATGTTTTGGTGGTCCAATTTTTACCTTGGAAATAAAAGGAAGTCCCTTTATAACTAATCCGTCAAGAGAAAATGCAAAACAATACGGCTTCATCCACATATGATTATCGTGAATTTTAAGAGAACCATTAATACACAATTCAAGAATTTTATTAGCTCGTTTAATACCAATATTACTATCTTTAACCATAATATTCCACATATGATAATATGCATTAACCTTTTGAAGTGATTTACCAAATTCATGTTCAAAGGTTAATACTGAATTATCATCAACATTAGCATTACCATCACTAGATACATTTGAAATAACATTATTATTAAAAAAATCTTTAGCAAATTGATTAATATCTAATTTATCTGAACCAATACCATCTAAACGGATCATTTCTGACCCATATTTTTCTTCTATTTCTTTAAGTTTTAAAACAAACCGTTGATCAAATGATTGACGAATTAGCAAATTACACCTCCAAAATGTTTTTTAATTCATTATAATTAATTTTATTCCATTTATTATTATTTTTAATATAAATTTTTTGATTTGTATCTTTTTCTTCTATTTTTTTACCTTCCCACGCACCATCTATTACTAGATCTACATGTTCCAACAAGTTTTCAACTTCTGAAAATAATTTTCCAGTATAAAGACATATTTTATATCCATTTTCCTTAAAAAACTTATTAAAAGCCAAAAAACCTTCTTCTTGATATACTGAATCGCCACCAAGCCAGCAAATCCATGTTGATAAGTCCCTATTTTGTAATATCTTAGGAAGATCTTCCAATTTTATAGTAGTTCCACCTATAAATGATTGTAATTCTGGGTTTTGACACCCCTCACAACGCTTTTTACACCCCTGAACATAGATATTAAGGGATGTTTGTGTAGGAATTTCTATAAATCCTGTAGAAATATTGGAGATTTGCATTGAAATGGTATTAATCTCTGTAATTTTAGATAGATTGTTGTTCATTATATAACTATTTATCCTTTGTATCTATTATACCATAACGATAAGATAAAATCTATCTAAAATTTATAAGTTTTTCTGTTCAAACAGTTTACGTTGTAGTAGGTTTTGGTGCTTCCGTGGCATTTTGACCTTCTCCACCTGCTACTGCCCCAGTTTTTGCGGGTCCTGGTCCAAACTCTGGTGGAACATCTGGTTTAAATTTATCTAATCCTGCTTGAGAAGATCCAAGTCCAGAACCAGATGAACCACCAACGGCACTATTAATATCACCAACAGCAGCATTAAGTTCATTCTGGGTCTCTCTAAAATCTGGACCATTAGTACGAATTTGTTCAATTTCCCACATAAGTTCATTATCTTTACGTAACCATTCCCTATTTTCCGCCATCATATCATCATTCCATCCAAGATAATGTCTTTGTGAAAATGATTGTGAAACCAATTCATTATTACCCATGTTATTATAATTTTCGAACTTCAAATTGAATGTTTGTTGTTCACGTATAACCATAAATTGTGTAGGAGTGTTAAAAGTAAGAATAATTTGATGTTCTTTTAGTTTATATTTTAACCAAAACTTTCTAAGCTTTAAATGTACAATAAAAGAATCTTTTAATGCCATTACAAATTGTCTTTGAAGTCTCATTACAAATTTTGCGAAACGAAGTTCCTCTCTTGTAACTTCTGTTCCATCCTTAAACGTATCTTCTGGATTAAGTCTACCAATAGGAACTTTAAGAGATTTATAAAGCTTTTTAACAAAATACATAAGGTCATCAAGTTGTCCTAGGTTTTGTCCACCCTGAAGTAACTCAACCTTAGTTCCTTCTTGTCCATTTTTCTTGGCAAACCAATAAGAATCAAGCATTGATTGTGGATCATAAACATTTTGCACACTTTTACCTTGTACATTATATGTTTTTCGAGACCAATACTGATTAATAAGTTTTTGGATATAGGTTTCAGCCTTTGCCGCTGGCATATTACCAACATCTATATAAAATACTAAACGTTCTGGAGCACGAACCAATCTATAAATAACAATTGAATCTTCAATAAGAGATAATTGCTTATATGCTCTACGTGCATTTTCGATATATGGAACACGCATTGTACGATCCTCGTTCCAAAGTCCAGAATGAACATATGTAATTTGGTTTTTATCAAATACGATAAGGTCTTCTTTTTTATTTCCAACGCCTTGTTTACCTTGTGGAACGGATCTACGTAATAAAAATCCTTTTATTAATCCATTTTGTACATTATCATAAACTGGATTAATAAGTTCAGATGGAATACTAACTATACCAAGTATTCCAAGGTCTGGTCTATTTTGAGAAATAACATTTTCAAAAAACAATTCACCATCAATTAATAATTGACGAAAAAGTTCCCATCCTCTATCTTCCAACTTAAAAACGGTAACAAATTTTTGCCATTCTTTACGAATCTCTTTTTTAATATTATCTTTATATTTACCATCTACACTAATCTTTATAATATCGCCTTCATCATCTTTAACAATTGTTTCGTCACAAATTTCGTCTATTGCATCAGAGACTTCTGCATATGCAGCCATTCTTCTATATTGTTGTAGCCTTCTGATCTTATCAACATCCATATTAGAATACATGTACTGTTGATAATCTTTATTGATCATTATAGTACCAGCACTGGTAGACTCGCTTTTATCTCCTTGTATTACAACAGATTGTTGTAAAACTCTCTCTTCTTTTCTTTTTGTAAGTTCATTAAAATCGTCATACTTGGGGTTTAAAGCTGAAATATCATTTATAATTCTATGTGTATATGGTAGATTAGCTATTAATTGATCAAGCAATGAATTTTGTTTACCCGCAGAACGTGATGGCATATTTTCTCCTATAGTCTTTAACTATTTAGTTAAAGAATCAAATTATCAATACTAAAATATTTTATTTTTCCTTATAATTAACTACAATAATAATAAAACGGATCAACTCTAATCCCCGAAATTGAAGGATGTTGATATTCAACGTAATTATTATATTCTGATGTCCCAGAAACATATGGATTTAATGTTGGACGAATGGCATCAACCGTCAACTTACCATAACCTGCTTCATTAAATGCTATAACATCTATATATCCTGCATCTACTGCACTTGGCATTACAAATGTTAATACATTATCCGATACTGCTGCCCAACTATCAAGCTGTATACCAGAAAATCCTGTATATAACGCTGAAATTGTTGGATTACCGCTTGCTGGATCATACCAAGAGATATTTTCAAACACTCCTGGTGATCCACTAAGATATAATGTAGATAGAGTATCAAACCATGATCCATAAACTGTTATTATTTTATCAGAAACACAAGGAATCATAAGCCATGGGTCTGCTGTTTTTAATTGAGGTCTACCCGAAATTGTAAACGTATCAGTATTATCAGAATCTGCAAATTCTACCATCTGTTCATATTTTGCATTTAAAGAGGATAATGCTGTAAAGGAAGTAGTAACCTTATAAATTTTTCCTACTGGCTCCGATGGATCTTTAAACAACCAACCTTCTATAACAAAGGATGTATTTGCAATTATTCTATATGGAACATTTGAGGTAATATCTGTTGGATATTCAAAATTAATATTACCACTCCATTTGATAATGGTTCGCATTTCATGGTTAGTGTATGGTGCTAACCAACTTACAACAATATACGGATCGTTATATGGTGCAAAATTAGTAACAATCTGATCCATATCAGATTGAAATCTAGTAATTATTGACATATTAACAGTAATATCTACTGGTACTGGTTGTAGTGGATGTGTAAATCCAGTATCATTAATACCCATGTTATAATATGGACCTTCTATTTTATTAAACACTCTTCCAGGATTTCTATTCATGTTAGCAATACTAACAGAAATAACTGGTAACGAAATATGTTTTGCTTTATTAACAAGATCGTGAAGTGTTCTAGTTTTTGGTGCATAAACAAAATTACATTTAATTTTATCTTGTATTCGTCTATTTATAGCATTATTATAACGTCTAATTACAATGTCATCAAATGCATCTACCATTTGTGCAATCAGTGTTCTTATTTCAAAATTATATGTTTCTAGTTTCATTATACTTTAAGTTCTTCTACTGCTTTAATAAAATCATGATCAGCAATTTCATTTGTTAATTTTGGTGCCTCAACAACTACTTCATTTTCTTTAAACGCAATCCAATCAACACATTTTTGCATACATCTAGGACACGGAACATAATATTTTTTCTTTATATCAAACCCCACATAAAGTCTACCAAAACATTTTTTACAACTTGTATTTGGTTTTTTTAAAAGAGGAATCTGTGATTTGTTTAAATTTTTTATTTCATCAGGTTCAATATAATACATATCACCACTAACTAAACTAAAAAATAATTTTAATTCTTTCATTATTCTCCTACAATTTGTATTTCTAATATCTTATCATAAAACTTATTATTAGTTTCTACTGATAATGGTTTTAATATGTTATATACCATTGTATTTTTTTTTGTTAATGTTAAAAGTCTATAATCAAAATAAACTAACCCGTCATCTTTCCAAAGTTCAACGGCAAATGGAATCGGAATTTCAAATTTTTTAATATCGGTATCATTCTTTTTTATTGTAAGTTCAATATGATAATTATTCTGTTTAAATAATAATAACCTACCTTTCCTATATTGCTTATTATTAATATATAACTTTAGATTTTTTTGTAATAGGTATTTAAGAGTATCTTCTAGTTCAGTATCATTAATAGTCATAGTAATCCTTTTATATATTTACATATAAAAGTAAGAAGTCAATTAGG
>Ga0307375_10001063_pt1 | contig 31204 bp, 33 predicted proteins | sample TR1MG_FD_202531 | JGI IMG/M metagenome (GOLD analysis project Ga0307375, IMG submission 202531) | Soil microbial communities from Risofladan, Vaasa, Finland - TR-1 | ecosystem: Environmental > Terrestrial > Soil > Coastal area > Acid sulfate soil | place: Finland: Risofladan, Vaasa | collected... | reverse complement strand
TATGCGGATCACGCGCGGGTGGAAGGGACGTCGCGCGGCGTATTTTGCGATCCTGGGATTTGCGGTGGTGATCTTCACGTTCTTTGGCGTGACCTACCTGCTGCCGGGAATGCACGCGTACGCATAAGAACGTAAGAAGGAAATCGGACACCGGAGCGCAGAACTAACGCGGCAGCCGGTGTCCGGCAAGTTTGCGGTGAAGGATGCCCAAGTAAGCGGGCATTCTTGGCGGGTACCAGGGCGAAGCAGCCTTCTACCCGCGTGCAGTGAGGTGCGGGGAACGGCATGCAGTACGGCCTCATACATTCCCTCCCCTAGTCCCGGACGAAAGATGTGCCGGGAAGCCGGCTTCCCGCACCGCTTCCAACGTGTTCGGAAATTTGTTTAATTCATGGCAGAGACCCACAACTCGGCTTGTGACATGAAACCCCGGGAGCCCATAATGGACCGGGGTTTTGGCATGCCGAAAGAGCGGCGCGGGATACGACGGGTTCGCATGAATTGGCAGGTCAAGGTACTACTGCCGATTGCAGCGGTGCTGCTGGACGGACTGCTGCTGTTCGTGCTGATCTCGCTCTCGCTGCGTAACAGCGATCGCGACCTGGTGCTGGTGATCGCCACGGGCGGAGCGGTGGCAATCTGCTCGGTGGTGGTGATGGTGCTGGCGGTGGAAGTGCGCCGGCCGATGCTGGAACTGCAAGAGAAGATTGCAGAGGTGCGCGAAGGGGACCTGCATGTGCAGGTGGACTTCGCGGAACGGAATGACGAAATCGGCGATCTCGGACGCGACTTCAACGACATGGTGCGACAACTGCGCGAGAGCCGGGAGGAAATCCAACGGCTGCACAGAACGCAGATGTCACGCGCCGAACACCTGGCGACCCTGGGAGAGATGGCGGCGGGATTGGCGCACGAGATTCGCAATCCGCTGGCGGGAATTGCGGGCGTGATGGATATCATTGGGCGCGACCTGCCACACGATAACCCGGCGCGGGCGGTGCTGGGCGATGTTCGCAACGAGGTGCTGCACATTAACCGGATCGTCTCGGACCTGCTGGAGATCGCGAGGCCGAAGGCGGCGGACTATCGCGATGCGGACCTGGTGACGACGGCGGAACACGCGGCGATGTTCGCGCGCGAGAACGCGCACCACGTCCAGGTAGAGGTGGTGATGCCGGCGGAGAAGCTGCCGCTGATCCGGCACGACCCGGGGCAGATTCACCAGGTGCTGCTGAACCTGCTGCTGAACGCGGTGCAGGCGTGCCACGAAAACGGCGGCACGGTGCGGATGGAGTTCGAGCAGGACGAAGAGACGGTAACGGTGGCGGTGAACGACAGCGGAAAGGGAATTCCGCCGGAAATACTACAGAACATCTTCCGGCCATTCTTCACGACAAAAGGAAATGGCACAGGATTGGGGCTCTCACTGGCAAGAAGGATCGTGGAAGATCACGGAGGCAGGATCGACGTGACAAGCTGGCTGGGCAAGGGAAGCCGGTTCGTGATCACGCTGCCGAAGAAAGCTACTAGCTGCTGAGCTACTGAGCTGCTAGGAAAGTCGCGAGATACGAGCGGCAAGCAAGAGAACTGCAACAGCAACGACAACTGCAACTGTAACTGCAAAAAGCGAACAGCCGCGGGCGAGGGCGATCACCCCAGCGACGGAGTCGCCGGGGACCCCGACGCCCGCGCCACAAAAGCAAGAGCAAGAGCAAAAACAACAGCAACAAAAAAAAAGCAGATGTTCGCGGGGAAGCGAACGTCCTCGCGGCCACAGCCGAGGAGGCGCGACTACGGGGGTGCAATGGTATGGCTCGAAAGTGGCGGCTGATGCGGCAAAAGGGGAATCCGTGTGCGTACCGATGCTCACGGCGGCGGCGGATGGCGTAGTAGAGTAATAAACAGAAATGCCGATTGAAAAAGTACTGATCGTGGACGACGAAAAGCTGGTTCGCTGGTCGCTGCGACAGAAATGCGAAGAGTGGGGTTATCACGTCGTCGAGGCAGAGAGCGGCACGGCTGCGCTGAAAATGGCGCAGCACGAATCGCCCGATCTTGTGCTGCTCGATGTGCGCCTTCCGGACATGAACGGGATACAGGTGCTGGAACAGATGAAGCACGCGGGCGACGCGCGCGCGGTCATCATGATTACGGCCGATCCGCAACTGGAAGACGTGAAGCAGGCGCTGAAGCTGGGAGCGTTCGACTTCATCGGCAAGCCGCTGAACTTCGACGAACTGGCGGTGACGGCGAAGAACGCGCTGGAGACGACGCGTCTGCGGACGGAAGTGGAGTCGCTGCGCGGCGAGGTCAGGCGACACACGGGATACCACGACGTGATCGGCGTATCGCAGCGCATGACCAACCTGATTCAGTTCGTGAGGAAAGTGGCTGCGAGCGAGGCGACGACAATCCTGATCCAAGGCGAAAGCGGTACGGGCAAAGACCTGATCGCCAAAGCCATTCACTACGACAGCCACCGGCAAGACAAGCCATTTGTCGCCATCAACTGCTCGGCGATTCCCGAGACGCTGATGGAGGCGGAACTGTTCGGGCACGAGCGGGGTGCCTTCACGGACGCGAAGGCGATGAAGAAGGGCCTGTTCGAAATGGCCGACGGCGGCACGCTCTTCCTGGACGAAATTGGAGAACTGTCTCCGCTGCTGCAAGCAAAACTGCTGCGCGTGCTGGAAGACCAGTTGATCCGGCGCGTGGGTGGAGTGCGCGATATACAGGTGGACGTGCGAGTGGTTGCGGCATCGAACCGCGACCTGGAACGCGCCGTGCGCGAATCAAGTTTCCGGCAGGATCTTTACTACAGGCTGGCGATCATCTCGATTTTTCTGCCGCCACTACGTGAACGGAAAGAAGACATCATTCCGCTGGTGGAGTTTTTCGTCGATCATTACAACCGGAAATTCCGCAAATCGATCAAGGGAATCACGGACGAGACAAAGCAGTTAATGATGAAACACGACTGGCCGGGAAACGTGCGCGAACTGAAAAACGCAATCGAGCGCGCCATGATCCTGGAGGACGAGGACTACCTGCGTACGGAGTACCTGCCGTTCTCGGTGGGGCAGCGAAAGGACGACCTGACGGCGTTTGAGATGACGTCGATTGGGGCGGGCTCGGCCACACAGAGCACGAAACTGCCAAATGGACGCAACCTGCCGCGGTTGGCGATTCCAGAGGGTGGGACGTCACTCGAAGAAGTGGAGCGGGCCCTGGTGGAGATGGCGCTGCAACAGTCGAATGGGAACCAGACGCAGGCGGCGCGGTTGATTGACATCAGCCGCGATGCGTTGCGCTATAAGCTGAAGAAATTCGGACTGGGACACGGCGAGGAAGAAGACGGGACATAGCACAGCGCAGAGTCAAGACAGGAAATGAACAGGCGCCTCGGAGATTCCGAGGCTTTTTGTTTGCGCGAAAGGCGAGTTTGCCGAGAGAGACGAGTACAAAATGCAAAAAAGTAGGGTTGCGACTGGAGTCGCAACCCTACACACGTCATCGAAGGTTTTGTGTCACGTTTTGGGGTTGAGTGGAGATTACGGCATAGGAGTGAGTCTGTATCACAAAGATTTTTTTGTTTTGTGATTGGAACACCGTCCATCGAAATGACGGCTAGCCGATGAGGCCGCAAGCGGATGATGGCAAGGTTCTATCACATGCAACCGATTGAACGCAAAGCGCTTACAGGGAATGCAATTCAATTCACTCTGATACGCGACAAAAGTCTGCATATGCGACAACTCCATAATTACAAGACACTTACGACAGTAACATGGAGGATGGTACCTATATGTGATGAGTACTGTATATGCATGGACGAGAAAGACTTCTGCTGTGACCGTTTGTTCTGATTTCAAAAACCCAACTTAAAACATGGCAAATAGGGACGGATAACAGGTTCAGTCGAAGTTGCAGTGACTGCTGGATGGATAGGAGAGCACACGTCCGCGAAGGGACGAAATTATTTAGGCGGTTCCACGCACGACGGCGTAATAACGCTACAGTCCAATTGGAAAAGATGTTCGATGACATTTGCTAAAGCAATTTGCTGCGTATGGCCGGGGAGTTCCTTGAGTTGGCGTCCCAAAGAAGCGGCGAGACGATGGGCGACGTGGCTGGAGAGAGTGTCGAGGAGTTTGCGCTGATCTTCAGTAAAGGGACCAATATCTTCGCCGAGCTTCTCAAGTTCATCGTGGCATGTCTGTTCCAGGCGGTCGCGCAAGGCGGAGACGAGTGGAACCGATGCCTGTGCGAGGAGTTTATTGCGGAAGCCGTCAACCTCCTCACGGATGACGCGTTCTCCCTCGGAGAGCCATTCGGCGCGGGAAGAGACGTCATGCGCGGCAGCCATCAGATCGTCAACATCGAAGAGCGTGAGTCCGGGCAATTCGTGGACGGAGCTTTCGATATTGCGAGGGACGGCAAGATCGACGACAACCATCGGGCGGCTGGCGCGATGCTGCATTGCGAGTTCGAGATCGGAGCGAGCAGCGATAGGATGTGGAGCCGAGGTTGCGGCGACAAGCACATCCATTTGTCCGGCAACCTGCCAACGGTCGGCGTATGAGGCGATGGATGCACCGATCTGCGCGGCAAGTAACTGTGAATGCTCCTCGGTGCGGCTGGCGATGGTGGCGGAAGCCCCGGCGTCGATAAACGCACGAGCGACGGACTGGGCGCACTCGCCGGCTCCAAGGATCAGGGTAGTGCGGCCACGCAGCGAACCCAACTGCCGGCGGCAGACTTCAACGGCGGCAACGGAACTCGGCACGACAGTGGCGGCGAGCCAGGCCTCGCGACGAACGCGCTTGGCTACGGCGAGCGCCTTGGCAATGATGGCGTCAAGAAAAGGTCCGGTAGCGCCAGCCTGCCTTGCCTGGTTCCACGCATCGGAGAGATGGACACCGACTTCGGGATTGCACGCGACGAGGGTATCGAGGCCCGAGCCGACACGGAAGACATGAGCGATGGCGGCGTCATCGACGAGACGATAGAAGTTGGACCAGTCAGAGAGCTTGAGATCGCAGGTACGCGTGAGGAAGCGAAGAATAGAGTTGGCAGCCTCGGAGGCGTTGTTCGTCCAGACATAAAACTCGGTACGGTTGGAACTCGAGAGAACGATGGCCTCGTCAACGGCATCTGAACGAATGAGCTGCGTCAGAGCAGAGAGGCGCTGCGGCGCGTCCATCCAGAACCTCTCGCGGACGGAGAGCGGTGCCGTGTGATAGCTGACGCCGATAACGACCAAAGCCGGTTCCAATGCCAGACTCCTAACCTCCATATAGTGTAGGCAGTTGGAGTGCCAGAGATACAACGACAGTAAGGAAGGGGAAAGTGCGCTTTTTCAAGGAGTTAGAGAAATATGGAGCCATTTCACAGGAAGTGAGCTGGGGGGAAATACGCGGAAGCGGGGCTTTTCCCCCGAAAAAGAGAGATGCAAGTGAGGCGAAGAAAAAGCCATCGTAATCGAATATGCAGTGCGGATATGGTTGTGAGCTGCAAAAGGAGCAGGATGGGATGAAACGATATATGTGGATGGCTGGGCTCGTCTTAGTGCTGGTGTGCGGGATGGCATTTGCCACACAAAAAATCAGCGATCCCAGAGCGCAATGGGTCGGGGCATGGAAGAGTACTGGCGACATGGGCAGTAGGCCGGACGGAAAGCCGTTGCACGTCACCAGCAACTTGAAGTGCAACTGGACGCCGGAGCATGGCGCGGTGATCTGCGAGCAGGAAATTCATGCTGGAGACCAAGTGCAGCACCAGATCACGGTTTATACGCGGGATGAGAAGAGTGGAGCGTACTACTTTACGTCGATGGGATACGGCGGAGATCCGGCGCACGTGGGGGGACTGGAGATTACAGGAAACACGTGGACATATAAGTCTTTAAAGGAGGATGCGGCTGGGCCGGAGTACGAGACGGTGAACGTTTTCAAGAGCGCAAACGAAGTGGATTTCAAAGTGATGTGCTCGAAGAATCACAAGACGTGGGAGACATTGGGGTCGGGGAAGACGATACGAGTGCGGTGAGCACGAGGAATCTGTAAACGATTTTATTTCCTGAAATTTAGGGAGAATTTCCGGCCATTCAGCTTGAGTTCAGTGGCGTTGAACTATACGGAGCGGTATACTCGCGCCACGCGCCAAACCGTTGAATACGCGGTTGCGCGAGCGCAAGTTCAAGATAGCCCGTTCGAAACGACAATCCGCGCAACCCATAGTTCACCGGCGAGGAAAGTGAATGGGATCAAGCGCTAACCGCAGTGCCTGAGACAAGAACAACAGAGTCATTCCCGCCGTGCGAGCGGCGGGTCCGCAACGGCATTCCACTGGATGCCTGAGGAGTGGCGATGAACGAGGAAGATCGTAAGAAGCCGGAAGGATCTGGTCTCTCCCGACGCGATTTTATGAAGATCGGCGGCATGACGCTGGCAGTGCCAATGGTGGCGTCGCCGAAAGTGCTGCGCGTGGGCGGAGAGGACGTAGAGGTTTACGGGCCTGAAAAAACGATGGTGACGCTGCACGTGAACGGCAAGCCGCTGCGGGCGGAGTTGGAGCCGCGGGTTACGCTGCTGGACGCCTTGCGAGAGACCTTCGACCTGACAGGCTCGAAGCGCGTTTGCGATCGCGCGACCTGCGGAGCATGCACGGTATGGCTGGACGAGAAGCCGGTGTACGCGTGCTCGATGCTGGCGATTGACGCGCAGGGACACAAGATCACGACGATCGAGGGAATCTCGACGCCGGAGAACATGGACCCGGTACAGAAGGCGTTCTGGGAGAACGACGCGCAACAGTGCGGCTTCTGCACGCCGGGATTTGTGATGGCGACGAAGGCGTTCGTCGAGAAGAATCCGCACGCGACGCTGGAAGACGCGCGCAAGGGATTGAGCGGGAACCTCTGCCGCTGCGGAACGTACGTGGGAATCCACTCGGCGCTACGGCAACTGACCGGGATGAAGGAGGCTTAGGCAATGGCGGACTATAAATGGCCAGATCAACAGCACCGCAGTTACCTGGGCAAGAAAATCGACCGTCTGGACGGCCCGGTGAAACTGACGGGACGCGCGAAATATACCTACGACTACAACCCGAAAGGATTGCTCTACGGGGTGCTGGTGACGTGTCCTTACGCGAGAGCGAAGGTGCTGAGCGTGGATACGAGCGCGGCGGAAAAAATGCCGGGAGTGAAGGCGCTGAAAGTCGTGAAGACGCCGGGGACGGAAACACACTGGGCGGGCGACGAGATCGTGGCGCTGGCGGCGGTGGACGAACGCATTGCGGAAGACGCAGTGCGCGCCGTGGTGGTGAAGTACGAAGTGCTGCCGCACTTTGTGCAGGATGAAATCGAACCGCCAAAGGATATTCCCCTGGCAACCGGCCCGCTGTCGCAGGAAGACATGGAAGACATGTTCAGCAACCAGGTGCCGGAGGGAAAGATTGTCGACGCGATCAAGACACGCGGCATCAACTGGAAGCCGAACGAAGGGTTCTTCAAGGACCTGAAAGGTTACGGCGTCCCGGAACCGGTGATTGAGGCTCTGCGCGGTGCGCAGGTAAAGCCGGGACCGGCGGGACCGAAGAGTCCCTATAAGCGCACGGCGGTGCAGACCGAAGGCGATCCGGACAAGGCGTTTACGGAAGCGGCGTATGTGGTCGAGGGCATCTACGGGATGCCGGTGATTACGCACTGCTGCATGGAGACGCATGGACTGGTGGCGGAGTGGCCGGACCAGAAAAGCATGAAGGTTCATGTCTCGACGCAGAACGTGTCGGGAATGGCGGCGCAGATGGCGCCGATGCTGAATCTGAGCGCTTCGGACATTCACGTGGAGCAGCAGAACATTGGCGGAGGATTCGGCAGCAAGTTCGGGCCGGATTCGTGGGGCATGCATGCGGCGGAACTTTCAAAGATGGCCGGCGGCGCGCCTGTAAAGATGATGCTGGACCGCAAGGTGGAACAGGAGATGGCCGGAGCACGGCCTTCTGCCTATGGACGCGTGAAGGTGGGGGCCGACAAGGACGGCAACCTGATCGCGTGGGAATCGAACTCGTGGGGAACGGGAGGCGTGACCGGTGGAGGTTCGCCGCCACTGCCATACCTGTTCAGAATTCCCAACCAGAAGAGACAGCATACGGCGGTGAGCTGCAACATCGGCAGCGCACGCGCGTGGCGCGCACCGAATCATCCACAGGCGTCGCTGCTGACGGAGTGTGCGCTCGACGACCTGGCGGCGAAGATGGGCATGGACCCGATGGACTTCTTCCTGAAGAACATCGAGATGACCGGGCCGCGTGCAAAGACTTACATCGAGGAGTTCAAGATTGCGGCGGAGATGATCGGATGGAAAGAGAAGTGGCATTCGCGGGGAGATAAAACTCCGGGTCCGCTGAAGCGCGGGCTGGGGCTGGGTCTGCATACATGGGGCGGACGCGGCCACGAGAGCCACTGCGACCTGACGGTGCATCCGGACGGCGGGGTGGAAGTGAGAATCGGCTCGCAGGACCTGGGCACGGGAACGCGCACGGTCATCGCCATTGTGATCGCGGATGCGATGGGCATTCCGATCGAACACGTGAAGGTGTTCCTCGGCGATAACAAGTATCCGATGTCAGGCGCATCGGGCGGTTCGACGACGTCGGGCGGCGTGAGTTCATCGACACATCGCGCGGCGGTGGATGCGCGAGATGCGCTGCTGGCAAAAATAGCACCATCCCTGAAGGCGCAGCCGGAAGAACTGGAAGTGGTGAAAGGCACGGTGCGGGTGAAGAGCGATCACAGCCGCGCCATGACCTGGAAGCAGGCATGCGCGAAAGTGGGGCCGGTGGGAATCACGGTGCGGGGAAATAATCCCGACCGTACGAAACCGCCGGACCTGACGAACAGCGGCATCGGCGGCGTGCAGATGGCGGAAGTGAGCGTCGACATCGAAACTGGCGTGGTGCGAGTGGAGAGGCTGATGGCAGTACAGGATGCCGGGCTGATCGTGAGCAAGAAAACCTGCGAGACACAGATGCTCGGCGGCATGATCATGGCGGTGAGCTACTCACTCTACGAAGAAAAAGTGATGGACCCGACAACCGGACGGATGCTGAATCCGAATATCGAGTTCTACCGGCTGGCGGGACTGCCGGACATCAAGGACCTGCGTATCCATCTCTATAACACGCAGGAACAGGAGAACCGGGGCGTCATCGGAATTGCCGAGGGTGCGGTGACGGCGCCGGGTACGGCAATCTCAAACGCCATCGCAAACGCAATCGGCGTGCGCGTGCCGTTCATGCCATTTACGCCGGATAGAGTGCTGGCGGCACTGGAAGAACACGGCCAGAACGCCATGGCGGGAGGTGCGATGTGAAGCCTTTTGAATACGCATCGCCGAAGACAGAGAAGCTAGCGGTTGGGCTGCTGGGCAAAAGCTGGAGCGAGGCCGAAGTGCTGGCGGGAGGAACCGATCTGCTGGCGCTGATGAAGGACGACGTGGTCGCGCCGAAGCGCCTGGTGAACGTGAAGCATATCGACAACCTGGGCGAAGTGCATTTCGATGGAAAAGAAATGCGCATTGGCGCGCTGGTGAAGATGGGCGAAGCGGCAGACAACGCGCTCATCAAGCAACACTTTCCCATACTGCACGAAGCACTGTGGGAGGCGGCGAGTCCGCAGATCCGCAACATGGCGACGATGGCAGGGAACCTCTGCCAGCGTCCGCGGTGCTGGTACTTCCGCAACGGAATGGGACTGCTGCCGGTGGACGAGAAGGGCGAGTCGCTGGTGCTGAAGGGCGACAACCGCTACCACGCGGTGCTGGGCAACCATGGCCCGTCGTACTTCGTGAGTCCGTCGACGATTGCGCCGGTGCTGATCGCATACGGGGCGCGGATACGGCTCTATGGGCCAGAAGGCGTGCGGCAACTGGAGCTGGAGAAGTTCTATCGTGCTCCGATGCATGAAGGCGAACGGGAACACGCTCTGAAGCCGAACGAGATGATCACCGATATCTTCGTGCCCGCGGCATCCACGCGCGCGGGATATGCGGAGATTCGTCAGAAAGAGGCGTTTGACTGGCCAATGGCGAGCTGCGCGGCGGTGCTGGAGATGAATGGCTCCACGGTGAAGAGCGCGCGGGTTGTGCTGGGACAAGTGGCGCCGGTTCCATGGTTCTCGCCGGAAGCCGCATTGCACCTGACGGGCAAGGCGGTGACGGAAGAGACAGCGATGGCGGCGGCACACGCAGCGCTGGAGAACGCAAAAAGCCTGGGCAAGAACAAATACAAGATCACGGTGGCGAAAGTGGCCGTGAAGCGGGCAATCCTGAACGCCGCGAAGGGCTAGGGTGACGCGCCGATGGCGCGCGATTCAGATCCTTCGACTCGCGTACGCGCCGCTGAAAATTCGAGCGGCGCACTCGCTCAGGATGACAGCCAAGGAAGGGATTGATTTATATGCGAATGCCGGATGCAGAACGTTTTGATGTGAGTAGCGAGTCGCTATGCACGGGACTTCGCTGGAAGGGACAGTTCGTGTTGTCGGAGCGGGACGAGTCGGTGCCGCCGACGAACGATGGGCTGTTCTGGTGCCTGTACACGCAAACATGCATTGGGCCGGATGGGAAGATCGCGGAGCCGAGCGTGTGTTCGAAACCGGGACGGAAGTGTCACGGTTCGGGACGAGGCGTGTAAGAAATACCGAAACATGAGACGAGGCGCGGCGAAAGCTGCGCCTCGTTGCGTGGAAGATGGTTTTTGCCGCATGGCTGCTGGATTTCGCGCTAGAATCTCATCAAAGGGTGAGGTGTGGTATGCGTAGAATCCTTCTCTGGCTGGCATTTGCCGGCACTCTCGCAATTTCCCTGACAAGCATGGCGCAAGTGCGCGGAACCTACATGGAGACGCGGACGGCTGCTGTCTACACGGGCATGTGCTTCGCTAATGGCGAAGTGAACCTGATGGGCAAGGAAGCCGTGATGTCATGGCACGTCTCGCATGGCACATGGAACGGCGTGAAACTGGACGGACTAACGGTGGCGGCGGCGCTGCGCGCCAATGCCACGCTGGGCGATCCGTACGCAAATCCGAATCCGATTCGGTCGGTGCTGATGGTGGACGACCAGGCTACACCGGCGCAGCAGGCGGCGCTGATCGAATTCGCCAAGAGCCAGGCGGGTAATCTGCTATCGCACGTGGTGGCGGTGCATCGCGAGCCGGTCATCATGGAGGTGGCCGGGGGCAAGATGTATGGCTACGCGCGCATGCAGGCGGGAACGATGGCGGCGATCGGGACGCGTCCGATTGACGCCATGGATCGCATTTGCGGCAATGAGTACGACTTCTATCCGCCGCTGGTGAAAAACATCCATGATGCGACACCGGCCGTGGCGCTGACCGATAGCTACAGCGGGCCGGGACTGCGCGACCGCTGGTCGGTGAGCGGCAGACGCTCGGCATATATCGGGACGTTTAACACGGGACGCGCCGAGATGGCGGAGAACCGGGGACAGTAGACGGTTCGCGGATTTTGCGGAAGAGCGCGGATAGAACGGCGAAGTGCATGACGAAGGCCTGCGCATGGTGCGCGGGCCTTTTATTTGCGCGGAACTAAGGGGTCTGGAGGCAGCTGTGGGTGGTGGCGGCGGCGGCGAGATCGACGGCGAGCTGGCGGTAGACGCGACAGGGAACCTGCTCCTGCGAGCCGAGCGTGAGGATGGTGACCTCTCCGAAGAAGCTATGCTCCGTGCGATAGGTGATTTCGTGCCAGGGAATGAGCAGCGGTGGATGGCAATAGCTGACGATCCATATTGGCTTGAGGTACAGGCCGTGCTCGCCCGCGCCTACGTTGAGGCAGCCGTTGTAATTCGTAAACGCGCGAAAGCGAGCGGAGCGGTACTTCCAGAGGTGGCCATTCCATGGGCCGTCATAGCGGAAGCGCTGCGCGAGAACATTCCATCCGCTGACGCGGCTGATGACGGGGAAGATGATGAAGATCTCCGCAAACACAACGAGCGGAATAAGGATCAATACCGGGAGCGGTATCGCGCTGGGGCCAGAGTGCATGTTCAGGCGGACTCCATGTTCGTGGATGAACATTAAACGACGAACGGTGTGCAGAGCGCAAATGTTGCAAGGCGCGCAGGTGGGGACTATGTTCGTGTGTTGGAATCTACCATGGGAGTTTTAAAGTGCGAAATTCTGGGCGAATCGTAGCAATGCTGTTTGTAATGGTCGCGGTGGCAATGGCCGCGACGAAGGTGGAGTCGATTGGCACACTGGACAAGGGTCCGGCGACGGTGAAAGCGGCGGTAGAGGCAAAGGGCTATCGCGTCTATGGAGACAACGGCAAAGTGCTGGCGGAGGTGTGGCCTGCGAAAGACGCGACGGCGGGGAAAAATCCGTCGGACGCGGCGCTGTATGCCAACCTAACGCCGGGGACGTTTGCCGGAGTGCTCTCGTTTCCCGCAGGTGGACAGGACTACCGCGGACAGAATATTCCGGCAGGCGTCTATACGATGCGCTACGAACTGCTGCCGAGCGACGGCAACCATATGGGCGTGGCGCCGAACCCGGATTTCTTCCTGCTGGTGCCGATTGACGAAGACACAAACCCGGCACAGCAGCTTGCCTTCGCCGACCTAGTGAAGCTGAGCAAGACCGCAGCAAAGACGAATCACCCGGCGGTGTTCCAGTTGAATGAGCCGGGAAGCGCCGTGCCGGGCGCCGCAGTGGACGATAACGGCTTTACGGTTTTCACCTTCAACCTGACAATCGGCGGAAAACCGACGCCGGTGGGGATGATCGTCAACGGATCAGCGGAATAAAGAAAAGTAGAAGGTGAAAAGGGGAAAGTAGAAAGTAAGAGCAAAGACATTAAGGATGGCCTCGCGAAGACGCGGGGCCTTTGTTATTTGGCGAGGGTGGATGGGAATGACAAGAAAAACGAGAAATATATTGTCGGGGCATACGGTGAGGACTGTGGAAAAAGGTTGAGTGGTGTTGTGTTGCGCAACACCTGCAAGGAAACGCAACAGTAGGGTGGGTTCTCACGTAAGTCACTGATTTCAGGTGACGGAGGTGGTCTCGAGTCGGAGGAGCGCGAGAAGCGGTGTTGTAAGTCGCAACAGATTCTCGTTGCAGTCGTTTTCAGCACCGGCGAATCAAGTAAGAAGGGTGATCCGCGTAATGCTGTGAGAAATATCGACTTACGCTGATGCGCGGAATGCGTGAAGGGGTGAAATCGGGTTTGGCTGTCGAGTTGCCTTATAGCAGGGTGGTTAAGGTCCTCGGTAGCAGGCCCGGAAGAGAGTAGGGGCGAACGGAGAGGGCCACCGAAATTAAAAACCGCCAGGAAGCGGATGGAGGTGGGTTATGACAGTTCTTCTCGTACTCTTCACGTTCGTTACTTTTCTCGTGATCGATTACTTCATGAGCCGTGGCAAGGCTCCAGTGTTTGCATCGCAGCGTGTGGCGCAGCGTGCGCCGGTGACGATGCCCCGTATGCAGCCCAACGTGGTCAATGGCTTCCAGGTTCCCGAGAATCTGCGCTATCACCAGGGACACACCTGGGCGCTCAGCGAGAGTCCGAACCTGGTGCGGGTTGGACTCGACGACTTTGCATCGAAGCTGCTGGGCAAGGTGGAAGAGGTGCAACTGCCGCAGCGCGGGCAGTGGATCCGGCAGGGGCAGAAGATTTGGAGCTTCAAGCGCAATGGCGCGACGGTGAACATGGTTTCTCCGATTGAGGGCAGCGTGGCCGACGTGAACGACGCGGTGGCGCAGAATCCTGAATTGGCGCACAAAGATCCTTACGGCGAAGGCTGGATGGTGACCGTGCAGTCGCCGGATGCGAAGACGAACTTCCGCAACCTGATGGGCGGACAATTGGCGCGCTGGTGGATGGAAGAGGCCGCGGGCCGTCTGATGAAGCGGATTCCTACACTGAGCGCCGCAATGGCAACGGCTCAGGACGGCGGCGTGGCCGCTGAGAGCCTGGCCAGCCAACTGCCGCAGGAGAAGTACGCGGAGATCGCGAAAGAGTTCTTCCTGGCGTAAGCCATCGCAATGGCCTGGGATCTTTCCCAGGCCAGTTTTTCCTATTCCTGACTTGCAGGGTGAGCGTCACCTTGAGCGAGGCAATCGCTGGAGGTGGCGCATTTTTTTTGTGACAGAAAAGTTGGTGATGACGGGAAATCGGACGGGATGCGGGGTCTGGAGGAGAAGTGAGCGGCGCTTGAGTTCCGTTAATTAGGAAATGTGAAATGATTAGTTGAGCTTATGGATACATTAGCGGTGGAGTGATTCTGGTCACAAAAACGGGTGATTAGAGTCACGGCTCGCTGCCCGGTGGACGGTGAGACTGTAGCTAGATAAAGGGCCCTATTGCCGACTCCACTAAGGTGGTGCTGGTGGGGTTCAAACGCCTCGGTCCAACGGATTCAGGGAGTCAACCACGCCTTCGGAGTGGAGTCAAGGAAGGCGCTGGTAAGGGAGGCGGCCATGCTGCTTGCGTATCGGTTAGTGAAACTGATGGAAGCTCACTCGGAGGGGCTGGCGCGGGCGTTGCAGGCGAAGGTGGAAAAGTGCGACCGCTGCGGCGGGTATCGCAACGTCCCGCAAGAAGAGTTACGCCGTCTAATCAGTGAAGTTTACGGTCACCTGGGAGAGTGGCTGCTGGGCAAGACGGAAGACGACATCAAGTGGCGCTACATGGGGATTGGGGCTCGCCGGGCAGCACAGGGAGTCCCGTTGAGCCAGGTGTTGTGGGTGATCTCCATGGTGAAAGAAAACCTGTGGGATTACCTGCAGGAAAACGAAGTGCTGGAGCGTCCGGCAGAGGTGTTTGGCGAGTTGGAGGTCCTGGCATTGCTGGACCAGTTCTTCGACCGCGCGATGTATTACGCGGCACGAGGGTACGAGAACCCGCAGGATGCGCATACCGCGGAAGTTCTGGCGGGGAGAGTCGAGAAATAGACATGTCCTGGCAAGACGATTATCGGAACAAAGTAACGACGGCCCACGAAGCGATGAAAGCAGTGCAGTCGGGCATGCGAGTGGCTATCCATCCGGGATGCGCGGAACCGGAGGCTCTAGCGGAGGCCCTGATGGCGCGCGGTCCGGAAGTGCGCGACGTGGAAATCGTGCACCTGCTGACCCTGGGTCGCGCCGACTATGTGTCGCCGGAGATGGAAGGACACTTCCGGCATAACGCGTTTTTCATCGGCAGCAACGTGCGCGACGCGGTGAACAGCGGACGCGCGGATTACATGCCGATTTTTCTGAGCGAGATCGAGGCGCTGTTCGAGAGTGGCGCAATGCCGGTCGATGTGTGCCTGATCCAGGTGACACCTCCGGACGATCATGGATTCTGTAGCTTCGGCGTTGGCGTGGACATCACGCTGACGGCGGCGAAGAAGGCGAAGCACGTGATCGCGCAGGTGAACGCGATGATGCCGCGCACTTATGGCGACAGCTTTATTCACGTCAGCCAGATTGACGCTATCGTGGAAGCGACGCAGCCGTTGTGCGAACTGAAGAAGCATCCGGCGGGCGAAGTGGAGAAGGCAATTGGACATCACATCGCCGGGTTGATCGACGATGGTGCATGCCTGCAACTGGGCATCGGCGGAATTCCGGACGCATTGCTGAACGACCTGAAGGACCGCAAGGACCTGGGGATCCACACCGAGATGGTGTCGGACAACGTGGTGCCGCTGATTGAAGCGGGCGTCATTACAGGTCTGCGAAAGAACTTCAAGCCGCGCAAGATAATCCTGTCCTTCGTGCTGGGGACGAAGACGCTGTTCGAGTACATCCACGACAATCCGCTGTTCGAATTCCATCCGAATGCATACACAAATGATCCCTTCCAGGTGTCGAGAAACGACAACATGGTGGCGATCAATTCGGCGCTGCAGGTGAGCGTGACCGGGCAGGTTTGCTCGGATTCAGTGGGACAGGTGTTCTACAGCGGTTTTGGCGGACAAGTGGACTTCATCCGCGGAGCGGCGCGCAGCAAGGGCGGAAAGCCGATTATCGCCCTGGCTTCGACGGCGAAGAATGGAACGATTTCGCGCATTGTGCCGATGCTGGCGCCGGGCGCGGGAGTAGTCACAACGCGGGCCGATGTGCACTACGTGGTGACGGAGTATGGAGTGGCATATCTGCACGGCAAGAATGTGCGGCAACGAGCGGAAGCGCTCATCCAGATTGCTCATCCGAAATTCAGGGATGAGCTATACGAACATTGCGAACGCGCCCACTGGCTGCAGCGGGTGCCTGAGATCGCACCATCGAGGTGAACATGGCAAACCAGGCTCGCGGTAACGTGACGATCAATACCGATGAGTGCAAGGGATGCGGGCTGTGCGTGGAATCGTGCCCGCCGAAGGTCCTGCGCCTGCGCCCGGAACTGAACCAGTACGGGGTTCATCCGGCGCAGTACACGGGAGAGAGCTGCACAGGATGCGGCATTTGCTTCTATTGCTGTCCGGAACCGGGAGCGATCACGGTGTATCGGCTGGACACGAAGAACGTGGCTCGGGAGGTGGCGAATGCGGCAGCTGTGTAAAGGAAACGTGGCGATCGTAAAAGCCGCGATTACGGCGGGGTGCCGGTCTTACTACGGATACCCGATTACGCCGGCAAGTGAAATCGCGGAATACGCGGCGCTGCTGATCCCGCAGGTGGGCGGCACGTTCCTGCAGGCGGAGAGCGAAGTGGCGGCGATCAACATGGTGTACGGCGCGTCATCGGCCGGGCAAAGAGTGATGACCGGCTCGTCGGGACCGGGCGTGAGCCTGATGCAGGAAGGCATCTCGTACCTTGCGGGCGCGGAACTGCCGGCGGTGATCGTGGATGTGGTCCGCGGCGGTCCGGGACTCGGCAACATCGCGCCGGAGCAGAGCGACTACTTCGCCGTGGTAAAGGGTGGCGGACACGGCAACTACCGGAACATTGTGCTGGCGCCAGCTTCCGTGCAGGAAATGTACGAGCTGACGATCCTGGCGTTCGCCCTGGCAGACAAGTATCGCAACCCGGCGGTGATCCTTACGGACGGCTTCGTGGGGCAGATGATGGAACCGCTGGAGATCGACGAGCGCGAGGTGAAGCAGCCGGAGAAGCCGTGGGCGGTAAAGGGAACCGCGGAAACGCGCAAGAACCTGATCACTTCGATTCAAATCTCGGCCGATCAACTGGAGCACCACGTCCGGCACCTGGAAGCGAAGTACAAGGAGTGCGAGGCGAATGAGGCACGGTACGAGACCTACATGGCAGACGATGCGGAGATCCTGCTGGTGGGTTACGGAATCGTGTCGCGCATATTGCGCTCAACGGTGGACATTGCGCGGCAACATGGCATGAAGCTGGGATTGTTCCGCCCGATTACCTTGTGGCCGTATCCCTCAAGGGAACTGGCCGAAACGGCAAAGAAATGCAGCAAGGTGATGGTGGTGGAGTTGAGCACCGGTCAGATGCTGGAAGACGTGAAGCTGGCGCTGAACGGAACCAAACCGGTGGATTTCTATAGCCGAGTAGGCGGCAATGTGCCGTCGGCGGAAGAAGTCCATGCCGAACTTTTTGCGCGCATGGAAGCGCTGGTGTAGGCGGGGAGGATTACTGTGAGCGAGTATCAGGTGGCACAACAGAAATCGCCGGTGTTCTATGACCGGTATTTTCGCAAGGACGAACTGCAACACCAGACGCACTACTGCCCCGGATGCGGCCACGGCGTGGCGCACAAGCTGATCAGCGAGGCACTGGCGGATCTTGGTCTGCAAGACCGCGCGATCATTGTGAGCCCGGTGGGCTGCTCGGTGTTTGCGTACTATTACTTCGACACTGGCAACGTGCAGGCGGCGCATGGACGCGCGCCGGCCGTGGCGACGGCACTACGGCGGTCAAACCCGGAGAGCATCGTCGTCAGCTACCAGGGCGATGGCGACCTGGCGGCCATCGGCACGGCGGAGATCATTCACGCAGCCAATCGCGGCGAAAACATCACGGTCATCTTTATTAATAACTCGATCTACGGGATGACCGGCGGACAGATGGCTCCGACGACACTGATTGGACAGACGAGCACGACGACTCCGTGGGGGCGTCGCGCGAACAACGAAGGCTTCCCCATCCACATAGCCGAACTGCTGTCGTCGCTGGAAGCGCCGGTGTATATCGAACGCGTCTCGCTGGGCGACAACAAGAACATCCTCAAGGCGCGCAAGGCCGTGCGGAAAGCGCTGGAGTTGCAGAAGCAGGGCGCGGGCTTCTCGCTGGTGGAGATTCTGTCGCCGTGTCCTACGATCCTGAAAATGGACCCGGTGGTGGCGCGCAAGTACGTCAATGAGACGCTGACGAAACAGTTCCCGCTGGGCGTCTTCCGCGATCGCAAGCCGGAGATCACCGTGGTGAATCCGCCGCAGAGGTCCGTGGCGGAAGTGCTGGGAATCAAGAAAGAGACGGTGACGGACGAAGAGAAGGCCGCACGCAAAGCGTTTACGCACGACGCGACGATAAAGATCGCCGGCTTCGGCGGACAGGGCGTGTTGCTGATGGGCCAACTCATCGCCGAAATGGGTATGCGCGAGCACATGGAAGTGAGCTGGCTGCCGTCGTATGGGCCGGAAATGCGGTCGGGTTCGGCGCACTGCCACGTTACGCTGTCGCACGAGCGCATCGGGTCGCCGTTGATCACCAAGCCGCAGGTGCTGGTGGCGATGAACGAAATCTCGTTGCGGAAGTTTGCGCCGCAAGTGGCACAGGGCGGGTTGATTCTCTATAACCGCGATAAGATGCCGGAAGATTTTGTTGTGGAAGGTGCACGCGTGGTATGCGTGCCGGTATCGGAGATTGCGGACCAGATCGGCTCAGCCAAGGTGGCAAACGTAGTGATGCTGGGAGCACTACTGGAAGAGACGGAGTGCCTGCCGGTCGAGACCGCGTGGAGCGTGATCAAGTCGTTCGTCAAGAACGAAAAACTGCTCGCGTTCAACAAGGAAGCCATCGAAGCCGGACGGAAGTACGTCGACGAAAAAGTGCTGGTAGGCGCATGCTGCCAGCCGGACGGCTGCGGCTACTGAGTTTTTCTGTGGTAGCAAGAGCAAGCGGCGGAGCAATCCGCCGCTTTTGTTTTGTTCGCAGGATCGTTTTAGGCAGCCGTGGTCGGTGCGGCAGCCTCGGCGTCGAGCACGACGGCGATGCCGTGAACGATGGAAGAAAGGCGAACGGCCTGGAGAATTATTTCCTCGGTGATTCCCTTCTGGCGTAGCACATGCTCGTGCGAATCGACGCAACTGCCGCAGCCGTTGACGGCCGATACGGCGGTGCACCACAGTTCGAAATCGAGCTGATCGCCACCGTGCGCGCGGATGATGTTCATGCGCAGGCGCGCCGGCAGGGTCGAATACTTCTCGTTGGACGAGAGATGATGGAAGCGATAGTAGATGTTGTTCATGCCCATGATGGCCGCGGCCCCCTTGGCGGCGTTGATCAACTCGGGCGTGACGTGCTGCGCAGCTTCTTCGAGCACGGCGGCATAGAGCCGCGGATTACGTGCTGCATGCGCGGTGGCGACCAGCGTGCCCCACTTCTGATTCTCGGTGAGCTCGGTGTTTTGTCCAACCAGGCTCGACCAGTTGAGGCGAAAATCCTTGGCGTACTCCGGGAGAGATTCAATCAGTGCATCAAGAGACATAATGCGTCCTAACATTAAAAAAATCTGGCACGAGGGGCGGAATGTGCCGCCATTCCAGTCAACATCCTACCGGATGCGAGCCCCCACCCCTCGCGCGAATCGCAATTACGGGTGCAGCGTGTCCTGACCCTTCTGCCAGTTGCACGGGCAGAGTTCGTCGGTCTGCAGAGCGTCAAGCACGCGCAGGACTTCCTGCGGATTGCGGCCGACGGAGAGATCGGTGACGTAGACGAAGCGGATGACACCTTCGGGATCGACGACGAAGGTGGCGCGCTGTGCGACCCCGGCGTTGGGGTCGAGGATGCCGAGCGCGGAGCAAAGTTCGCGCTTGACGTCGGCGAGCATCGGGAACGGCAGTTCTTTCAGATCGGGATGGTTGTTGCGCCATGCCAGGTGCACGAACTCGGAGTCGATGCTGCCGCCGAGGACCTGCGTGTCACGGTCGGCAAATTCCTTGTTGACCTTGCCGAAGCCCGCGATTTCCGTGGGGCAAACGAAGGTGAAGTCCTTGGGCCAGAAGAAGTAGAGCTTCCACTTCCCGGCGTAGTCCAGGTCGGTGATGGTCTTGAAGGCGTTGTTCTTGTCGGTGCTGACCGTGGCGGTCAACGAATAAGCGGGAAACTTTTCTCCTACACCCAGCATGTAACTATCTCCTTTTGTAAGTCAGTGTTGCGAAACGAAAAATATTGGCGGTTCCCGCCGGGCAAAGCCAGACGGCAAATATCACTTCAGCGCGTAGGCGCATGTCGCGAGCCAGCCCCCGAGGGATGCACGCTGCGACGAGGCGCATTACTTGCCGCAGCTCCGCCGGTCCGGGCGGCGCAACGTTCACATAGTCCATGAATTTCGAGCGCGTAACGCTCGACGCGGAATCCCTTTGGCAATCGGCCTCGCAGTGCGATCGGTCCAACGGTGTCATCATCGATATCGGTGATGGAGTGACAGTTAGTGCAGACCAGATGATGATGCGTGTCGAGATTGGGATCGATGCGCAGCGATCCGTGGTGAGGGCTTACCTCCTGCACAATTCCCGCATGCAGGAACGAGTGCAGGGTTTTGTACACCGTGGCCAGCGACATCGAGGGAACTTCCCGGCGAACCCGCGCGAAAATTTCTTCGGGGCTGGGATGCCCGGGCATCTCCATGAGTGCGCGGTAAATAACCGAGCGCTGATGCGTGACCGCGAGCTGGTTGCGATGACAGAGCTCGCGGAACGACGCCTCCAGGGCTTCGCGGCTGGTACCGTGCATTCGCGTGGCTGCGGCGGAAAGCTTCACGTTACTTTGGATGAGGCGAATCGGAAAAAGATTCGTATTGGATAAAGATTATTAAACATGAAAGTCGATTTCAAGATGGGTATCCAGCGGTAAATAGCTACAATAATAATAAGGATGCGCGGGCGTCCCAGAGGATAAAGGCAGATGAGCAAGGCGAAGAAGAAGACATTCAGCAAGGTGGCGGCAGTGAAGGCGGCGGCGCGCGCCACGGTTGGCGAGCCTCCACCGGCGAAGATTCTGCCTGACGCGAAGAAAGAACAAAAACGCCGCAAGGAAAAACACAAATCCACGCTCGGTGAATTGCTGATTCCCGACGAGTGAAGACGAATCGCGCAAAGACATATTCAAGGATAAGGACAAAGGCGCGGAGACGATCCGCGCCTTCGTGTCTACGGGCGAGGCGAGGGGGCACGGGATGTAGTGCTCCTGCCCGCAGGGAGAGATTTGAGGTAAGTCACGATCTGCCAGCGCTGCGGGTCCGGCAGATGCGACCAGGAAGGCATGCCGTTCTTCAGACTGCCGTTGGTGAGAAGCCAGTGCAATTCGCCGGGAGTGGCGCGACGAACACGATCGGTGAGCAGGCTTGGATGAGAGCCGCGGCCAGAGGCGTCATTGCCATGGCACGCGGCGCAGTGCTGCTGAAAGAGTCTGGCGCCAGCCGTCGATGCCTCAGGATGATTGGCGAACGGATTCGGGCGTACACGTTCTTTCGCTGGGACGTGGGTGAGCCATATACCATCGCCGGGCGCGGCAAGTACAAGAGTGGCAAGCGACAGGATGAAGATGAAAGAAAGTGTTACACGCGGGATCGTCATGACTACCGTCCCCTCAACTTGGAAAAGATCTGCTCGATTTCATAGGAGATGCCAAAGCGGAGAATGGTGCCGTGGCTGTTGCTATTCAGTCCAAAGCCGGGCGAGAGCTTGAGCGTCGGACCCTCCGGAATCTGCCAGGTCACGGTTGGAGCGACGTAGTGCGACGTGTCGCGCAGTCCGAAGCCCTCCGCGTCGCCGAGGCCGCCATAAAGTTCGGCGCCGAGAGCAAAGTTCTCACGGCAGAAAGTGCACGGATTGGCGCTGGCGACGAGCGAAAGAGGACGGCTGACGCCAACGGCGTAGCCAAACTCCCAAGGTTCGCCTGCGAGGTTTTTCTCCGAGATGAAATTCTCGGAGACATTCCAGCCGCGGAAATTACTGGAGAGGATGAGGCGCAGTTCGAGCTCGCGTTCTTTCTCGCTGCGATTGTTGCGCGGAAGAAAATCGGTGCGGCTGTCGTGACCTACCACTTCGAGGAGCGTCTTGTCGGCACTATTGATGTTTTCAAATTCTGCGTAAAGGACAGGGTTGATCCAGTGTTCGCGGAGCAAGGGGCGGAAGCGGTTCTCCCAGCGATAGCCGGTAAAGACCGTGCTCTGCGAAGCCGTGGTTTGGCCGTCGAGATAGAACTCGGAGGTCCACCAGGCCTTGACGCCATATTCAAACTCGAGAGCATTAGCCAGGAAGGCGTTGCTACCGCGCGGCGAGCCGGTGACGGCGTTAGATTCAATCTCCAGGTTGCCGGGTTCCTCCATCTGGTGGGAGTAGGTGACGAAATAGTTTTCCTGGGCGAGGAGCGGCGAGGCAAAGAAGACGAGCAGCACGAGGAGAATACGCAGAGACGGGGTGGGGAATCGAGACATACGGAGGTTCCTTCAGGGGTAAGATAAATTGAAATTGAAATTCAATTTCATTTTCAATATTGAATCAACCTGGCCGCACGGTCAAGCACCGCACCACGGACACCGGTGGTTGTGACATCGAATGGAGAATTTCACGCATTGGACGGCAGGTTGTCCGGCGATTTCTTTCGCATCGCCGCTGACCCCGTTGCGGAGGCGCTATCATGTCAGCAACAGGAGGCGGAATGGTTCGCTACGGGATTGTTGGATTTGGGGCGCATGCGGTGAAACGATTGATGCCGGGCTTTGCACTGGCGAAGAACTCGACGGTGGTGGCGCTCTCGCGCCGCGACCAGGCGAAAGCGCAGGTGTTTGGCGAGAAATACGGTATCCGGCAGGTCTACGCGAGCACGGAAGAACTGTCCAAATCGCCGGAGGTGGACGCGGTATTTGTCGCGACTCCGAACTCCGTTCACATCCAGGATGTGCTGACCGCCGTGCGACATGGTAAGGCCGTGCTGTGCGAGAAACCGATGGCGGTCAACGCCGAGGAAGCGAAGTCGATGGTGGAGGCCGCGAAAAGCGCGGGCGTGGTGTTGGGAGTGGCTCAGTGTTTCCGTTTTGAAGACAGCGTTAACCGGATCAGGGAACGCGTGCAGCGTGGCGAGATCGGGAAGGTAATTTTCGCGCGTTCGGAGTTTGCCTTCTCCACCAGGGGACACCACCGGGCGTGGCTGACGGACTCGAAGATTTCCGGCGGCGGGCCGGTGCCGGACGTCGGCGTTCACTGCATTGATACTCTTCGATATATTCTCGGTGAAGACCCGGTAACGGTGAGCGCGCAGATGGTGCGCGACGCGGATTCAGGCGAAGTGGAGGCCTCGGCCACGCTTCAGATGAAGTTTCGGTCAGACGCGATCGGCGTCGTGCTGGTATCGAATCGCACCACGTATCGCACGCCCCTGGAGATTGTAGGCAGCGAAGGTGTGTTGCGTGCGCAGGACGCGCTGAACGTGGAGTGGCCGATTACGATTGAGTTGCTGCGCGACGGAGAAGTGGTGGAGGACGAGCAAGTCAGCAACGGTCAAACCTATGCGCGGCAGGTGGATGAGTTTTCGGCGGCGGTAGAAGGGCGAGCGGCGTTTGCGGTTCCTGGCGAAGAAGGATGGAAGAACCAGATGGTGATCGACGCGGCATATCGCAGCGCGAAATCTGGAAGTACGGAGACAACAGGACTGTAAGCGAAGGCAAAAGCGCACCTGGTTACGAAGAAGAAGCGAAAAGAAAGCGATTTGGCGGAAGCGTGTGCGAGTCGAACGCACCCAAGACAGGGCAAACCTGCCTCGCGCCGGTTTTGAAGACCGGGAGGATCACCGGACCCCCTTCGCTTCCGCGACTGACATCGATTAGAACTGAAGCCCCGGGCGGCGTCAATCCGGGCAAGTCGCACAACTTTTTCCAGTTCTCCACAGACATTCACAGGTACGCACAGGCTGCATCGGATGTAGTCTGAAGCTCCCGTACAAAGTAATAAGTCTTCTACAGGAAGAGGCAATGGAAGAATCCCGTCGCTATCCTTTCAACACGTACGATGTTTTCAGCTCGCGTTCGCTGGAAGGAAACCAACTGGCCGTGTTCACGGATGCGCGCGGTTTGAGCGGCGAGGAAATGCAGGCGCTGGCGCGCGAAACAAATCTTTCGGAGACAACGTTCGTCATTCCGCGAGCAGAGAACGTGGAGCGGGAGCGCGGCGTGCAGGTGCGGATCTTTACCGTGGAAGAAGAGTTACCGTTCGCCGGACATCCCACGCTGGGCACGGCGTATTACCTGCATCGCAAGACCGGCGCGCCGTTGATCGAACTGGAACTAAAAGTGGGAAAGATTCCGGTGCGCTTCGAGAAGGACGAAAACGGGCTGATCCGGGGTGAAATGCGGCAGCGGGACCCCGAGTTTGGACGGGTGCACGCAATGGATGCGGTAGCCAAGGCTCTCGGAATGCCGCAAGACATTTTTGACAGCTCACTGCCAATCCAGACGGTTTCGACCGGCATGGCATTTGTAATTGTGCCGCTACGGAAACTGGAGCACTTACAGAATCTTCAGTTCCAATGGAAGGCTGCGGCCGAATATTTGAAGGACAAGGAAGGCAAGTTCTTCTACTTTGTCACTCGCGAGACTGTCGATCCTTCCGCCAAGTTGCACGCGCGCATGATTTTTTACAACGGCGAGGATCCGGCGACAGGTTCGGCGGCGGGTTGTTGTATGGCGTGGGCGGCGGAGCACGGAGTTTTCGCGAGCGAACAGCGCGCCGTGATCGAACAGGGTTTGGAGATGAAGCGCCCGAGCAGAATCGTGGTTCGCGCCACGAAGGACCAACGGGGCGTAACCAACGTGCGCGTGGGCGGAAACGTGGTGCAGGTGATGAGCGGAGAAATTCAACTTTAGTACGCGGCAGGCGAAGCGCCCGACTACGCTGGGAAGATTGCAAGTGGACAGCGGCCAAACAGGCAGTGTCTTTCCGGCGAGTGGGAACCGCCTCACGGATTGCTTCGATGACGCTTTACAACCTGAGCATGCGGACTTAGGATTCGAAACGCTGTGTTTGCGCCGAGTGCGGTTGGCGTCGGCGCGGCCTCCAGTATCCGAAAGCAGACTCCGCAAGTGGACAATCGGAATGAAACCGAAAAGAACGATTCTTTGTGTTGACGACAACGAGCAGGCGTTATCGATCCGGAAGGTCATGCTGGAGACACGCGGGTACCGGGTTGTGACGTGCACGAGTGGCGAGGAAGCCCTGGCAATATTTCACGATGGTGGAGTTGACCTTGTGCTGAGCGACGTGATCATGCCGGGGATGGACGGAGCCGAACTGGTGGCGCGCATTAAGGCGGCATCTCCGCAAACGCCCGCCATTCTGCTATCCGGGAAAATCAAGATATACGAAAAGGACACGCAGGCAGATCTTTTCCTGCCCAAGGGGATGTATGCTCCGGCGGAGTTGCTGGAGCGGATTCGGGTTCTGCTGGTCCGCAAGCGTGGTCCGAAGCGCGCGCCAGCGCCTGCGGTGGAGATGTCGCAGATCGCGGCTTCTTAATCCGGGTTTCCTTGGCAACTGTCAAACACATGCGCCAGCACTCGGCGCGGCAAGCGGCGGCCGGATTCGTGTAATATCGAGAGGTCGCCATGGCTGCAATTATCCAAGTAGAAAACGTGACTAAAACCTACCGCATCGGCAAGGTGGATGTGCCGGCGGTGCAGGGCGTGTCGTTCGAAGTCGAGAGCGGTGAGTTTGTCAGCGTGGTTGGCCCCTCCGGCAGTGGAAAATCGACATTGTTCTATATGCTGGGCGGACTGACCAGGGCAGATGCAGGCCGCGTCGTGATTGACGGTGAGGACTTTGCCAGCCTCACGGACTCGCAGCGTACGAAGCTGCGCAAAAAGAAAATCGGCTTCGTCTTCCAGAAGTTCAACCTGCTGCCAACGCTGGATGCGCGCTCAAACATTCAGATTGCCCGGGACATCGCGGGTGAACACGCGGATCGCGATCCCGAATACTTCAAACACGTAACATCATTGCTGGGCATCGATAAGCGGCTCGATCATCGGCCGTCGGAGATGAGCGGCGGCGAGCAACAGCGGGTGGCGCTGGCGAGGGCGTTGATCAACAAGCCGGCAATTGTGCTGGCTGACGAACCGACGGGCAACCTGGACACGAAAAATTCGCAGATCGTGCTTTCCATGCTGCGTCGCTCGAACAAGGAATTGGGGCAGACGGTGCTGATGATCACGCACAACCCCGAGGCGGCCGCATTCGGCGACCGTATCCTGCACATCCGCGACGGGCAACTGGTTACACCGGACGAAGACCCGCAATGGAGCCCTCACGTTTCCCGCTAAAACCGGGCATGCGGCGCAAATGGCGCAGTTTGACCGTCTACGAAATGTACAGGTATAATCTGACTTGCAGCGCGGGAGTAACTCAGCGGTAGAGTGCGACCTTGCCAAGGTCGAAGTCGCGGGTTCAAATCCCGTCTCCCGCTCCAGGAATTGAAAGCCCTCGCGAAATCGAGGGCTTTACTGTTTCCGCTGTGCGACCACCTCCGGAAAGTTGTGCTGGTGCGGGGCTGGCGAGTAAGATTTCTATACTGGAGGTCCGGCGGCGTATACATTTGCCGGCCCTCTGCAAGTCTCTCGTGCTCCCGGCACGGAAAGTTCGTCTTGTATTCGGCGCGGTAGCCAAGTGGTAAGGCAGAGGTCTGCAAAACCTTTATTCGGCGGTTCGATTCCGCCCCGCGCCTCCAAACTCTCTCAAGTAATTCACTCTCTTTCAGTATTTTGCGACTGTTTCGTTTTTCGTTCTCAGTTGTGCTCGATCATGCTGAATCGGGGTAATTCGGGGTGGAAGGCGGACAAAAAGCGGACAAGTCATTTGCAGATATTCAGCTTCCTGAGGTACTACCCAGCACAGAAGTACCATTCCATTGACTTCCCATTCAGGCTTGAGATATTAATTCTTCTTGGGTGAAGGAGTTCACCCTCAACCGCTGTCCTACCCATAGCCGGGACAGATGATGACTCCTGACGCGGATCGTGTCGCGGAGTCATGTCTGCGGCAACGATCCAGAGAAGAACAAGTGGCGTTTCACGCAAGCCGCATGAACGTTTGCGGAGGTGAGCAGTTGAACGCAGCGCAGGGGCATGCTCCGGAACAGGGCAAGCGGGCAGAGGCACGTCTGCCTCTCTCTCGCATGGAATTGCAGCGGGCACTGGCACGAGGCGGGTGCCTGATTTGCAGCGCGTTGCGGCATTTCGAGCGGAGAACCATCCATTCTTTTCTCTACGAAGGCATGATGTCCGCTGACGTCCGCCAGCAATTTCTCGACACCGGCGGATTCTGCGTCGTCCACTTTGACATGGCCATCGAGATCGAGCGCGAGTCCTGGCCGGAGGGCGGGATTGGCCTGGCACTGTTGGCCGAGGATCTGCTGCGTGTGGCAGGACGAAACTTGCAGCACTCGATGGATGCACGAGAAGCGAAGCCTGGACTCCGTCGTCGCCGCGCTCCTTCTTCGTTCAGACCAGGACTTCCGTGCATGGTCTGCGATGCATTGCCCGCAAAGGAGGCGGCTCTACTGGAAGCGCTCGAGGATTGTTGCGACGAGGAACCATTCCGTTCCGAAATCGAAGCCCGCGGCATGTGCTTCCAGCACGCGGAACTGGCGGCTTCGATATGGACTGCCGCGGAACACCGCGCATGGATTGCGTCGTTAACCGAAGCCATGATCGCGGCGCTGGAGGCCGATCTGCGACAGTTCATTCGACGTCACGACCATGACAACGGCAACGGGCAACCCGGCCAGGAAGACGATGCTGTCGTGCGATCCATGCGGTTTCTGCTGGGGACTCAGAGAGACGGTGCCGCGCCCAAGGGGTCGCGATGAAGATCGTGATCATCTCCGACCTGCACGGCAACTACGATGCGCTTTCGTCCCTGAGGGAGACGGGAGACGAGTTGTGGGTGCTTGGAGACCTGGTGAACTACGGGCCTCAACCCCAAGAGGTCGTTGAGTATATGCGGCGTCATGCGAATTTGGTGATGCGCGGAAACCACGACAATGCTGTCGGGTTTCAGGCTGATCCGCGTTGCACACCGCGCTATCGTGAAATGGCGCTGACGACCATGCAGTACTCCAGCGCACGGCTAGATAGTTCCGACAAAGAGTATCTACGGAGGCTTCCGCTGACGGTGACGGTGCAGTGCGACGGAAGAAATTTCTTTCTCTGCCATGCGGTTCCCTCAGAGGCAGGAGCGATTCTGTCGAAGCATTTCAGTCAAACGAAACTTGCCATCCATGACCGTCTTCACGCATGCGAGTCAAAGGACGATCTTGCCTGCCGGAATATTAGCCGTGCGCTGCGAGCGCTGATCCGTCAGCCGGAACACTCGCGGGGAGACGCCGCATGACCTTTCCGCACGATGAACAATCTTCAACGGGAAGCGCCTCGCTGAATGAATATCAGCAGAGAGCGCTGAAGATTTCCTGCGCCCACGTTGATGGGATGCTGGGAGACATGGAAGGCGTTCTTGACGCCGCGCAGTCGAAATCCGTGTTTCCGAAGTACGTCAACGACATCACGCCAGTACAGCGGAAAACGATTGAGGATTACGTGGCGCGTGTGCGCGCTCAGTTGCTTAGAATACTGGCTGGCCAGTCGATTACTCCGGACAAGCCGCATATTACGGCATCGCATTCGGTTCATACGGCGCTTACGTTCGCGGAGATTGCCGTCGAGGAGCTTGGCCCGGAAAAGATGCGGGGGTATGGCGAGGTTTCACCGGAAGGCGCCGCCGATCTCCAGGGATTGATGCAGGAGCTTCAAGCCGTTCTTGGACAACTGCACTCCTATTTGCTGCAACGCGGCGCTCCCGATCTGCGTGACCGGCTGATGAAGGTGGAACAGCAAGGCAAAGAAATCAACCTGCTCGGAATGATCGAAGAGATTGTGACTCGCCATGGCCTGGTCGAGTTCCGAACGACGCTAGCCATGCTCCTTGATCGCATCGAGGACACCGCCTTCGAGATTGCGCTGTTTGGGCGGGTGGGCTCCGGAAAATCGTCGCTTCTGAATCACCTGATCGGCGCAGACATTCTCCCTGTTGGCGTAACTCCGATTACGGCCGTTCCGACGCGCGTCTCATACGGGGAAGATAAAAAGGTACGAGTCTGGATAGAAGGCCTTGGATTGCAGGAGGCGCCACTTGAGAACCTGCCTGATTATGTTGACGAGCGTCTGAATCCGGGGAACAAGAAGCGTGTGGCAAGAATCCATGTTTACTATCCATCGGAGCGCCTTCGTGAAGGCACAATCCTGGTGGACACTCCGGGCCTTGGCTCGCTCGCCACTACGGGGGCGGAAGAAACCATGGCATACCTTCCCAGATGCGACGCCGCCGTGGTTCTGATCGATGCCGGGTCGACATTGACTCCCGATGATCTGCGAATCGTACAGGCGTTAACAAATGCCTCGATTCCGGTGTCCATTCTTCTGAGCAAGGCGGATCTTCTGGATGAAACTGACTTGCAGCGCATTCGCGATTATGTTCGCGATCACGTCAAGCTGGAGCTTGGCATCGATGTAACAGTCCGGCCGGTGAGCGTCCTTCCAACGCATCAGCCCTTGCTGGATGCTTGGTTCGCGGAAGACCTGTCGGAGCTTTACTCCCAGCGGCAGAGGTTGCGCGGGGAGTCCGTCACACGAAAAATATTCGCACTGCGAAATGCGGTACGGGCCGCGCTTGAGACCGAGCGGGACCGGGGTGGCAAGTCCGGACCGGAACCGCAGCTTGCGGTGGTGGAGAAAGAGCTTCGCCGAACAGCCAGCGTTCTTGAATCGATCTCGTTCGAGATCCGCCGAATCACGCTTGAGATCCCTGCTCTTGCGCCATCGATTGTCAGAAAAGCGGCGGCCGAACTCGCGGAGGCCTGGAATGAGAACGCTGCCGTGGATGGCGGCGAGCTATTGTGGCACACCGCGACAAAGGCGATGGTGGAGGTGGCAGGCGTGATCCGCGACAAGTTGCAGACAGCCGGGGGATCGCTCCGCGCTGAATTGCTGGAAGCGTCGGCGGCGCTGCAATCGGGAGACGTTACTGCTGAAGACGAATTCGATCCGAAGCGGGAGATGCCCATCTTTCACATGAACCGCGAGGTTCACAACGTGAAGCGGCCGCCCATTGCAAGTGCCTTTGGACATGCAGCCCTGACGCGCTCCGCGCAAAAAAAGCTCAGTGGCTTGAAGGACTCGCTGCAACCCGCGCTGGAGAGCTATGCGGCGCTGCTCGGCGGATGGGCCGGTGCGGCGTTGAACCTGATGGCGCAACAGTTCAATAGTTATGCTGACCGTTATCGCGCACAGTTGGACCGGCGGTTGAGTGGCCGAAGCGGAACTAAGCCCGACGAGTACCAATTGACGCGCGACATTGAGACATTGGATGAGGTGTAGCTTAACAAGGAACGTGGGACGGTTTCGCGGGAAGGAGAGGCGTTGCGGTGATCAAGTATTGGATGGTGGGGATCGGAGGATTTCTCGGGACCATTGCCCGGTTTGGGTTGGGTACTTATGTTGGCAACCGGCTTGGCAGCCGCTTGCCGTACGGGACTTTCGTGATCAATGTTTCAGGCGTTCTTCCCGATCCTTGACCAGATGGTGAAACAAGGACTGGTCGCTCTTTCCGATGTCGATATCATTAAATACACGCACGATTACGCCAAGGTTGAGCGGCGCAAGGAGGAACGAAAGTGAAGCTACTGGGTTCGGCAAAAATGCTGCGTATCCATATCGGCGAAGATGATATGTGGAATGACCGCCCGCTCTATCAGGCCATCGTGGAAGAGTGCCGCAAGCTCGACATCGCCGGCGCAACGGTGTATCGCGGTATAGAAGGATACGGTGCCAGTACGCTGATTCATCGCCCGCATGCATTCCACTTTTCTTCGGACTTGCCAATTATGGTCCAGGTCATCGATACGGAAGAACAGGTCGCCAAGCTGCTTCCCGCGCTCGATGGGA
>Ga0307375_10001061_pt1 | contig 31220 bp, 21 predicted proteins | sample TR1MG_FD_202531 | JGI IMG/M metagenome (GOLD analysis project Ga0307375, IMG submission 202531) | Soil microbial communities from Risofladan, Vaasa, Finland - TR-1 | ecosystem: Environmental > Terrestrial > Soil > Coastal area > Acid sulfate soil | place: Finland: Risofladan, Vaasa | collected... | reverse complement strand
ACGTGCAGGACAACACTCGTATTCCAGTGATCGGACACGCGGAGGGAATCTGTCACATATATGTTGACGCGGAAGCGGACTGGGAGATGGCTACTCGCGTAATTCTTGACGCCAAGACTCAGGCTCCCAGCGCCTGCAACGCGGTGGAGACGGTGCTCATCCATCGCAATGCGTCGGACTTTGTGGAGGGGCTTGCGAAGGCACTGGCCAATGCGTCAGTAAGAGTGCGCGGCTGCAGAACCACGGCGAGACTCGCTGCCGGCACTCCGGTCGATGTGATCGCCGATGAGCGCGAGTGGGCGACAGAGTACGGCGACTTGACGATAGCGGTAAAGGTCATCGGAAACCTCGACGAAGCGATGGCACATATCGCGCGATTTGGGTCAGGCCACACCGACTCAATCCTTACGTCAAACGCGGAAACGGCGGAACGCTTCCTGCGCGAAGTCGATTCCGCCGGAGTATTTCACAACGCGTCCACTCGCTTTGCGGACGGATTCCGCTATGGGCTTGGAGCCGAGGTCGGCATCAGCACGGGTAAACTTCCTCCCCGCGGGCCCGTTGGACTCGACGGCCTCGTGACATACAAGTGGCTAATGCGGGGTGACGGCCATTGCGCGTCCAGTTACACAGGTGAAAACGCGAAACCATTCAAACACCAGCAACGATAGACACCGTTCAGAAGGCGCCCGCGACTGAATTCGCAGGCCTCTCCGGCAACACGCAAGTTCACCACGCAGGCGGCTAGGATTCAAATAACGGCGCGATGCGGCTCTTGACCTGGTCGGCGGTAAACGGTTTGCGAATATAGCCACGTGCACCGCATTGAATGGCTTCCATGACCTGCGCCTGGCTGCCTTCAGTAGTGATCATGATGACCGGTACGCCCTTTGCGGCTTCGACCGATCTCAATTCTCGCACGAAAGCAAGTCCGTCCATGACCGGCATGTTGATGTCGCTGAGGATAAGATCGAACTTATGTTTTGATACGAGGTCCAGAGCTTCCTGCCCGTTCCCCGCTTCCATAACAGATGCAAATTCCACGCCTGCTTGCTGGCATGCTCTTTGGACTATCTTTCTCATGACGGACGAGTCATCGACGATTAAGGCACGCAGTTGTCTCATAGCACTTCCTATTGAAGCTTTGTCGTTGTTCCGGCGCATGAATCTTCCCAGCCGGTATTGGGTTGATGTTGCGAAATGCGGACGCTTCCCCTGCAATTTCCGGCAATCCTCACTGGTGCGCCTCCACGGATGTTGCGGCGTGTTCACGCCACGTGGGTGCCAGCAATTCGGCTGCCCTGAGATTTCCCGCGCGGCGGATGGCGGCGGCGAACATGGGTCTTCCGGCAACAAGAAACGTCGCCGGCGTCGTAATTACTCGCGGAAGCATGACGACTTTCCCCGGGGCCAGTGCCGTCAATTCACGCGCGGGGAGGTTGACTCCATCCAGGGAAAGCTCCGCCGTAAACTGACAGTTGAGAAGCCGCGAGCGAATCTGTGCGGACGTTCTCGCAACGGCACGCCTTGGCGCCCCCCCCGTCGCGAGTTTTCTCAATACCGCGTGCGACACCACGCCTGGCAATACAAGGAAGAGGTTGCCACGCACTTGCGGCATTGTGACTTCAAACGTCAGAGCAAGAACTGCCTCATTCGAATGCATGAGCCGATAAAGTTCTGACGACCGCTGGCGATGATCGAACGCAAAAGAAATTCCGAATACATCCCAACCCGCATGCAGTTCGGTACAGATGATTCGGACAACGTATTCCATGATCTGTTCTTCAAGTTCCGTGATCTCCCGTTTCGGCTGGTCAGGTTCGCCCTGTCCCCCGAGAAGGAGGTCGATCATGGGAAGTGCGAGCGAAAGATCGAGTTGGAGCGCCGCCAACGTGTTGGATGGTTCCACAACTAGCGATGCGACATAGGCATGTTCCTGATTGCGCGTCAGGACTTCCTCGAAGGTGATGTGCTCGACGGCAACCAGGTTGCATGTAAGCCCCACGCGTAAGTAGGCTCCGAGTGCGTAGGTAAGATTGCGCGCAAAGCTCTCGTGCAACAGACTGAGTGAGCGAACCTGGTCGGCGTCAATCTGTGCCGCGCGCCTGAAGTCGCATGGCACTACCGTCGGACCTTCCTCCTTGGGGTTCGTCGCTGACACTGCGGCAGAAAACATATTGTCGATTTCTTCCTGCGTTAAAACCTTTTCCATTGCCGCGACCTCCGTGCTGGTTCGCTCTGTGGCCGACATTCCCCACCGTGGAAATTAGCTGACTAGGGTGTATGCGTGCGTTGCGCTTCGACAATGCTGACGTACAACATGTCCCCATCGGATTGAAATGCAGTGCGGCTAATGATCGATGCGTTGCGGACTGTCAACTCAAAATCCTTGCCGTCGACAACGGATGGGAGCGACAGATGACAATTCGGCACAAGCAGAGCCTTGACGCTCCCTGCGCTCATATTCGCAAGTTCGCCGACAGCGTCGCACATTTCGTCGTCGGAGACGCCTGCCGGCGGCAGCCCCAGGAATCCCGCGGCGGCGCGGCGGGCAAGTCCGGCAGAGCAGTCGAGTCGAACTGCGCCTTCCCAGGCTCCGGCAATCTGAACGCAACCGACGATTACGCGGTCATGAGGCGTCGCCTGGTGGGACGAATCGGCCGGATTCACCTCGACACCCAGCATGTTCCCCCATATCTCGCGTGTAAGTTCCACAACCTGTTCTTGCGAAATCTGCATGTCGTTCCTCGTTAGCATGGGCGGTACCAGCATGTATTGTTGATTTGCACGGGCTTCAATCTGATCTGTAGATCGGATACATTCTCCGCGGCGCCCAGGACCAACAGAGCATCCTCCGGAAGCGAGAAACGGATTCGATCCAGAAGTTCATGACGCGTACCGCGATCGAAATAGATGAGAACATTTCGCAATAGCACAATGTCGGATCGCGGTATGTTTGCCGACGGCTGCGTCAGATTGATTTGGTGGAATGAGATCATTGTGCGGATTTCCGGTCGCAGTTGCCAGTCCAGTCCGTCACGCAAGAAGTACTTGGTAAGCAGCGTGGCGGGCATCCCGCGATTTACTTCGAACCTGCTGTATTTGCCGAGTTGAGCTTTTTGCAGAACTCGAGATGAGTAATCGGTTGCGATAATCTGGAAGTCCCAGCTCAGCAGTTCCGGGAAGTTTTCCCGCACAAGCATTGCAATGCTGTATGGTTCTTGGCCCGTGGAACATGCGGCGGACCAGATCACCAGCTTCCTGACGGATCGCCGCGCGGTCACAAACTCCGGGAGCACGAAATTCTTCAACGTTTCAAATTGCTGGGTATCGCGAAAGAACCAGGTTTCGTTGTTTGTAATGACATCCAGCAGCTTCCGCTGCAGTTGAGTGGGCGGACTTTTTCGCACGCCTTCGATCAATTGCGACACGGAACCGAAGCCCTCGTTCAACGCAAGTTGTGCCAGACGGGCTTCCACGACATGCTGGCGATCCGGTTCCAGAACGATCCCCGGCCCGGCAATGACAAGGTCGCGAAGAAACTCAAACTCCTGAGTGGCCAGGCTCATACGGATCCTCGTTGGGCAACCGCTGCATTGCACGAGCGAGACTGGACCCGCCGGACAATGGCAGGGCCAATTTGCGAGAGAGGTAATATCTCGTCGGCAAGACCAGCTTGCACGATCGCGCCAGGCATGCCCCACACAACCGATGACGGTTGATCCTGAACGAGCACCGCGCCACCCGCTTTGCGTATCTGTTCCGCTCCCAGCAATCCATCCTGCCCCATGCCGGTCATGACCACGGCCAGCACGCCTGGGCCATACGATTCCGCTACAGAACGAAACAACACGTCGACCGACGGACGACAGAAATTCTCCGGCTCCGAATGGTTCAGTAAAAGCCGGGTGTGCAACCCGTCCTTGCGTACGACCATGTGGAAGTCGCCCCGGGCAATCCACGCTTCGGCGGGGTGTATACGCTGATCGTCAACCGCCTCTCTTACCGGAAATGAGGTTCGAGAAGAAAGGCGCTGTGCCAGAAATCCTGTAAAGATCGGCGGCATGTGTTGCACGATTAACAAGGGTACGGAAAATTTCGCCGGAATCTCGGGGAGCACTTCACCCAGCGCATTCGGACCTCCAGTGGAAGTGCCGATAACAACAATCTCGACGGGGACATCGCGCCGAGGCGCCGACCGAGGCGCAAACTGGCGAATGACGGCCCGGGGCCTTGCACCGCTTCCGAGAACCTTCAGTCTTGGGAGAAGATCGCGACGGATTCGTTCCATCGTGGACTCGAGTCCATCCGTTCCGGAAGGCTTAGTGACATAATCCGTCGCACCCAGGGCGAGCGCTTCCAAAGTCGCTGAGGCGCCGTGTTCGCTCAGCGTACTGAAAACAACGACTGGAAGCTTCGGTTGAATCTGTTGGAGACGGCGTAGCGTTTCCAGGCCGTCCATCTCGGGCATCTCAAGATCAAGCGTCATCACATCAGGCTTTACCTGTTGGACGTAGGAAAGAGCGATGCGTCCATTGGCGGCGACCGCAACTACCTCAAGGCTGGGATCGGACTCGACGGCCTCCCGCAACAGGCGGCGCATGAGCGCGGAGTCGTCAACCACCAGTACTCTGATCTTAGGCATAGTTTTTATGCAACCTTCAGCCCTAGAATCTCGAGCTTGCTGAGCACTGCATCCGCGCTGAAAGGCTTCATGAGGTATTCGTTTGCCCCAAGTTTCAGTGCGGCGGACACTCCGCCTATTTCGATCTCCGTCGTAACCATCATGATGCGCATTGAGTCGTACTGCTGTTGGGCACGCACGGATGTCAGAACCTCCAGCCCGGACATGTTCGGCATGTTCCAATCCAGCAACATCAAATCGATGGCCCCAGCGTTCGGCAGCATGGAAAGCGCCTCGACCCCATCCTTCGCCTCTACAACTTCAAACCCCGCTCGTTTCATGTGCATCCGCAGCAGCGAACGCATCGTAGAAGAGTCATCGACAATCAGTACGCGCATAACGATTCACCTTGGCGGAGTCACCTTATCCGTCAGCGAAGAAAGATGAGCGCGGTTAACGGAAGTGCCGCGCTCATTGAGTGGCTCACGCTGCGACGTCTGCGGCCTTGGCGACCGTAAGACGGGCCTCGCCATATTTGAATTGTGCAATCAGCGCTTGCAACTCCGACGCCATGGCTTCCAGGCTCTGCGCCGATCGTTGTGTGTCGGTGGCGGCCGCCGTCGTTGTGCGCGCGGCCTCCGCAACTCCACCGACGTTTCGCGTAATCTCCACGCCTCCGCTTGCCGCCTCGGCAAGATTGCGGCTGATCTCTGACGTGGTCGCACTTTGCTCCTCCACGGCACTGGCAATGCTGTTCTGGATATCGCTGATCTGGGAGATCACCTTGCCGATTTCGCCAATCGCTTCTATCGCGCCATTCGTGTCGGTCTGAATCGCTTCAATCTTGCGTCCGATATCCTCGGTCGCCTTCGCCGTTTCTTTCGCAAGTTCCTTCACTTCATTCGCCACCACGGCAAATCCCTTACCAGCTTCGCCGGCCCGTGCGGCTTCAATCGTGGCGTTCAAGGCCAGCAGGTTTGTCTGCTGCGCAATGGAAGTGATGACCTTGATCACCTGTCCAATCTCCGCGCTGCTCTTCCCCAGCTTCTCAATCGTCTGATTTGTCGCTTCCGCCGAACGCACTGCGGAAATGGCGACATTACTCGCCTCCGCCGTGTGCCTCGCAATCTCTTTGATGCTGGCGCCCATCTCCTCCGCGCCGCTCGCCACGGTCTGGATGTTGCGGCTGACCTGTTCGGATGCCGCGGACACGAGGTTTGCCTGAGTAGCAGTTTCTTCCGCGCTGGCGCTCATTTGGTGGCTGACCTGGTTCAGCTCTTCCGAAGACGACGCCAGGGGATGTGTCATGCTCGCAATGTTTTGCACGGTGCCACGGAAATTAGCGACCATGTCATTCATTCCGCTCAGCACTTGTGCATATTCGCCTGTCAGTTTGCCATCGCTGGCCTTAACAGTAAGGTCGCCCTTCTGGACGGCAGAGGTGAGCGAACCAAGTTCTGCCCTGAGCGTTAGGATGTTTGCGCGCACGGAGCGCAACGAGTCAGCTAATATTCCTAATTCGTCGCCGGAATGATATTCAATTATGTGACCCAGGTCTCCGTTAGCAATATCCAAAGCCACCTGGCTCATCGCACTTACGGGATGCGCAATCGACCGTGACACCCAGATACCCAAAACAACCGCAAACAGGATTGCCAGCACACTAATAGTGGTTACAGCGACTACTGCTGAATCTGCATCCCCCGTGATGGTGGCTGATGCTTTCTGTCTCTCGGTATCCTCAATATCGCGTAGCTTGATAGCCGTGTCTGTCACTCGCTGCGCAGCGTTGACGGCAGTGCTCACCAGTAAATCGTCCAGCTCTGCCTTGCGTCCTGCCTGTGCCAGCACGATTGCCTGACCAATTACCTCGTCGTACTTTGATTTGGCGCTCTTGAAGTCCGAAAAAGCCGCCACAGCCTCGGGAGAGTCGATGTGTTTATTGTGTTCTTCAACTGTCTTTTCGAACTCGTCTTTGCTGCTCTGAAGCTGTGCAATAAATTGACGGGTCTCTGCAGGTGTTTTAGCTATCGACAAGCGCAGAAGGCTGGCCCGAACCACTCCTGCATCAAGCAATACGTTGCTCAAGCTCGACATGCTGCTCATCGTGCTGTCCCATCCGTCTGTGTACGTTTTATCGACGGACTTGACCTTGTACGCGCCAAGACCTGCGGCAATCGCGCACACGAATGTAACAACCAGAAAGCCCCCGATCAGCTTTGTCTTCAGTTTGATGTTGTTCAGCATCTTTATGCTCCTGTCTCAGTAATTCCTGTGTCGTTTGCCTTACGATTCCTATCGCATCTGCCGCATTTCATGGCCTTCACGGACGATTCATTCGGTTGCCATCCTCAACGCTGCCTCGTCGTTTTTTTGACGCAGCGCCCTTGTGGTATCGAGCACGATCAACAGGCGGTCCTTGAGTTTGTAAACTCCGCGCACGAGTTCCCGGACAGGCCCTTCAAGCGTGTCCGGCGGGGGTTCAAAGCCGCCGTCCTCAACTTCGACAACGTCTCCGATCTCATCCACCAGGAAACTGACAGCGCCCTCCTCGGTCCGAACCACAACATTCATGGAGCCTTCGTTCCTCGAAGCTTCCAGTCCAAGACAGCCTCGCAGGTCGATTGCCGTCACAATCTGCCCTCGCAGATTGATGAGTCCGCCAACTACGTCGTCCGACAGCGGGACACGCGTGATGTCTTGCGGTCTGAGCACTTCCTGCACCTTGTGAACTTCAATCCCAAAGAAATAAGGATTGAGAAAGAATGTGCACAATTGCTGGGTGGCTGTCATTTCTATGCTCCAATCAAGGCGGCGCTTGGCTGCGTTGCGGTTTTCAGCGCCATCTCGGCGAGTTGATCGATGTCTACAATGTCGGTTACCCGCTGCTGGATTACTGCCGATCCCAGCAGCGCCCTGCGCCCGGAACGCTCGGGGACAACGGTTTGTTCCACAACATCCAGCACCTCGCTGACAACAAACCCCACGCTTCGCCCGCGATGCGCGTGTACGATAACTTCCAGCGGATCGGTACCCGGCCCCTGCTCAAGCTTGAAGTTCTCTGCAACATTGACCAGCGGCATGATCTGGCCGCGATACTGCACTACATCCTGGTTGTCAGAATGTTCCACGTCCGAGCGTCGGATTTCCTCCAGCCGCTGCACGCTCGAAAGGTGCATGGCCATGCGCGCATTCGTTCCAGCCCTAAACAGCAGCCATTGCTGGCGGTCTTCCTTGCTGGCCGCCGTGGAAAGTGATTCCCCATGCATGGCACGGTGATTTTCTGAAACGACGCGCGCTTCTTGTGCAAGTCCCCGTACGTCGAGAATCAAGGCGACTCTTCCGTCGCCCATGGTGGTTGCCCCGGCGAAACACGCAACGTTCTTCAAGTGCTTTCCGAGCGGCTTCACCACGATCTCTTCCGTATCGTTGATCTCATCGACGAGAAGGCCAAACTGCCTTCCGTCCGCCTGAAGCACCACGATTTGCAGATTGTCGTCGGTAGCTCTGTCATCTTCGACTCCTAGCTGGCGATCCAGTCGCACCAGTGGCAGCAGATTGCCCCGCAGCCGGTAAACTTCCGCTCCACGGACGTTCTCGATTTGCTTCGAACCGGAGGTCGCGTTGAGCCGAACAAGTTCCACGAGGCTCACCTGTGGAATTGCGAATCGTTCACCGTGGCTCGTCACCACGAGAGCAGGAACGATCGCAAGAGTAAGCGGAATCTTGATTTGCAGAGACGTACCCTGTCCGGGTTTGCTGTGGATGTCTACCGTTCCGCCAATTTTCTCAACGTTCGTCTTCACCACGTCCATGCCGACGCCACGACCGGAAATGTTGGTGACCTTCTCGGCGGTGGAAAAGCCTGGCACAAATATCAGGTGCAGAATCTCCCGCTCGGATGCACGTGCCAGCTGCTCGGATGACATCAGTCCGCGAGCAAGCGCCTTCGCTTTTACGCGCTCGACGTCGATCCCACCGCCGTCGTCGGAAATGTTCAGGTTGACGTATCCGCCTTCATGAAAGGCCGTCAGACTTATGACGCCCTCTTCGTGCTTCCCTGCACTACGCCGCTCTTCCGGCGATTCAATACCGTGGTCGATCGCGTTGCGCACAATATGCGTGAGGGGATCTTTAATTGCCTCGATAATGGTCTTGTCGAGCTCCGTCTCACTTCCATCGACTTCGATGCGAACCTGTTTGCCGCACGCCTGTGCCATGTCGCGGACAAGTCGAGGAAGCTTATTCCATACGTTGCCGATCGCCAGCATGCGCATTTTCATCACGCCCTCCTGCAGTTCGGCGGTGATGAGATTGAGTGATTGAACCGTGCTGAGAAAACCGGCATCCGCAGAGGTCGCCGCAAATTGCACGGTGCGGTTACGGGCAAGTACGAGCTCGCCGACAAGATTCATGACACGGTCAAGCATCGCGACATCCACACGGATAGTGCTGGCGCTGGATGCGCTGCGAACATCCGCCTGCGTTCCCAGTGCCTGCACGACGGCTTTGGGAACTACCGTGCCGGTCCCGACCAGAATCTCGCCAATCTTGCGCGAATCTCCGCTCTTTTGCTGGGCGAGCGCTTTGTGCACGGCCTGCTGGCTCAAGTGCCCATCTTCCACCAGAATTTCTCCCAGACGGTGGGTCTCGGGCTGGCCGCTATATACATCGACATCCGATGATGTTCCGGTGGCGGAAGGCACGCCGGTGAGAGAACGCAACTGTTCCACAAGCAACGAGCCGTCCTCTCCGCTATCGCTTCCGTTGGATTCAACCCGTTGAATCGCTCGGCGGGAAAAATCGACAAGTGATAACAGCGCGCTCGCTATGGCAGGCGTCATTGGCAAACGGCCATCACGAATCCGGCTCAGGAGGCTTTCCCCAGCGTGCGTAACGGATTCAACCAATGGAAAACCAAGAATGCCGCTCGTGCCTTTGAGGGTATGCACCGCCCGGAAAATTCTTGCAATCAACTCTTTATCGTCCGGCTGTTTTTCCAGGGCAACCAGGTCGCAGTCGACCTGATCCAGACCTTCGTTCGATTCAACCAGGAATTCTTTGATGATTTCGTCGAGTTCGCCCATGAGGATCAATCCTGTCGGCTAGCATGGTCTCCGGCTACACGCACACTTTGCCCCTGCGTCTTAGATGAAGTGCACAGACGTTGCCACACCAGCTAAGAAGGCTCTTATGTCTTTCATTCGTTTGGCGTCCGTTCGTTGCGAGATATCCAAGGCAGGAGTTTTCATTGCGCTCCGAGTTGCCGAGTCAAGTGATTCATCGACAGAAGTTTTCATTACAGCGGCGTAGAGCGGGGAGAAGCTGTTCGATTGTCAGGAGGCTGTTCTGGATCGGGAAGCAGTCCGAATCTGCACGCGTTCAGTACGAACCAAAGCACATATCGATTAAAGCTCCGCTAATACGCGGCGCTCAGAATCCATAAACGGATAGTGCCTCTGGCAGCGGGTTAGGCAGGATGCGGCCGAGGTGCCATACGACCAGCTTTTGCCGCCGTGGTTGCTATGGCGCGAATCAGAGTGGCGCGAATCTTGCCGTCCTCAAGTTCCAGGATTCCGTCAACCGTACATCCACCGGGTGTTGTTACTTCTGCCTTGAGGACGGCGGGGTGCTCTCCCGTGTGCAGCACCATCGATGCGGCTCCCAGCGTTGCCTGTGCAGCGAGCAGAGTGGCGAGGCTCCGCGGCAGGCCCGCTCGAACACCTCCCTCGGCGAGCGCTTCCAGGATGATGTACACGAATGCTGGTCCGCTCGCCGAAAGCCCCGTGACCGCATCCATCAACTGTTCGTCGACTTCAGCTGTCCTGCCCATCTTCGCAAACATTCGCTCTGCGTCCGCAAGCACGGATTTCGATGCGTGGCGGCCAAGACAGACGGCAGTCATTCCCTGGCCAATTCGACAAGCGGTGTTCGGCATGGCTCGCACCACTGCGATGCCGTCGCCAACCATGTCTTCAATCGATCGAGTTGAAATGCCCGTTGCGATGGAAATCACCACCGCTGTCGGAGCTAACACCGGACGGACTTCCTGCAGCAACTCGGACACATATTGCGGCTTGACGCAGACAAATACGATATCCGCACCCTTGACTGCGGCGAGGTTATCGGTACCCACTTTAATGCCAAGTTTTTCTTCAAGAGCATGGGCATTGTCACCATGCCGGACTGTCGCGCGAATTCTGTCGGCCGGAACTCCAGAGTCGCGCAAAAGCGAGACTGCAAGCAGACTACCCATCTTGCCTGCTCCGAGAATTGCTATGACCTTTGATCCGAGGCTGCCGGTTACGTGCTGTGCATTCGTTCGCTTCACTCTTCTTCTCCTTGGGTTCAGAAACAAAAAGCCCACGGTTTGTGACCCGTGGGCTTGGATGTCTGCTGATTGTCTGGCTTCAGCTAAGGACGCTCACTCCAATCCCACAGTCGCGGAGACACCGGCGGCATGCACGGTAACGGCGACGGGATGGATGGCTTAAGTGTCATGGGAATTTGTATTCTGCACGGCACACTCCGCGCCTGTCAATCAGCAGCGCACGGAATGATTTGATTCCATGTATTCGTTTTAATAATGCTGCGCTTCGTCTCGCACTGTGAACTCTGCAAATACTCCGGGAAAAGTGGCACTTCCCGGTATATGACACTTACTACTCGCAGCTACAATAGTGATGTGCGTTTTTGTGTGCGCGATACCCGCTTGTGACTTCTGTTCATCCAGGATTTTCCTATGCACCGTGCTCTTGCCTTCGAAACAAAGAGTTCCTCCTCCACTCGTGTCTTTCGAGGTCCGCTTCCAGTCATGTTTCTGGTTCTGGCGTCGCTCTTTGGCGCCGCGCCGACAGCTCTTGCGTCCGCCGGAAATCCTGTCTGCGACCCCATGACCTATGGCGCAAAGGCCAACGGAAAGACAAAAGATACAGGCGCCCTTCAACACGCCATCGACGCATGCTCCGAACAAGGTGGCGGCACGGTTCGTCTTTCTGCCGGTACGTTTCTTACTGCGCCGCTCACATTGAAGAGTCACGTCACGCTGGACATCACCCTCGGGGCGGTACTTCTCGGCAGTCAGGATAAATCCGACTACCGTCCGGTGGAGGAGTTTCGCGAACACGCGTTGCAACCATTGATAAGCGCGACCAATGCCGAAGACATCACCATCACGGGTGGCGGTGCAATCGATGGAGCGGGAGAGGTTTGGTGGAAAGAGATGTGGGAAGCGCGGCGCGAGCATCGCCATACTGATCTCCTGAGGCCGCGCCTTGTCGTCTTCGACCACTGTCACCATATCCGCATTCACAACGTCACTATCCGTAACTCTCCGATGTGGCAAGTGGTTCTCTATTATTCGGATGGCGTCGCGATTAACAATACAAAGATACTTGCCCCCAGGAACGCTCCCAACACGGATGGTATCGATCCGTTTTCTTCTCACCATGTGACCATCTCCCATGTCACGATCGATACCGGCGACGACGACATCGCAATCAAGTCAGGACAGCCGGGATCGCCTGGCGGTGACGAACCAAGCACGGACATCTCCATCACGGATTCGACTTTTCTGCACGGTCACGGAATGTCCATCGGCAGCGAAGTCGCCGGAGGCGTGCACAATGTGCGGGTAGCGCGAATTCGCTTCAAGGACACTGATAATGGTGTTCGCGTGAAATCGAACCGCGATCGTGGAAACGACATCAGCGATCTGCACTTTCGCGACATAACAATGAAAGATGTGAAAACGCCCATCCTGATCAGTGAGTACTATCCGAAGATTCCCGCCAACGACGAAAAGCAGCCTGCAACCAGGCTGACTCCTCATTTTCACGATATAAGCATCACCAACCTCACGGCAGTCGGCGCCAAGACCGCAGGCTTTATCGTCGGCTTGCCCGAGAGCCCCGTTACGTCGCTTACATTGACGAATGTACATATTTCGGCGCGTAAGGGAATGACGATCAGCAACGCCACCGTCACTGCGCATGACTTCACTGTGCAGGCCATGCAGGGAGACCCGCTTACGATGATGGCAAACGCGAAGATTCTTCAGAAGTGATGGCTAAAGAATGTTGCTTCAGAGATACAACGCGGCTTCCGCTATCGTGCGGCGCAGTAATCGGAAGCAGGTGCGGGTAATCTCCGCGGCTTTGGCCGTGCTCAGTCTGATGATGATCGGCAATGCTTGGGCTGAGATACCTTTGCCTCCAGCCTGCTCGGTGTTGACGGCCCACCTTACGGATGCAGCAGTCGATTCTCCCCGGGTTGACCTTGCGATGGACACAGCGCGAATTCAGCAAGCCTTGAATCTGTGCAGCCCCGGCAGGGCCGTTGTGTTGCAAGTGCGCGGGAAGAGCGATGCGTTCCTTTCGGCCCCTCTCATTTTGCCCCGTGGCGTCACGCTGTGGATTGATCGTGGTGTGACGCTTTATGCGTCGCGCAATCCTCGCGACTACGACTTGTCCCCTTTCGTATGTGGACGAACGGCTAGCGGCCGCGTGCCCGTATGTAAACCGTTCATCTATGCATACCAGGCAGTCTACAGCGGCATCCTCGGCGGCGGAACGATTGATGGACAAGGCGGACGCCCTCTCGAGGGGTCGCAGGATTCGTGGTGGCAACTGGCGAATCGTCGCACCGAAAGCGACAAGAAGATAGCCGTGCCGGATCTTGTCTCTTCCTACGAATCGCAGGGCTTTAGGATGGCAGGTGTCACTCTGCGGAATGCTGCCGGAGTCCATGCGGCGATCTACAAAACGATAGGATTCACTGCTTCTCAATTACAAATCGACTCTTCCGCTGCCTCCCATCATTCGACGGGTATTCTGCTCAGTAACTCGCCAGGCGCCGTCATTACGGACTCATGGATTCGCATACCTGCTGACGCTATCGCTCTCAAGGCCAGCATCCTCGGGCCTACGTCGCGAGTCAGCATCCGCAATGTGCATATCTTCGGTGGACGCGGAATATCAATTGGTGACGATGTTTATGGCAATGTAAGCGATGTTGAAGTAGATCGGGTTTCTCTTGACCACATGCGGGCAGGAATCTCGTTCGACTTAAAAGGCTCTCATGGTGGAACAGCGCACAACATTACATTCAACAACGTATGCATGCGCTCGGTGAAGGGTCCGCTTCAGGCTGTAAAAGAGGATGGATCGCTAACCACTGAACTGCCGCCACTCCCCGACATCCGTTTCAATAACGTTATTGTGAACGGCAAGGGTCGGATCAGCCAAAACACATTCGAGTCGGTGTCAGATTCGGCCTGCGACGATTTACCGGCGTTCTCATCGGCGCCTCGCTTCGCGGCGGTTCCCGACCTGCGTTCCATCCAGATTCCTGGCACGCGCCGTTCGCTTGTCGTCGCAAAGGACGGAAGTGGCGACTTCACTTCCATCCAGCAGGCCGTAGACGCACTGCCCGTCTCCGGTGGAGACATTAGGATTAAACATGGAACATATCGCGAAGTTGTCACCATCCGGAAGCCGCATGTTCACCTACACGGGGACGACGCAGACCCATCCAGCACCGTAATTGTCTACGGCAACGGAGCCCCGAACTCCGGCGGGACATTCAACACCGCAACCGTATTTGTTGAAGCCGATGACGTCACGATGGATGGCATCACGATTGAGAACGATTTTGGATTCGGCAAGGGACAGGCGGTAGCACTCTCGGTCACGGCCGATCGCGCTGTGTTTCGCCACATGCGACTCCTGGGTGCCCAGGATACGCTCTTCGCAGCCAGTAAGTATTGTTATGGCGATTATGGGCCGTGCGCACCCACAAGACAATACTTTGCCGATAGCTATATAGAGGGAAATGTCGATTTCATATTCGGAGACAGTAAGGCTTTCTTTGATCACAGCGAGTTGCATGGTCTGCCATACGGAAACGTGATGTTCACCGCACAGGACAAACACTCCACCGGACAGCCCAGTGGATACGTGTTCGATCACTGCCGCCTGACAGCCGATCCGCGTCCGGCAACTATTTCACTCGGGCGGCCTTGGCGTCCCCACGCCACTGTCGTCTATCTGAATACGCGTATCGATGCCCCGGTGATCCCGGCGGGATGGACGGAGTGGAAGCGGTTTGGCATACCAAGTCTGCCCGTTGCCTATTATGCGGAGTTCAACTCGAGTGGTCCCGGCGCGAATCCCAAGGCACGCGAACCCCACTCCCATCAACTCACGAAGACCGAGGCGCAGCAGTGGTCCACACGAAATTTCCTGGCGGGCGACGATGGATGGAATCCAGCAAAAAAGCACGGCCTCCCTCCAAAGCCAGGACGCAAGGGACACTTGCGTACGTAAGCATTAACTCTTCGCCTCCAAGCAGAACACCATGTGAGCCGATTTCCATGGCCGGTCATGGCTCACATAATGCATGTCCTATGACTCAGATCCTGTGTTGAACCAGGTCAGTGCACACCTGAAGGATTCCAGTGATCCTGCCCGGCCAAAAATACATCCGGAGAGAACTTCTTCGCCTCTGAAGGCGTCAGTTGCCTGGAATGCGGCTCGCGACTGGAGGGGGCCGCGCCCGGACCGGTAGATTCGAACTCGGCATAGGTTGCAGATTCCAGTGAGTGCGTTTCTCCAGCGTGCCATTCATGCCATCCCGCCGGTTGAATGTGTGCGTCCAGGTCTGCGTGGAGGAACACGACGGTCGAGTACGGCCGCCAGGGACGTCCGAGGAAAATATTCGTAGCGCCGCGATCCGCTGTCACCTTGCAGCGATCGAAGACATAGCCGCTCTCCTGCTCTGGATAGTGCTTACTTTGTGCGGTCAGATAAACCGTCTTATGCGCAATTGCGTGGATTTCGCAGTCGTGAAACACGGCCTTCGCGTCGCCAAAGATGAAATCTACATTCCCCGCAATGTAGCAGTGCGAGAAATATTCGCGCGCGGGGGTGCATGGCCCGTGCTCGGAGGAACATCTCTTGCTTGCGGCGTAGAGTGTGTCCTGAGCCCCAAGAACGCGTACATCCCTGAACACCGCGCGATCGGCGCGAACCGAGAGCGCCACCGCCTGCGATCCCTCCGGTTGAAGTTGCTGAAAATGAGTAAAGTCGTTTACGAATGTCACTCCACGCGCAAAGAAGTTGTCGCCTGCCACGAAGAATGTCGCGGATTTGGAGGTACCACCCACTTTCCCCGCGCTGTTGTCATAGACGATGACTACCTTTGCGGGATCTTTGCCATCGCCTTCAATCCGCACATTCGGTTTGCGGACGTGCACGACTTCACGATACGTTCCCGGCTTGATGTGAATCGTCCCGCCTGAATCAGGCAACGCATCTACCGCAGCCTGCACTGAGCGAAAATCGCCGCTGCCATCTTGTGCAACTACAAGTTCGCTTTTTTTGACGCCTGCGGCCGAGGCCGTACTTTCCTGCCTTTCCACCGTCCCGGGGAACGGAACAAACTTGCCGTCACAGAACGGGACAGTGCGCGAACCTGGCTTGCGTTTGACCTCTACGTCGTCGCCTTGCGGCAGAAAATTCACCTCTCCCGGCCCAAATATAAACCGCGCGTGTGCTGCGCGAATCTGTTTCGGACGCAAGCCGTCGATAAGGACACCATCAAAGGTCACGCGCAGGAGATGCTGCGCATCGGTTCCAAGCAGTGTGACTTTTCCGGGAGTAAGAATTCGCACATTGCGCAACGTGATGTTCTGGAAAACCGGAACCAAGGGTCCACGCTCGGTGCTGTAGAACGGGTCCATCACGATCGGGTCCTTCACGTTGCGAATGCAGACATTCGTGTAGGAAACGTTCGTTACCAGTCCGCCCTTTGTTGAGTTGGACTTGATGCGGATTCCATTGTCCGCGCCATCAATCGTCAGGTCGTGCACGTCGACGTCGCTCACTCCGCCATTTGTCTCGCTGCCAATTGACATCCCATGACCGGTATAGAAGTGATCATATGCCACGGTGATATGGCTTGATGGTCCGGCATTCCCCGCTTTGATGGCAACGTTGTCGTCGCCACAATGCAGATAGGAATAGAGAATACTGACGTTGGTCGACGCCGATGGGTCTATGCAATCCGTGTTCCGCGCGGTCTTCGGACTGTTCACCCTTACGCCCCATGCCGTGAATCCGTTTGTTCGGCTCACAATCACGTGGAATTGCGGCGAGTTCCGGAGCGTGATGCGATAGAGCGTGAAGTTGTCGGATCGTTCGACGACGATAATCCGCGGACAATTCTGTGCGGCGTTCTCAACCTTGGCTTGATGCGCCAAATCCCACCACGTGACATCTTGTCCAATAAGCTTGGCGCCACCTCTACCGTCGATCACACCGTCGCCCATCACTCCGGAGCCCGGTGCATCGTGTGCCCGGATTAGAGGCTTGCAACCTCGTCCGTGGTGATCAACCTTCCCGCATGCCCCTGGAGTCACATCGTAGTCACGAGGATTTCGCGATCCAAACAGCGTAGTCCCTGAGGCGACAACCAGCGTGATTCCCTTCTTTAGTTCCAGTGGACCCGAGAGAAACGCGGTGTTAGTGCCACTGCTGCGCAGCTCGACGGCGGTGCCGGGCTTGCATTGATCGATCGCATCCTGAATACGAAGTGTATCCAGTTTACCCTCGTCCGCCTCCGCCAGTTTTCCGTCCTGCTCGGCGAGGCGTGCCGTCAGCGACGTACATACCGGAGGAATCTTCGGTTCCTTGACGTTGCGCGTATCTTGCGCAAGCACGGCATTTCCAAACGTCAGACAGAGTGCAAGCAGAACAACTGGGCGAACATATTTCATCGTCATCCGATCGGCAGGAATTAACGCGCTACCTGTGCGAAGAAGTGGTTACGGGTGCAACAGCTTGTCCCGCGGGCAAACCGAAATAGGCTTCGGCGTTCTGATAGCAGATTCCTTCAATCATCCGCCCAATCAGTTTTTCATCGTCCGGCAATTCCCCTGACTCGATTTCGCGTCCGATCATATTGCACACAACGCGCCGGAAGTACTCATGCCGGGGATATGACATGAAGGAGCGCGAATCGGTCAGCATGCCGACGAAACGTGAGAGCAACCCGCAATTGGAGAGCGCGTTGATCTGCCACTCAATGGCCTCCTTCTGGTCGAGGAACCACCAACCGCTCCCGAACTGCAATTTTCCTGGAATGCTGCCGTCCTGGAAATTTCCGATCATCGTAGCAAATGCATAGTTGTCGGCTGGGTTCGCGTTATAGATGACCAACTTCGGCAATGCACCTTCTTCGTCCAACCGGCTAAGATAACGCGCAAGTTTTTCCGCTTGCGGCCAGTCTCCTATGGAATCGAATCCGGTGTCTCGCCCGAGCTTTGAAAGCATGGCATTGTTCGCGTTGCGCAATGCTCCAAGATGCAGTTGTTTCGTCCATCCTCGCTTGGCGTCCAGATGGCCAAAAAACAGGAGCAGATAACTCGCCAGCTTTGTAGCTTCGCCTGTATTGATCGCTCGGCCCGACTGGAGCTTGTCGAAAATTACGTTAGCCTCGGCTTCGCTTGGAAAGTCGGAGAAACACACGTCGAGGCCGTGATCCGAGAGCCTGCATCCGTTCTCATGGAAATACGCGTGACGCCGATCCAGCGCATCGAGTAAATCTGATAGATGAGCGATGTGTATATTCGCAGTTTCCGAGAGTCGATGAACGTAGTCACGGAATGCCGCCACATTGTCCATGCGCAGAATACGGTCTGGCCGGAAAGCCGGATAAACACGAGTGCCGAACGGCGCTTCGGCCATGCGCTTATGGTATTCAAGCGAATCCGTTGGATCGTCCGTGGTGCAGACAATCGCCACGTTGAATTTTTTCAGTATTCCTCTTGCCGTTAATTTACCATTGCGCAATTCGTCGTTCGCCGCGTCCCAAATGCGCCGCGCCGAGGATTCGTCCAACAGTTCGTTGATCCCGAAGTGACGCTCCAATTCCAGGTGCGTCCAGTGGTACAGCGGGTTGCGTAACGTATACGGCACGGTTCGCGCCCAAGCCTGAAACTTCTCGTATGGCGCCGCGTCTCCGGTGCAGTATTTCTCGGGAACGCCATTCGCCCTCATGGCACGCCATTTGTAGTGGTCGCCTTCGAGCCAGATCTCAAATAGATCGTTGAACCGCCGGTCTTCCGCAATGTCCTTTGGCGAGATATGACAGTGATAGTCGATGATCGGCTGCCCGGCCGCATATGTCCTGAATAAGTGGCTTGCCGTGTCGTTTTGTAGAAGAAAATCTTCAGTAATAAATTCCATGTGACTTCCCTGGATGCCCGTTCTTGGTCTACTCGTTGACCTTTCCTCTACCGCAAAACCATTCCTTGCATGAATGGCTGAGGCGATCGAATTGCCGGATGTTTCCTCCCGGCAATCCGATCGTTCCTCAATCGGCCCGCGCTCATGGTTTTGGTCGCGGGGTTAACGTGGCTAAAACACGAATCGGGCTCCAAACTGAATCGTCCTTGACAAGTTTGACTGCGACGTAATCTCCCCAAAGCTTGAACTGGTGACCGAAGTACTCGGTGCGGCAAACGTGGGGTGATTCACCAGGTTGAATGCCTCAATCCTGAATTGCACGTACCTGGATTCGGTGAACTTGACATCCTTCAGAATGGAAGCGTCGAAGTTGTTGATACCGTCCTGACGAAGGTTCGAGAACGTCGTCGGGAAGGTGCGGATATGGTACTGGAACTGGTCAGTCGATTTTGTTGCAAATTGCGTGGTATCAAACGCAGTTCCAGTCGTCTGGCGGTTATTGAGGTTAAGCGGGCCGCCGGCATAGACGTAGTCGCCAATGTTCGTTGTGCTGCCATTGGCCCACTCGATTGGCGCTCCCGTCTGGTAGGTGTAGATCGCGTTAAGATGCCAACCACCCACCAGGTAGTCTGCCCAACGCGATTGCACGTTCACTAGTTTTCCTCTTCCGACCGGCAAGGCGTACGATCCGGCCAACACGAAGTGGTGCGTGTGATCGAAGGGAGAGATTCGTTTCTCGAGATGTGGGTCGGTGTCATTGAGCCAGGTGTCCTGCTCAATCAGTTTCGAGAACATATAGACGCCTGTCAGCGAGAGTCCGTTGGACAGCCTCTTCTCAAGGCGAACATTCAGGCTGTTAAACGTTGAACTGCCGATCGTGGCGTTCTGTTCGATGAGTCCCTGGCTGCCACTGCCTTCACCTGCCCCATATTGCGGATAGAGGGAAAGAAGCTGCGCGAGGGGAATGGTCTTGCCGTTGTAGCTCGTGCCCGGCAACAGGTTATAGAACGGATTCGCAACCGATCCTGTGAGGGTGGTGATGAGCGTCTGGTCACGCGTCGTCGCCGTGCTCAAGTATTGACGCGGGATCACGTTAAGCTGCGTTACCGAGACCGGTAGGTGGAGAGAGTGGTTGCCAATGTATGCAACTTCCAGCAACAGGTTTGGATTGAACGCGTGCTGAATGCCGAACGTCCAGCGAATCGCGTAAGGGTTCTTCATGTCAGGCGCAAGGAAGCTGACAGTCTTCTGCCCGTCGTACGTCGCGAGTCCGTCAGCTGATCCTGACGGAGCAAGGAATCCATTCGGAAACGGATCGCTGAGAGTTGACGTCGGCTGAAGGTAGTTCGAGGGGACAATCATCGGCGTCGTCTGACTGAAGCCTTCTTGATCGAGAATCGGATTGGAAGAATACTTACCGACGACACTTAGATTGGAGATGGTTAGCGGTTGAACGAAAATTCCAAAGCCGCCGCGGATCACTGTCTTGTTATTCAGTGCCGCTGGGCTCCAGGCAAACCCAACACGGGGGCTTACCCAGTGCGACGTGTTCTGGTAGACCGCGCCGTTCTTTCCGCTTGGGAAGGTCAGTCCGCCCGGAACCACGAAGCTACCTACCGGAATTTGCGATACCGGGTTATTGTCGTAGGCTGCGCTTGCCGCCGCCGAGATTGGATTCGTCGCGGTGAAGTCAAACCCGTTCACCGTACGTCCGAGTTTTTCGTAATACGGAGTGTCGTGATCGTAGCGGACACCGAGGTTAACCGTCAGGGTTGGAGTCGCCCTCCAATCGTCCTGTACAAAACCGGCATAGTAGTACGAGTGGTAAGTGCCGCGTGCATTGAGGTCAAACGATCCGCTACTCGGCAGGCCCAGCATAAACGCCGCAAAGTCCTGTCCGAAATTTGCTGGTGCAGCGCTTGTGGTCGGACCATTCGTCCAACTGCTGTTGAACGTGTACGAACCGGTTGAGTTTCCATATGTGAAAGCATCCAAACTGTATTGACGGAGATCCATACCAAATTTGAGGGTGTGGTTGCCAATCACTTTGACCAGATCGCCAAAGAGTTGGTAGGACTGTGAAGGCGTCCGGGAGGAACCGCTGGGACCGAGACATTGGAAACTCGTCTGTTTACCGCAACTCCCTTTGCCATTACCAGTGAACGAGATGTACGGCATCTGCAGGTACTGGGAATTACTTGCAATGTACGAAGGAAATCCCAGACTTGCCGGATCAAACCCGTCGCTCGGGCTGCCGTGGAGTTCGGCCATGCGCGTGTAGTTCGCGCGCACATCCAGCAGCGTCGTCGTGTTAAAGGTGTACACCTCGTCAACCGTTGCGCCCCAATTCTCGCGGGTAAGGTTCGAGCCAGTCGACGGGTTATTGAAGTAGTAGTTCTTCGTCTGGAACTCGTTATTGTGGCGGATGTCGAACGACAGGCGGCTGCGTTCGCTCATGTTGTAATCCAGCCGTCCCAGTTCGTTGCTGTAATTGTCGGATGTTGTCGTGCTGTTGGCGTAGTTCTGGAATCCGTCCGAATTCCCGGCAGTGTTCGGCAGCGGGAACAACTTCAGATAGGCAAGCGCCACAGGGTTCAACATGTTCGTCGGAATGATGTTGCCCGCAAAGGGTTGCCGTGAAACGGTCTTCCCGTTCAACACGCCGGAATATGGGTTGAAGATCTGGTAGCAGTTATATCCGGTTTTTGCGATGCAACTGGTTCCACCCGGAATGTTCAACAAAGCCGAGAAGTCGCCGTTGCGTTCGGCTGCCGTGGGAACCGTCGTGAAGTCCGTATTGGGCTGCCCATCCTTCAGCTTCTCGTAGGCGAAAAACCAGAAGAGCTTGTCCCTTCCGTCATAAATATGTGGAATTCGCAGCGGCCCTCCCGCCGTACCTCCAAACTGATTAAAGGAAGTCTTTTGTTTCTTGATGCCCTTACGATTATTGAAATAGGTGTTTGCCGTGAGCGCACTCGGCTGCGTAAACTCGTAAATCGATCCGTGAAACTGGTTCGTGCCGGTCTTTAGTATCTGGTTGATCGTCCCTGCGCCCGTGTGACCATACGCCGCATCGACGTCGAAAGCTTTGACCTTTACTTCCTGCACGGCATCTTGGGGCACGGAGTAAGCAACACGGTTGTCCCACGTCGCATTCGGTGAGCCATCCAGCAGAATTTCGCTCGACTGCGATGGCGTGCCGCCGATGCTCCACGCCGACGCGCCCGCGTTATCAAATGGATGCACCATCGAAGGCGTTCCGGTGGCCACGACTCCAATTGCCAATTGCGCAAGCATCATCGGATTCCGGCCATTGAGCGGGAAATCCTCCACTTCCCGTGTCGTAATCGTTTGTCCCGTGGAGGAGTTTGCCGTATCTATCAACGGTGCTTCATCGGTGACGTTCACCGTCTCGGAGGTACTGCCGATCTCCAACTTAACGTCGATGATCGGATGGTCCCCAGAGTTCAGCGTGAACGCTTTGCGAACGTAGCGCTTAAAACCTGGCGCATCGACGTCAACCTGGTACTTGCCGGGAACTAGGAACGGAACGACATACTGTCCGGATTTGTCAGTCGTCGTATTTGTCTTGGTATTTGTACGGACTTCCGTAATGGTGATTTTTGCGCCAGTTACCGCGGCACCCGATGGATCCGTCACGGAGCCGCTGATTGTTGACCGATATTCCTGGCCGTACATCGCTATGGAGGAAAGGACAAGAGCCAATACAAGGGTTGCAAGGCTCCAACATTTCTTTTTCATGGACAACCTCGTCTTCAGCAGAGGGCGTTGTAGTGTTTACTCCGGTCTGTGTTTTGCCGACCGGTTTTTTGTAGCTCGGCGAAAATATGCGATTGCGATTGTTGCGTCAATTTTAAAGATTAAAATATTTCATTCAGTATTATTTAACGATTGGATTGCCGCTTCGTCTCTACGCGAAGATAGCTTCCGATTCTTTCCAGTGGGATACGCGACAACTGCCCGGATCGCCCGCCGTTGCTGCTTCTGCACGACTCACCGATCGCGGCGCAACCAGAAATAGTATGAAGCCGCCGTTGCCGCGGTTCGGGCGGAATGTTCAATATCAACACTTTGGAGTTAGTACTTTTGGGACCGAGGAAATGCACGGCAGGATGATGCTCACTCCGCAGTAACCCGGAACTCAATCAACGTAAGCGGCCGCCGGCGAGGGCGGCCGTTCTGCAATTCCAACTAGCGAATGGCGAACCACAGCATCGGCAGGAGTCCAAGCACCGTCAATCCGCCGAGCAGCATCAGGCTCTGCATGCCGGTCTTGTGATCGGCGAATGCCCGCGCGTAGATGCCCTTAATCAGGTTGTTGCTCGCGGCGGCGATCAGGATGCTGTTGGCCGCCAGCATGAGTCCAGTCTGTCGTCCGGCCGACTGTGTCATGCCGAGGATGAACGGATCGACATCGGTGACGCCCATGATTGCGGCGAGGCCGTAAACGCCACATTTGCCCATGTATTGGACGACAAGATGCGTCACGATGATGATGCCGACGAAGAGGCCGGCAAAGAGCAAAGCCGCGCGCATCTCCAGCGGGTTCTTGGGTTCGAACTCGCGTTCGATCTCGCCCTTTGCGGTGTCGGCAATGCGCGACCACAACCAACCAACAAGACAAGCAATGCCGGCAAGCAACAGGAATGGAACTGTCAGCATCACGCCAAGCTCGCGGTTGAAGAGCGTGACCAGCAGCGCGAGGCGAAGATACATGATTCCCGAAGCCATCAGGATTCCGCCGGCGAACAAATGCGGGCGGTGCTCGCGAGCGGCGCGGCGGGCGAGCGCCACGGTCGCGACCGTGGAAGAATACAAGCCGCCGAGGACGGAGACGATGATGACACCGCCTGTCTTCCGGCTGACCTTCAGCAGGATGTAACTGCCGTAAGAGATGGCGCTGACGGCAACGACAACAAGCCCGGTCTTGAACGGGTTGAGTTCGAAGCGCCCAAATGCGTGATTCGGTAAAACCGGCAAAATTACAGCCGTGAGCAGCAGGAACTTGGTGAAGGTCAGAATCTCTTCACCGGCGATGCGCTTGGTGAGTCCTTCGAGTCCTTGCTTCAACTCGAGCAGGAACATGCTGATGACGGTGATCGTCGTGGCGATCCAGAAGAGATCAGCCGAGACGAGCGCTCCGATGAGGTACGTCACGAGCGCGGAAATTTCGGTGGTCACCCCGGAGGGACCGGACACTCCCTGGACGGAAAGCTTGTACTGATACGAGAGCCAGAGAAATCCGCCGACAACGGCGAAGCCAACGCTGACGGGCACGAGCGATCCGTGTGCGATCAGTACGAGCGAATAACCGATCAGGCCGATGAGCGGAAACGTCCGAACGCCGCCGAAAGCGTAACGCTCGGAAGAAGCCTTGTGTTCCTCGCGCTCCAGTCCGACGAGGAATGAAAGGAAGAGCACAAGGAAGATCTTGAAGCCCTCATTCGGCACAAACCGAGCGAGCTCATTCATTTGTCGGAGTCACCCTTCGCGAAGAGTTCCGCGGCTGAAGTGCAGCGGCAGCGGACGGTACAAGTACTCTCGGGATTCTCCCGCCGAACGCGTTGAATGGCAATGGCGGCGCTGACTCAGAGTGTGTTAGGGGGTCCCCCCTATTTACAGATACTTTGTTTTCAACAGGTTAGAGACTTTCCTTTTGTAAATATTACAAAACAAAAGAGTTACATGCCAAATATTACAAACGAAAGCACTTAGCGAAGGTGCGGGGGCCAGGCATTAGGTACTGGAAAGAGCAAACCCGCACAAGGCGGGTTCTGGTGTTTTGTCGCTATATCTAGTGTGACATATGGGAGGGGGAAAAGGTGACATCGAATTGGACACTCTATTTGCCATGGAATCACATAGCTAGGGGAAATGTGTGACCAAGAACATCTTGACATGTGACAAAGACAGGTTTCGGAGGTGTCGGAAGTTTCAGAGGTTTCGAAAGGCAAGACTAACCACGAAGGACACCAAGGCACGGACGAATAGGGAAAGAATAAACGCAGAGGTCGCAGAGCACCCATAGAAACTTCACTTGCAACGGGACGGCCAGCAAATTACATTTTGCCTCCATATGCGGATACAACTGGATGGACTGACCAAGCGCTACGGCAAGGTTCGAGCGCTGGACGATGTTTCCCTGTCGATTGATCCCGGCCAGATCGTGGCCCTGCTGGGCGCGAATGGCGCTGGTAAAACCACTCTTCTGCGCTGCCTGGGCGGCATCGTGGCGCCGGACTCAGGTTCGATCCTTTATGACGGAACTCGATTTACGCGTGACGGCATGGAACTGCGGCAGCGCCTGGCCTTCCTGCCGGATTTTCCGATGGCCTTTGCGCATGCGACGGTGCTGCGTCACATCGGCATGGTGCTGCGGCTGTATGGGGTTGACGGAACGGATGTGGAAGATCGGGTGATGAAGCTGCTGCGCGGGTTTGAGATCATGCCGCTGATCGACACGCCGATGGGCCGCCTGTCGCGAGGGCAGGTTTATAAGGCAGCCCTGGCGGCGCTGCTGGCGACGGCACCGGAGATAGTGCTACTGGATGAGCCCATGGCATCCGGCATGGATCCGAATGGCATTAGCTTCCTGAAGAGCGAGGCTCGTGCCGCCGCAAAGCGTGGCGCGACGATCATCTACTCGACACAAATACTGGAGGTGGCGGAAAAGTTCTCGGACCGTGTCTGCGTGATCGATCGCGGGAAGGTCCAGCACTTTGCACCCGTGGCCGAACTGGAGACAACGGTCGCGGGGAGCGCGGGCGACGGCGTCTTGGAGCGAATCTTCGGTCAACTGCGGGAGAGCGCGCAATGAAACTGAAATCGCCTGCGCTGGAACGCAGGCTGCGCAAGACAGCGCGCCGGGAGATGCGTGCCGACAAGCCGCGGTGGAAAGAGTACAAACTGCATCGGACGCGGCGATGGCGAGAAGCCCTCAATAATGGTGCCGGCGTACGGCAATTCTATTACCTTGCGGCCGCGGGATGGCTGGTGGCATTAGCCCGAGACAACCCCATTCGCTTGCTGCTGTTGATTGCGATTTATGCCATGGCAACTGCGATCAATCGGGGGCTCACGCTCCAATCGGACGTGATCCAAGGCCCTCACAGAGTAGTTTTACTTACGATGCCTATCGCAGACCAAGACTATTTCCGAGTGCTATGGCAAACGAGATTCTGGCCATGGATGAGCGCGCTGACGATTTTCGTGATCGCGTTTGGAGCCTGCGAGAAGACACCCGCAACGCTGGAAGCGGCGTGGCTGCAAGTGCTGCTGGTCGCCGTTTTACAGACCCTAGTATGCCTGTGTATCAGCCTGCTGAGCCCCCTGTATGTTCCGAAAAGTGCGTCGGTCGTGACGATGTTGTACATCGTGATCATTGCCGGCCTTGGCCTGCCCGTACAGATCGTAATGGCACTTTGGCAATTGGTACTCGTGACTCCGGGTGGATGGGTCGCACATGGGTTCGCCGGGGTGCGGGGGTTGGCCCATCCACCTGAGGTTCTATGGCTGATTCCGTCAGCGGCGGTAGCGTTGGGGGTTCCGTTCGCGTACCGTGCATTTAAAACGCGCATGCTCGGCTTACTTGGGGCCCAAACCGACGAGGCGTTGCTGTCGCCCGACACAACGGAACTAACAAATGAAGAACAAGTACGACTCGCGGAGGCCGAGAAAAACTACGAGGACAATGGTTTTCTGCGAGGCAATCTGCTGGGCGGAGTGAACTGGAGAGGGATGGGGTGGCTGGAGAGGCTGGCAGGCACGTGGTACAGCGAGCGCGAAAAGACGGTGGCTGAGTTCATGATAGCGGCGCGATTGGGAGCATGGTCACGCGGTTGGAGAAACGCAGCACTAGTGTCGGCGGCAGGAATTGCCGCCATCGCAGCAATTCGGTACTTACCGTCGAGGGCGAATCTACTGATGGATGCCGGTTATGGATCGGTGGCTATGGCGGCGTTGATCTGTGCTCCGCTGTTTAGCGGTTTGTGGCCGGGATTTGAACGCTTGCCAAGCTCGGGTTACGCAATTCCAATATTCGCGGGGTTCCCGATCCGCTACGGAGAAATCTCCAAGGTGATTTTCAAAGCGAACCTGCTGCGGACGGCGGCGTGGGCTCCGCTGTGCATGGCGTGCATGACGGCAATATGGGCAGGAAGCGGCAAATCGCCAATCGAGGGTCTGCTGACTGGCCTGAAAATCGTGCTGGTAGTCGTGGCGGCGCAGCCGGGGTTGATCGCCGGACAATTCTTCATGACTACAGGCGACGCAAAGCGACTGACCTGGCAGTTCGGCGCGATGGCGCTGCTGACGGTCCTCTTGTTCCTCACCTTCCTGGCGTCTGGAATAGCACTCTTTGCCGCCAACTGGGATGGATTTGAGTACCTGACACTGCCGCTGATGTTCGGACTGAGCACGCTGCTGTGGGCCGCATATAGGCACCACTACAGACGTGGACGCTGCGATCTGGTTACGACGCCGTAATAGCAGCAGTGATTTCTTTCCCATGCAAGCAAAAGAAGCTTGCATGGGCCACCCGAGCAGAAAAACAGCCAGATATTCCCACCCTTCGCGTTGCTCAGGATGGGGCACCCTCGTTGTCTTTTCTTCCATCCACATCACCTCTCTTCTCCATGCATTGTTTCTTTGCCAGCGGCAGTTGGCGACGTACAATGTGCGCCATCTAAACGCGCGGCGAGAAGACTGCGCGGACTCCAGCGAAAGAGAAGGGATTTCCATGCGTTTCGTTACCGTGAAGCTCCTGTTGCTGTGTGCGTTCTTTATAACCTCCGTGGTCTGCGTGGCGCAGACGGCGAAAGAATCCGAGTCGCCGCTGGCGAAAGAGGCCGCTGCGGTGTATCCGCAGATTGAGCCGCTTTACATCGATATTCACGAGCATCCGGAGCTTTCCGGGCACGAGGTGCAGACGGCGGCGAAGATGGCGGCACGTCTAAGAGCGCTGGGCTATGACGTGACGGAACACGTGGGCGGGACGGGCGTGGTGGCGCTGATGCGCAATGGCGCGGGTCCGACGGTGATGCTGCGGACGGAACTGGATGCGCTGCCGGTACACGAGAAGACCGGCCTGCCTTACGCGAGCAAGGTGCAGACGAAAGACGACTCGGGCGCAGACGTGTGGGTGGCGCACGCGTGCGGACACGACGCGCACATGGCGTCGTTGATTGGCACGGCGACGATCATGGCGCAGACGAAAAACGAATGGCACGGGACGCTGATGCTGATTGCGCAGCCGGCGGAAGAGACGATCACAGGCGCGGAAGCGATGATTAAAGATGGGCTGTTTACGCGGTTTCCAAAGCCGGACATTGGGCTGGCGCTGCACACGGGCAACAACCTGCCGGCGGGCATGGTGGGCTACATGCCGGGATTTGCCTATGCGGCGGCCGATTCGCTGCGGGTGACGATCTATGGCAAGGGCGGTCACGGAGCACATCCGGAGGCGACGGTGGACCCGATTGTGATTGCGGCGCGCACGATCACAACGCTGCAGACGATCATTGCGAGGGAGATCACGCCGGGCGATCCGTCGGTTATAACCGTCGGCTATATTCACGGCGGGACGAAAAACAATATCATCCCGGACAGCGTGGAGATGGGGATCACGGTGCGGTCGTATTCGGAGCCAACAAGGGAACACCTGCTGTCGTCGATTGCGCGGATTGTGAAGGCCGAGGCCGAGGCAGGCAATTCGCCGAAGCCTCCGACGATTGAGCGCTACGAAACGACGCCGGCGGTGTACAACGATCCGAAACTGAGCGAGCGGCTGGTGCCGGTGCTGGAGAATGCCCTGGGCGCGGAGAACGTGAAGCACGTGCCGCCACAGATGGTGTCGGAGGATTACGCGTACTACGTGCAGGCAGGCGTGCCGTCGTTCTACTTTGCGCTGGGGGCGGCCGATCCGGTGAAGTTTGCCGAAGCGCAGAAGGATCACACGCAGCTTCCGTCGAACCATTCGCCACTCTACGCGCCGGATGTGGAGCCGACACTGAAGACCGGAGTGGAAGCGGAGGTTGCGCTGCTGAGGTCGGTGCTGGGAGGAAGATGAGATTTAAACACAGAGGCACGGAGACACAGAGAAGATAAAGAAGGTTTCGGGTGTCCCACCCTTCGCGGAACTCAGGGTGGGGCACCCCGACGCTTGTTGAGAGCTCAAGAGGATTTGCGGTTGCGATAGCGGCGAATGACCCAGTCGATGGAGAAGCTGCCGGGACCGAAGACGAGAATGAGCAGCGAGGCGAAGAGGAACGTGTAAGGCGCGGCGGCGTAGAACGTTCCGGGGTCAGAGAAAATGGCGTGCAGGGCGTCGCGGTCGGCAGTGACGTAAGCGACGATCATATCGAAAGTGAGTGGCAGCGCAATGAGGCGCGAGCCGAGACCGAGCGCGAGGAGAATTCCGCCGAAGCATTCAAGGCCAGAGACGAAGTAGGCGTTGAAGACGGGCGCGGGAATTCCGAGCGAAGTGAAGAACTCGATGACGCGGGGCATGTTGTGGAGCTTGCCCCAGCCAGTCTGGAAGAACTGCCATCCCCAATAAAGACGGACAGCGAAGAGAAGCGGCGATTTGAGCGAGTCGGCGGCGCAGGTGAACCAACCGTATGCACGGTCGGCAAGGGCAAGAATGGATTTCATGTCAGTGGTCCGTACCTGAAGTGGATTTGGTAAACCATCCCAAAGAGGCCCAGTTGGCAAACCAGTCGCGCATTTGCGAGGTGACACGATCGAGAGGGCGATTGGTGTAAGGAACGCTGATCTCAATGGCGCGAGAGAGTGGAAGGCCGGAGCGCAAGGCGCCGAGGAGCGCAAACGCCTCGGGATCGAGACGCTTAAAGTAGACGGAATCATCGAGACGATAGACGGCGAGAAAAGTCTTTTCCGGCGCGGGCAGCGCGGAGCGGCGCAACTTGGTTCGGCGTCGCGCATTGACGGCGTTGCTGGAAAACGGCACGACATCCTGGCGGCGACGGACATGCAGCAGAAGTTCATCGACCGGGTAGGAGAGGTCGAGCAATTGAACGTAGGGCTGGAGGTGGAAACGGGGATCTTCACCGAGCGAGGCGAGATCGGCCTCGGTGAGCTTCTCGCCATAAGGGCCGTCGAAGGCCTCGATGTCCGCCCACTCAAGGCGCACCATGTCGAGCGCGATGGGTTCCACGCCGCGTATGTACTCGAGATTGTCGCGGAGCCAGAACTCAAGACGCGAGCCGAGATTGCGCAAGCTGAATGAGCGCGAGGGACAATCGGCGAGATAGGCTACGGCAATCTTTTCGAAGGCGCGAGCGCCGGTGATGGCCCGGAGGCCGGGGAAATCGTCGGCGAAGGTGGAGATGAGGCGGAACCAATATTGACGATTGTAAATCTCAAGACGCTCGACGGACGTCAGCCGATCATTGGGCTTGATGACCCGGTTGGCGATTTCGCGAGTGGAGCGGCCGTCGAGAGTACGTGGCTTCATGCGCTCGGTGGAAGTGAGCGGCGTGCGAACGGCCTCAAACATGTCGCGCTGGATCTGGTCGAGGTTCACGACACGGCCTCCACGGCGCGAGTGACGAAACGATTGGCCTTGAGCGCCTCGTTGTGCACCTCGTCGAACGAAGGAATGCGGTCGTCCCACTCAAGCAGCGTGGCCGTGTGACCGATGAGTTCGATGGCGTGGGCATAGAGTCGCCAGACGGGATCGATGACCGGATGGTCGTGGGTGTCGAGAATATATTTGCGAAACTTCGAGTGACCGGCGATGTGAATCTGCGCAACGCGATTGCGCGGGACGGCGTGGAGGTAATCGTAGGGATCGAAGGTATGATTGCGCGAAGAAACGTAAATGTTGTTGACGTCGAGCAGGATGCCGCAGTCGGCAGCTTCGACGACCTCGGTAAGGAACTCCCACTCGGTCATCTCCGAGACATGGAACTCGGCGTAGCTGCTGACGTTTTCGACGATGACAGGAACTTCGAGGAAGTCGCGGACTTCGCGAATCTTCCGCGCAGTGGAGCGGACGGCCTCCCAGGTGTACGGCATGGGAAGCAAATCGTGCGAATACGTGCCGTCAACACTGCCCCAGCAGAGATGATCGGAGAGCCAGGGAGTTTTGGTGCGGCGGACAAGCGCCTTGAGACGGCGAAGATGTTCGCGGTTGAGCGGCTCGGCGGAACCGAAGTACATGGAGACGCCGTGCTGGACGACACGATACTGCTCGAGAATCTGGTCGAGAACGGCAAGCGGACGGCCGCCATCGACCATGTAGTTCTCAGAGATGATTTCAAACCAGTCAACCACCGGCTTCTTCTCCAAGATGTGCTGGTAGTGCGGGA
>Ga0307375_10001059_pt1 | contig 31271 bp, 39 predicted proteins | sample TR1MG_FD_202531 | JGI IMG/M metagenome (GOLD analysis project Ga0307375, IMG submission 202531) | Soil microbial communities from Risofladan, Vaasa, Finland - TR-1 | ecosystem: Environmental > Terrestrial > Soil > Coastal area > Acid sulfate soil | place: Finland: Risofladan, Vaasa | collected... | reverse complement strand
TACGCCGTAAACTGTCGTCCCCAACGGCGAAGAAAAAACGCTAAATTCTTTAAGGGAGGCATTTTTCGGCGGGAAATCGCGGCCCTTGAGCGGATAAACACTTGATTCGTACTGCTCGCAAAACCGATAGACCTGGTCGGGCAGGTAACCGGAATCGATTAGCGTCAGAGTTATTTTATATAAACTGCCATCATCAGCCACATATCCATCCCCCTCAATCAACTCCGCCAGTCGCCCCCACGTTGCCATGTCCCCCATCTGCGTTGTGTCTCCCTCGAAAACCCAATAATCGATTAAATAATTACGCGCCCCCCGCGTCCAGCCGAAAACGGCGACAGTTAAATTATCTTTATGGACATCAACCGCGCAGGTTAAAACTAAAATTTTACTCCCCGAATGTTCCTGTGCATACGAATTCGGGATCTCGCCATAGTTATAAAAACTGCGCCGGTGGTTAGAAACCGTGACCAGCCTAATTTTAGTCCCGCGCAATTCAAAAGTTTTACCCAAAACGTTATTATAAAATTCTTGCATTAGCCCCAAATCCCGAGGGCGGGAAGCTTCTACATCCCAGGCGTTCAAATAATCGCGCACGGCATCGCTCCACGCGTACATCGCCGCCGGGGAATACATGGCGCTAATGTGGTAGGAGCGCACATTAGGCATTGTAGGCTGTGCCGTTGCAACCCATTTACCGCGCGGTAACATCCAAATCTTATCTGCGTTACTGTGCCGCTGCCCGCAATATTGACAAACGTACCTAACCGTGTCCGGGATAAAAACGCCGCGCTCGTCTTTATCCCACGTTAGCCCCCAAACTTCCCCCGTCTGCTCGTTAATTCCGTAAAATTTTAATTCCTGGTATTTTTTACACGCTTTGCAAGGGACGTGAAATCGCCGCTGGTCGCCCTCAAGATATGCCCGTTCGATTTTAGACGTGCCTTTTACCAGCGGGGTAGATAGCCGCAAAATTTTACGCGTCTGCATGTACGCTTTGGTGCGCCCTTCCGCAAGTTTTAGCGGGTCTCCGTCCCTGCCCACAACCTCCGGGTATCCGTCGATTTCATCTTCAAGCAGCACCTGAATCGGGTTAGAGCGTAACTTAGCCGCGTTCCTCGCGCCGAACGGTAAAATATATCCGCCGCCCACCCATTCAATTTTAGCATTCGTCTTGCCGGTTTTATTGCGGCTCATCTCGTCCGATGATTGGATAAGCCCTGCCAAGCCGCTCTGCTGTATCATGATCGTAATGTGCCCGTCCATTCGTATTTTAGCCAGCTCGCCATCAGCCGTTAATAACATCATTGGCGCGGACTTCACCTGCGAAATAAAATATCCGATTGCATTTTCAAGGATACCCACAGTAGCGCCTATCTGCGCCCCCTTCATAACTGTAACCTCTCGAACAGTCGAGCGAATATCAAGACAGTCAACAATCTCGCGCAGGTACGGGCAAACTTCGTAGCTGTAAAATCCGGGGAGAGGAGTGACATTTGCAGGCAGATAACGATTTTCTTCCGCCCAAACGCTGGGAGAGACCATTTTTATTTTGTCAGTTAACGCGGCTATTTCTCGCGACAACCACGCATGTGAATCCGCCGAAAAATTTTCATCTAAAAACATGCTATGTCTTTTCCTGTAGCGCCCGGCGCGCGCGTAATTTAATACCTTTCAGCTGCACGCTGATTAAATCGCAAACTAACTTTTCTATTTTTTCGCGTGACTCGCCCGATTCCTTCGCTTCCAAAATACGGGCAGTTATTGTGCGCGGCGAATCATTTAACAGCCGGACGTTTGCCGTTTCAATTAATGAAAAAACATGCGTTCGAACATAATCACGTGAGATTAAATTGCCCAATGTAACCTCGTTTTTAATTCGCTTCTCCCGGATTTCTTCTAACTGTTTGACTGACTTTAACCAATCTAAAAACTCCACATCTGTTCCAAATGCTTCTAAAATCTCGCGCAGTGTTAGCTCTAAATACTTTTCGACTTTTGAAATGTCGCGCGGAGCGTCTCCAATGGCGTCCGTTTCTTTTTTTAAATTCGCCAACGCTTTTTGGCGCGCCATATATTTTAACGCGGTCGGATGTCCGGCGTCAATTTTGCGCCCAACAAGCGCGGGGGCTAAACCCGCAAGAATTGCTTTCGAAATCGAGGCGGATGTAACCCCGGCGATTTTTGAAAATGCGGTTTGTGTAACTACTTTTTTTCCAGCCATGCTATTCATTTCCAAAATTCATATATCGCGCGAGGCTCGCAGTCTTTACATCAAAATGGCGCCCCGAAACCCGCGCCCACAGTACCTTTCAAGAGGCGCCTTTTTTAAGTATGGTATTTGAAACCCTTTGCCGTTACGGGCTCCAGAAGCTACCCTTGAAACCCTTTGTTTATGCGCCTTTGAAACCTTTACTAGATACGGCTTTCCGAGGTACGTCTCTTGAAAGCCGCGCCTATATGTTCTTTAGCAGCCCGTGCCTTTCAAGCTGTTGTTTTAATGCCTTAAAATAGATTTCCGGCAATTGCTTTCCTACGCTCTCTGCTGCCGGTAACAACCACGGTTTTGCATGAATAATTACTGACGGCCGCGTTAAATCGTAGACCATTTTTATTTTAAGATTTCTCTTCGTCCCCACGAGTTTATATATTCCGCGCGTCTTTTGCAACTCCATGTACACAAATTTATTCCCGCTTTTCACCGCCTGCTTTACTGCCACAGCTGCCGCCTGCTTTTTAGATCCAAATGCGCGGCTGCGGTTGGACAATCTAATTGCAGAGAGTTTATTAGCCCCGCGGGGTAATCGCCTCCTAGGGCGCGTATTTTCCCCCTCACCGCTCGCAAACGATGTGGGTATAGGTATACCTACCCCCCCACGTTTTGAGAGCGTAGCGCCGTTCTCCTGCGCCCTCATGTAATCCGCTATCGAACCGACCCGAGAAATTTGTTGATTAACGTCCAATGACCTCGTCTTATCCACTCTAATCGAGCGCTCAGTAAATTTATTTCTATTTATAAAAAAATTGCGTATGTTCTCTTGCGCCTCACTACGCGTTTTAAACGCCGCGTTATTCACAGTCTGCTGAGTAGCAAAGGGGAACGCGCGGATCTTAAACGCTTTTAGTTGCGACTCTAAAATTTTTAACATTTTCGTGTTGACATTTATCATTTAGCGAAGTATAGTTTTTTTTGTGTTGATTTTCTACTTTTACGTGTTTTGCGCGTAAAAGCGGGCTGGGAAAGGTTTTTAAGCGCCCCGCCCTTTGAAAGTCAATGATAACGCAGCTTTCGGGCGGTTTTCGTGTTTTTAGTGGAATGCCGGTACGTACCGGCGCACTCAAAGCCACACCGGTAAAGGATTTCAGACTTCGAAGCCGGTACCAAAAACGAAAAGCCAGTATATACCGGCTTCCACAAGCCACGCCCACTGCGGGATTTCAGCCATTTTACACATTTGCCCCGATTTTAACCCCACGTGTGTGCGTACGCGCGTACGCGCGCGCACTGTCGTGCCTCCCACATACGTCTTGACTTACTACATTATATTTACTATCAATTTATAAGGGTAGATGTGTAAGAGGGGTGTGTATGGTGCGCCAGTGCTGGCATTGCTGAAGCCAGTATATACTGGCTTATACCGGCTTTTACCATTTTTGAAACTCTGGAAAGCCGCGCCCACTGTGCCATTCCGTGAAGCCAGTATATACCGGCTTCGTGTCCGAAAAAAGCGCCAAAATGCCGCTCCAGCCCGCGCCAGCGCTGACTATCAGAAATCTAAAATACCCCCCTTTGGAAACCCGCGCCTATAGCGGAGTTTGGGACAAAAAATCCAAAACCCGCGCCAGTGCTGCAATGCCGGTACGTACCGGCTTTTGAAATGCTATAGCCTCTTGAACGAAGCCCTGCGTGCGGTTTTCAAGCCTCTAAAATTTGAAAGCCGCGCCAGTGCTGCAATGCCGGTACGTACCGGCTTTTTAATTCTAATTTTTTCGTAAAAGCCGCTGTGGGCGGGGGCTAGCGTGGAGCCGGTACGTACCGGCTTTTTATTGTTGACAACAATAAATAATATGCTATAATTTTATTTGTGTGTTTGTAAATTAAAAAACGCACAATTAAAAATTTCACCTGTGGATAGCTTAAAATTCCACTTGTGGATAACACGGGGATAGTTTGGGGATAACTTTAGAGGAGAAAACAGAAAATGGAGCAAAAAATAGTTTTAATTAATATAATTTCGGCGTTTTGTTTAGATTCAAAAGAAAATATGCGGTATTTTAGAAACTTTTTGCGAGAAAATCGCGCGTTAGCCGCAGAAGAATTGTCAGAAAAAGCGTTATTTTCCGTCGCAAAAATATTGTCCGGGAGAAAATTTAATAGATATTTTAGTGAATAATTGTTGACACGGTCAATAAAATAGCCTACTATTATATTGTATCGTGATAATAATAGTTTTTAAGGAGAAAAAATATGATAATGATTAAAACAACCTTTAGCGATTGGAAAAGTATCGGGTATAAAGAGGCTTTGGATTATGCGAAGTGGAAATTGCTGGCGATTACAACATTTGATACTGATGAACAACGGCTAGAAATAATTAATGCAAAATTTAAGGGTATACAATTCTCTTTAAAAGAGTTAAAACAATGACGGGTATAATGCTAGATAAAAATATAGATACCCCCAAAAGGTTAAATGATTTAGCTCGTGAACAAATGAGACTAAAACTATTAAATGACATTTTAATAGATCTTAAAATATGCCAGATAGAAGGCTGGGATACAATCAAATATTTAAAAAGTTTACAAACACTGATTTCCAGTTTTATAACAAATGGACGAGGTGGGGGCGAATAATGGATAAAGAAAAATTAATAAGCCGTTTAGTCTGGGCGGAGGCAGTAAAATGAGCGAGAAAAAAATAATCTGCAAGAACTGCAGATACTATCCTGATGATGGTATTTTGATGGACGCTGGTGTGTGTCCTTTTTTTAAGGAAGGGAATTATCTTGAAACGGGGGCTAATTCCCCAACTAACGAAACTTACCATTGCATAAAAGCCGAAATACGTATCAAACACTAACTCCGATAAACTTTATTATCGGATATAGAGGGGGAATTAATTATATGGGTTTAAGTATTTCACACGAGGCTTGGCGCGGAGCATATGGGGCATTTCATAGGTGGCGCAAATATATAGCATCTTTAGAAAATGTACCATTAGAATTAATGGAGGGGTTTTGGGAAGGTATGCCATTAGAATTAATGAAGGGGCTTTGGGGCGGGGAATTTTTACCAGATGTAATTAACATGCTGCCGCTTAAGTGGAGCGTGTTAAAACCAAATCCATTACACAAATTATTATCTCATTCAGATTGCGGTGGATATATTCATTGGAGATTGTTAGAACGTATTTACAAAAGACTGGAGATTTTAATAAAAAAAATTCCTGATGATTTAGACTTTGGCGGTCATATAGGAAACGTAAGGGGAAAAACACAAGCATTTATTGATGGTTGTAAAAAAGCGTTTAAAGCAAAGCAACATTTAATGTTTAGATAAAGATTATTATCGGAAGTAATAGGAGGTAGCAACTGCTTACAAAAACCCTACAATATCCACAGAAATCGGTTAAAAACACTTGCATTTTATTATTAAATAATATATAATTAAGGAGTAATGATATGAAAATAACAAACATTACAAAAGAGTATTACGAGGTCGAAGGCGAAAAAGTTTACTTCTTTGAGCCATTAGAAAAGGTTATATCCATAAAAGAATTGCAGAAGATTATGGATACAGCAGAAGTAGTAGTTAATAAATTAAGAGGGAAAATATGAAAAAAGATTGGACTAAAAAATGCACCTGCGAGAATTTTCAACAAAACGAAGATTGCGAACACATAGGCGATAAGGTTTTAGAGGAAGTGGGATTGGGGGTTGATGATAAGGATTGCCCCGATTGTTTGCCATATGACGGAGGAGAAGAGGGTGGTTGTGCAAAACATTTTATCAAAGATGGGGTTAGGCACGATAGGTTAAAAGGTGCTTTAACACCATTAGGGCAAAGATTATACAAACCAATTTCGCCTCCAGTAAAAATATTTTATTGTTCAAAGTGTGGGCAACAATTACATCCAAGTATTGACGAAGAATGGTTTTAATTGTGCCGTCATAAAGCACATTATCAAGAGTATTTTATGAAAATTTATAAAATAACAGGCAATAAACTATGAAAAAATATCAAATAATATATGCAGATCCGCCTTGGAGTTATCAAAATGGTGGAGTTCCACAAGGGGGGGTAAATCATCAATATAAAACTATGTCTCTTGAAGAAATTAAAAAGTTACCAATTCAAGATATAGCAGACGAAACTTGCGTATTGATGATGTGGGCGACATTTCCGCAATTACCAGAGGCATTAGAGGTTATTAGGGCTTGGGGTTTCAAATACAAGACATTGGGTTTCAGTTGGCTCAAGACAAATAAAGACGGCTCGCCTTTCTTCGGGATTGGTTACTATGCAAAGTCCAATCAAGAAGTTTGTTTACTCGCAGTAAAGGGTAAAGCTCATTCACTTGTTAAGTCAAACAGTGTTTCAAGTTTCGTAAGCACGGGAAGGACTAAACATAGCGAGAAACCACAGGTATTTAGAGACAAGATAGTTGATTTATTTGGGGATATTCCAAGAATTGAATTATTTGCAAGACAAAAAACAGAAGGCTGGGATGTCTGGGGTAATGAAGTAGAAAATGATATAACCTTATGAAAATTTATAAAATAACAGTATGAGCAGAAAATTATCCAAATCACATAAGAATAAAATTAGCAACGCAATGAAAGGGCGTAGTTTATCTAAAGAACATAAGGCCAAGCTTCATATTTCAATGAAAGGTATAAATACTTGGGCGAAAGGCAGAACTGTAAGTCAAAAAACAAAAGATAAATTAAGTAGTATTAGAAAGGGTAAAAAGCGTAGTCCTTTTTCAGAAGAGACAAAAGAAAAAATGAAACAGGCTAAATTACGCAATCCTATAAAATACTGGCAAGGGAAGAAAAGACCAAGCCCTTCAATAGAAACAAAGGGAAAAATGAGAAAATCCTCTTTCGAATATGCTAAAAAGATTTGCGATATTATATGCCCTCGTATTGGTAGAAATGAAAAAAAGATTTTAGATGCTATTGAACAAAAAATGGGCATAAAAATTGTAAGACAATATGAATGTTTGGGGTATTTTCTTGATGGATATATTCCAGAAATAAAAATAGCGATAGAAATTGATGAAAAGCCTAAAAATACAGAAAGAGATATTTACAGGGAAAAACTTATTAAAACAGAATTACATTGTGAATTTATTAGGATTAAAGATTATGACTAATCGCATACTAAAAATAACAGAAGCAAGTAAATATCTCGGCATAAGTATAAATTCGTTAAAGACATTAGCGAATAACGGCAAACTAAATTCTTTCAAAACAAGCGGTGAGCATAGACGATTTAGAGAATATGATCTTGACGCTTATATGGGAGTTAAGAAAGAAAAGCAAGAACGGCTAACCGTAATTTACGCCAGATGTTCTACCGCCAAACAGAAAGAAAACCTTGAAAGACAAAAAGACAGATTGAGAAAACACGCCGAAGAAAAGGGACACAAGTATTTGATGATAGACGAAATAGCAAGCGGAATAAATGAAAAACGAAAAGGAATACATAAGTTGATTAAGATGTGTTTCGAGGGAAAAGTTGAGAGGATTTTAATCGAATATAAAGATAGGCTGGCAAGATTTGGATATGAATACTTGGACGCAATTTTTAGGAATTTAGAGATTATTGTTGAGATAGTGGAAATTAAAGAAAAGAAGTATGAAGAGGAATTAGCCGAAGATATTATGAATAACTTTGGAAATAAAATTAAAAATATATTGAGCAAAAATGGATATGATTATCGTGTCCGTATTTTTCCAAGACAAGATAAAATTTTGAAAAATGGAAAACAATTTATTCAAGAATACGATAAGGTTGTAATTTATGCTGGCAGGAGTGTTGAAGTAACTGCTTCTAAACGGAGTAAAAGACTTATTGCGTGGAAAAATCCAAAAGGCGAATGGGAAGGGGATTTAAAAACACTGAAACAATTTGGCGATAGAAATTCAAATGGAGAATATACAGGGAGTGCTTTATATATTCGTGATTATCACGATAAAGTAGAGCCAGTAAAACACACTTTATTTTCTGATTTGTGGGAAGAAAACGAAAAGGAGTTTGGAGGACAAGAAAGTAAATTACTCAAGATAATGGAAAATTGGAAGTTTCAAGAAATAAAAAGGGCAGAACTTGATAATGATAAAACATTATGAAATTAAATGTTAAAAAAGCATTGGCAGACGCTTTGAGTGAGTAGGATAAAAAAAACCTAATGCACCCTTAAGAATTATGTTGTAAACTGGTGAAATTATGATAATATCAACATCTTGTTTTAATTTAAAAATTACTGGGACACGTATGAGATATTTTATTAGTTTTATTGTTTTTGCGTTGTCTGTGTTGGTCATCGGTTCGTGCCTGCCCGCGCAGCAACAAATGATCCTTGTGCAGATTTTTAATGCCGTCAAAATTTTTGGAGCGTTATTTAGTTTTATGCTCTGTTTTAACGCTATAAGAAGCGTTAAACATGATAGCGTTATTTGCGGATTGGCGGCTGGTGGGTGGCTCGGCATTTCGACGGGCGCGATTTTGGACAGCTATAGAATGTTTAATCACGCTCACGTAGATTTTATTTTGAGCATGTTGTACCACATATCTGTGTACAGCCTTGTTTTATGCACATATTTATATTTTAAAAAACGTGGATAAAAAATTCCCGTCTTATCTTAGCATTATAGCCGCTACGTTGTTAGCGGCGTATGCTTTTTTGCGCTATGGAAAAATGTTTTATGCACAGTTATTCACAGCTTCGAGTGGTCTGTCGCAAATAGAATTTTTTGCGATTGTGCTGCTGATTGTTTTTGATGTTGGTTTATTAGTGTTGATGGCCGCGGAGCGTAAAACACGCAAAGAGCAAATCGAACAGCTAAATGCCGCGATTGATGACAAATTATCAATTATTGTTGAGCAGCAATTTATGATATTAAACAATAATTTACGCTCTTTAGAGCAATCAATCGTGAGACTTGAAGAGCATATTTTTAAGCTCGCAACGCGCAGGACGAACGAATAATTATGTTTGATAAGTTGAAAAAAGAATTTGAATTTTATGAAAAGAATAAAAATTCTTTAGTCATGAAATATAACGGCCAATATATTGCAATAGTAAATTCGAAAGTCATTTGTAGTTATCCTTCACAAGAGGAGGTAATTAAAGATATGCAAAGCAAAAACTATGGGCTAGGCACATTTTTAGTACAATTAGTTTCTTCTTATGATAATGTGCAAAAATTTTATTCGAGGGTGTATGTTTGATCTGTTGTAGCCGCCCTATTTATCCTTTAAGATTTTACTCTTATCATACGAACGAGACGCTGAATATCCAACATAACCAACGCCGAACAAACTCCACAGAGCGTTAGGAATTGCCCCCAGCCACTCTTTCATCCCAAGGGCTATATGTTCAGCGGTTTGCGGACTGTAGGCGTATAAAAGCCCCATAGGAATTGCGGCGATAATCATGATATACATTACATATAGAAACGAAGGGCGTGCGCGTGATGTCCATTTATCCGTGCTTTTTGCCTCTGCGATAATTGCACCGTATGCGCCATCCAATTCTTTTAATTCCCCCGCTTGCTCAAGCTCAAGCAATTTTATTTTAGCCTTTTCCGCCTCAATTTTGTCGGGGAAAATCTTGTCTATAGCTGTGGTTATTAATTTTAGCGCGTCTCCAATCATTCGTTGATAATAGCATATTTTAAAAATAATGCAAAATAATTGCTATTTTGGGTTGACAATGTCAACATAATATACAATAATAGTCTTTGTAGTTATTAATTTTGAGGAGATAAAATAATGAAGAAATACACTCAGACTGAGTTTGATGCTTTACCGGTTATTGATGGAAGAAAACAATGCCCAACAGGCGATTATAGCTTAATAAGAAGTTTTGGCGGGTATTGCAGCTTTGGTGGATGGTGCAGTTTCGGCGAGCGTTGCAGCTTTGGCGAATGTTGCAGCTTTGGCAAGCGTTGCAGCTTTGGCAAGTCTTGTAGCTTTGGGGATATTTGCAGCTTTGGCGAATGGTGCAGCTTTGGCGAATGGTGCAGCTTTGGCGAATGGTGCAGCTTTGGCGAGAAGTGTAATTTTGGCGAGCATTGTAATTTTGGAGAGCAGTGCAGCTTTGGCGAATGGTGCAGCTTTGGCGAATGGTGCAGCTTTGGCGAATGGTGCAGCTTTGGAGAGAAGTGTAGCTTTGGCGAATGTTGTAGCTTTGGCAAGCTTTGCAGCTTTGGCGATGATTGTAGCTCTGGAGAGAATTGCAGCTTTGGCGAATGTTGCAGCTTTGGCGGGCATTGTAATTTTGGCGAGAAGTGTAGCTTTGGTGAGTATTGCCGCTTTGGCGAGCTTTGTAGCTTTGGCGAATGTTGCAGCTTTGGCGAGAAGTGTAGCTTTGGCGAGCATTGTAATTTTGGCGAGAAGTGTAGCTTTGGCGAGAAGTGTAGCTTTGGCAAGCGTTGTAGCTTTGGAGAGCATTGTAGCTTTGGCGAGAAGTGTAGCTTTGGTGAGTATTGCAGCTTTGGCAAGAAGTGCCGCTTTGGCGAGAAGTGTAGCTTTGGATTATATTGCTATTTTAATAGCTGCTGTAAGTTTGACGCAAATTGCGTAGCTTCAAAGCCTGCTCAAATTATTAGTAATAAAATTGAGATAAAATAATGAAGAAATACACGCAAATTGAGTTTGATGCTTTACCATTTGTCGAGGGAAGAAAACAATGCCCAACAGGCGATTATAGCGTAATAAGAAGTTTTGGCGAGAAGTGTAATTTTGGCGAGCATTGTGACTTTGGCGAGCGTTGCAGCTTTGGAGAGCGTTGCAGCTTTGGCGAATGGTGCAGCTTTGACGAATGGTGCAGCTTTGGCGAATGGTGCAGCTTTGGCGAGAAGTGTAATTTTGGCGAGCATTGTAGCTTTGGCGAGCTTTGTAGCTTTGGCGAATGTTGCAGCTTTGGCGAGCTTTGTAGCTTTGGGGATATTTGCAGCTTTGGCAAGTTTTGCAGCTTTGGCGATGATTGCAGCTTTGGCGATGATTGCAGCTTTGGCAAGCGTTGCAGCTTTGGCGAGAATTGTGACTTTGGCGAATGTTGCAGCTTTGGCGATGATTGCAGCTTTGGCGAATGTTGCAGCTTTGGAGAGCAGTGCAGCTTTGGCGATGATTGCGGCTTTGGCGATGATTGCGGCTTTGGCGAGCATTGTCATTTTAATAGCGGCTGTACGTTCGGCGCAGATTGCGTAACTTCACAGCCGGCTGAAATTATTAGTAATAAAATTGAGGTAAAATAATGAAAATATACACGCAAACTGAGTTTGAAGATTTACCAGTTGTTGATGGAAGAGCTAATTAGCGAAGGGGAATAAAATGTTTAAAGAAAAATTGGACGTGATATTGGCACAACACTACATGTGGTACATAAGCGAGGGGGCAGAGGGGGAAATGGCTGATTTGCGCGGGGCGGATTTAACCGGGGCCGATTTGCGCGGTGCTGATTTGTGCCGGGCGAATTTAATGGGGGCGAATTTAACCAGGGCTAATTTGCGCGGGGCGGATTTATGCGGAGCGGATTTTAGTGAGGCTGAGTTTAGCGGGGCGTATTTATGCGGGGCCGATTTGCGCGTGGTTTGTTTCAGGCTGGCTAATTTATATTGCGCGGATTTTAGCGGGGCGTATTTATGCGCGGCGGATTTTAGCGGGGCGTATTTAGAAGCGGCTATTTTACCGAAAAACATTAGAATTTATCAAACAGAGAAATATACCGCAAATATTCATCTGAATGGGACAAAAATAGGTTGCGAATTTCATGAAAATAAAAAATGGCGCAATTTTACTGATGAAGAAATAGCTGAAATGTCAAGCGATGCTTTAGATTGGTGGAATGAGCATAAAGAGAATATATTTAAAAAAATGGATGAAATTAATGGGAATTATATACAATAAAATTAGCCCGGCGCGCAGGCAACCGGGCTCTGCAAGCGCAATGCTTGCAGGATGATTGGCGGCGGCACCTGCCATGCCTGCCCAAAGCGTCAATGCGCTCACCACTGGCAACCACTCTGCTTCGGAACATAACGAGGCTTTACCCGCCCGACAATTATATTAGCTCATAATGATTATATTTGCCGATAAAATCGGTAACGCGTCCCTGTCCAGCCTCAGTATTATAGTACTTTTTCCAATAACTTGCAAGTGCAACAATGTCATCGGCACGGGGCAATTTTTTTGAAACGCGCAGGTAGTGCACTCGCGCCATAGCTGTGGCATAAATCGGGTCTGCCATGAGCTGCTGCTGTGGTGAACCGTTGTAATCTCGAATTTTACGCATTTTTTCAGCGAACATTGGATGGTATTGTAGATAATTTGCCCAAATATCCTCGTGCGTTGCCAATTCCATCTGATAAATTCCAAACGCGCCTTTTTTACTGTCCAAGTCAAAACCATATTGGCGTATATAACGCCCGCAATCGCTTTCAACACAAGCTGTGCCGAAAAGCAATGCAGTGGCTGACTTGCTAGATAAGTCCAGCATTTCAAGCGTTGGAATAATAATGTTATTTTTTAAAATATCAGGTGTCATGATATATATCCAAAAAATACCATTCTGCGTACTTCAGCTATTAGCTGCGCCAGCATTGCTGCTTGCGCGGTGCTATCTATATATTTAGTGTCATCGGGATATATGATAAGAGTTTCCTCTTCAATTTCAACGCCCAGCCGGTCTGCTTCGTCTTGAATTATTGTTGCCACATCCTGCGAATATTTGCCCGCAGTACGTAACGTCGCGATTGTTTCCCCGTTATCGTGAAATTTCAGTTGTTGGCGGTCGTCTATAATAACAGGTTCAACATATAATTCTAGTTGTTTTCCGGTTTCGTCTAGCAAATAAGCTGCTGCGGTATTCATAAATTAATCCCCTAAGCTATTGTTTTTTAATCCTTTTAACACATTCATAAATTTATCCTCATCCGGCAAATAATCATATAAATATAATGCTCTACCCCAGCCGTCCAAATTCCACGTGCCGGTATTGCCCCAGATTTGCAAATTCGATATGGCGTTCCCTACCGCATGTCCGCTAACGCCGCTTATATCGAGCTTCAAATCAGTGCCATCGTACAATTTTACGTTCGTAGAAGTCAATCGCCCACTCAACAATAGCCAATCGCTAGGCGCATTGAGGGAAAAAGTGTTGTTAAAAACCAAACTCGTATCGTTTTGGATAAAAAATCTAACGCGGCGTGGACTTTCACTCGTAATAGATATGCCCGTTCCCGCCCCGGTAACTCCAAGACGGCAGGTAGAAAAAACGCCGTCAAGCTGGGTTGCGGTCGGAAAAGCTAATTTTAAAAGCACGATAAACGCAGCATCCGAGCCGTTGTGCAAGAAATTATAAGCAGAATTTGAAGCAGCGCGATTTTTGTAATCGTTCCCCCCTACCGAATAGCTGCTATAATTAAACGCGCCCGTCCGCTCAATTGTCCGTTCATTTCCCGAGGTTACAAAAGTTTCTGGAATTCCTATTGTCCCGGCGTCATCGGTTTGAGTGTGCAATTTGTCGCCATTATCACCACGTGAAAATAATGCGTTATTTTCAATGAAAGCCGCAGCAGGATTTAGGTCTAGCGGGCTTAAAAAGCCATCTATAGCAAGGTTTTTAATTTTAGTGTTTTTTAAAATAGTAGTCATTTTAAGATATAGTCAAATAAAATGTTGTTGCACTATCTTTATCACGGCGCAAAAAAGCTACCTGCCACGGCGGGATTGTTGTGCCGTTACTTATAAGCGTATTGCCATTTGCTAAAACATGCAGCTCATAAGTCGTTGAATAATTGAACAACAGGCTATTAAAAGAGGGTGGCACGGTTTCGGAGGGCAGAGAAATTGAGCGGTCTGCGCTTACTGTGTGTGCTAAACTTACTTCCGCGCCATTATCGTTAGCGGTGTAATTTGTGTCGCTAGTCGCCAATACAATTTTATTTCTGCCGCCTTTTTCGATGGTATCAATAACCCCGCGGCTAGCTTCAAAATCCTGAACGCCCACGATTTGCCCGTTCACTAACGTCATGCGGGCTATCGCGCCATTTATTGTTAGCCACGGCGTGCCGAACGAATTATTGATCTGCATGTATCCGCTAGTGCCAGCCCCGATTTGCATTTCTCCGCCATCATTAAGGACTATCACTTGACATGTAACTGGCGAATTGTTAGTCAATGCGAAATTTGCGCCGGTCTCGCCGATTGTCACAGTCCCCGTAGCACCACTCCCTATGCCTAACGGTCTATCGATATAAGCAATTTGGCAATTTACCTGTGCGTTATTGCCGATAGTAAAGCCGCCCCCATGATATAAAAGCCTGCCAAATTTAGCGTCTAATTTATTGCCGGAGAAAACAATTTGCTGGTCTGTTTCCGCAACTTTTAGATATACCTCACCTTTAAAGCCCGCAAAATCCATGCGCTGCGCGGTTGCGCCTGTTATAAATAATTTCGCCGCACTATCAGTTGAAGCGGCTATAAAATTGGCTATAAAATCGCAATCGCCACCACCCAATTTTACAACAGCGCCATTGCCCATCGAAATCTCGGCAGCAGATATAGTTTTGTCGATGATAGCCGTTAGCTTAGAACCACTGCCAACACTGATATATCCGTGTAAAGTTGGCGCGTGCAAATCCGCAGTAGCATTGAGTTCCAGCTTAATAGCTTCTAATCCGGAGGCATAAATTCCGCCGTCTGAAATTATAATTGCGTTGCTACCCTGTAGAACATGTATGCCCTTCGCGCTGGTCGCTGTATTATTTAGCCCTTCGCGCAGATAGACGCGCTTTGTTCCCGCTCCGTCTAAAATCAAAGCAAAATCGGAAGCCAATGCACATTTTATTTGCCCCAATCTCGCAGAATTATAATCTCCGCCATTTACGGCGTCTAAAGTGATTTTTTGCGTAAAAACCGTATTTTCAGCGTGCAAATGCAGCCAAGATGTTAACGTAAATAGATACCCGATTTGCGCCGCTTCTACTGTATATAAATTAAATTGCTTTATATTACTAGGGGTTTGGGCTATAGCTAAAGTTATCCCGTGAGTTAAGGTTTTGATCGGTAACTCATCGCTTTTACCGGAATTTGTATCACTCCCGATACTCGGTGAAATGTAATACATATTTTCATAAAGAACCGGTGAAAAAATAACCGTGGTATTGCCTCCTGCTCCGGCTACCTGAAAAAATTTATTAGTATCTAAAAAAGTAGCTTTTGCGGGCAGCGTGAGATCACCTGTTCCCTGTTGAACAGTTAAAATTTCAGATAATTGCAATGCGGCCACGATAAGCGGTGGGGTAAAATCTTTGCCGCGATTTTGTAAAGCCAAGGTTTCGGTAGCATACTGGGCTTGCCCATAAAACGCTATTCCATCGATATTTTGAACACCCTCCATATATATATATTGATTCGTCCAATTATTAGACGTAACGATGCCTTTGGGTAATCCGTTGTTTCCCTTGCCCGTTCCATCATCATATCGGTTTGGGTCAATTAAAGTTTGATAAGGGTTAACATTGAAGGAAGTTAAATCGGCAGCACTTATCCGCCAAGCGTAAAAAAAAGTAACCGGAGAAACGGGCGAATATGTTTTTTCACCAGAGGCTAAGGGATTTAGTGGAGAAATACCAGGGCCATATATTTTCCCACCTGTTTTTTGAAGTTGTAAAGTTGTTGCAATTCCACGAAACAAAAAGTTACCTTCTTGTTTCATAAGGCCAATGCCCCGTATAGAATTTAACGCTGATCCTAGGTAATCAGTAGTCTTATAAGCTATGCCGGCAAAATATTCGATATTAGTTAAGGTCGGGTGGCTTGCAACCCCAAAATAAGGGTATAAAGAGGCATTTTCTGTAGGAGGGGTCGCCGGGTCAAATGCTATATCTAAAATACCAGAATTATCTGTAAAGCGGAAAGTGGTTACTGGAACGGATCCAGGCGTAACCGGTGACGGCGAAGCGTAAGGATCGGTAACTTCAAAATTAGTATATGTCTTACGCAATTCATAAATCCGCGGGGTTTCTTGATCTTGTGAGCGAAAAGAGACAACTACCTCGCCGTTCAATACGATTTTATTAGTTCCGCCGCCGATAAAATGCTCAAAATTACGCGTCCAAGTCGTATATTGAGATAAAACTAGCGTCCAGTCGTTGTTATCGCCTGGAATTGTCGCGAATATGATAACCAACGCCCCAATAGCCTGCGCCAAAACTCTGGTATTTAGCCCAGCAGCCCCATTTATTGCAGAAGCAATAGCCGCCGCATTAGCGGCAGTTACATTTACATTATATGTTGCGGTTGGATTTTTCAGATTAAAAGTTGCTGTTCCTGTCGTTGAAGCCAAAACATTTATTGTATTAAATGATGGTAAATTATCCGGACCTGCGGTAATAACTGGATGTTTGACCACTGTAGCAGTAGTTAATCTGCTCGCGGCTTTTTGTGTATAATAGCTGTCCGATAAATTTTCAACGAGGACATTGGAAGTACCATCTTGAATATCCGTGCCGCCAGCGCGTTCAACCGTTCTTATGTTAGTATATGCCCCGTTTTGGGTTAAAGTATTGGCGGAAAAATTGTTAGTTACATTTCCGTATAACGTGCTATTTGCGGCAATATTAATAATCTCACCCAAGGTAACAAATTTATCACAATCAAACCTAGCTGCTCCTATGCCGCTTTTTGTTAAATCATTGATATTTATATCTTTGAATTTTACGGAAGTATTATTGTTTAAAACAATATTGTGTGTGCCATTTGAAAAGGTCGCATTTTCACCGGAAATATGTACAAATTCTGGTAATGTTATATTTTCCGCGTAATTTTCAGCGTCTAGAATTTGTATAAAAATTTGATTGTTGATAGAAGGCGTAAGCCCAGCGGCTATTGTTATGGCTTCATTTAGTGTCTGTACGGCTTCAATTTGTGTCAAGCCGCCATTAGTTCCACTACCATTTTTGCGAACAAAAAGCTCCTTGTTTTGCGAAAAATTAACAGGATTATTTCCTATTAGATAATTTTTGCCGGTTTGTATTTTGACATCATTATTTTCAAACGGCACCAGTTCGCCAGCTATGCGCAGCCACAGTCTCTCTTGCCCAACAATCGCCCACAGCGTGCCAGCCCAGCGCACTTCATCACCAGCAATAAAACTTTGTCCGGTATTTGTCCGTGTCGGGTCACTATCTGTAACATCCGTCCCGACTGTGTACTCCCAGCCTACTTGTACCTCTGCCAGCGTCGGGAAATCCGCCGGAACATTAATTATCCCTTTATATATAACGTTGCCGATAATTCCGGCCGTTCCGCAGCTTTTATTTTTATTAAAACCCATAGTTTTCCCCGCGCTTGATTATTTTGTGGGGATTATACCATATCGCGCGATTATTTCCTATATTTTTTTTCTCGCCAGCCGCCGCGGGCAAAGATAGGCCACCCGGCCGCCCACGGCGGCATTTGCGACATAATTTTTTCAAATTCTTCTATAGCGCCAGTGTTTTCCGCTACTTCAGCAATAATTTCATCGTGAACATGCAGTACAACCGGGTATCCAGCGCGCTCCAGCTCAACCAGCGCATGACATAAAATGTCCCGCGCCGTGGCTTGCACGATATTTTCTGTGAGTTTTCCGCCGTAGGTATCTTGCGTAATCCAGCCGCCGATTGTAGCCCAACCCTTGTAAGTGATTTTCGCTCCGCGCGTATCCTGCGCCAGTGCTGGCTCGTGGTAAGTCAGATAACGGCCAGAAGGCAAACGACAAAATAAATGCGCCCGATTTTTATCCGTTTGAAAAATAATATCACGATAGCTAAAAGCCGCGCCCGGTGCGGCTATTGCATTTTTTGCCGCGTCTTCTATGCCATACCAAAAGCGCACGATTGCCGGGGATTCAGCGCGCCAGCGTTTTATCGCTGCGGCAATGTCCGAATCGCTACCCACATACTCGTCCGCACCGAACCGTCGCCATGCGCCAACGCCACCCTGGTAGCCGCTTGCCAGCTCTGCGATTTTCCCGATTTTGCGAATTGATGGCGTAATCTCGTCAAAAGGAATTCCAGTAATTTTACTCGCAGACATCTCATAAATTTTGCCGTGCGTGCGAAAAACCTCCTGTCGCCACGTTTCCCCCGCTAATTCTGCTAAAATTACCGCTTCAATTGCCGAATAATCCGAGCATATCAAATCCGCTCCCGGCGCAGCGCAAAATAACCCGCGTAAACTGCCGGATATTGCGCCGAATGCGTCCGTAAATACCTGCTCAACCCGCGCCAGCCCTACCTTTGCCGCTTTCGCGCAGTCGTTTGCAGCTTGCAAATCCCAAGCGGAAACATCGCTAAACGCCTCATCCGCCTCGCACCATGGGCAATTATTCAATCCACGCGCATACGCGCGGCCGCACTCGCAAATTTTTATATCCGGGCCGGAATTCGGCAGATTTTGCGGTTGCGGCCCGCGACCGGCAAAACGCCCGGTGCGCTCTGCGCCGCAATACGCAAGTAAGCCGTGCAAGCGGCCATCCGATGTTAGTCTCCGGTCGATTGAGTATAATTTTTTTACGCTGCTAGCAGAAAGTGACGCCCGGATTTCCAGCACCCGCCGGGCGTCTGCGGGTAGTTCCCCTTGTAACGCTGTGGACACAGCGTCCGCGGTGAGTGAATGTAAATTTACGCCCTGTGTTGCCAGCCAGTTGCGGATCTTTAAAACTTCAGACGCACTGTTTATCGCGCCCCCCGTGATTTTCCGCAACTCTTCAGTATATTTTAGTGTTGCAGTTTCAATAATTTTTATGAAATTTTGTAGCGTTTCGCTGTCAATATAAATGCCCCGGTAATTTATGAGCTGGTCAACCAGCCACACCTGTAATTCATCCCCCGTTAACTGCGGGATAGCCGCTGCCACTGCGGCTTCTGCGCGTACGTCCTGCAAATTATATTCGTAAAGTCGCATAAGGTCGGCGGTGTCGGTAGATCCCGGCGGTTTGCTAAATTTTGCTAATAATCTTTTTCCGTCCGTATTTTTTTGCTCGCTAACACCTAACACCCGCGCGGCATTCGCTAAAGCGCCGGGAAGACAGAACGCCCGGGCGGCTGCCATCGGGTCTCTAAGCTGCCACCACGGCAGTTGTACCCAGCCCATGCGGCGGTAGCACACGCACTGCCAGATGTAGAATTCAAATTGTGAATTCCACGCGGAGATTAAACCACCCGCCGCGATATGCTCGAAGAGGTCGACTGGGGGAGGCATTCCGGGCAGCCATAAATTTTTATCATACGCTAAAGATAGGATTTTTGTCGATGAATGCTCTGCATACGCCGCCGCGCCCACAGCCGCTAAGCCGTGGGGTGGGGAGGCGGATATAGTAGCCCACCGGTCATTTTTTAGAAAATAACCGGCTTCGCTGTAGGTTTCAAAATCAATGGTTATTATTGACATATAAAAAACCCGGGTGCGGTTGCACGGTGGTTGCTGGCGCGGGTACTGCCGGTGCGAGCGGTACTTGCGGGGCGGGCGGGGTAGCACTTGCGCCCAGCGGTAAAACTGCCGGCGCTGCGCCGAAAACTTCTTTGCTATCTGCGCCGCCGATAATTTCCTCGCCATATCCAACAAATTCAATCATCTGCGGGTTCAAATATACGCCGGGTCTACGTGCAGAGGCATTGCCTGCGCAGGTTCCCGAAATACGGATAAAATAGCCTCTTTTTATCCCTTGCGGGTCGGTTATAACTGCCTCACCCCCGCGCGTGTAGCATTTCGGCGCAAAACCGCCGGAAAACTTTAAAATCCAACAGCCCGCAAAACCTTCTTTTTCCGGCGTCAAATCGCCATCCGCGAATTTATACGCAAATTCCGCGTGTGTGCAATTTCCCGCAGCATCAAAAAGCGTAGGGAACGCTGCGCGCGCGACGCCCACAATTTCCCGCAAAAAATCGTTGATTTTTGGGTCGGTTTTTGGCACTGCCAACGCCATAAAATATCTTACGCGCGGCAAACCTTCCTTATTTTTCAACGGGTTACCTTCAATGTCTTTTGTGTACGCGTCAAACGCACTGCCCTGTACCAGCCGTCCGACTGGTGTTAAAACGTTAATAGTCATTTGTAAATACCTCTTTTGCTTCGTTAATATTATCCCGGACGAGTTTTAGCCCCGCCGGAGCTTTACCAGCAAATTTGCTAGTAATTTCTTTGTCAAGCCCCAATTTGCGGGCTTGTGTAGGTGTTATAGCTTCCGCAGGTTTTGCTAAATCAAACCCGAGCAGCTCACCTAAAGCCTGAATTTCGTTAAAATTTACCGTCCATTTTTCACGTGAAAAAGTCTGTTTTACGCTAAAACCAGGCACCAATCCGCCCGCCGTGATTGCTTTAATAGTCTGCGCCTCTAGTGCTTCCAGCCGGTATTTTATAATTTCCGCCGCTTCCTGCAAATATTCCAATTCAAAACCAAGCGCAGGCGGCGGCAATTCCTGCGGAGAAGAATATTCCCGCGCAGCTTCTGCCCATTTTGCGGTTTCAATCCGTAATGCCGGGCAGGCGTGCCGGGCGCGGCAATAGCGGCAATGGCCGCCAGTTTCCGCCGGCGGCGCGTCATTCAACGCAGCTGCGGCGGCGACATGTAAAATCGCTTCGAATTTTGGCAGCTCTGTAACATCTAGCAGCCAGTGCGTAAAGCCACACTCAGCGCGGTTATACGCGCGCGGTTGGATTATTCGTAGGTCGATTTCTGTGATGTTTTTATCCGATATATTAGATAAAATTCCGCTCGCGTACATGAGCAGCTGATAATTTAAATGCGCAGAAACCGGCAAAATCCCAAATTTAAAATCCCACACGGTTAGCCGGTTACCAACCACGCTGTAGCAATCGCAAGTCCCGTATGCCTCCGCGTGAATTTTTGGACAAGATATGCGCTGCTCAACGTGTATAACACCCGCTACCCGCTCCACGTCATCGCAGTATGCTCGAACCGCCGCGTGCATTTCGTCAGTAATTTCAATGCCGTTATCTGCAACAGTCAACCCGCTGCAATCTGCGCCCTGCAGCGCTCTCGCAGCGAGCCAATGCGCCGCCGACCCCTCGCGCGCGGCGATAGGGTCAGTTTCGCGCGGAAAATCCTGCTGAAATTTCACCGAAGCCGGGCATTGCACCCACTGCCCAGCGGACGAGGGCGAAATCGCGGAATGCTTACTCACTGCACACCTCCGCGATTTTCGCCGAAATTTCTGGAATTAAATCGGGGCGGATACCGAGTGCTGGCAGGCTGCCAACGCCAAAACTAGCAACAATTTCTTGTATCTTTTCGATCGTAATCTTTTTATTAGCGACAAGCGGAGTAATTTGTACCATAAGTTCCGCGAGATTTTCAGCCGCTGCCGCGGGGGTTACCGGTTCTGCCGTTTCCGCAGGCGCGGGTGCGGGGGTTTTTTTAGACTTACGCTTCGGCTTCGCCGGCGGTTCCAACGTCATCTCCCAAGTCGCCGGCGCCTGCGGCGCTGCTGCTTCTTCGCACATCCGCACTGTTAGCGTGATTGCGGGGATTTCAACTTTATATTTCATAATTTTCTCCATTTTTTATTTGACACAAAAACAAGCGTAATCTAAAATGTTGCGTATGTCAACAACAATTTTAAGAGAATATCAAAAAAATTTAAAACGGCGCATTTATGAAAGCTGGAATGCCGGCAATCGCAATGTCATCGCCGCTTTGCCAACCGGCGCGGGGAAAACTGTTATTTTTTCGGAAATCGTGGCAGAGATGAACACTCCGACTTGCGTAATCGCGCACCGCCGCGAGCTGGTCGGTCAAATGTCGCTAACCCTTGCCCGCAGCGGCATTCGGCACAATATAATCGCGCCCGGCAGCGTCCGGCGCGAAATAATTGGGCTGCATGTCGCAGAATTCGGGCGGGCATTTTTTGACCCGCGCGCCGCCTGCGCTGTAGCCGGTGTAGATACGCTAATACGCCGAAAAATCGAGCTGGCAGGCTGGCTGCCGCGGGTGCAGCTTTGGGTTATAGATGAAGCTCATCATCTGCTAAAAAGCAACAAATGGGGTAAAGCGGTGTCGATGTTCCCGAATGCGCGCGGGCTGGGCGTTACAGCAACGCCGGGGCGTACAGATGGCGCAGGGCTTGGAATAGCGGCGCATGGCGTAATGCACGCGCTGGTAATCGGCGAGAATATGCGCGAGCTTATAAACGCCGGGTTTTTAACTGATTATAAAATTTTCGCGCCCCCCTCAGATTTGAAATTGGATGGCGTGAATACCACTGCCAGCGGGGAATACAGCCACACGGGGCTGGTTAATGTCGTCCGCAAATCGCACCTTGTGGGCGATGTAGTACAACATTATAAGAGATTAGCCGCGGGTAAACTGGGCATTACGTTCGTCACAGATGTGCAAACGGCCGCTGAAACCGCGGCGAAATTTAATGCGGAGGGCGTACCGGCAGAGATGATATGCGCTACAACGCCCGACCGGCTGCGAATTGAGATTTTACGCCGCTTTAAAAATCGTGAGATTATGCAGCTCGTAAATGTCGACCTCTTCGGTGAGGGATTTGATCTGCCTGCGCTTGAGGTCGTGAGCATGGCGCGTCCTACACAATCTTTCGGATTGTACGCGCAGCAGTTCGGGAGAGCCTTGCGTCCAATGCCCGGAAAAAAACACGCGCTAATCATCGACCATGCCGGGAATGTCTTGCGCCACGGGCTGCCGGACGCGCCGCGCGTGTGGTCACTCTCGCCGTTAGATAAGCGCAAATCCACGCGCGATCCGAATATAATCCCCGTGCGCGTGTGTGCGAATTGTACGGCAGTTTATATAAGGTATCTGCGCGAATGTCCGTACTGTGGGCATTACGAACCGCCGCGCGCACGAAGTACGCCGGAGTATGTGGACGGTTCGCTCATCGAGCTAGACGAAGTCACGCTCGCACGCATGCGCACAGACATTGAAGCCGTGGACTTCTCAGAAGAAACGATTGCTGCGCAGTTACGCGCCCGCCATTGCCCGCAAATTGGAATTTTAGCAGCGGTAAAACGACACCGTGAGAAACAGCGCGCGCAGCGGGAATTACGCGCCGCTATTGCGCTGTGGGGCGGACACAACCGCGCAGCGGGGCGTTCAGATGATGAAGGGCACAGAATATTTTATTTTAAATTCGGCGTTGATGTTTTATCCGCGCAGACGCTCGGGGCGCGGGCTGCGGCGGAATTAATGAAAATAATTGAAAATAGTTGTTGACAAGAGCAACTAACGTGCTATAATAAAATTGTAACGTGATAATAATTTTTAAGGAGAACGCAGATGAAAACACTAGATAAAAAAACGCAGATAACAAACGCATTATTTTTGCTAGCAAAAAATCGAGAGGTAAACCCGGCGGGAACATTTGATAACGCTGGGCGCTGGTATCCTGAGGATATTTTTTATGCACACATGAGCAGTGTTCGATCCCCTTCGCGCGCGTATCCATACGCATATATGCTGCACTGCCGCACAAAAAAATTCATCCGTAACCTAGTCAGCGCATATGATTTCAAAAAGCTGGAAACAGCAAAACTTTTTTACCGAACCGGAATTATTAAAAAAATCTAGCCGATACACTGTGGATTTAAATATTTGGTCTAAACGCTGGAACATACCGCCAGCAGCGATTATTGAGCTGCAAGAGATTTTTGGCATATATCCCCGTAACCCGCCGCAACCCGCGGCGGGCAAGGGGGAAATGGCGGTTTTAAACGAGGTTCGGCTGGAAGCGGCGCGGCTCGGGATTCCGTTGTGGCGTAATAACACGGGCGCAGTACGCACAGAAGACGGGCGTTTCGTAAGATTTGGACTGGCGAACGACAGCGCGGCAGTAAACGCCGCGATAAAGTCCTCGGATTTGATAGGAATTGCGCCCGGCGGGCAGTTTTTAGCAGTAGAAATAAAAGGCGAAAAATGGGTTTTTTCGGGAAATAAAAGAGAAATGGCGCAATTAAAATTTCTTGAAATCGTTACCGGCAAAGGCGGGCAAGGTTTTTTCATAAATAATGCAAAAAAATTGAAAATAATTGTTGACAAGAGCAACTAATGTGCTATAATAAAATTGTAACGTTGATATAAACACTTTTTAAGGAGAACGAAAATGAGAGCACCAACAAACTTAAACCCGAATCGCAGCGCAGAAGAGATTGCAGCCCAGAACATCGAAAACGCAGCGCGCAGAGCTGAAAAAGCCGCCGCAGACGCACAAATTGAAGCCAAAAAAGAAGAAATGTTTGCTCTTATCGCAGCCGATAAAACCGCGCAAAATATTATTGAAAAAGTAGAAGGAAAAGCATGGGCTACCGAAAAACATGCCCGCGTGTACTTTGAAGGTCGTAACTTGCCAGGCATCTTTTTTGCCGACCTTAACAAAACCGAGACTTACGAGCTTAATAACACCGTTTTTTTCTATGACGCTACTGATGAGAGCATAGACATCAAAAGCCACGGCATGCTCACAAAGTTACAGTGGGAAGAGATATGCGAGTATGTGAGGGCGTGCTAATATGAATAAAATCAACAGGTTATACTACTTTTATCCGCTTGACAATCCAAATGGCATCGAAATCGGCACTCTTTTAGAAGCTCGGACGGCGGCGTGGTGGAAAGAGCGTGAGGAAAATCCGGGGCATTGCGAGCATTTTTCTAAAAGAAACAGAATTTCAGATATATTACTAGCTGAAAAGTGGCACTGTGAGCCGCTGGTGGATTTTTTAGCGAAAATAAACGAAAATAATTGTTGACAAGAGCGACAAAATGCGCTATTATTAAACTGTAGCGTCAATAATAATTTTTAAGGAGAGCGAAAATGACAACAAAAATAGCGGCTTTTTTAGATGAGATAGAGAGCGAGGCTTTAGCTGGCAAATGCCCTGAAATCGCAGGCGGCGTATATCTCATAAACGGCATTGCGCTCACTGAAGAACAAAAAGATTGGGCTGATGAAGACGGGGCAAAAGATTTAGATTTTGGCGGGGAAGATGATTTGTGGGTTTGGGGCGAAGATGTCGAAGAGTACGTGCGCGCAGACTGGGAAGCTTATCTAGCAGAATAATAACCGGACACCCCCCGTACGTGCGGGGGGTGTATATCTGTTGTTGACAACGCCCGCAATTTTTTATATTATTAAGATTTTTGGAGATTTTTATGAAAAATGCAATTATCGCCGCGGCAACGCGGCTGGCGGAAAAGGGCTACTACACTGAGCTCACACGTGTGCAGATCGCGCGGGAGGCTAAAATTTCAGATTCGGCAGTGTCTTACTACTGCGGCAGCATGGACGACGTCCGGCGCGACATTTTAAAAGAAGCGCTTAAAACGGAAAATTACGTTATCTTAGCGCAAGGTTTGCTGCGCCACGACCCCGCGCTGGCAGAGGTATCCCCTACGCTGCGGGAGAGAATTCTTGCAGCGGTATAATCAATATATTTGCCGCCGGGGTAAAATCCCGGTCGATTATCGCACTGGGGTGACTGCAAACCCGCTGGACGCGGGCATTTGGGCAGACCGCGGCACAGTGGAAACCGCGGCAGCGTTAAATTCCGATTGGGGCATAGGGTTTGTTTTTACAGAAAACGACCCGTTATTTTTTTTAGATATTGATAACGCGGCTATTACAGGGGGGCAGTGGTCGCCACTCGCGCATGAGCTGGTAGCGCAGTTTAAGGGCGCATATGTAGAGGTGTCTACCGGCGGCCGCGGGTTCCATATAATCGGCGCATATTCCGGGGAACTCCCGGTGCATACAAATAAAAATTCGGCGCACGGGCTAGAGCTATACACAGATAAGCGTTATGTAGCGCTTACTGCCGCCGGGGCTGTGGGTGATAGCGCGACAGATTGCACACCTGCGCTGCTGGAAATAATCGAAAAGTTTTTTAAAAAATCCCCGGCGCGACCGCTGCCGCCGGGGGCAGCAGGTGAGGAACTCGCAGACGATGAAATTATAAAAAAAGCGCTCTCAGCAAAAAATCCTTTTAAAACACAAAATAATTTTAGAGCGCTGTGGGAGCGCGATGAAGCTGCGCTGGCAGTAAAATACCCGGCGGGCGATGAGGCTAGGGAATATGACTATTCCTCCGCAGACGCAGCACTGGCGCAGCACTTGGCATTTTGGACTAATAAAAATCCGGGGCAAATCGAGCGCATAATGCGCCAGTCTGCGCTTGTGCGTGAAAAGTGGGCGCGCGCGGATTATTTAGCGCGCACTATAGCACACGCAATCGAACGGCAAGAAGAAACATACAAAACATTAACCGCGCCCATCCCAGAAGCCGCAGCAGACGCGCAGCTCCGGGCGGGCATGCAATTCTTAAGCCCCGCGCAGCAGGTGGGGCATTTTAAGGGATGTGTATATATTCAGGACATTCACCGCGCTTTTATCCCGGCGGGCGACCTGCTGAAGCCGGAGCAATTTAAAGCCGTTTATGGCGGTTATATTTTTGCGCTCGACAGCATGAACGCGAAAACCACGACTAACGCATGGCAAGCGTTCACTGAATCGCAAGCCATTCGCCACCCACGCGCACAAACGCAATGCTTCCGCCCGAAAACACCCGCCGGCGCGGTTATCGCAGAGAACGGGCGGCAACTCGTGAATACTTACGTCCCGATTTTAACCCCGCGCACTGCCGGAAATCCGGCGCCATTTTTGGCTCATCTGCGAACGATTTTACCGGATGAGCGCGACCGCGGGATACTGCTAGCATATATGTCCGCGTGCGTGCAGCACATAGGAGTAAAATTCCAGTGGGCGCCGCTTATTCAGGGCGTGGAGGGGAACGGCAAAACGCTTTTTACGCGCTGCGTTGCGGCGGCAATCGGCAGAAAATATGTGCATTTTCCAAAATCTTCGGATTTAGATAACAAATTTAACGCTTGGTTGCTCAATAAATTATTTGTAGGGGTCGAGGATATTTACATTCCGGAAGACCGGGGCGCAATTATCGAGACGCTAAAGCCCATGATCACGGGCGGGGACGGGATTGAAATTCAGGCAAAAGGCGTTGACCAAATCACATCCGACATCTGCGCAAATTTTATTATAAACTCAAATCACCGGGACGCCCTCCGCAAAACCCGCAACGACAGGCGGTTTTGCGTGTTTTACTGCGCACAGCAGGAAGCGGGAGATTTAATTCGGGATGGTTTGGGCGGTGATTATTTCCCGCGATTGTACGAATGGTTGCGTGGCGATGGTTATGCAATCGTGCATAATTTTTTAGCAGAATATAAAATCCCACACGAATTTAATCCTGCGAACGGCTGCCACCGCGCGCCGGACACATCAACCACACAGGCCGCTATCGATTTGACTTTAGGCATGGTTGAGCAAGAAATTTTAGAAGCAATCGGCGAAGGCCGCCCTGGATTCCGCGGTGGGTGGGTGTCTTCAATCGCGCTCGGCGAGCTGATAAAAGCCACACGGCGGCAGATAGCTTCAAATCGGCGGCGGGAAATTATGTGGTCACTAGGCTACGATTGGCACGCGGGATTACCCGAGGGGCGCGTTTCTTCGATAGTTATGCCGGATGGCGGCAAGCCAAAATTATTTATAAAAGTGGGGCATGCTGACCTGAATTTACGGGGACCCTCAGAAATCGCGGCGGCTTATACTCGCGCACAAGTCGCCGGATGATTAGTGAATATTGGGGGTTGGTATGAAAAAATTATACAAATTCCCTCCAGCCCAGCGTATTTATATCTATATATGTGGGCTCAGAATTAAAATATTTGTATTCAATTGCAGAAAAAACATCGGTAATTATATCCTCTAGCGCCGCCCCATGCTCGCTGACTGGGGCATATGTAGAAATCGCCCCGTTCGTTTGTAGCGGACTTTTTAAACCTACGCTCGAAAACCCCACTCCTGAAGATAAAAATTCCAGCGCAATTTTTGCTGTAACCGATACCCCCGGGGGTGTTAGTAGCGTCACCGGAGTGTAGACCACTGGTACAGCGTTAGTGTCCGAATGCGGTGAATCCCACAAAAAATCTCTTCCAATTTGCACAAACAAACGTATCGCCGCGGTCTCATAGTATATCGAACCGACACGGCGGTAGTAGTCATAGGTACTCGCGGTCAACAGATTGGAAGCGGTTATCGATGTGTCAAAACCCGCGTCTACTGTGCCATTCGCGTGTTTTATTAAAAAAACGTGGTACCAAGTATCGGCGGTTAATGCGCCGGCCCGGCCGCCGTTGCCGTTGCCCACGACCCATGGCGCGGCTAAATCTTTAGTTAAAGCTGTGTCCAGAGCTAAAATCTGCGCGCGCGTGCTATCCCACGCCACGCCCGGCTCTAGCACGATTTTACTCGCCGGAGTTACTAAATCGTGTTTAATGATTACTGGCTCAATATCCGCCCGCGCGATTTTTCCAAGCGCTTCAAAATATTGAGAAACCGGCACAGTATCGACATTATCTGTAGGAATTATACCCGCCTGTTTTAATAATTTTTGCTTAAACCCCCAGTCGTCATTTACCCAATCATCTTTAAGTGGGGTTCCATCCCCGGAACCCGGGGAAGCTACATTTTTTGCAGAACCATACGGGTAATCAGTATCGCCCGGGTTTATTTGCCCGGGATATCTATCTTCTGGTTTAATCGCCATTTTTTATCTCCTATCAGATATATTTTATTAACATCCCGAGCCATTGGTGCGCGGGGCATACCTTTAAACACAACGTTTCAAATTCGCTTTTCCGCGCCCGCGGCACAAGCGCGTCCTGCGGAAAAATTTTGCCGCCGATGTAGGTAAAATACGGCCAAAAAATCGGGTCGCTTGGAATAGTGTAATCGCGTTCTGTGTTTATTATCCGGTCGAATTCCCCGCACAACGCCAGCGGTTCGCCGCATTGCGCCAGCGGCTCGCCACATAAAATCGTATAATTTATTATAGACTGTGGAATTTTATTAACAAGCGGATATTCGATTTTTTCTATTTGCTGCCCGCATTGCGCTAGCGGTTCGCCACACTGCGCTAATAATCCCCCACATTGAATTAAAACCCCACCTTTTGCTAAATATGTTTGCCGCAGATAGTCGAGCGGGTTTTTTACAGTTGGGGTTGTAAAATGTATATCTACCCCGAATTGCCCGCATTGCGCCAGTGGTTCGCCGCATTGCGCCAGTGGTTCGCCGCATAAAATTGAATACCCCGGAAGCCACCACTCGTGCACATAAACATCAAACCCCGCTTGCTGAAGCTTATCTTGTATGTATTGTGGGGACTGACCCCCATATTCCGCCCACGCAGCGGCTAATCTGTCGCGCTGTTGTTGTTCGGTCAAGCTGGGCACGGGTAACAGCCCGTATTCTGCCCACCACTCGTCTAAGACGGTTGTTTTTTGTGCAAAATAATCATCATAAACTATCGTATCCGCAAAAATTTTAAAATTCGCGCCCAGGATCGTTAACGCTTCCCAAAATTTACGCAAGGGTTTAGCCGCTGTGAGGCTCCACGCGCGGGCGCGGGGGAGCAGGTATTTAAATAATCGTAAAAACATTATATAAATATCGCCTCGCCTAATTTCGCTTTTTGTCCCTCATCGAGGCTATAAATGGGTATAATTGTCCCACTTAAGATAAGTTCTACGGCGCCAAAAACGCCGTTGAACGAGCTTACCACCTCTTCAACTATGCCGCCCACTGCCGCATAGGTTATCCTATCCTCGCGCGGCAGCAGTGAAAGCCCGGTTATAAAAGGCTCACGGCTTAAAAAATATTGGACTAATGCAGCTTCGATGGCTTCTTTTACGATACCGCTGTTATCAACATCTAAATCAAAAATCTTTATGTCAAATGCAATTCTAAAAATGGGGCGCACATTCACAAATGCCCCCACCGGGCGGCGATTTGGAAGCTCGGTATCATTATTTCGTTGGATTGAATTATAAACAGCGTTAAGCTGCGCGGGCGTTGGTATTCCGTCCGCGCTACCGGAGCTGGCGACTGTAGCCTCTGCATAAACATCCACCACGCCGGGCAAACCGGTGTAGGGATAAATATTTATAATGCCGTTAATCTCTTCGCCCCACAGCAAATAATCCGCGTACGCGCCGCCCTGGGGGGGCTTTTGCCGCCTGTCAAGCACCCGCTGGCGGTATTCTGTGTCAATATCTTCGGCGTCTACCCCCTGTTGAATTGTGGAGACAACCTCCGTTTGTTGCCCCACATTCGCAAGTGGGCTAATAAATGATACTTTTGCCCCAATATCTAAATTGCCAATAATTCCCGCGCCATTTCCTCCAGATTGATCACCAACGGCCAGGATTTGACCAAAAACAAGTGGCGCGTCCAGGTTTATTGACCCGATTGTGATGTATGTAACGCCGTTGCTATCACCTAAGAGTTGCGCCCCCGCTGCAATATAGCCGGTTTGCTTTGTGACTGTAATTATTATATCCAGCTCCGCTGGGAGTGCAAGCGCGGGGGGACTAACGCCCATTTGCCTGCCGATTTCTATAAGAGGGGTTAAAATTACGCCGTTGATTTCGGTTTCTTTGGCGGAAGCATAGCGAATAAACATCTGCTGCCCCAAAAATCCGGCGTATTTATAAAGCGTAACATACACGCCAGCCATGACTTTCGCGGTGACTGCTAAAAAAGACTTGGATAAAACCGAAATCGTTTGCCCAAATTTTTCTTTAAAACTTGCTAAAATATTTTGTGCGATTTGCCCAGTTGTCGGCGCGCGGTTAGCCATTTATGCCCTCCAAAAAAACCAATTTCACCCCGTCAAGTTGAATTTCAAGCCGAAGCGTGTTAACTGTTGGGACACTAGCCTCTGCGGCAATCTCGGTCACCTCGCCATCGTCAATTAACCACTGCAAATCTCTTTTTGCAGCGTCCTCAACGCGCAATAAATCCGCCGAAGTCAACGGCGAGGTATTACGTAAGATATACTGTGTTTCGCTCCGGTATTGACGCGCGGTATCAGTTTCCCCATAATTACCCCACCAATCAAATGTAGTAACGTCCTGCCCGCTATCATCGGAATTACCGCCG
>Ga0307375_10001056_pt1 | contig 31309 bp, 31 predicted proteins | sample TR1MG_FD_202531 | JGI IMG/M metagenome (GOLD analysis project Ga0307375, IMG submission 202531) | Soil microbial communities from Risofladan, Vaasa, Finland - TR-1 | ecosystem: Environmental > Terrestrial > Soil > Coastal area > Acid sulfate soil | place: Finland: Risofladan, Vaasa | collected... | reverse complement strand
TTTCGTAAGTCAGTTGGGAAATCCTGCCACGTTTCAAAATTAGCTTCGCTTTTTATTGACGTATATAGGCAGTAATCATCCAGCCAATGCTTATTTTCTAAACAAAATTTTCTAAAATCACTATACTCTGCAATACCTCTCAAATTCGATTCAAATGCAGTCTTCAGTAAATCTGTTTTGTGTGATAAAGCTAATTCAAAATCAACACTGTCTTTTGGAAATAGGGGTGGATCGTGTAAATCAGATTTAGACAGGTAGCCATCTTTCCTTAGTAGTTCAGGGCTAATTAGCAGTGGGTTCCCTGCAAATGATGAAGGAGAACTATAAGGAGAATTTCCATAAGTTTGTTCTGTAGGGTTAAGTGGTAAAACTTGCCAGTATGTTTGTTTGGATTTCTTAAGAAAATCGACAAATTCATATGACGAAGGCCCAAAATCACCTATTCCATGTGGTGAAGGTAGAGATGTGATATGAAGTAGTATGCCGCTTGTTCTTTTATTCATCTTTTGTTGCTCGTTACTATTGTGAAGCTTTGCCGATCGCCGGTTTTAGTACTACTAAAGTTTTTTCAATCATCTTAATTGCATTATTTGTCGAATAATGTAAGTCCTCTGTTGTTAAAGTGTCATATGAGGTATTAATTGCAACTTCCCAATACTGTGATATATTATTTTCAGGTATTGTGAATTTTATAGTCTCAGATGATGCATTTAGCAGTATCATCAATGAATTCTCTATAATAAACTTTTCATTCTCACCTGACTTCGTATAATCTTCAAGAGCCATTACCAAACCAAAAGACTTGAGCTCGCTATCTTCCCAGTTTTCATGTGTCATTTCATCCCCATCAGGCAAATACCATACAAGGTCTCTAATTTCGGTTCCTCTTATATTATGCCCATCAAAAAATGCCCCTTTTTTCAATATGGGAGATTTTGCCCTTAGCTGTATTAACTTTTTGCAGAATTCAATCAACTCCTTATTTGCATTAACCCTTTTCCAGTCCATCCATGAAATGCTGTTGTCTTGGCAGTAGGAATTATTATTGCCTTCTTGGGTTCTTCCTGATTCGTCTCCGGCCAGGAGCATGGGGGTTCCTTGAGAAAGAAATAAAGTAGCCAAGAAGTTTCTTTTTTGCCTTTCTCGACGCTTTAAGATTTCTTTATTCTTAGTTTCTCCCTCAAATCCGAAGTTATAACTGAAATTGTCATTTGTTCCGTCTTTATTAGATTCTTGGTTCGCAAGGTTATGCTTATTCTTGTATGATACGAGATCTTCAAGCGTGAATCCGTCGTGAGAACATATATAATTTATACTAGTATGTGAACCTTTAGAACGAAGAAAATATAAATTGCTTGAACCGCTGATCCTATAAGCCATATCCGCTAGTTGTCCGGTGTCACCTCTCCAGAATTGCCTAGTGGTGTTGCGGTATTTATCGTTCCACTCTGAGAAAGGATCGGGGAAATTGGCTACCTGATATCCTCCATATCCTATATCCCATGGCTCTGCTATTAGTTTGACTCTAGATAAAATGGGATCATTGCAAATAGATTCCAGTAAAGGGTGATGTCTATGAAAATCCTTCTTCCCTCTGCCAAGAACGGTAGCTAGATCAAACCTGAATCCGTCAACATGCATTTCATTGACCCAGTATTTTAGGCTGTCAATAATAAGCTGCACTACACACTGGTTAGTAGTATTTATAGAGTTACCGGTACCTGTATAATTTTCGTAATTATTCAAATTGTTCGCTTCAAAACGGTAATATGAAATATTGTCAATTCCTCTAAATGATAATGTGGGTCCGATATTGCTTCCCTCAGCTGTATGGTTGTATACAACGTCAAGTATTACTTCGATTCCTTCTTGGTGGAATGCCTTTACCATGTTTTTAAATTCAACTACCTGCTGACCGTTTTTCCCCGTACTAGAAAACCGCGAATCAGGGGCGAAAAAACCGATAGTGTTGTAACCCCAGTAATTAGTTAGCCCTTCGTTCAAAAGTCTTTTCTCAGAAACACTATGATGAATAGGCATTAATTCAACTGCGGTTATTCCTAGTGATTTTATATATTTAATAGCCGGAGGGGAGCATAGGCCTGCATAGGTGCCTCTTTTTGACTCGGGTATCTCAGGATTTTCTATAGTAAATCCCTTAACATGCAGCTCATAGATTATTGTGTCAGACCATGGGATTAGTGGATTGCTATCATTGTCCCAATCAAAGCTTGTATCTACAACTACACTTTTTGGCATGTATGGCGCACTATCTCTCTGATCAGCAAAAATCTCCAACTCAGCAGTATATCTAGCAAAATCATTATGGATATCATTTAACTTCATTTCTCCGTTTATTGCTCTTGCATAAGGATCTATTAGAAGTTTGTTTGAGTTAAATCTTAGTCCAGAATAAGGACTGTATGGGCCATAAACTCTGTATCCATATAGCTGCCCCGGCTCTAAACCGGGAATATAGCAGTGCCATATGTTTTTAGTTCTGGAATCAATTTTGATTCTAGCATATTCGCTCTGTTCACTATCACTAGAGAATAGACACAGTTCTACCATTTGAGCGCGTTCGGAGTAGATAGCAAAATTTACCCCTTTACCGTCCCATTTTGCACCAAGAGGTTGATTATTCCCCGGCCTTATTTTTAAGGGTTTTAACTCATTCGTCACAATATTGTTTTAGGAACTTTGTATTTAAATCTACATATATTAGGTTTGCAAATATTATGCCACTTTAGGCTCAAATTTAAAAAAGAGCACACCTAAAGGTGGTAGACATATGTCAATATAGTTATTTCCCTCGCCGTTAGCGTCGGTTTTTGTCTCTACTCTGCCACCGTTACCAACTCCGCTGCCCCCATAAATTAGGGCATCGCTATTTAAGCATTCCCGCCAATAGCCTCTGGTGGGAACATGGATTTTATAACTTTCTCTAACAACGGGTGTGAAGTTGCAAACTACTAATATTACATCAGAATCTTTATTAGATTTCCTAATAAAACTTATTATGCTGCTTTCATTGTCATCAACATTTCTCCATTCAAACCCTTCAGAAGAAAAATCGATTTCATACAATGCTGGTTGGTCTTTATAAAAACTATTAAGGTCACTAACCCATTTTTTGATGCCAGCGTTTAAAGGGTTTTCTAAGAGATGCCAATCCAAGCTTTTCTCATGGTCCCATTCACTCCATTGACCAAATTCTCCACCCATAAAGAGCAACTTCTTCCCAGGATGCCCAAACATATAGCCATACAGTGCTCGAAGATTAGACGCTTTTTGCCATTCATCCCCAGGCATTTTGTTAAACAGTGAACCCTTTCCATATACAACTTCATCATGAGACAGAGATAATACGAAGTTTTCATTAAAGGCATAAATCATGCTGAATGTAAGCATGTTATGGTAATATTTTCTGTGTATAGGATCTTTACTGAAGTATTCGAGCGTATCGTTCATCCACCCCATATTCCATTTCATTCCAAATCCTAGCCCCCCGACATCTGTAGGTTTAGATACCATCGGCCATGCCGTAGATTCCTCAGCAATTGTTTGTATACCAGGGTAGGTGGTATAAGTAGATTTGTTCAATTCTCTTATTAAGTTTATTGCTTCCAAGTTCTCATTGCCACCATGCTCGTTTGGAATCCACTCCCCATCGTTTCTGCTATAATCCAGATATAGCATGGAAGCAACGGCGTCTACTCTTAAAGCATCGATGTGGTATTTATCAAGCCAGAATTGCGCACTGCTAATCAAAAAAGATTTAACTTCATTTCTGCCGTAATTGAATATGTAGCTATCCCAATCAGGGTGATACCCTTTTCGTTTATCCTCATGTTCATAGAGATGAGTTCCATCAAAGAAATGGAGCCCAAATTCGTCTCCGGGGAAATGAGAAGGAACCCAGTCGAGTATTACTCCAATGCCGTGTTGGTGTAAGTGGTCAACTAAATACATGAAATCTTGAGGTGACCCATATCTGCTGGTTGGTGCAAAATACCCGGTGGTTTGATATCCCCAGGACCCATAGAAAGGGTGCTCCATTACCGGCATAAATTCCACATGTGTAAAGCCCATCTCCCTTAAATATTGGGCAAGCTCAACGGCTAGTTCTCTATAGTTTAATGATCTATTTCCCTGTTCGGGGATTCTTTTCCAAGAACCTATATGTAGCTCATATGTAGACATGGGAGAGTTCAACGAATTATGTTCTTCTCTATTCTTTAACCACTCTTCATCATTCCAAGCATAGTCTAATTCCCTAACTATTGAAGCAGTTTTAGGAGGGGTCTCCCACTTAAAAGCAAAGGGATCTCCTTTTTCCACTTTGTAATTATTAACTTTGGAAACTATATTGTATTTGTATAGGGTATTTTCTCCTAAGTTAGGTATAAACCCTTCCCAGATTCCTGATTCATCCCATCTTACACTAAGTGGATGTGATTTCTTGTTCCAACCGTTAAAGTCTCCTATAACAGAAACATATTCAGCATTAGGAGCCCATACTGCAAAATGCGTTCCCTTTACACCATTTAATTCCAATATATGAGAGCCTAATTTATTATATAGGTTGTTATTGCTGCCTTGTTTGAATAAATATATGTCGTAGTCGGTAATAAAAGTTGGATGGTTAATTACGTTTGCGAGAGTTTTCATATGGATATTGTAATATTTTTAATTTCCTGATGTTGTGTTTCTATTATACACAGTAATACTAAAAGTCTAAGTGTCCCAGCTTTGTAGTCTGATAGGAATTAAATATATTTACTTTTTCAATTGCTCACCATTTCCCAAACAATATATCTTCTGGTTAATCTATATTCTTAATGGGAGTAGATTTTGATGATTAAAACCAATGTGAACTTTGCAAGAGAAGCGACTTCGTTAAGTGAGAGAATTGTTCAATACCTAAAGTATTCTATGGGGAAAAGAATCTCCGATGCATCCTCAGAGGATATTTTCTATTCTCTTGGGCTTGCAGTAAGAGAGATCATGATTGACAGTCTTTTTAAGACTGAGGATCGTTACAACAATAAAGATGTTAAAAGTATGTACTATCTATCATTGGAATATCTTATAGGCAGATCTCTTTCAAATAACTTGATCAATCTTGGTATATACGATCTTTGTAAAGACGCACTTGAAAAAATTGGGATACAACTTTCTGACCTTATTGAGACTGAATCAGATGCCGCTCTTGGGAACGGAGGACTCGGAAGGCTGGCTGCTTGCTTCCTGGATTCTATAGCTACTTTGGGCATGCCCGGTTTTGGTTACGGTATCAATTATGAATTTGGCATATTCAAGCAAAAAATAGTAAATGGATATCAGATTGAACAGCCTGATTATTGGCTAAGAGAAGAATCCCCCTGGCTGATTGAAAAGAGTCACGAAGTTTGTATTGTTCCACTTTATGGAAGAGTAGAGATAGAAAAAGACGTCAATGGTAACTACAGACCGTTTTGGAAAGATTGGAAATTCTTATACGGTGTTCCTTATGATATGCCGATAGTTGGGTATGGAGGTAACACGGTTAATTATTTAAGACTGTACTCAGCCAGGGCGTCTAATGAATTTGATATGAACATTTTTAACAGTGGAGATTATGTAAAAGCTGTAGAACAAAAAACAACATCTGAAGTTGTCTCTAAGGTCTTATATCCATCTGATACTGTAGATCAGGGAAAGGAGCTTCGAGTATTACAGGAATACTTCTTGGTCTCTTGCTCTATGCGGGATATTGTAAGGCGTTATATGAAAAGAAATAATAGTTTTGGAAAGTTTGCTTCAAAAGTGGCTATACAGCTTAATGACACCCACCCCGCACTAGCTATAGTAGAGTTAATGAGGATATTAGTTGATGAAAATAGTATGCCTTGGCATAGGGCATGGAATATAACTGAATCAACCTTTGGCTATACCAACCATACTTTACTCCCCGAGGCTATGGAGACATGGCCGCTTTCTCTCTTTGAGCGTATACTGCCGAGGCATCTTCAAATTATCTATGATATCAATAAGCAATTTCTTAATAAGGTTAGCTCAAAATGGCCAGCCGATATGGGACGCATAAGTAGAATGTCGATCATTGAAGAGGGTTCTACTAAACAAGTTAGAATGGCCCATCTCTCCATAGTTGGAAGTCATTCCGTAAATGGTGTAGCAGCTCTTCATTCTAAACTTATAACAACCGATTTGGTGCCCGATTTCTTTGAGATGATGCCTAAGAAGTTTAATAATAAAACAAATGGAATTACTCAGAGAAGATGGCTGCTAAATGTTAATCCCGAATTAGCGGGACTAATTTCCAAGACTATTGGCGACGCCTGGATTACAGATCTTTACAAGCTCAAGTCACTTGAAGATTATGATGAGAATGATGAATTCGTCTATAATTTTCAGCAAATAAAAAATAATAATAAACAACGTCTATCGGAATATATTTTTGATTCGACACATATAAAAGTCAATCCGGAATCTCTCTTTGATATTCACGTAAAACGGATCCATGAATATAAACGTCAACTTCTAAATATTATGCATATCATTCATCAGTACTACAGCATAGTCCAGGATGGATTGACGCTTAAAGCGCCAAAGACCTATGTGTTTGCAGGAAAAGCTGCGCCTGGTTACTGGGCGGCTAAGAATATTATTAAGCTTATTAATAATCTTGCCCAATTAGTAAATAATGATAAGAGGGTTAATGATCAAATCAAAGTTGTTTTCTTGCCTGATTATAAAGTTTCGCTTGCTGCTAAAATAATCCCCGCAGCTGATGTTAGCGAGCATATCTCTACCGCCGGTAAAGAGGCTTCAGGTACAAGCAATATGAAGTTTGCTCTAAATGGTGCACTCACTATAGGAACTCTCGATGGAGCAAATATAGAGATTATGGAAGAAGTGGGGCAAGAGAACATATTTGTTTGTGGATTAAAAACAGAAGAAATAAAGGAGCTAATAAAGACAAACAGTTATGATCCTTATCATCTGTATGAGAACAATAATTATATAAGAAGAGTAATGGATTCTTTTAAATCAGACGCATTATGCCAGAAAGAACCCGGTTTGTTTAACTGGATATATGAATCATTGGTACATAATGGAGATGTCTATTACCATCTTGCCGATTTTGAATCATATGCAGAGACGCAGAAGAAGATTGAGCTTGAGTTCACTAATAAATCAAAGTGGACAAAAAAAGCTATATTGAATGTCGCACGTATAGGAAAGTTCTCAAGTGATCGTACTATATCAGAATATGCAAAAGATATATGGGGTATTAAAAAGTATTTAGATTAAGCTTGAGAATCTTTGAAGTTCTAAGCGTGGTTTATACAAGAGATTCTTGATTTTACAAAGAAAAAATAAGGTCTTTTCGTATTAGAATTACCGTTTCTCCTACGAAAAGACCTTATCAACTGTTTTTCCTAATCGACAAACTATATTTCAATGGTCTATGAATTAGGTGAGGAAACTCTTAATTTCTGTACAACAAAAGAGTCACCTGCACTAGTTGCGACATACCCACCGGTACTCTGTTTATCAGAGTTTAGCTTTTGTACTGTAAGTGCGTCTGCCGCGCTTGTGGCTACATACCCACCTTTGGACTGTTTGTTGGAATGCAACTTTTGTACTGTAAGTGCATCTGCTGCGCTTGTGGCAACATATCCACCTTGAATCCACTGATTTGAATCCACCGCTAATGCTGGAATACTAAGTCCTACTACTAACGCTCCTGCTAAAAGTAACTTCTTCATTTTACTACCTCCATTGTTATCGGGGTTAACCCGTATTTTTTGTACTCACCAATTTAGTTGCAATTGCAACTAGAAAGGATTCCCAAATTTTGAAAATTGTTGAAAAAAGAGGACCCGGGCTATTGTAAGCCCTAATAATTAATGAAAATTATCTTTTATCTGATTTAAACTAATACATATTGTATGACTATATAATCTGTATTAGAGAAATTTGTAGACTTGTAAGGAAAGCAAAAGCCTAGTATGGTAGACTCACTATATACATAAATAGATTTGGCTCCATTTTAGCTATTAATAACGAACACGAGACATATATTAATTATGTGTTGCTAAACTCAGAATCATATGTTATGGTTATTACAGAGTTTGCAGTAGTTCTAGTTTCACCGAAGATATACATCTGACAGTAATTCCGGACCACTAGCACAACCTAATATACATAAGGAGGTTAATCGAACATGGCAGAACGTGAGATTGGCACTGTAAAGTGGTTCAATTCTACCAAAGGCTTTGGTTTCATTGAGCGTGAAAATGAGAAAGATGTATTTGTTCACTATAGTGAAATTGATGATACGGGCTATCGTTCCCTAGATGAGGGACAGCGCGTAGAGTTTACTGTTGTTGATGGTCAAAAAGGCCCTCAAGCTCAACAAGTAACAATAGTTTAATGTAGAAAACAAAAAGTGCGCTGTATTTAATAATACGGCGCACTTCCTTAATTTAAACCCCCTTATAAACTCCCTGAGTAAAATTTTTTCACATAAATACTCAATTATTATTTCAATGATTCTCAGTTAACTACTTAATATCTTTACATATTGACACTTGAGAACCTATATGCTATCTTCAATCAGAGTTTGCAGTAGTTCTGGTCCACCGAAGATTACCATCTGAAAGAGATTTTGAACCACTAGCACAACCCAATATATATAGGAGGTTAATCGAACATGGCAGAACGTGAGATTGGCACAGTAAAGTGGTTTAATTCTACAAAAGGCTTTGGTTTCATTGAACGTGAAAATGAAAAGGACGTATTTGTTCATTATAGTGAAATTGACGCTACAGGCTATCGTTCCTTAGAAGAGGGACAGCGTGTAGAGTTCACTGTAGTTGACGGCGATAAAGGGCCTCAAGCTCAAAACGTTACTTTAGCTTAAAGTAGACAATAGACTTAACTTAGACTATAAAAGAAGTGCGCTGTAGTAACTACAGCGCACTTCTCCTTTTTTTACCCTATTTAGTTCTCAATAAATTCCTAAGTAATACCAGACAGCGATAAAACAGTTCTTAGATTATTACAAGCTATTAAAAATTATTAATCGAAGATCTTACGCTGCCCATATTCATTCTCGGTTTACTTAGAATTGCAGACATTTCCGAAGGTTGATTTAATTTAGGTATATCTGCTTTGAATGCAAAGTTGGTGATAGGTTTGTCTAAAACCCAGTCTTTCATAATTGCTATGAACTGTGGTTGTCCAGGAAGTTCTTTATAGGTTATCACTAACTTCCTAGGGATTTGACGTTTACCAACCTCAACCCATATTTGCCAATCAATATCGTTCTGAACAAAAGCAAGATGATCGCATCGAACACCGAAAACTTTGCTTGTGCCGAAGTAGCTGCCGGAAACTACATTTTCAGTTAGAGCGCGAAAAGTATTGATAAAAAGAAAGTCACTTAACGCAGGTGTGAAGTTATACTGTTCTTTTAATTTTTTTAAAGCTTGATCTATTGTAGCAGGTAATGTTGCGGTTGAAACAAGGTTTGTGGGTAATTCAAGAATTGTTACCATCCCATTATCAAACCAGAGTTTGTAACCTCCCAGATCGCTTACATATTCAATAGTCATATTTCCTTTCTTCTTTAAATAAACTTTCTCTTCAGCTGAATATTGTATTTTTCTGTTTGAGTTGACCAATTGATCAAACATTACTTCTGCTTTAAAAGTGTATTCATCTTTGCTGCCAAGAAAATAACTCATATTTTGAAGAATCTCAGCTGCTTGGGGATCAATGTTCGGATTTGTACTCTGGGCAAGAGCATTACTGTATATTTGATTTGTAATGTTCAAATTACCAATAACGCCATTTATCATAAAAATAGCAAATAAAAACATAGCCATTCTATTTAAATCCATTCTCATCTCTTTAAACATATCCTATCTCCTCTGTTCTCGTTATATAATCTCAAAACAAGTTTGAAACATTGAAGTTTCGCTCCGCCTTCTGTGTAATTTATCATACTTCATTCCCAAATTTTAGACAAGAGTATTTTCGATCTGAATTTCTAAATGTCAAGGATTGACTTTAAGTCTATAAGGTGAAATAATCAGCATAAACTAGGTGGTAATTTTAAAATAATAAAACTTTGTGGTTGGAGGAAATTCAATATGAAACGTTTGTCTGTATATATTGTATCAATTTTGCTTAGTTCTGTGTTTGTTGCAATGCCGGCTTTTTCTCAAAGTTTCAATTTCCCATTTAATGACACTATGACGACACCCTTTGGCCCTGCATTTGCTGATGTAATTCTTGAACCTGTTAATTTCCTGCCATGTGAAGGCGGACCGATAGCGCTTTGTTATTATTCGGGGCCAGCAGATGGAAGTAACCCAGTTGAGCTGTCACTGCCTTGTGAGCTAACACTCGACGGCACAGCAGCAAACTGTGAGTGCTTTGAAGTACCCTACGGGAAATATTTTGTCGATATTAACGCTATCTTAAATTTGGATATCTATAATGATACGATCGAGCAATGCGGTAAAAGTGGCATCCTTTGTCAATCTTCAAATTCTGCGCCAGTTTGTACAGCAATTAATAACGGCACATTCATCCCGGGCACTGATATGATATCCGCATTCAGTTTTGCATGTGTGAATTCAGAGGGTATAGGCAGTACAAATTGTGAGGATAAGACCTTATATGCAGGCTGTATGACCGCGCCTTGTACCAGGACTTCAGAAGAAGGGATAGTGAATTGTCTCTGCCCTACTTTTGACGGTCCGTTTCAGATAGGTCTCAATGATCAGACATGTAACCTGTCTGGGGACAATGTATGGTCTGCGGCATATAATCCAAATGTAACTGGAACCAGCCCTACACCTCCTGTAGGGGGCTGTATCCCTGACGCTCCACCTTCTTTGGGCGGATGTCCACTTTTGACTAAGAATAATATCCCTGATCCTCCATCCAATATAGACTGTGGTAAGGTATGCCAAGAGTATGAGGATTGTAAGGGGTCAGACGGTATAGAAATTGGATTTACCTGTGACGCGACGCTTTGCACATCAGCTTGTAATGACCAAGACCTGGTTGATTTAGCCTGTACAGGTCTTCAGGCTTGTGCACCTACAGAAATAATTAAGCTGGAAGAAGAAGTCGGCTGCAGTTGTTGTGCTAGTCAGATTTGTGGATGTGATGCAAATTCCAAGACTGAACAGGCGGTTTTTGATTTGAATCAGAGACAGCGTAATAGAGGAATAACGCCGCAGTGTGATATAAACGACACTCTTTGTGGGGAGAACACTAATAACGGCAGCAGTTCATCATGTGCTTTAGCTCCTGCCGGAGCTCAGAAGTCGTTTCCTTTATATCTCTTGGTAATTGGTTTAATAGCGCTAAGGAGATTTAGGAGAAAATAAAGGAGCTAATTATTACATTGCTTTAAGGTAGGGGTTCGTTGATAATACGAATAGCGGCGAATTCCTGAACGGAGGGCATCATATTATGAGAAAAATATTATTTGGATTTATTGTTACTGTCTTTATAATTGCATGCGCTATATCTGTATTTCCTGTTTCCGGGGATTGTAAGGATTGTAATCAAGGTAAAACCTGTAGCACGTCCTACGATTGCGGTGAAATAGGGGTGTGCTACTGCCAGTACTCATATGAAACCGAGGAAGAGACAGGTGGGGGCATTCCAGCTAACGGAACATGCTACTTTGAATAAGGGGGCACGGTCTCTATTTGCAGTCTTTAGTCCACACTGCGAGTAATGAGTTGAAGTCTCTAAGTAGCGGTGGAACATCTTGTGGTGAGATAAGAATCTCAATGGGAACTACTGTTCCCTGATAAGCGTTAAAGGTGTCTTTGCTTGAATATTCCAAAACGCTTCCGGATAAGTCAGTACCTGATAATTCTTGATCTTTATATTTAACATAAGCTGCAAAGGGCTTACTTCCTGTATCGCCCACATCACCGATTGGTCCTACACTCATATTGTCGGAATTCAGATGCACGTCATTTCCAAGTATTGATTTCATTCCTGCTTTATCAGTTGCTAATATAAGCAATCCCCCACCAGCTTCTTCAAAAGAATCAAGATTGTTAATCTTATAGAAAAGCGGCTCAGTAAATTTGTTTGAGTTAGGCGCACGGCAAGCCAGAAGACCAGTTCCTGTGAAGTCACCTCGACTCTCTATGACTTCAACTGTTGGAATAACTAAAAAACATTCCGCACTACAAACTAAATCTTGTGGTATGGACTCTTTAGGCTTTCTCTGAGATTCACCGATAATATTTTTTAGGAATTTTGAAGTTGATTCAGAGATTTTTTGAATTGGTGTTTTTACATTAAATCCTTCGGTCTGAGCATAGGAAATACTGCCTAAGATTACAAATAATAGTAATATTATGAAATTAATCCTGATTACTTCTAATTTATTCTTCATATTGATACTCTCCAAGTACGCCAATTTTGTAAACAGAGTTACAGACTAAATTATTCTAGTAAAGTTAAGATGTTGTTAAGGACTGGTTAAGAGTTTATTCGGAGGCTCTATAATTTTCAAGGCACGGCAACCAGGGTAAATCAGTAATTCCAGGTTCATATCCCAGTTGTTTTATCAATGTTGTAACTTGTCCCCTGTGATGAGTTTGGTGGTTAAACATGTGAGTTGCTAAAACCCATGTAGGCAATTTTTTGCTAAATTTCTCTACATTACTCACATAGTCAAAAGGTTGATCCAAAACCTCAGGAGTGAGTGATTGTGCCCATACTAGAATTTCAGAATCCATCTTCTCCTGTGCAGTTTGCAACTCACCGAAATTATCAAAGCGGTCTTTGCCAATCTGCCGGGGGGTAAATTTGTTGTCACGGAGTCTCTCAATCCAGGCTAGATCGCCTAAATAGATATGGTTAAGTGTGCTATGAATAGATTTGAAAAAAGCACCTAAATCCTTTTTTCTTGATTCATCCGGAATTTATAGACAGACGCCATAGATATTAGTATCCATCCACTTATTGTATTCCGCCATTAATTCGTAGTTATTCTTTGGAAACATAGCACACCAACAACAAAATGTCGGGGGGTTATCTAATTTCTATAACAAATGGTAAATAATCATAAAGAAAAAGCGGAGGTGAGGGGAAGAGTCCTTTACCGCATGTGTGTCGCTCATAGTTCTCGCGTCAACGCCTAAGAAAGCGTTATAATTTTCAGCGACAATTATAAATTCATCAATACTGAGAGTAACGGGTTCGTGTAATACCAATGGCCGTACGTTTATTTCCGCAGTTTCAATTGTAATGGTATGTCCGTTTGAGGTAGCTTTGAACCAGCGGTCCGAATCAGGCAGTGGCAGCTCAACACCGCTTCCAACTTTTGACTTCACTAACTCCCATTCTTCTTCCTTTGAATCGCTCCATTCTATTCTTCTGTCAAATAGCATATTGGTATATCTCCTTATTAATTCTTAGTAGAATAACTAAAATATTATAACCGTTTTCTCAAGTTTTTCTACCTGACACCTTTTCCTTCGGCTCCCCGACCTCCCAGGGGTTCGCCCTGAGGTACCATAGGTGCGGGTTGTTCTACAAGAGCCGGAGGCTGTTCTACCAGCGGGTCAGGCTGCTCTACAAGAGCTGCGGGCTGCCTAACCAGCGGATCAGGTTGTTCCACTAAGGGATCACCCTGTTCTACTAAGCCTTCGGGCTGTCTGATTAAAGGATCTCCTTCAACTAATGGCTCACGTTGTTCCACCATAGAGTCCGGCTCTGTAACTACTCCACCAGGGGGTAAGTCGACATTGTAGGGTTCTCTTGCTATCCCTCCGGGTACTGGGTCCATATCAAATGATTCAGGTTCGGATATAACGCTATCTTCACCCAGAGCAGGGTCTGGTGCATCTAAAATGTTGTCAGGAGCGAAAGCCGGATCTCCCGCTTCTATTTCTCTAGTATCCTGGGCTCTAGGTGTATCAGGGACTGGGGGAGGTCCCGGATCGCCATACTGTGCCATTGATAGCGGAGCCATAATGAATATAGCCAATACTGCAATTTGGGCTAATAAAACTCTTCTGAATGTCTTTTTCACCATAGTTCTCCATTAATTAAATGCTTATGCTGTTAATACATTGAAGTTTAATCTGTAATTGGTGTAGCTGAAAGAATTTGAATATCAGACACTATATAGCTTTGTTTACCTGCGCCCATAGTTATACCACCTTTTAAATACGTATCCGCACTTTTAGGCGGAACTGTAACAGGTAGCATTCCTTGTGTAGTCGCTATAGTTTGACCTACGGCTGGGCCAGAGGATGAATTGAATATAAGCCGAACTCTTATATCTTTATATGCAATGTCGGCGGTGTTTTCAATTTTCACTGAGCTTAACATTGCTACTCTTGCAGGGGCAAAGTAAGACCAGTCTGTGATTTTTAGGAACCATTCTGGATGGGTGATCTGATTACTATTATAACTAGCAGGATTTTCTGCTTCGGTTGCATCTTCTGCATAGCTTAAAAGACTAAAACTAAACAGCAAAGCAAACAAAAAGTATAAACCGGTTAGTTTCCTCATATAATAAGTTTAATCTATAAAGGGTCTATCTTCTACTTAAATATTTTCTTTTGTTCCTATAATTACAAGTTGGTTATAATTTAGATACAGGCGAATTATGATAAAGGATAAACGGATATTTCTAATTGTTCTGGCTCTTCTGATTATAGGTTGGGGAGCCGCTGCTTATCTCTATCTCGATTATAAGAGCAAAGACAATTATCACGGAAAACTCTATCACAGACAGGCGCCGCATTTTGTCCTTACCAGTCATGATGGAGATAAAGTCAGACTTGATCAATTTCTAGATAAAGTAGTCTTAATTTCTTGGGGGTATACGAATTGTCCTGATATCTGCCCCCTTACACTCGCAAATCTAAAAGAAGTAATGGAACTCCTAGGTGAAGACGCTAAAGATGTTCAGGTTCTATTTATAACTGTAGATCCCGAAAGAGATACAGTCGAGAGATTGGGTACATACGTCCCTTATTTTCATGAAGAATTCATAGGCCTTACTGGGACTCAGGAAGAGATAGAGGGGATTGCCAAGGAGTATGCAGTTACTATCGTTAAACATCCTGCTGTCTATGGCAGGGGACGGTTTGATACTTGGGACAGATATCTTATGACCCATACAAATACCATTCATCTCGTAGATCAAAACGGTAGATTATTTCTTACTTATCCACATTACCAACATGATCCAGAGGAAATGGCAAAGGATATTAAAAAATTGTTGCATGACTGAAGAAAACTACCTACAATAGTTTAAATACACCATGGAGGGTATACAATGTTAAATCTGCGAAAAGCTTTTACTTTATCAGCTGTAGTTCTCATAGTTTCATTCTTTTCTGTTAGTGGGTGCAATAATAATAGAACTTCTCTCGGACCCCCGTTTCAGAATCCGAAACAAATATCAAGCGTAGATGGTGTTCTTGAAATAACGTACGATGCAGACGTCTCTCCAGCCGAAGTTGACGGCAAATCTTTTATGAGCGCGCAGTATAACGGCATGCTGGCTCCTCCTACTCTTAGGGTGAATCCTGGAGATACGATTAAACTTACTTTGAATAATTTCCTGGATATGATGACTAATGTGCATTACCACGGTATGAATGTTAGTCCTCTCTCTCCTTCAGACGACGTATTTATTATGATCACCCCTAATAGTGGTTTTGAATATGAAGTACAAATTCCTGAAGATCATCCAGAGGGCATGTTCTACTATCACGCACATCTATTTGGAATAACTGAGTTTCAGATAATGAGTGGTCTTTCGGGTGGACTTATCGTCGAGGGCATTCTCGATCCATTTCCTCAGCTACAAGGTATTACCGAGCAGATTATGTATTTAAAAGATTTTCAGTTAGTGGATGGTGAAATCCCTCCCGAAGGGATGATTGACCCAAGTGGACCGACGAACTTTACAGTCAATGGCCAAACTAATCCGACTATTACAATGCGTCCCGGAGAGACACAGTTCTGGCAGATAGGTAACATCGGGGCTGATCTGTACTACGATCTAGTACTTGACGATCATATATTCTATCAGATCGAGAGGGACGGAAACAGACGTAATCAAACTATAGAGAGGACCGAAATATTAATGCCCACAAGCTCCCGAGTTGGGGTATTAGTTCAGGCGAATCAAAAACCGGGGCTTTATAAATTAAGAGCGAGAAAATTTAGCACTGGACCGCAAGGGGATCAATACGGAGGAGCTACGCTTCTCACTGTGAAGGTTGAGGGAGAACTGGTAGAAAATCCAATTGCTCTTCCTATACCTATGAACCAATTCCCAGTTGTAGAGAATCTTTGTGAGCAGGAAATAGCTGTTGATAGAGAAATCGTATTCTCAGAAACAGCAGACGGGAATACGTTCTTTATAAACGGCAAAGAGTTTGATCCTGAAAGAGTCGATACCGAAGTTAAAATAGGCGATTTTGAAAGATGGACAGTTACAAATACCTCGGGTGAACTTCACGTTTTTCATATCCACTTAACAGACTTCGTTGTCTGTTCGGTAAATGGTGTGCAGCAGCCCTTTGTTGGAAAGCAGGATACTGTGAACGTTCCCTATCAAGGACAAGACCCTGACTTTGAAGGGCCCGGCGAAGTTGTAATTGTGATAGATTTCACCAATCCAATAATTGAAGGGAAGGCTGTGTATCATTGCCACATTGGAGAGCACGAGGATAATGGCATGATGGCAGTGTTCGAGGCTTGTGCTGAGCCTCCGTGTCCTGATTTTGAAGAATAGGGGTTTTCTGCTATTCTGATAATTCGGCATTTCTGAGCGTCTCGACCTGCTTCGCTACTTCCCAAACTAGCTCTTTGGTGCCTTCACCTGTAGCTGAGGAGATCGGAAAGGTTTTTATGTCTAAATCGCTAAAATGTTTCTCGATTGTTTCTAGCTCCTCTCGGGCTTCAGTTATGTCAATTTTGTTTAGCGCTACTATCTGAGGGGTTTTAGATAGTTCTTCGTTATAAGATTTTAATTCCCTATTCATAGCCGCATAGTCTTCAATGGGGTCTCTCTGTGTCATAGGTGAAAGATCTAGAAGATGGATCAAAATTTTAGTGCGCTCAATATGCCTTAGGAACTGTATTCCAAGCCCGGCTCCTTCATGCGCGCCTTCAATTAGTCCCGGAATATCTGCCAGTATAAATGTTGCGCCGTCGCCGTAGCTAACCACTCCTAAATTAGGTACTAGAGTCGTAAAAGGGTAGTCGGCGATTTTGGGTCTGGCCGCTGAGACTCTTGAGATGAGAGTCGATTTGCCGGCGTTGGGAAATCCGAGCAATCCTACGTCAGCTAATAGTTTTAATTCGAGCTTAAGTGTTTTTTCCTGGCCGGGAACACCGGGTTCTGCTTCTTTCGGAGCTTGGTTAGTGGCTGTAACAAACCTCGCGTTTCCTCTGCCGCCTTTTCCGCCTCTTGCAATGACTAGCGTTTGCCCGTCCTCAGTGAGGTCACCGTAAAAAGCCCCTGATTCAAAGTCTTTGATCATAGTTCCCAATGGAACCGGGATTAAAAGGTCCTCAGCATTTTTACCATGTTGGTCTTTGCCTTTTCCATGTACGCCGCGTTTAGCCTTGTAGTGTCGTTGGTATCTGTAGTCTAGTAGCGAGGTCATATTGCGCCGCGCTATCATAATAACGTCCGCGCCGTTTCCGCCGTCTCCACCATCAGGGCCGCCCCTTGGGACATACTTCTCCCTTCTAAAACTCACACAGCCTCTGCCGCCGTCTCCGGCTTTAACATATATCTTCGCTTCATCTATAAACTTGACCATAGGCCATTAGTATAAACTATTTAATTTGTCCTGACACAAAACTAGTCATGTATACTGTTCTATTGGATAACTAAATCCCAATTTTATAGGTAAATCTTATTTTATTTGTATAGAGGCTATTATATGACTAAACCTACTTCAAGATCACACGGATATACCACAACTTCTAGTAATGAACCGCCGGTTCCTGAGCCTACCTATGCCGAGCGGGTGCGGACGCTTGTCTACCGCAGCCATGCGGGGACACTTTCGACCCTCTCTGCCATGCATCCGGACTGGCCTTTCGGCTCACTGATGCCTTACGGGCTTGATGAAAAAGGTCGCCCCTTATTCCTGATAAGCACAATGGCAATGCATACTCACAATCTAATCCGTGATGGTAGAGCAAGTTTATTTATATCACAAACAGATTCGGGTGGTGACCCGCTTGATGCTTCGAGAGTTACACTTATGGGTGAGACTACCAAAGTTCCCGAAGATCAACTCCACGAAGTTAGAGAGTTGTATTTGGCCCGCTACAAGAATGCTAGCTACTGGGTAGATTTTGATGATTTCTCCTTTTACCGTATGGATATAAAAGACATATATTTCGTAGGTGGATTTGGTGCTATGGGCTGGGTAACGGCCCCTAACTACTACGAAGCTGAAGTCGACCCACTCGCAGATTCGGCAACAGGAATTATTCAACATATGAATCAAGACCACGCCGAATCATTGATGCTATTAGCAAAGCACTTCACAAAAGTCGAAGCCCAAGAAGCTGCAATGACCTCAGTTGATAGATTAGGCTTTCAAGTCAGAATTAAATCTAACAACGAATTCTACAGCAGGCGGATAGGATTTATCAGAGAAATACACAGCCCCGAAGAATGTAGAAAAGTAATAGTTCAGATGGTGGGACAAGCGCGCGGTTAAATTAGGATTAAAGTCATGAAAAACAAACAAGCTCTAGTCTTAGGATGCGGAGTCATTGGCCTTACTTCGGGGATACGACTCCTTGAAAACGGTTTCGAAGTGGAGATAGTAGCGGCTAAGATTCCGCCCGATACCACCTCAGATGTGGCTACTGCATATTGGTATCCATTCCGTGTATCGCCCCCTGAAAAAGTTCTGCCCTGGGCGGCTTTTACATATAACAGATATATGGAGTTAGCTGAAATTGCTGGAATAGGGGTCGGAGTTTTTAACTTCGTTCAGATATTCGATCACAAAGTTGAAGATCCATTTTGGAAACCTGCTGTTAAGGACTTTATTCGGATAGGAAAGGATGAGCTGCCGCCAGGCTATGTGGATGGTTATATTGCCCCTGTCGCCCGAATTGAAACTCCGGTTTATATGGATTATTTAGTCACTAGATTCAAAGAGTCTGGGGGTAAAATTACAAAGCTGGATAAAGAAATAGAAAGCATCGAAGAAATATCTGCAGATCATGAACTGATAATTAATTGTTCCGGGCTTGGTGCGGGGAAAATATTTAATGATAAAGAAGTTTTCCCTATTCGCGGGCAGTTGGTGAAAACCGCCAACCCAGGGCTTAGGGATTGTATTAACGAGGAAGAAGGGCCGCTTGCTGTGTCATATATCGTGCCTCACGGTACTTACTGTATTCTTGGGGGAACGGCTGATGACAATAACTGGAGTCTGGACGTAGATCCGAAAACTACTGATGAAATACTAACAAAATGTAGAATTCTGGACCCTAGATTAGAAGGAGCAGAAGTTTTGGGAGAAAGAGTAGGGCTCAGACCGGGAAGAACGGAAGTACGGCTTGAGCTGGAAAAGCTTCCGAGTGATTCTGCAATAATTCACAACTACGGTCACGGCGGAGCGGGATTTACCCTGTCATGGGGATGCGCTGAAGAAGTCTTAAAACTAGTAGAGGGCTTGAATAACTGACATGGCACCCAAGACTGTTTTTTGTTTGTTTTTTTTGCTGTTCGTTTCATTTGGATTAATTGGCGCTGGGGAATTTAATCAGTATGCGGATCAATTACTTGTGGCTGAGAAAGACGGTAGCCCAATACCCGTAATATCTATCAACTTTACTGATTTGAATATGGAAACTGCATATAAGATCCAGAAAGACTATGTTAATAAGAAGCTCAAGAATGATAAGATTGCCGGGTTTAAAGCAGGTCTAACTTCCAAAAAAACTCAAGAGAATTTTAATGTGAATTCACCCGTTTCGGGGGTGCTATTTTCTTCTGGAGAACAAAATAGCCCCTATCTAATAGACAGCTCAAAATACCACCAGTTAATGATTGAGACTGAACTTGGATATGTTGTCGGAAAACCTATAACTTCTAAAATTAAGGATATCTCAGAACTGAAAGAACATATAAAAGCAGTTTTGCCTGTTATAGAACTTCCAGACTTTGGATTTGAGGATACTAATAAACTTAAGGCCACAGATATAGTCGCAGCTAACGTTTCATCTAAAGCTTTTGTTTTAGGTAAACCCACGGAACTCGATAAAGTAAATCCTGATGATGTAAAAGTTATTCTCAATCTGAATGTAGAAATTGCCAACCAGGGTAGGGGCTCAGATTTAAATGACGGTCAGTGGAAAACCCTATTGTGGCTAGTAAATAATGTAATAGATCAGGGCTGGAAAATTGAACCCGGACAAGTCCTAATAACAGGAGCTCTTGGCAATGTCGTAAAGGCGAGGAAAGCTCAGTATATTGCTACTTTCAGTAGCTTAGGGCAGATAAGTTTTAGAATACAATAAGTATGGGAATATGATTATTTATAGAGCAATTTTTTTCCTACCACTAGTTCTTCTAATAGTATTATCTATTAGAGCAGATTCCAATTCCTGCGAGCCAGAAAAGTTTACACCTGTACCTGAAGTTCTCTGGCCGCTCGATGAAGCAAAGTCCGTCCCGGTAGATTCTGCAATAATAGTGAAAGACTTTAAATCTCTATCGAAAACCCCTCAGAAACTAGAAATGGAATTAACAAATAGCGGTGGGAAGAGCATTGAATACAAAATAAAAAGATATCAATCCAGGAGATCAGTTTATAACAACGAGGCGGGTTTTATATTTATAAAGCCGGCGCAGAATCTGCAACCTTCGGAAGAATATTCCTTTACTTTAAAGGCAAATGAAGGATTTGCAGAGCCGGTTGATGAAGCAATTAAGTTTAGCACTGGAAATGAAAACGCTTTAGTCACATCTCCTGAGAAGGTTGATGTGTCTTACTACTTTAGCGAGCCGGGTTATTATTTGAGTAACTGTCAGACCTCAACGTGGGATAAAGCAACTTCACTTGTCTTTATGAACTCTAAAGTTGAAGGTTTTCCGTTAATTCTAGTCTTAGAATCAAATTTGTTAAAAGATATCTCTTTTTTCCATTCTTCTCTAAACAAAAGGGATCTCCCAGTTCTATTTCTGCCCAACGAAAAAGGGGTCACTCAATGCTTTGATCTAAGCACCTATGCAATAAATGGAACGAAAGTGTCCAGTGAAAAGCTATGTAAACCAGAGCGTTGTGTAAAGGGGACATCATTAACTAAAGAGCAAGCCGAAGAAGAGTACAAAAAACACGGGGCCTTTGGATTTTCGTTAATTCAGTTTCCTGCACCGAAAGCAGAGCTTCCTAACCACTGCACTCTGTATCCGCCTATGTGTAGAGAATATTGGTCTTCAATTTCTGAGGACAAATGTGAGGGTTAAAATTTATAGAAGTGCAGTATTGCCATAGGTACGAGGTTAAGTGTCCAGTGCGCAGGTATTACATGCCAAATTGAATGAGTCCTGAGTGTGATATACGAAACCAATATGCCCCCTGGCAGAGACAGTGCTACCTCGATATGATTGGCTCTTCCCAGATGTATCATATAAAAGACTAGCCCAGAGACTACCATTGCAAATAATGAGGTCCCGTTCAATCCAAACCAAGCTAGAATACGGTTATCGGAATCTATAGTCACAGGTTGAGCAATACCCAGCCAACGTAGCATTCTTGTCATAGAAGAGCCTTCAATTGGTGCCATATATGCGGGGTTAGGAAGCCTTCTATGAGGTAGCATTAAAGCTACGAGAATCCCCAGAATGAGAAAATGCTCAGGGATTTTGTTAAAGAGTGATAGTGCATACATAGTAGTCAGTCTGTGGGGGTAGGGTGAGGCGAGCTGAATCCACAACCCAAAAGGGATAGAGATAATTATTGCTATTATCGTGAGCCTAATCCCAAGCCTGTTTAACATACCCAAACCAAAATCTGTCAGCCTTCTTCCTCTCAGCCGTAATATTATGATTGGTATAACCATGGAAGAAATAAAGCACAATACATACCAAAGTATTTCTAGTCTTGTATATTCAGGCAGGTCCAGGAAGAAATTCCTTATCCACCAGGGCCCTATCAAAGGCTCGTAAATGAAAGTCCATTGATTATATGGAGGCGGAAGGAGCTTTGCCAAACGCGCCCAGAATATGGCCACATAAGCCGTTATGCCTAGCAGAGTAAGAACGGATACCAGCCACTTTCGCGGAGAGCGATTTTTTGTAATATCAATATATTCAGATTCTAGATTGCTCGATTCATTATTCATGTTTTGACTGTCGCATAGCTAGGTTTGTGAGTATGCTAAAGGACATGAAACTGTCTGTCAATTTCTCATTCCTACTGTACATATTTGCCAATTGAACAAATAGCATTAACCTAAACAACTATAGTGAAATTCGGAATATGTCTCCCAATACGTCTGTCTTTAGAAGCTAAGGACAATATAGAGATTGCAAAGGCTGCGGAGAACTACGGCATTGATTCAATCTGGGTAAGTGATCATGTTGTTATGCCTGAAAAACACTTAGGCTCTTTTAGTGAAGTTTTTTATGATCCATTCATGCTGCTTTCATATATAGCCGCTGAAACATCAACCATAGAATTAGGCACGAGTGTTATTATTCTCCCCTATAGAAACCCAGTTGTAGTTGCAAAGATGATCGCAACCCTTGATGTCTTATCAGAGGGGAGAGTGATATTTGGAGTGGGGCCAGGATGGATGAGAGAAGAGTATGATGCACTCTCGATACCATATGAAAAAAGAGGAGCTAGGACAAACGAGTATATAAGAGCTATAAAAGAGCTTTGGGTTAATGATGATCCTAAATATAAAGGAAAATTTTGTAGCTTTTCTGATATCAAGTTCTATCCTAAACCTCTACAAAAACCACATCCTCCAGTATTTATTGCAGGCGCAAGTGATTATGCAATAAAAAGAGCTGTCGAGCTTGGTGATGGATGGCAGCCTACGTGGGTTAGTCCAGAAGATGTTAAGGAGGGTATTTCAAAATTAGAAACCGTGGCTGCAGAAAAAGGTAAAGATTTGTCAAATTTTACATACTCAGTCAGAAACAGACTACATATAATTGATGCTGATTATCAAGCAAATAATGACAATAATTCCGAGAGCGATGACCCGCCTTTCTTACTTCGTGGTACTGTCTCAGAAATAACAAAATCTATAAAGGATTATAAAAAATTAGGTGTTTCTCATATCGTACTAGATCCTGTTGTAGAGAGTCTTGACGATATATTTCATACTATGGAAATTGTCTCAAGAGAAATAATGCCGGTTATCAATACCTGAAACCTAATTTCTTTTCTCCAGAAATTGCTTACCTTTGCCTATAGGCTTACTTGGGTTTTCAATCTCTTGCTGCATGACGTTATCCAGTATGCTTACCCAGTAACGCCACCAATATGAGTTTTCCTTGTATTTGCTTTTTTCGGTATCTGCATAAGAAATTACCTGATGTACTGTACCGTGGTATAAGCCCAGTTTGCTTGCGGCATCTTTGGTTTCTTCGAGATCGATTGGGATTTTATCAAGTTGTGTATCTATTAGAGTTTTTATTTCGTCAACATGTTTGGACATCTCGTTAGATAACTTCTTTATCTGTTCACCTGCTGGGGTTATGTCTCCATCAAGTTTGTCGACGTCATTATTCATTAGATCCACAAAATCAAGTAGGTTATCTAAATTACGTCTTGCCTTAGCCGTATGTTTTGAAAGCTCGGTTAATTCTTTTGCTGTAAGCCCCATTTGCAGCCTCCTTACTATTTCTAATAATATAAGATTATCATTTAATTTAATAAATCCTAGTATCAGGAAATCAAACTTTTAAGCGATTCGTCTGCTAGAGCTAGCTGTTTATAAGATGAATCTATTGCAATAGCTTTTTCTAAGTCTGACTTTGCTTTTTCTAAGTCATTTAAGTATAAAAACAGCCCTGCCCGATTGAAATACGCCTCAGCATAATTTGGATTTAGCTCTATTGCTTTGCTATAGGCTATAAGAGCCCCCTTGGGCTTTTCCAGATTATGAAGTGATACAGCTTTGTTAAACCATGCCTCTAAATAAGTTTCTTCAACTTCAATTGCCTTATCATATGCTTCTATAGCTTCTAGATCTCTTCCAAGGCTGCTAAGAGCGGCTCCTTTATTGCACCATGCAATTGCAAATAATGGCTTTAGCTCCAGAGCTTTTTCTGTACATTCAAGCGCCTCTTCAGCTCTGCCTGCTCTACCCAAAGCTGATGCCTTATTACTCCATGCCTCTGCGTATTGTGGTTCTATTTCTATTGCTCTTTCATAAGATTCGATTTCGTCTTGAACGTGCCCCATTACTGAATAAGTAATACCTTTGTTATACCAGGCCTGGGCAAAATCAGGGTTTAACTCAATTGCTTTATCAAGTGAAATTATTGCTTGCTTAAAGTCACTCTTGTAATAGTGATCGGTAGCTTCTAGCACAAGATCTTCAGGTTTAATTTTCTGTTCCATTATTGCGGCCTGTAAACAACGATTCCCGGTACGTTTTTAATATATTTTTTTAGGTTTTCATCTACCACTTTTTGATTGCTCTTTTTAGATGATGCGTGTCTTAAAAAGACTCCATCATCATTTTTTATAATAATCCCAGTGTGAGTAACATCAAGTCCATCTATCTCTGTATACATTCCGATATAGTCTCCTGTCCGTAGTTTTGAAACAATCTCATCGTTAACAGCAGATGAGGGAATATAATAAAATTCTCTAGTTACTACAGGTATTCCTGGAAGAAAAGTAGAACCATCACTCTTTAGATTTAGATTCTTCTCAACAGCTAAAGTATTCTTCCCACCTACTTCGTAAGTGACATCTTTAACATTGACGTTATTTCTTATAGGCCAATCGGAGAAAAAGTGGTTTCTGCTTTGAAATGAAATATTTCCATTCTGGTACCGGATGTCCTTCAGATTGGTGTTAAAATCCCCTAATGTTGAGGATAATCTAAGAGCCTCGATGTAATCAATATAGGTAAAGCAGTCCATGCCCCGCAAGTTTACAGTGAAAATTTCAGGCGTATTAATATCTCCCGTGAGAGTGTTTGCTTCATATGGAGTGCCTAGGAATTGTTTTGATAAAAAATCTATTTGTGCTGAAGTGGTTTCCGGTTTTTCTGAGATAATTTTTTGTAGTCCATCCTGATTCCACTTTCCCAATTCTATTATTTCTATGTTCTCTTCAGAACACGCAAAGAGTGGTGCAACAAAGAACATTACCAAGACAAAGCTTAGTAATACTTTAGCAAAAGAACAATATCTCATGAATGGAAGTTTACCTTAAGGTTTGGTTTTTACACGGGTTAGGATTGTTCTGGGATTATTTGAGATTATGGCCTGTTTTCAGCTAGTCAAAAATCTCATCTAACCAATCTAACGCAACTGCCGCTGAATATGTGGGATTTCCAACCTGGCAATGTGTATCAGCTCCTTCAAAATCAGTGAAGATGTGTTTTGTAACCCGACCTGAAACATTCTCTATAAAGTTGTTAAATTGTTTCTCAGGCTCACCACCTTCGCCGGAACCTACGAGCGCGAGACAAGGGCATTTGATATTAGAAATGGCATTTCCAACAGCGAAATCCTTTAGATATGTAAATGTGTCTTTGAAGCTAGGCTGTCCAAAACGGATCATAAGATTTTCAGATCTGGACTTTAATTCAGGGGACATCTCATCGTCTGGAATGCTGGATAAGTCTTCAAGGCTAAAATTTTGATCATCGGATACTTCGGCAGGGTCATACCCAGTAAATGCGGATAAATAATCATGCAAATCCAAAATTGGAGAGTTTGCTATGAGCGCTTTTATCCTTGGCTCGTGAGAAGCTGCACGGGTAGCAAAGTAACCTCCAAAGCTTATTCCCATTATAGCTAATTTGTCCATGTCGACTTCCGGGCGGTTTTCTATAAAATCAATTACTGTTTTAGTTGGATTTTCAAAATCAGGTTCAAAATGTGAATTTGAATAAAATCTGAAAACGTCCATCTGCCCAGGGCCTGCAAACAGCACAACATTATAACCCCTTTCAAGTGCGGCATAGCCCCTCATGAAATACTCTTCCTCAAGCGTGCCATCAAAGCCGCTTACAATTAAAAGCGTTTTCCGCTTTTGTTCATGTGGGCTTGGCGCCATAAAGTAAACTGGCAGGTCAATGCTCTTGTATGTCAGGAGATGATCTTCAAATGTATGCCACAAAATATCCATAGCGTCGCGAAAGCAATATCGCGCGTGCATACCAAATTTTTGATGATTGGGATCGAGACAGCTGGTGTAATACTCTGCTGCCCTAAAAGAATTGCAAGCTTTAAAGAACTGATCGCGCGCGCTTGTTGTATGGCCTTTTGAAGCTCTCTTGTGAGCATCTTTTTGCTGCCACTCTGCAAGTTTAGCAAATTCTTCAACCCAGCTTTTTGGATCACCGTCTTTAATCCGGTCTGCTAAGGATAGACACTCACCAACGGATGCACCGATCGATGAAGATCCCATTTGCCTAAGCAGCTGAAAATCCATTTCTTCATTGCTAAATCCCCTTACTCTAGTTTTGCTTCTGCTAATTTTTGCCATTTTGTCTCTCTATTTGATTAATATAACAGATAAGTCATCAATTCAGGTTGAAATGAACTAAATTAGTCCCTCTCGCCATTAATCGTTACTATTATTTTACGCGATCCGCCGCTGTTACGGTGCTCGCAAAGATAAATTCCCTGCCAAATCCCGACATTAAAAGCACCATCTTTTATTGGTATTGATACAGAGCTTCCGAGAAGTGAAGCCTTAATATGCGCCGGCATATCATCAGAACCCTCAAGCGTATGAACATAATACGGGGCATTTTCGGGCACATATTTATTAAAATGACTCTCAAAATCCACTCTAACATCCGGGTCAGCATTTTCATTGAGTGTAAGAGAGGCAGATGTATGGCATATAAAAATATGAGCTATGCCTATTCTATATTCTTTGAGTTCAGGGAGTTGCTCCAAAATTTGACGGGTAACAAGATGAAATCCGCGAGGTTTTGGGGATAGGTGAATTTCTTTTTGTGTCCAGTTCATATTTCTAATTGCACTTGTGATACTTTGGTATCAAGTCTTTTAGCTAAACTTTCAGCCCCCCAGCTCATTACTACTTGTATGACCCCTTTCCACCACTGTGACCAATACATCAGTGTGATATATTTCGTTCCAGACTTTTTCAATTGGTGCTTTAATCCTCCAGATTGTAACGAATTCATATGATGCCATGTCACTCGCTATCCATCATTTGTTGCACAACATCTGCCACCGCTTCTATAAATTTGGGGTCGTCATTTACAGTCTTAGCTCGAAGTAAATTAATTCCTACTTTTTCTGATGTCTCCTGAGCTTCAACGCCAATATCAAAAAGTACTTCTATGTGATCGCAAATGAATCCTATAGGCTGAGCAATAACGTTTTTAACTCCCTCTTTTGAGATTTCCTCAATCACATCACAAACATCAGGTTCAAGCCAGGGGTCAGTAGGCCTTCCGCTCCGGCTTTGATATACCAGTCGCCAGTTATCATAGTTTAATTTCTCGGCTATCAATCTTGCAGTCGTCGTTAGTTGTTCAACATAAGGAGATGCTTCTGCCATTGGCATCGGGATGCTATGAGCAGTAAATAAGATCATAGTCTCAGGATATTCTTCCGTCGGAATCTCATCAAGGCAGTCCTGAACACGATCTGCGGAGTCTTCTATAAATAGCGGATGATCAAAAAGGGGAGGGGAGTAATCAAATTCCATCTCTATTCCTAAGTCTGTTAGCGCCTCTTGAACATCTCTTTGATACTTCTCCCAACTAGCATCAGATTGATGGGCAGCCATAATCATCCCAATTACTTTCCTAGCTCCATTGTCATACATTTCTTTTATAGTATCCGGTGTAAAAGGATGCCAATTACGCATTCCAACATATATAGGAAGATCATGGCCATATTCCGCTAATTTCTTTTGCAGTGCTCGAGCCTGTTTAAATGTATATTCGTTTAATGGGGATTTGCCGCCGAATAGTTCGTAATGGTGGGCAACTTCTTCTAGCCTGTCGGGCGGGATCGGACGTCCTTTGGCCACGTTTTCTAGAAAAGGTCGTATATCCTCAATTTTCTCAGGCGCTCCGTATCCTATCATCAGAATAGCGTCATACTTTTTGGACATCTAATTCTCCTGAATTTAATTCTCCAGATTATTATTTATGTGTATATTCGTGAACAAAATCAATCAGCGCCAGTACATTGTCCACCGGTGTTTTAGGCAATATGCCGTGACCAAGATTGAATATGAAACCTGGTCTTCCCTTGGCCTTATCTATAATCTTTTTGGTTCGTTTCCGGATCTCTGAAGGTGTCGAGAAGAGTAAAACAGGGTCCAGATTTCCCTGAATAGCTTTGTCATAACCTATTTGCTTCCATGCTTTATCTAGATAAACTCTCCAGTCTAGTCCTATGACCTGGCTTCCGGATTCTTTAATCAAATCTAACAGTGCTGCGGTTCCCGTGCCAAAATGAATTACAGGAGTACCGCTCTTAATATCTAATATAAGTTTTTTCATATGAGGAAGTACGAATTCTTTATAGTCATCTCTGGAAAGGCATCCAACCCAGCTATCAAATAACTGGACAACATCTGCTCCGGCCTTAATTTGATTATTTAAGTAAGAAGCTGTGGCAGTGGAAAGTTTCTCCATCACCATGTGCCAGGCTCCCGGGTCTCTATACATTAAACCCTTTGTGTTTTCGTAGTTTCTCGATCCGCCGCCTTCGATCATATAAGAAGCAACAGTAAAAGGAGCTCCCGCAAATCCTATAAGAGCCTTGTTTGGATCAAGTGCTCTTCTTGTTATCTTAAGAGCGTCATAAACATATTTTAGAGATTCCGGATCAAAATCTTTTATACGGTCCACAGCTTTCCCGCTGCGCACAGGTCTTTTAATTCTGGGGCCTTCACCTTTTGAAAACTCAAGACCCACGCCTAGAGGCTCAACTATAAGCAAGATATCGGCAAATATTATTGCTGCATCTACATTTAATCTGTCTACGGCTCTCAATGTGACTTCAGCTGCAAGCTCTGGGGTTTTACAAAGCTCTAAAAAAGAGACCTTCGATCTCAGCTCCCTGTATTCACGCATATATCTGCCCGCTTGACGCATAAGCCAAACAGGTGTGTAGTCTGTTTCTTCAAGACGGCAGGCTTTCATAAAAACCGAATCGTTTGTTATAGCTTTTCTGCTTTTTTGAGAACCCTTGCTCCAGATCATATCTACAGGGCGCCAAATATTTGTATCAACGCCGTTTTTGAGTGCTATGCGCTTTTTGTTAACAAGCTCAGCTCCAATCCTTGCCACTTCACGTATCAGATTCCCCATCTTCGGGCTGTCAGGCTCGTAGTCTGGTGTTATTCCAACTCTATTCAAAGTTTCAGAAGTAGTAGGCCCTATTGAGCCTATAACTGTGCTTTTTAGGCCCTGCTTTAATTTTTTGAGATATCCAATCTTTCCGGCTACTTCAAATAGATGATAGATTTGTTGTGAGCTTGTAAATAGTGCGATGTCTTCTTTGGAGTTTGATATTGATTGTATCGCGGCTTTTAGAGGCTCAATATCTTCTGGCAGAGCCCATTTGTAAATCGGTACTGAAGTGACTTTTGCTCCTTTTTTTCTTAGGGAGCTTATAAATTCTTTATTAGAAATCCCGTATTCCTGAACTGCTACTTTTTTACCCTTTAATTCTGTTTCGTTTTCCAGGGCAATAAGTATATCCCTCCAAGTATTAGGCTCCGGCACTACTATATTAGCTTTAAGCTTCATCTCACGGAGCGCAGCTACTGGCTTGGGGCCACGCGCTACAATAGTAGTTTTCTTAAGTGCGCTCTTAATATTTTTAATATCAAATTTTGTAGATACTGCTTTTATAAGAGCACGAGTGCCTACGCCGGTCATAAGAATCACCAGATCAAAATTGCCGGCAATCAATTCTTTGGCGAATTTTAAAGCTTCTTTTGATTCAGATATAGGGACTTCTCTCATTGAAGGAGCTACGCGAGGTACCCCGCCATGATAGAGTATCAGCTTTTCAATTTCTATTGCTCGACGGCTCTCAAATGAGGTTACTTTAAGGCCGTTAAAATTATATGGTTTCTTCATAATTGTTTCGGTTAGTTTAATTTATATTTGAGTTTAGCATAGGGAGTGGGGGGGGGTCAATTTTATATAATTTAAAAGCCTAGATAGAGTTTATTTCTTGATATTACTATCTGCATTTCTTATAATCCCTACTGAACAAATTACCAATGGAGAGTTAAATGGGAAAGAAAGTAGAATTCTACTATGATTTTAGCAGTCCATATACATATATTGCTTCAAAGAGGATAGAAAGAATCTGTGAAGACAACGGTGCTGAGCTTCTATGGAAGCCTTTTTTGCTAGGCGGCGTTTTTAACGAAATAGGATCAGTACCTGCTATAGAGATAGACAATAAATTTAGATATTTAAGAAGAGATTTTGAGCAATCCGCTATATATTATGGAGTAGAGTTTAAGTTTCCGGACTTCTTTCCTCTAAATAGCGTGAGATCAATGAGAGGAGCATTTGCCGCTCAGGAAAAAGGGAAATTGGTAGAATATACACATGAGATGTTCAGACTCTACTGGACCCAGGGTGTTGATCTAAGTAAAGCGGATATTTTGGGTGAGGCGGTCTCTAAAATAGGAATTGAGACCCAGTGGTTTGTAAACAGAATCGCGGAGCAGGATATAAAAGATAAGCTCAGAGAAGAAACTGACATAGCCATACAAAGAGGGGTTTTTGGGGCGCCCACAATGTTTGTTGATGATCAGATGTTTTGGGGTAATGACAGGCTCGATTTCTTGGATAGGTATTTAAAGAGTTGAGTTTAATTTAATATTTGTAAAGCATCTATAAGTTTCCATTTAAATAAATTAGTATAAGTTTCTGGTTAATTAATCTAAGGAGAACCGCATTAATGCACAGCTCATTTCAATATAAAGATGAAGAATTCCATATGGGGGGAGTTTCTCTTGCTAAGATTGCAGAGTCAGTAGGGACACCTTTTTATGTGTATAGCTACGAATTTCTAAAAGAC
>Ga0307375_10001055_pt1 | contig 31313 bp, 31 predicted proteins | sample TR1MG_FD_202531 | JGI IMG/M metagenome (GOLD analysis project Ga0307375, IMG submission 202531) | Soil microbial communities from Risofladan, Vaasa, Finland - TR-1 | ecosystem: Environmental > Terrestrial > Soil > Coastal area > Acid sulfate soil | place: Finland: Risofladan, Vaasa | collected... | reverse complement strand
CGTGCTATTTTTCTTCTCCCGTATGGCCGCAAAAGCATCAAATTATTGCTAAGCTCCGATGTAGTCAGGTGTGAACTCCCGTAGCTGTGAGCCGGTCCGCAGATTTCAAGCTTGAATCACTTCCATGGGGCGTGTGTTGTTCGCCCTTGCATTCCGTTCGAGGTCACCATGTTGTCCAAGTGCGCCAATCCCGACTGTTCCGCCACCTTCCGGTACTTCGGACAAGGCAAATTGTTCGAAGTTGACTCTCGCAATCAGGTTCCCCATGAGGATGGGTCGGATTCATTCTCGACGAAGAAAGCGCCGAGGTCCGTCGAACGTTACTGGCTCTGCTCGCGCTGCTCGGAGACGATGACACTGGCCGTGGACCGTGCTTACAAGTTGCGACTTCTGCGGCGCCCAGGTCCCGTGCGCGCTGCCGCCTCCTGACTGCGTTCTCACGCAAAAAAGCGCAGTAGCTAGCTGCGCGTTTCTGGATATGAATTGTTCCGGTATCTATGCTGGACGTTTGGTCTCTGCAATCACCTGTTCGCAAGCCTCAGCAACAGCGTGGGCATACTTCCCGGAAAGGCTATTCCATCGAATCTTCAACAGTTCCACACCCATGCGCATGCCGTCGCGCACCGGACTGATCTTCGAGCGGTGATCGTGCGCCCACGATACCGGCACTTCGGACACTTTGAGTTTGAATTTCTTCGCCAGGAACAGCAGCTCCGGATCGAACCCCCAACCTTCGATTCTCTGGCGGGGAAACACGGCCCGTGCAGCCTCCAGCTTGAACGCCTTGAAACCACACTGCGTATCCTTGAAGCCGAGGTTGAGAATCATGCGCAACGCCAGGTTAAATGCTCGCCCCAGCATCTGCCGGAATAAGGATTGACGCGCCGTCTGGGTGCCTGAATCGAGCCAGCGCGAACCGATCGCCACGTCCGCACCCAGGCGCAACGCATCGAACAGTTTGCCCGCCTCTTCAATTGGAGAAGAGAGGTCCGCATCGGTAAACAGCAGGTAATCGCCCGAAGCATGCAGCATTCCGTGACGCACGCTGTAGCCCTTCCCGCGGTTTCCAGGATTCTCCAGCAGATGCACGTTGGGATTCTGCAGCGCACATTCCCGCACTACGCTTGCTGTGTCATCGCGCGAACCATCGTTCACCACGATGATCTCCGCATTCCATTTCTCGGAGCGAACGTGCGCGAGTACCTTCTCGAGCGTCAACGCAATCCGCGCGCTCTCGTTATATGCCGGAATGACAATACTGCAACGAAGACTAGCCATGTAAGTTTTATGCCAATCGAATTGTATTGCACCCAGTCTGTTCATCGTATGGAAATATGCGTAAAGGTCCTACGGATGGTTCCATTGATTCCAAAATTATTTTCGCAATCTGGAGAAGACCCTCTCGCCTTGCATCGGCTTGGCTCGAAAACCACATCTTTCGCCAAGTTTCGTGACCATCGCGCAAAACCAGCCGCCTGTTGACTCTACTCGCGTGACCTCGCGGTACGAATCCCGCGAACGAGGCGCTGCCACTTACCTGCTACTCTCTGCTTCTCCATTCGCCCCTGAATGCGTTAGTCTTTCCCCGTTATGCGGAAATCATTTCTCTTCGTTCTTTTGATCGCTCTCTGCGGTCCGGCCATTGCCGCGCCGCGAGGCGTCCACGTAATCACTTTCGGCAAAGTGCTTCCGGTGAAGCTCTTCATCGGGCCCAACGCAAGCGACACCGTCCCGATGAAGATCCGTTCGCTCTATGTCGACGGAAAGCTGAAGGAGTTCACCACCGGACCGATTCACGACGTCACGGACCGCCTGTTTGTTGTGCGGCGAGCCTTCCGCCTCAACAACAATCTTCCCGACGAAGACAACAAGGTGCCCGACTGGGTCTGGCAGCAGGGTGGGTGGCTCCTTGTCGATCGTCTCACGGGACGCGTCTCGCAGGTGAACCTCCAGTTGTTCGATCCCTTCTACTCGCACGCCGAGTGGTTTCGCGATTATGCGGCCTACTGTGGATTGAGTGATGATGGAGAAACGCTCTACGCCGTGGTCATGCAACTTGGCAATCGCAAGCCGATCGTAAAGAAGAAACTCGGAGAGGCCAGCAACGCTCCCGACCCTTCGGCCGATTGCGAACCTCCCAACTGGCAGAAGGCGCCTACGCGCGTAACGTTCTCTCCGAAGAAAGGACTACCGGTGTCGTTCAGCATCTTCGGTCATGCCGCAGACATTGCTCCCGGCTCGGACGAAGAATAGCCGCAATCGCTAAAGATGGCGGGGCTACGGTCCCGCCTTAAATCTTCGTGCCGATTGCGATGCAATTCACTTGGCTATTCTGATTTTCCGCGTTAGATTTTGGCCGCATGCAAAAACATACTATGCAACGCACAACTGGCATTGTTCTTTGCACCGTGGTTCTGCTCACCGCTGTTCTCACAGGCGTAGCTGTCTGCCAGAAGCCGGACGACGTCTACCCCAAAAACCAAAAGACGGAACCCGCGAAGATTTCCACAGACATATACGCGATTCCGGAACAGGTAGTGCAGTACCAGTGGCCGACTACACTGGACCTCGTCAATGCTCCCGTTGATCTGAAGCAGCTCGAACCCGGGCAGTGCGTGCGCTTCGGAGTCATTGCAACCGGCGATCGCCGTGATGAATTGCTGCGTGGCTCCAAATTCTCGTTCGACATTCGAGTTGCAGATAAGACACAAAAGTTCCCGCCGGAACCGCTGCTTGCCATGAAGCGCATAAAACCTGAGGGAGGAGACTTTGTCACCGAGGCATTAAGTGCGGCTGGTATTCAGAATCCCATGTCGAGCCTCGCCAGCCTCGCGGCTTCGCAAGCGCACTGGTGCGCTCCATTTGACGTACGGGATGGAACTCTCACGGTCGAGGGAATGGTCACTTCCGCCAACGGGAAACATGTAAGGTTCACCACGAAGACAATCGAAGTCAAAACGCTTGAAACTGCGAGAAGCAAGCCTCCGTTTAAGGACATAAATGAATTGGGCTCGTGGATACAGTCTTACTATCGAGCGCCCGATCCGGCCCAACTTCTACCGGCACTTCGCATCGCTGCTGCCGATGAAAAATTGCGGACCATGCAAAACTTTGCCGCGTTTTTGGTGGCAGCACTTAAGGGATCTCCGGCGGCAGCGGAGGATCTTTCGCGTCACCTCGCCTCAGAGAACCGCACTGTCCAAGCGTATGCAATTCCTCTGCTTGCCCAGGCCGGATACCCGGTCGAATCGCTACTCACAAGCTTCAGCGACGCCGAAAAAGCACAGATCCTGTCCAACCGTCTGCCGGATCCGTACGACATGACCCCCAACCGCAGCCTGCCCAACCGTATGGACATGATATGGAGCACGTTTTTCGCGACCGGCCGGATTGAACCCGTTCGTGCCATCTCTTCGATGCTGGCCTGGCGCGATGATTACGACAGTTTCATGAAATTGAGAGCATCGGGACAGAGGCCCACGGCCCTGACCGATAGCATCATGCGCGGTGTCGTCTACACTGCAGCCGGATGGTCGCTCAACGCGATCTCACGCAACAACGGACTTGTTAATGACTACATCGAGTTCCTGGAGGCATCGCCTGTCACTCTTCCGACGGTTAAAAAGGAATTGGCCAGCATCCACACCAATCCAGCATTCACGCGGAAATAGCACGACTCATTCGTCTCCCGCTCATGTAGGCTTAAGCGCCATCTTTGTAATGTCACGCTCCGGTCCGCGCAGGTTTGCCGGCGATTTTCGTTTCCTCTTTCCTCAATTCTGATTTTCCGTTCTACTTTCCTTATGCATTCCCTCGACGACTACCTGCGCGAAGCGGAACACGCTCACGGTCATCTCTGTGCCGGACAGGTCCTTGGTGTCCGCATGGCGATGTTTGGGCTGCGCCTGCTTGGCATCGACGACCCGCGCGGAGCGGATCGCAAGCGCGTTGTCACCTTCGTCGAGATTGACCGTTGCGTCACCGATGCCGTTGCGCTCGTTACCGGATGCCGTCTCGGCAAGCGGGCGCTCAAGTTCCACGATTGGGGTAAGGTGGCCGCCACGTTTGTCGATCTCCACACCGGACGCGCCGTTCGCGTAGCGGCCCTCGAGTCTTCCAAGGAGTTGGCGCGGCGCATGCATCCCGGGATTGAGAGCAGAAACCGGCAGCAAATGCTTGCCTACCGCGAAATGCCGGATGACGATCTATTTTCCTCGCAATGGGTGGAAGTTGATCTTCCCGACCACGACATGCCGGGCTACAAGGGCGCTCGCGTCGTCTGCGAAGCCTGCGGCGAAGGCATCAACTTCCGCCGCGAGGTCCTCCGCAATGGCCGCACCCTCTGCCGCGCATGTGCCGGCGAGTGCTATTACCGAATCGTAGCTCCGCCCGAATGACACGGTGAACACTGAACTTTCGGGCTGCGTTCTCCGGCGAAGCCGCGTTATGATGCAAAGAGTTCAGATGGGGACAATCATGCGCCGGCTTATCGTGCTTCTGCTGCTGTCGATTTTTTCGCTTCCGCTTCTCGCCCGGACCTACTACTACACTGCGCACATGCAGCGGCCTCACGGTGTCGTCGACTTCAAGGTCTGGGTCGACGGACAAAAGGCGCGCTACGAGACCGCATCCAGCACCGATCCCGCGCTTCCCGCCGGAGTGGTCGTCATTACGCTCGATGGCGGCAAAACCATCAATCTAATTCCCGCCAGCAAGGCTCGCATTCTTCGCGGCACGGCAGAGGAATTTCTCGCGGCAAATCGGATGCGAGTCGCCAAAGCCGGCGTTACGATTCAGAACGTCACCAACCACGCGCTGCCCGCGCAAGTTGCGGACTCGATCCTTGGGTATCCGACGCTGATGTATGAATTCGACATTGCATTCGACTTGGTGCAGAACGGCAAGAGCGATCACGTGACAGTTCGCCAGCGCTTCTGGGTGGCTGCTGCGCTTCCTTCGCCCAATCCCATGCTGCGCATGGTGACCAATAACAGCGTCGGGGTGCCCGAGCTTGATCGCATCCTCGACGCCAACCAACTACTGATGCAGGGGATGCCGATGCGCCGCGATGTTGTCATTACGCTCGACGGCCAGACTCTCGAATCGACCTTGCAGGTTGGCGTCTTCTACCCGAACACTTCGGTTGACCCAAAACTCTTCGACATTCCCGCCACTCTTCCAGTCGTCAGCCTCACGCCCGGACCGCTAGCCAAGTAGCAAGGGCCGCCCGAAGGCGGCCCGCAGTTTTGCAGAACAAATGATATCAACCGCTACTTTGCCCCCGTCTCTTCAGGAGGCAGCATCGAGAGGTCCGCTTCGCGAAGGAACCTCGCGGACTCTTCAGGAGGCGTCGGGTTCATGTAGAATCCCGTTCCCCACTCGAAGCCGGCGGTCTTCGCCAGCTTGGGCATGAACTCGATGTGCCAGTGGTAGAACTCATTTCCCGCGTCCTGCAGCGGAGAGGTATGTATCACCAGGTTGTACGCCGGATGGTCCAGCACCGCGTCGGCCTTCATCGCGAGCAGTTTAATCGCCTTGGCAAGATTCTCGAAAACATGCGATGACGAATTCTCGAACGACGATTCGTGCCGCTTCGGAAGGATCCAGGTCTCAAAGGGAAAGCGCGGCGCGAATGGCGCCATCGTTACAAAATCGTCATTCTCGTCCACTACGCGCACCGGGTTTTCAAGTTCCTGGCGCACGATGTCGCAGAAGATGCAGCGCTCCTTGAAGATGTAATACTGCTTCGCGCCGTCGATCTCTTCCACTGCATGCTTGGGAATGATGGGGAGCGCAATCAATTGCGAGTGCGGATGCTCCAATGTCGCGCCGGCTGCCTCGCCGTGATTTTTGAAGATGAGGATGTACTTCAGACGTTTGTCCTGCCGCAGATCGACGACGCGATCGCGAAACGCCCACAAAACTTCCTCGATCCGCTTTGCCGGCAGCGTCGCCAGCGTTGCGGCATGGTCCGGCGTCTCAATGATGACTTCATGCGCGCCCACGCCCTGCATTTTGTCGAACATTCCCTCGGCCTGCCGGTTCAGCATTCCTTCGATCTGAAGTGCCGGAAACTTGTTCGGCACCACGCGTACCGACCATCCATCCGTGTCGCGCTGCGCGGCCGTTCCGTTGGGGCGAAAGGCCACGATCTCGTGCGGCGTCTTGTTTTCGTTACCGTAACAGAAAGGACAAAATCCGCCCTTCTGCACCACGGGCGCTCGGAGAAAATCCGTGGGCCGCTTCGCGCGGTCCGTTGAAATGATTACCCAGCGGCCTACGATTGGATCTTTTCTCAGCTCAGGCACAATCAACCTCAGACACAACGGTTCAGTGGCGGCCGGACACTATCTCCGCCACTTGTCTGACTTCATACTACGCCACCAAAAGGCGTCCTTGAACAGAGTGATTTCCGGTTCTTTCCCTTCAAGGTACACGCTGGCGACATCGAAGCGATGCTGTGTGCCGGGTGGCATACGTCGCAGAAACTCGCGGGCCATTGCCAGTAGTTCATCACGCTTGCCGCGGTCCACGGACATCTCCGCCGGAATCAGCCCTTTCTGGCTGCGCGTTTTCACTTCGACAAACGCCAGTACATCGCCATCCCACGCGACAAGATCCAATTCTCCCTTGCGTCGCGGACTGCGCCAATTCTGCGTCACGACGGTCCATCCCAGTCCTCGCAGATGGAAATGCACGGCGCGCTCGCCCGCCTGTCCAGTGAGCAGGTGATCCGGGATGGAGGCATCGTAGGAAGGCCGCAGCTTTCTCCGCACGGCTCCCAGCGCCTTCACCGCCAACTCCGTGATTCGTCCCGAACCCATCCGGCGCAGTGTAGGCCGAGTGTCCCGAAGATTCCCGTGGCGTACGTCACCGGCACGTGTGCGCTCCTGGAGCAATAGAAAACGGGCGGAATCCGCCCGTCGATGAGGAACTTTAGTGCTTTCGTTTCACTGCCTGTCCTGCCACTCCTCGTGCCAGGCCATCTGGATCGCCTCTAGTTTGCCTTCGTTGGAGGCCAATGGGTCATCGGCAAAGCCGGCGAGTTCGATGACCTTGCGGTGCAGGTCGGTGAACCGTACTTCAAGCGGATTTTGATTGGGAAACTTGTCGCACAGTTCGATTGCAATGTCTTCCGAATCCGTCCATTGAAGTTCCAGCGCCATGTCTCGCTCCTGTTCGTTTCCATGAGCCTATCAGAATTACGAGTTTCCGCCACCTTCGCTCACGTAATTCCGATTCCACGAAGGAATCTCCACGACAACTTCGCCGGGCTTTTCGATCACCACCTGGCATCCAAGGCGCGACTCCAATTGCAGGTCCGCGGCCATGTCCAGCCGGTCGGCTTCATCGTCGTCCATCCCGCTGAGCAGTTCCTTGCCCTTCTTCACCACTACGTGGCACGTCGTGCAGGCGCAGTTGCCGCCGCACGCATGGTCCAGGTGGACGCCGAAATTAATCGCCACATCGAGGATCGACTCCGGCTTGCCGTGGTCCTGGTATGCGAGCTTGCCATGTTCAAACTCTACACTCTGTCCGCTCGGCAGGAACGTGACTCGCACCGTATTCGGTCCGAGTGTTTCGTCGGTTGTAGTCCCTGCTCCCTGCTGCTTTTCATCTGCCATGATCGCGTTACTCCAAATCTCGTTCATGCTCATTGTGGCTATTTGAATTCGGCTTTGCCAATTGGATGCGGCGCCACCGGGCCTTCGCCCATGTCGGCCGATTCCATTGTCTTGCCCTTCAATACGCTGCTCACCGCCGAATCCATCATCAATTCCGCCAGTCGCATCGTCGCCTGGTTCAGAGCGTCAATCGCCCCGCGAATTGCCTGGAAATCCTGGCCTTCCTTGACCTCGCGAACTTCGGCTTCAAGGATCTCGATGATCTTCCGTTCATCGTCCGTCAAATGTTGCCACGCCTGGTTACTACGACCTTTTTCCAGCGCCGTCAGAATCGTCTCCGCTTCGTTCCGCGCTTCAATCACCTGCCGCTGCGCGAGGTCCTGCTCGGCGTAGTCGAACGATTCGAGGATCATGTTTTCCACTTGTTCGTCCGTCAATCCGTAGCTCGGCTGCACCTGGATCTCCGCCTGCTTGCCACTACGTTGCTCGCGAGCGGACACCTGCAGAATTCCGTTGGCGTCGATAAGGAATTTCACCTCGATGCGGGGAAGCCCTGCCGGCATGGGCGGAATGCCCTTCAGATCGAAGCGGGCCAGAGAGCGACAGTCCTTTGCAAGTTCGCGCTCTCCCTGTAAAACGTGGATCGCGACATTTGTCTGCCCCTCCACGCCGGTCGTGAAGTGTTCGGTCGCGCTCGCCGGAATCGTGGAATTCCGATGAATGATCTTGGCCACCACTCCACCCAGCGCTTCAATGCCGAGCGAAAGCGGTGTCACGTCCAGCAACAGCATGTCCTGCGTGGCCTGCGATCCGCCGCCGAGAATATTTGCTTGCACGGCCGCGCCCAGCGCTACAACTTCGTCGGGATTCAGCTCGCAATGCGGCTCGCGCTGAAACAGATCTCGCACCAGTTGCCGCACAAGCGGAATTCGCGTCGATCCGCCAACCAGTACTGCCTCGTCGATTTGATCCGGGGTCAGGCCCGCGTCCTTCATCGCCTGGCGGCAAGGCTCCACCGTGCGGTCGACGACCGGGCGGACGATTTCTTCGAACGCCTCGCGCGTAATCTCGCGCTGATAGAGTTTCCCGCCGGGCAATTCCACGGCGATCACGGTCTTTTCGCTCGACGATAACGCGATCTTTGCGTCGATCACGGCCTTGCGAATGCGTTGCACCGCTTCGCCATTCCGTCGCAAGTCGAGTCCCATGTCACCCTGGATGTCATCGAGCGCGATGGCGATCAGCAGGTTGTCAATGTCGTCGCCGCCGAGGTGCGTATCGCCGTTTGTGGCAATTACCTCGAAGATGCCGTCGTTCAACTTCAGGATGGAAATATCAAATGTTCCGCCGCCAAGATCGTAGACAGCGATGGTGCCGTTCTTGCGCTTGTCGAGCCCGTAGGCGAGTGACGCCGCCGTCGGTTCGTTCACCAGGCGGAGAACGTCGAGCCCGGCGATGCGTCCGGCATCTTTCGTCGCCTGCCGCTGCGCGTCGTTGAAGTACGCCGGAACGGTAACGACGGCCTGCTTGACCGGCGATCCGAAAAAACGCTCGGCGTTGCGCTTGAGTTGACGCAACACATAAGCGGAGATTTCCGGCGGAGTGTAGCTCTTATCCGCCAGCTTGATGCGCAGGACTTCGCCATCCGCCAGGTCTTCCGCAAGCCGGAACGGAAAGAGCTTCAACTCGTCCCGCACGTCTTCCTTGCCGCGTCCCATCAGACGCTTCACGGAATAAACAGCCCGGTCCGCCGTTTCGATGAGAAACTTGCGGGCGCTATTGCCAACGATAACCTGGCCGTTTGCATCCAGCGCCACAACCGACGGCACAAGGTTCACGCCATCCTCGCCGGGAATGATGACCGGGTGGTTCCCATCCATGTAGGCGACGAGCGAGTTCGTGGTTCCGAGATCGATTCCTACTACGCGTTCAGCCATGTCTGTTAAGTTTCGCGATGCTCAATTGATGGATGAATAGTCATCCATGGGTTCTTAATTGCCCAGCACTTCGTTCAAGTCCCGCACAAGGTTGCGGATGTAGGAACGCCGGTTGACCAGGTCCACCATCTTGTCGCGAACCGCCGTCCGTTCCGTGTCAACAATCTCTCCGCTTTCCGCACGTGCAATGACAGCGTCCCATTCATCCCAATCCCGCTGGAGTTCCGCGGCCAGCGCGTTGAACTTGCTATCCAGGCGCCTGCGAGTGTCGGCAAGTTCCGTCTTGAGGGAAGGATCGTCTTCGCCCATCTTCTTATTCATACGGGCTTCTTCCAACTGCATGTTCAGTTCGAAGACTTCTTCCAGCAGGGCCGGGGGGACCATCTGCTTCTTTTGTGTACCAGCGGCGCGCGCCGTTTCGGTCGCAGTCTTTGACTGCTCCTCAATGTTCACGCCCTCCAACTTCAGCAGGTACTCGGTTCTTGTGACCGGATCTTTCAGCGTCCGGTACGCGTCGTTCAACTGCGAGCTTTTCTCCAGGCTCCACGACTGCTCTTGATCAACCGCTCGCACATATAAATCCGGGTGCAACTTGCGGCTCATCGCATAAAACTCGCACTCCAATTGTTTGGGATCGATATTCAGCTTGCGCGGCAATCCGAAGAATGAAAAATAGTCCGTGGGTACGGGAGGTTGCACCCTGCCACATGATTCACAGAAGTGCGCTGCACGCATCGCGCCGCACGACCAGCACTCGTGTGCGAGCTTCGCTTTTTCCGCCGACTTAGTATCCGTGCTCACTCACCGCTCCTTTTGCCGCCGGGTTCCGTGGAATCCGTTTACAAAAATCACCCTGCCACCATCGGCAGGGTCTGGGAACAACCATACTCGGCTCGAATGACAGTCGTGATCGTCTCGTCATGCTTCGCTTACGAGAACGAGCTGCCGCACCCACAAGACTTGTGCGAATTCGGGTTCAAGAACACGAACCCCTGTTGCATGAGCGTCTCCTGCCAGTCGAGCGTCATGCCATGCAGGTAGATGAAGGACTTGGGATCGACAAATACCCGTACATCTTCGAACTGGAAAATCCTGTCGCGTTCCCGTGGCTGGGTGTCGAACCGGATATTGTAGGAGAGACCAGAACAGCCGCCGCCCTGTATGCCGAGACGCAGTCCTCCCTGCTCCGGCGAAATCCCTTCCTTCGCCATTGCCGTGCGGATGTGCGCCACAGCCTTTGCAGTAACGAGGATGCCACTGACCGGCGCTGCCGGCGCGGGCGCCTGCACCGTATCCTGTTGCTTCTCGTCTTCGCTTCCGATTTTGACGAACTGGCTTGCCATGTTTTTATTTTAGGCGTCTCCGCGCGAATTCCAACGACTTAAGTCACGGCCGCGCAAGACGCTTCCTCGATTCCTCAGGCTTCGCCCTGTTGCTTTTTCTTCCAGTCACCAATCGCCGCACGGATCGCATCTTCCGCGAGTACCGAGCAGTGAATCTTGACCGGGGGAAGCGAGAGCTCCTTCACGATGTCCGTGTTCTTGATCTCCAGCGCTTCATCCACCGTCTTGCCCTTCACCCATTCGGTGGCCAGGGACGAAGATGCGATTGCCGATCCGCAGCCGAAGGTCTTGAACTTTGCGTCTTCAATGATCTTCGTCTCCGGATTCACCTTGATCTGCAACTTCATCACGTCGCCGCATTCCGGTGCCCCCACCAGCCCGGTGCCCACCTCGGTGCTTGCCTTGTCGAGCGAACCGACGTTGCGCGGATTCGTGTAATGATCCAGTACCTTATCGCTGTATGCCATCCGACCTTCTCCTCAATTCAAAACCTTGTGCTTACTTCTAATCCAATTTCTTTCGCACCATCCGATGCCTAGTGCTGCCCTTCCGCAGCCCATTGCACCTTCGTGATATCGATGCCTTCCTTGTGCATTTCGTACAACGGGGAAAGCTCGCGAAGCCGCTTCACGGTATCCACGACCTTCTTCGCCACGTAATCGACTTCGGCCTGCGTGTTGAAGCGTCCGAGTCCAAAACGGATCGAGCTGTGCGCGAGGTCGTCGCCCGCACCCAGCGCCTTCAGTACGTAGGAAGGCTCCAGCGTCGCTGACGTGCAGGCCGAACCGCTCGACACTGCAATGTCGTTGATTCCCATCAGCAGCGACTCGCCTTCAACGAACGCGAAGCTGATGTTCAGGTTGTTCGGCAACCGATGCTCGACGGAACCGTTGATGTAAACCTCGTCGAGGTTGGACATGATCTGGTCCCGCAGGCTGTCGCGCAGTCCGGAGAGATACTTGCTCTCCTCGGCCATCTCGTTCATCGCGATCTCGCAGGCCTTGCCGAGTCCGACAATGCCCGGCACGTTCAGCGTTCCGGAGCGCATACCGCGCTCGTGTCCACCGCCATCGATCTGCGCCACTACCTGCACGCGCGGGCTTTTGCGCCGCACGTAGAGCGCGCCGCATCCCTTCGGCCCATAGATCTTGTGGCCGGTGATCGACGCCAGATCCACGTTGTCCTGGATCACGTTGAACGGAACCTTGCCGGTCGCCTGCACCGCGTCCGAGTGGAAGATCACGCCCTTCTCGTGACAGATCTGGCCAATTTCGCGGATGGGCTGCAATGCGCCGATCTCGTTGTTCGCCGCCATGATCGTCACCAGGATCGTCTTGTCATCAATGGCGCGCTTCAGGTCGTCGAGGTCGATGCGACCGTCCTTCTGCACCGGCAGATAGGTCACGCGGAATCCGTGCTTCTCCAGCCGTTTGCAGGTATCGAGCACGGCCTTGTGTTCCGTTGCCTGGGTGATGATATGGTTGCCCTTCTCGCGATACATCTCGGCAACGCCTTTGATTGCCAGGTTGTCGCTTTCGGTGGCTCCCGACGTGAAGATGATTTCCTTCGAAGTCGCGCCGATCAGTTTGGCAATCTGTTCGCGCGCCTGCTCCACCGCCTGCTCCGCCGCCCATCCGAACTCGTGATTGCGGCTTGCCGCGTTGCCAAACGTCTCGCTGAAATACGGCAGCATTGCCTCCAACACGCGCGGATCCATCTGCGTCGTTGCATGGTTATCCATGTAGATCGGAAGCTTTACTGCGCCATTGGGCTCGTTCGCCATATCAGTGCATCTCCTCAATAACTCTCAATTCGCGTTATCTATTGCTGCAACGTCACCAGTTCCACCGGCGACTGCTCGGGAGATTCCGTCAGCTCCCACACCGTCAACTTGCTCAGCACTTCTTCAATCGTCCGGTTCACCTTGCGCAGCGGTTCGCGAACCGTGCAACGGTCGCTCTGGCTGCAATCGCCCTTCGCCGAACTGCACGAAGTAATGAACAGTGGGCCTTCAATCGCCCGGATCACTTCCAGCGCGCTGATCAACCGGGGATCGCGAGCCAGCACATAACCACCGTTCGTGCCCTGTTGCGACGCCAGCAACTTGGCCTTCACCAGCTTCTGCAAAATCTTCGCCAAGGCTTCCTGCGGAATCGAATACAAGTCGGCCAGATCCTTCGAGCTGCATGCGCCCAAGTCGGAGTTCTCCGCCAAGTGCCGCATGGCGATCAACCCGTAGTCCGCCTTTTTGGTTAGCTTCAGCATCGCTTGCGCAGAATTTCTACAGCTCCACTACGTTAGATAATATCCGACCAAATTGGTCGCCAAAATCTCCGACTTATTTAGTCGCATATTGATTCTAAGCAGAATCGGCCTGAAATGCAAACAAACTCACGGAGTGGGGCGATTTCTAAGTCATTAGGAATAAATCAGTTAGTGAATGGCGATAAATTTAGTCGTAGATTTACCAATTCGTCCCCGAAGATAACGGAGTCGCTCCTCCCCCCGCGACCTTAAGCAATGGAATGGCCGCGATTGAAGTGAGCCGACGCTCCAAATTCCTACTGCAAATTCCTCCGGCGGTTCTAAAATGCCCGCATGTCGCGCTTTGAACATGACAGAATTCGCGGCAGTCTCTGGACGAAGGGCAGGACCGGCACGGTGATTGGTGCTGCCATTATCCTCGTCCTTTTCTTTCGCTTTTCGCTCATTCGCTGGTTTCTTGGGATCAGTGTGGTCATTGGAGTGGTGATGGCGGCGGCGATTCACTGGTACTTCGAGCACAAGCCGATCACATCGCCGGACGAAGACAAAATCGTCCTCCACCTCAACGACGATGAGCCGCCGCGAAAGTGAACCGCCGGAACGTTGCGCTCCCGGACCGATCAGTTCCGCCAGGGAAATTGTGCGCTTCCTTGCTGAATGAATTGCCATTCAATAAAAATTAGCGTTTTTGTGCCGATCTCCACTTGACATGGAATATGGTCGGTCTAAAATACCGCCATTCTTCAGCCTCATTCCAGCCAACCCTGCCATCGTGCGGGTGGTACTTCAAATATGAGGCTGCCATCTATGGAGCAATCGCAGGAGCAGTCGCAGAATCCTTCCTTGAGCAAATCCATGACTAAGCAGTGTCAGCACACTCGCGTGCAGATCGTCGCCCGGGAAGAGGACTCGGAGTTTGTCGAGTGCCTCGAATGTCGCGAAATCTTCGAAGCCAGTGAATTCAAAGACATGGCCATTGAGGAGAACACCGAGAGCGACACGTAATATCCAGATGTGAGTTCAGCCTCAAAGCGTCTGACGGCCAGACTTAACGGGCTGGTGTTTTGTTCGCGCATGTCCCATTCGGGGGAACAAATGGCGCTGCCGAACTCGACGCCATTGCCATTGTGACAACTGTTCCCGTATGTTTAGTTAACAGGCTGATGGATGGAACCTGCGCGGGACTGGTGTTTCAATGAGACGCTTGGCTTTGGTTGTTGACGATTCCATGTTGATTCGGCACATGGTGTGCCGGTTTCTGGAAGAGCGCGGCTTCACCGTTGAGTCCGCGACGAACGGGATGGAAGCGCTTGAGCTTCTTTCGCATGTGCATCCAGACATCGTTATCACGGACCTTACCATGCCAAAGATGGACGGAACGGAATTCGTCGCGAAGATGCGCGAGCTTCCGGGCCTGGCGACCACGCCGGTGGTTGTCCTCGCGGCAAAGAGCAGCGCAATGGAGTTTCCCCACCGGCCAACGGCGGAATTCATCATATTCAAGGATATCGATATTGAGGGCCAGCTCGGCCGTGCGCTGGACGCAACCTTCACAAGCCGGTGAGTCCCACCTGGAACCTGCACAGCCCGCGCACAGCCGTGGGCTTTCGTATTGATTATCAAAATCAGGATTATCACAGCGGTAGATTGGCTTCGGCGGACAGTTCCTCGCCGGCGAAGTCGCGTGCAAGCCACTTGGGATAAGCCGCGGCGGCAATCATGGCCGCGTTGTCCGTCGAGAGCGGACGCGAAGGAAAATATACCGCCAGCCCTTGCTCAGCGGCGCGCCGCTCAAAGGTCTCGCGCAGTTCGCTATTTGCGGCGACTCCGCCGGTCACCAGTAAGGTGCGAACGTCATGCGCTTCCGCCGCCTCCAGTGTCTTACTCACCAAGTCGTCGACCACGCAGCGCTGGAACGACGCCACAAGGTTCAGCGTCTCCTCGTCGCACAGCTTCCGGTAGTCCTCTGCGCCCGGGCTCTCCAACGCCAGCAGTGCTTTTCTGCGGTTCTCAATGGACTCAGCCATCGCATGCGTTTCGGTGTAACGCAACACGGCCGTCTTGATTCCGCTGTACGAAAAATCAAAACGCGGACCATTGGATCGCGGGCCGCGGTCATTCCTATCGCGATGCTTCATTTGTGAAATCGTGAAACGCACCGCGCTCGAGTCTCCAAACTTTGCCAGCCCGTCCACGATGGGGCCACCGGGATATCCCAGTCCAAGCAGTTTCGCAACCTTGTCGAACGCCTCTCCGGCCGCGTCGTCTCGCGTGTGTCCGATGTTGCGATACATCCACCCCGGCCCCTTCCGCTCCGCCAGGTAGAGGTGGGTATGTCCACCCGAGACAACCAGCGCAAGCACCGGAAACTCCAACGCATGATTGCCCTGTTGGCGCTGCTCCAGCAGCACCGCGTGAATATGTCCTTCGAGGTGGTTCACGGCAATCAGAGGCTTGTCGAGCGCGAACGCCAGCGCCTTGGCAAAGCTGACGCCCACCAGCAGCGCACCCGCCAATCCGGGGCCCTTGGTCACCGCCAGTGCGTCAATGTTCTGCCAGGTTTTACCGGCCTTCTCCAGAGCGCCCGACACAACCGGCAGAATCGCCTTCAAGTGCTCGCGTGAAGCGAGTTCCGGCACCACTCCGCCGTAGCGTTGGTGGGTCGCAATCTGCGAAGCAACCACGCTCGACACGAGTTCCTCTCCCGCGCGCACAATGGCTGCGGCGGTCTCGTCGCACGAGCTCTCCATGCCCAGAATGTACGGCCCTTCGTTCATCACTCCTATGGTAAGCGATCATCCGCGAGCTTGCACTCCGCCCGGTTGCCGCTTGCGCTATCCTTGCAGGTAATGAGCAGCCGCAATGCAGCCGTCGAAATCGTTCGTACCCTGCGCCAGCATGGCCACCAGGCTTACCTGGTGGGCGGATGCGTGCGCGACCTGCTGCTCCGCCGCGAACCCGCCGACTATGACGTCTCAACCGACGCCACTCCGGCGGAGGTCATGCGAATTTTTCCTCGGACATTCGAAGTCGGCGCTCAGTTTGGCGTTGTCCTGGTTCCCGTGAAGTCGCTTTCAACCGATTGCGAGCCCGCGCCGGGCGCCTCGCATCCAGACTCCATCGAAGTCGCCACCTTCCGCAACGACGGCGTCTACACCGACGGGCGCCATCCTGAGTCGGTCAGCTTCACCACCGACCCGAAGGAAGATGTGCAGCGACGTGACTTCACAATTAACGGGTTGATGCTCGATCCGCTCGACGGCGACGCCGTGCTTGACTACGTTGGTGGCCGCGCAGACCTCGAAGCGGGTATTGTGCGGACCATCGGCAGACCCCATCGTCGCTTTGCCGAGGACACGCTGCGCATGCTGCGCGCAGTGCGCTTTGCCGCGCGCTTCGGTTATGCCATCGATCCCGCAACTTTCTCGGCCATTCGCGAACTCGCGCCGCGTATCCGGCAGGTGAGCCATGAACGCGTTCGCGACGAACTGACCAAGATGCTTACCGAGGGCCGGGCACGGCGGGCCTTCGAATTGCTCGACGAATCGGGACTGCTGCATGAAGTGTTACCGGAAGTGGAGCGGATGAAAGGCGTGGAACAGCCCCCTCAATTCCATCCCGAGGGCGACGTATGGGTTCATACGCTGCTGCTGCTGGAGAAGCTCGAGCCGGGCGCCTCGCCCACGCTCGCCTGGGGCGCGTTGCTGCACGATGTCGGCAAGCCACCCACCTTCCGCGTCGCTCCGGACCGCATCCGCTTTGATCATCACGTAGAAGTCGGCGTTCGCATCGCCGAGCAAATCTGCGAACGTCTGCGTTTCAGTAATCACGCACGCGAACAGATTGCGGCGCTGGTCGCCAACCACATGCGCTTTGCCGATGTGCGCAACATGCGGGAATCAACCTTCAAGCGTTTTCTGCGGCTTCCCGTATTCGACGAGCACCTCGCGCTCCACCGCATCGACTGTCTCAGCAGTCACGGTCAACTCGATCTCTACGAGTACACCCGAGAGCGCCGCGCCGCGCTCCCTCCGGAACAAGTACGTCCGGCTCCGCTGATTTCGGGTAACGACCTGCTTGCCCAGGGCTACAAGCCCGGGCCGGTTTTCAGCGAGATTCTTTCGGCGGTGGAGGACGGACAGTTGGATGGGACTCTGAAGGACCGTGAGCAGGCGCTGCAATTCGTGCGATCAACATTTCCCCGCTAGGAGCGGCCCGGCCAGAAGATGACGAATGCCGTGGCGGCAATCGCCAGCACCGCCAACACCAGCAGCGCGTCAATCAATCGCGACACTTGCGGGCCGCGAATATATGCGTTAGCGGCACCCGGAGCCTGTTTCACGTTCGTCTCTCAGCAGCATTCGTTGGACGGGCCGCACCGAACATGGCCCGCCGCAACTCTCCGCAATAAAAAAGATGAGTGCATTCCGCGATGACCCCGGACTCCCCAAAACCAGCCCGAGTGAGCTATCGTGTACGGCGATTCTACGCCGGGTGTCTCGAAAAGCCTATTGCCACTTCGCGGATGCTAAAATTCAATTTTCCCGCAAAGTTCAGACTTATGGAAGGAATACCGGGATGGAGCACACCCGATCGACGCTCCAAAAGGTCATTGTACAAGCGCTTAACCGGCTTCCTCCGGAGCAAGTGCCCTTGGCGGCGTGGGAATTTGTCGCTGGAGGAACTGTCTCTGGGAAAACACGTCCACTCTCGTTCGCCGAAGGCGTTCTGACCGTGGAAGTTCCTGACATCGCCTGGCGTACGCAACTGCGTGACATGGCGGGTCAGTATGTTGCATCGTTGAATCAATACAGTGGACAGAAAATCGAGCGCGTGGAATTCGTGCTCGCTACGCGACGCCGTTCCGCGGCAACCGCAAAAACTCAGGACCAGAAATGAAAGTCACCGAAAACGACGTCACCTATGTTGCCGACCTGGCAAACCTCGAACTGACGGACAGTGAACGCCAGAGGATGGCAAAGGATCTCAATTCCATCCTTGACTACATCGACATGCTCAACGAACTCGACACGTCGAACGTGGAGCCCCTTGCCGAAGTGGCCAGCAAATTTGCCGGAAACCAATCCAGCGGCAGCGAACGATTTGCCTACGCCATGCGCGCGGATAAAGTGCTTCCCGGGCTTGGCCACGAGGCGGCAATGCAGAACGCTCCGGATACGGACGGCACGTACTTCAAGGTCCCCAAGGTCATTGAGAAGTAAGCCCAAGGCCGCGAAACTGGGCGGCGTAGTGAGATCCATGAATATCGAGCGAATGACAATCGAAGCGGCGCGCGAGCAGGTGGCTCGCAAACAAACGACAGCCACCGCGCTGGCCGAAACTTTCTATAAGAGAATCGAAGCCGAAGATCCCAGGATTGGCGCCTATCTCGCGCTCTCCAGGGAACGCGCCTTCGCGAAAGCGTCGGAAATCGACCGGATGGTTGCTGAGGGTGCTCCCCTGCCGCCGCTTGCGGGTGTCCCGGTCGGCATCAAGGACGTGCTGATGACGAAGGACATCGTCACCACGGCCGGATCGAAGATCCTGAAAAACTTCAAGGCGCCTTACGACTGCACGGCAGTTGCGCGACTTGAGCGGGCCGGCGCCGTCATTCTCGGCAAGCTGAACTGCGATGAATTCGCCATGGGTTCGTCGAACGAAAATTCCGGCTACCATCCCGTGCACAATCCGCATGACCTCACGCGTGTGCCCGGAGGCTCGTCCGGTGGCTCCGCTGCATCCGTGGCTGCGGGTATGGCGGTGGCAACGCTTGGTTCCGACACCGGCGGTTCGATCCGCCAGCCGGCAGCCTTCTGCGGCGTCGTAGGACTCATGCCGACCTACGGACGAGTTTCGCGCTACGGACTGATCGCCTTCGCCTCCTCGCTCGATCACATCGGGCCATTCACTCACACCGTAAAAGACGCGGCGATTATGCTCGGCGTGATTGCCGGACGCGATCCTCTCGACTCTACCTCGGCCGATGTGCCGGTACCCGACTATGTCGCCGAGGTTGGCCGCCCCGTGAAGGGCATGAAGATCGGTGTGCCCGATGAGTACTTCGCGGAAGGTCTCGACAGCGAAGTGCGTGCCGCGGTGGAAAAATCCATCGACGACCTGCGCGCGGCCGGTTGCGAAATCGTCAGGATTACGTTGCCCAGCACGAAGTACGCGATTCCGACCTACTATATTGTCGCCACAGCCGAGGCTTCTTCGAACCTGGCGCGCTTTGATGGCGTCCGTTATGCCTATCGCTCGGAAGGCGCCGCAACGCTCTCGGAGATGTACCGGCGGAGTCGCGACGAGGGCTTCGGCGCGGAGGTCAAACGCCGCATCCTGCTGGGAACCTACGCGCTCAGCGCCGGCTATTACGATGCCTACTACCTGAAAGCGCAGCGCGTGCGCACCCTGCTGGCGCGGGAATTCGAAGCGGCTTTCGCGCAGGTTGACGCAATCCTTACCCCGACAACGCCAACTCCCGCTTTCAAACTGGGTGAGAAAACCGATAATCCGCTGGAGATGTATCTGAACGACATCTTCACCGTGACGGCCGACCTGGTGGGAATTCCGGGGATCTCAGTCCCCTGCGGCAAGACTCGTACGGGACTACCCATCGGGGTACAGTTGCTCGGCAAACACTTCGATGAAGGCACGCTTTTCCGCGTGGCCAGCGCCGTGGAGCACGCAGCAAGCTAACTGGCAAACTCGATCGATTGGTGGAACGGTTCGGATTCGCAACTCGCCTGGGCGATGCGTGAGTCCCAGCCGGACTCCTCAAGGATTTCGTCCACGGCCTTAATCGCCGCTGCCATTCGCGCTTCCCGCGATCCCCGCGACCATATCCATCGCGCACGTCTGGCCTCCAGCTCCTCGCGAAAACGGCTGGTCATCCATTCGCGGATATGTTCCCCGTCGCGCATTCCATCCTGGACGAATGGAATATCGCAATCCGTCAGCAGGTAGAGATCGTACTGCCGTGCTGCGGCCATCGCCTCGACCGCCGCCCAGCGGGTTCCCATGTATCGCTCGTGCCAGATCGCGGTTGCCATCGCGTCCGTGTCGCGAATCAGAATACGATTGGCTTCGCGCGCCAGGCGGTCTTCTTCCTCAAGATGGCGACGCGCAATGATCTCGAAATCTTCGCTGTTCCAGGTACAACTCGGTCCGGACGTACCTGATGCCGCCAGCTTTTCCGCCGTGTATTGACGCCCATACTCCGGAAGCCACACGGTCGAGTAGTGCTCGGCCAAGGTCTGCGCAACCGTCGTGGTCCCCGTCGACTCGGCTCCCACCACGCATATGCGCTTGGCAAAATGCGCTCGCACGCACGGCTCCATGTACTCCCACGACTGCAATGGAGAGCAACGAATCATCGTCCCCGAAACCGGCTCCGCCATCCGCTCGCGATCGACCATCACGTGCTGCGCGCCGAGGAAGAAGGCAAACGCGTCTCCATAGTCTTCCGAGGTGAAAACCACGTCCGGCGAATATCCGAGCAGCCCACGAACCGCCTTAGCCCAGCGAGCCGAATTCTCATCGTCGCCGAAATCTTCAATGACGTGAACGCATGCCTGGGGATAAATTTCGCGCAGCCAGCGCGCACGCACGTCGCCGTAAATGGCGTTCTGACAAAAAACGCGCCCGACGCGAGTGATCGCGGCGGACGCCAGGGGAAACGGAACGCGACTGCGGGAGCCTATTGCACGGTCTCCAACCTCTCTCGTATCTGAGCCGCGAGGTGCGACACGGTCTTCATTTTTTCCTCTGCTTCCATCGGCAGCTCCGGAGACTGCAACGCAAGCTCGGTAGAGAGCAGGATTCCCGTCACCGCGTCGCGGATTTCGCTTCGCAGCAGCGATTCGGCGGCGCGCAACGCCACCTGGCGCGAGTGTTCGTGACGGCGCAGCGCCGACTTAACTTCCCGCACCACGCGCGGGCCGTTGCTGATTGCCAGGTTTACATATACGGGCACCGCCATGCCCGCGCCGTGCAGCACCGTCTCCAGTCCCTCGGCATCGGTGTCCACCATCGGATCGTCCAGCACCAGCGCAGAGTACTCCTGGTTGCGCAGCATCGCGCTTGCCTTCCGTAACGAGTCGGCCAGCACCACACTCTCTTTCAACGACTGCTCCAGAATCTTTGCGCATTCCGCGCCAGCCTTCGAACAAGTCACCAGTAGAATCATGATCGCCTCTCTTCGCCACGGCCGTACGCACACACTTCAAGCGTGGCCACGGGCAGATGTGTACTTCTCGTCATGCGCTCTGCTATTGCAGCGCGCCGTATTCTTTCAATTTTCGATACAGGGTAGTCTTGCCGATTCCGAGCAGCCGGGCGGCTTCCAGCTTGTCGCCGTGCAAATGCTCAATTGCGCCCAGGATTGCCTGTTTTTCCAGGTCGGCAATCGGCACAATACCTTTATTCGGCACAGGGCTCTGCGCCGCGGCCTCGGTCTGCGACCGCCAGCTCTGGATGTTTGTTGGCAGGTCGCCGACATGAATCGTCGGCCCGGAAGTCATCGCGCACGCCCTCTCCATGGAGTTCTCGAGTTCGCGCACGTTTCCTGGCCACTCGTAGGCCAGCATAAGTTTCAGCGCATCGTCACTGATATTGCGCTGCACGCCCGTTGAGCGCGCCAACCGCTCCAGGAAGTGTCCCACCAACAGGGGTATGTCCTGCTTGCGGCAGCGCAGAGGCGGAATTCGCAGCGTAAGTACGTTCAGCCGGAAGTACAGGTCGCGGCGGAAAGTCCCGTTGGCCACTGCCTGTTCCAGGTCGCGGTTCGTCGCCGCCAGGATGCGCACGTCGATCGGCACGGAACGCGTTCCACCCACCGGGCGAATCTCTTTTTCCTGCAATGCGCGCAACAGCTTCGCCTGGAGATCGATCGGGAGTTCGCCGATTTCGTCCAGAAGCAGCGTTCCGCCATTTGCCATCGCCAGCAGCCCTTCCTTGGATTTGTTGGCTCCCGTGAATGCGCCCTTCACGTATCCGAATAGTTCGCTTTCAATCAGCGTGGGCACCAGAGATCCGCAGTCAACCGCCATGAACGGCTTGTCGCGGAAGGGCCCGGAGAAATGAATCGAGCGCGCCACCAGTTCCTTGCCGGTTCCGCTCTCCCCAAGAATCAGCACCGGATGCGTCGAGTGCGCGGCTTTCGAAATGATGCGGTAAAGTTTCTCCATCTCCGGCGAGCGCCCAATGATCGATCCGAAACCTTCCTTCGACTTCACCTGCTCGCGCAGCAGGCGGTTTTCGCTCGTCAATTGCAGATGACTCAACACCCGCTCCAGCAACAAGCGCAGTTCTTCCAGGTTGAAGGGCTTGGTGACGTAGTCATACGCGCCGTGCTTCATCGCCTGCACCGCCGACTGCACGGTGGCGAATCCCGTGATCACAATGACAACTGCGTCCGGACGCCTGCGTTTGATCTCGCGCAGAATTTCCATCCCGCTGACACCCGGCAGTCGCAGGTCGATCAGCGCCACATCGACGCTCGTCGTATCGAGCACACGAAATGCGTGTTCCGCATTGTCGGCAATGTATGTCGAGAACCCGATCTGCTGAGCAATCTCCCGGCAGCCGTCACGAATCGAGCGTTCATCGTCAACGATGAGTAGGTTGAGCAGGTTCGCTTCGGCTTTCTCGGGTTCCAGGCTCATGGTTTGTGGTGCGCTTGTCATATCCGTCCCGCCTATCGAGGTCGCCCCATTCTCCCCGTCAATTGCTACTTCTGCGGTGACGCCCGTCACATTTGTGCCATACATACTTTCGTACGAACTTCCGCCGTCATGCTTCATGGACTTGATCTCCGCTCGTACTCTCTTCTGGTTTCGCCGGACTCCAGGGTTCGCCGGGTTCGTCTTCGACGTAACCATCCCTCTCCAGGGCAGCCGCAAACATCGCGCGAACTTCACGCACCAGCATCGCTCCGCGTTCACCGCTCTCGCAGACCGAATCCATGTAACGCATTCGGCTCTCCCCCGCACCGCCCTGCTGCACCAGTCCCCCGCTCACCAGAATGCCGGTCAGCAGATTCGACAATTCATGCAGGGCATGACGCAGTTGCTGCACTTCTGAACCATTCAGCAGCAGCTCTCCGCTGCGCTCGCATTCTTCTTGCATCGGTGGCCGTTCCTCTCTCGCTGGCACATTTCCTAATTGCACGTTCCTGACCGTTTCCGTTCAGAACTTGCAAATGTGCGAAAATACAGGCCTTATTGCAACTTGTGATGCCTTCACTCGATAACTCTTCTCGCTGTGTATTTCCCAAAGTGAATCGCGCCCCATGATGAAACCCGGCGCAAGCCGCTGATTCCACTGTCATAATCAGTATTTCCCAAAGCGAATTAGGGTTTACTGGAAATGGGAAATTGATCCAATTGATCACAGCTAGAGAGTGTCAACGACCGCGTAAATGGCTCTGGACAGAGAAAAGGCGCCGGATTCCCAGCGCCTTTCAATTGCTCAATTGATGAATTTCGCAACAGTCCTGCTAAGACTGTGTTGCTTTCTTTGTTTAGTGCACCACGATTGGCTGCCGCAGCCGGAAGGTCAACACTTCTTCCGCATGGAAGCCGACATTCTTCTTTCCAGTGGCGTATGCCGCTCCGCTCCCTGCTCCGGCTCCGACCAGGCCGCCAATCAGCGCGCCCTTTCCGCCGCCGGCAAGGGCGCCGATCAGCGCACCGCCGCCGCTGCCGCCACCGATCATCGCCCAATCACGTTTCTTGTGCGAGCCTGCTCGAACCATGACGGCGGTTGATCTCACCGGAATTTGCTCGCCATGGACCGTGATCGACGCTAATGACACTTCCAGCATTCCCGGCGTCTTCAGGCGACCGGAATGCCTGACGGCGACCACACGGCCACGGACCGGCGCACCGGCCCGAACGATCGTGCGATCCCCAACGGAGAGTGGGCCGTCGAGGACGGCGTCGAACTCGTCACCGACTGAGGCATTGGCGCTTGAGACGCTGCTTTGCATCCGGATTCTCACCGGGGTCCCGTCGGGAATCGTAAATTCTCTGACTGGTTGCGAAGCTGGCGCTTGCGCGTCCGAACTTTCACTTTGAGCAAACGGGGCTGGTGCTGCTCCGCTACCCGCAGCAGGGGTTCCGCTATCGGTTTGTTGCGTAGCCGCTTGCGCGTCCGAAGGGACATGGTTACAGCCCGCTCCCCACATCACCAGCAGCAACACGGAGCATAACAATGCCCATGCTTTGTTGTTCATGGCTTTCCCTCCTCAAATTCCCTTTCCACAGGAGTATGCAATGTAAGGATGCAGAAGAGATGCCAAACGACTCGCCCTTATAAATCAATAGCTTAAAAATACACCACGAACGCTGGCTATGTAGAAATTTCATGCTATGGGAAATCGCGGGGAAGCCGGCGGGGAAGAATGCGCGGAATTTAGAATCACTCATTGCCGTTGAGCCCGGCTGTCTTCTCCGGGAGCGCTGCTACAACGTCGCTATCGTTCACGGCGAGACCATTGAAAGCCGTAGCGGCCACCAGGTGCCCGTCGAATTCCATGGCCCTGCGTAGCGAGTAGTTCGAACCGGCGGAAGGCGTCCATGTAGCGCCCTGGTCGCGGCTGATGAACACTGAAACCTGATCCTCAGCCGTCGCCAGCATCAACCCATTCTGCGCCCTGTCGATGGTGATCAGGTTGCGTGCCGGCAATCCTTCGAGCACGTGTTCCCAGCTTTGACCACCGTCCGTACTGCGCAGTGCGCCTTCGCGTGTGGCCAGCCACCATGTCCTGCCGGCGATGGTCGCGCTGTTGATGCGGGTCACGTATGGCGGAATGCTCTTCAACGTCCAGGTAGCGCCATCGTCGGTTGAAACGAAAAGATGCGCGGACGTGACGGCGAGTACTGTCTTGCCCTTTCGCGTCACGTCGACGAAATTCCGCTCTCCCTCGATCTCGCCGCCCGTCCAGCTATTTCCCGCATCCAGACTGGAATACAGTCCGGACGAAGTTGCCGCGAACCACTTCGCGTCCCCAGTGCTCAGGCTGTTCACTTTTGCCGTCAGCTCTGACGCCAGCCACATGGGAGACTTGGGCTTTGGATAAACCAGCTTGCCGCGAATGCGGCGCGGCTTCGGAGGTGGAAAAGTTTTTTCGTGCAACACCACGTTTGCCGGCTGCCATTCGCGCCCATCCGGCATAAGCCGATAGATACCCTGGTTCGTTCCCGCCAGCAACGTTCCGTTGGACGCTTGCGCGAGGTCGTAGACGTCGCTCCCGTCCAGCCCGGTACTCCATTGCTCCCATTGCTTCCCTGCGCTGTGCGAGACAAAGACTCCGCCGAACTCCTTGTCGTTCACCACGCTGGCGTAGAGAGTTTTCGGATCGCGGACATCGCGAATGACGGCGGTGATCTGGCGGTGAGAAAAGCCCGTGTTCGAAGGATAAAATGTCGCGCCCGCATCGTCGCTGGCAAAGACTCCGGCCCGGTCGGTTGCGATCAGCAACCGCATCGGGTTCCGCGGATCGATCAGCACGTCGTTCAGGATGTAATCCGTGGGCGTGATTCTCTTCCAGGTCTTGCCGCCGTCGGTAGTCTTGAACAGGCCTTCCGTCGTGCCTGCGTAAACCACGTTCGGGTCTACCGGGTTCTGTTGCAGCACCCGCGTGCGCCGCGCCGTGCCGGGGATTCCCTGAATCTTGTGGAAAAGTTCCCCCGAAGTTTCACTCTTGTAAATACCGGAACATGCGCTGGCGTAGATCGTTTGCCGATTGGAATGATCGATGATGATGGAGAACACATCGGAGTCGTCGATGATGCCGGTCTTGATGTTGTGCCACGTCTGGCCGCCATCGCTCGTCTTCCACGGCAGGTGCCACGTTCCCGCGTAAATGATGTCCGGATCCTTCGGATCTACGGCAAGCGATTCGAAATTTTTCAGTCCTGGATCATTCTCCGGCGAGATCCTCTTCCAGGTGTCGCCTTCGTCAAAGCTGCGATAGATGCCGTGAAGGGCTGCTGCCGTAAGAATCCTTGGATCGGATTGGGCAATCGCGAAGGCACGCACGCTCCTGCCGTGCATTCCCGGCAGTGCCTGCCAAGTTTTTCCGCCATCTCGCGAGCGGAAGATATCGCCGCCGTTACTCTCCACGCTCCATGCTGCCACGTAAATCGTCTTCGTATCGGATGGGTCGAAGGCGATGTTGTCGAGCACGTAATCGTCGCCGTCTCCGAAGTGTGCAAAGGAATTCCACGAGCGGCCGCCATTCATTGATTCGAACAGTTGTCCGGCGCTCGTGCCCAGCAGGATTCGGTCGGGGTTCTTCGGGTCATAGGCCAGCGAACGCGCGTCTCCGCCCTCCGGCCCCAGCAGCCGCCACTGGGCCTGCATGGCCAAGGCACAGAACAACAGGCACACCACTACCAGCACACGTATCTGGCGAGCGCTTCTCGTCGAGAGCATTCCGATGGAAATCTTCATGAGCGAGTTCGAGTGATGAAGCCCAACATCCGTCTGTGGACTTCTCCGTGTCCCGATTGGATGCAGTCAGACAACGCCCGCGCTGCACCTATCCCCTCTCAGAGGGTACCACCAGCGTCACTCCCCCGCACAACCGTCGACGTATGACGTTCCCGGTGAATACAAAAAGGCCGGCGAGAATGTCGCCGGCCTGTCCATGTACGGTCGGTTGTTTTGCGTTATTGCTTCGCCACGTTCAGGACCATCTGCGTGCCGCTCTGCAGCTGTACGTTCTGGGTCGTCGATGTCAGCACGTTGCTCATGCTGCCGTTCGCGTTGCCCGCTGCGCTGCTTACCATCTGGACGTTGCGCAGTCCAACCACTCCGCTGCTGGCCGCGCCCAGCGTGGTCTGCGCCGCTCCGCCTGCGACTCCGTTGAGACCGCCTGCTGCGTTCGCGCCCAGGTTCCCAGCGGCACTCGCCGCGCCGCCGAGCGCCGGTGTTGCGTTGCCTGCCACGCCGCCAACCGCGCCGCCCGCGCCGCCCAGCAATCCTCCGCCGCCTGCCGCCACTGCCGGAGCCGCACCGCCCATGCCGGACATGCCGCCATTGGCGCCCATGTTCATCATGCCGTTGCCCGACGCCATCGCCGCCAGGTTACGCGGAGGAGCCACCGCCCGCAGCACGCCGTGGATCGGCACCTGCCGCCCGTGCTTCAGCACCGCTTTGTCGAAAACAAATCCCAGTGACGACTGCGCCTGTCCGTGACTTCTTGCCTGAGCCTCCGTCACGTGGCCAATCAGCCTGGAACCCTTTGGCACCCTGACTCCGTCCGCCGTAGTCCACGCCTGCGTGGTCTTTGCCATCACCGTGTCGCCGGGCTTTGCTTTCTTCGCGTTAATCGGCTTCGTCAGCACCGCCTGCAACGAACTCGATCCCTGCGAACTGCCGTTCGAAGCGATGCCGTTCTTCCCTACTGCAAGCGAATTGCTCGACGAGTTGCTTGACGATCCATGCGCTTTCAACGCACGGCCTTTCGGCCCGGAAATCAAGCTGGAGTTCTGTGATGCCGAAGTCGAATGGTTGCTGTTTACCTGCGCCCCATTCCGGCTGGCATGCGCCGAAGCATTGCCTGACGCCGATGCGTTTGTCTGTGAACTGGCAGTGGTTTGTGCAAAAGCAAAACTACCCAGTGCAACTGCCACGATTGCGATCCAGAGTTTTCTAGTCATCCTCACACCCCCATTTAGGCCTGTTGCCTTAAAGTCTTGTGCAAATTTGCGACCAAAGGACGGGAGCCAGCCGGGTTGCCTGCCCGTGATCCCGATACGTCAATAAGATGCCGTCAAAATCGTCCGGTTGACTTTCTTGACGCTATTTGCCGCTTACAGGCCCTCTCGGATGTGTCACAATTTCCAAGTAGGAAAAAGTTACATACCACGATCGGCCCGCATCGTAAAATTTGACCGGAAATCCCCAGCCCCCACGTGATGTGTATTCTGGCACAGTGATTGCTTGAAGTGATAGGCACAAAGGGTCGTGGCCATATGAATTCTGAAAAAGTCCTGATAGTCGAAGACGAAGAAAACGAGCGCTCAGGCCTGGCCGAGCTGGTTTCCGCCTGGGGCTACAGCACTGAAACCGCCTGCGACGGAGTCGAGGGCATGGAGAAGGTGGAGGAGTGGCGGCCGGCCATCGTCGTCACCGATCTCAAGATGCCGCGCCTGGATGGGATGGGCTTGTTGCAGAAGATCGCGGAGTCTCCTCATGAAGTCGCGGTCGTGCTCCTGACCGCGCAAGGCTCCATCGACGCCGCGGTATCCGCCATGAAACTCGGCGCGTATGACTTCATCGAAAAACCGGTGAACCCGACTCGCCTGCGTACCATCCTGCAAAATGCCGCCCGCCAGCGCGGCACCGAGCGCGAACTTGAAGTCACGCGCCGCATGCTGCGCGACACTGGACGTCTCGGCTCGCTTGTCGGCTCCTCCCGAAAAATGCAGGAGGTCTTTCACCTCGCGGGGTTGGTCGCACCCAGCACGGCCTCCGTGCTCATCACCGGAGAAAGCGGTACGGGCAAGGAACTTGTCGCTCGCACGATTCACGAGCTCAGCCCGCGCAAGAATCGCCCCTTCATCGCAATCAACTGCGCCGCCATTCCCGAAACCCTTATCGAGAGCGAGGTTTTCGGCCATGAAAAAGGCGCATTTACAGGTGCCCTCGAACGCCGCGTCGGTTGTTTCGAACTCGCCGAAGGCGGTACGCTGCTGCTGGACGAAATCGGCGAGATGCCGGTCGGCACGCAGGCAAAGCTGTTGCGCGTGCTGGAAGACCGCAAGTTGCGCCGCCTCGGCAGCAAGACCGAAACCTCCATCGACGTGCGCGTGCTGGCCGCCACCAACAAGGTTCCCGAAGAAGCCGTGGCCCGCGGCGAACTGCGCAACGATCTTTTCTATCGCCTGAACGTCTTCAACATCCACATGCCGCCTCTGCGTGACCATCTTGACGATCTGCCCAGTCTCGTCGACGCGTTGATCAATGAGATGAGCACGAAACACGAGCGTAACGTACGTGCCGCGAATGACGCGGTAATGCAGATTTTTAGCGGTTATTCGTGGCCAGGAAACGTGCGCGAACTGCGCAACACGCTCGAGCGCGCCGTCATCGTCTGCGAAGCATCGGTGATTGAGCCGCGCCATCTTCCGCCCGGTTTTGGCGTTCCCTCTCCGCATATCGTGAACGACGCCAATGCGATTCGGGTCGGCGTCGGCACCACCGTGGGCGACGCAGAGAAACAGTTGATCCTGAAGACGCTGGAAAGTACGCACAATAACAAGACGCGTGCCGCCGAGGTTCTCGGCATCAGCCTCAAGACTCTGCACAACAAGCTCAAGGAGTACGGACAGCAGGCCCAGCATGGCATCGACCACCGGTAGTTCGCCATTCGCGTTGCAGCGCTGGCGGAAGCGATTTTGCGTGCCGGTTGCATACCACGCAAAATTGCCTGTACCTTGTTGGAGGCCCGTCCCCGGCCGGTTGACTCCGCCATGCTGAAGATTCCGCGGTTCCGACTCAAGACCAAGCTCGTGCTGGCAATTACTGGCATGGTGTTTACGCTGGTCGTCGCGCTGTCGTTTGTCTATATCTCACAGCTCTTGCACCAGCGCATCAACGAGTCGTACGCGAACGCCGATTTTATTGCCCACGAAGTCCTGGAGGGTACGCGGCAGGCACTCGAACTGGATGTCAGCGACACGCGGGTCGACCTCCGCAACAACGCACAGGTTCACGACGTCATTGCGCAAATCCTGCAAAGCGATGCTCCGCTGAATTCGCTCCTGCAATCCGTCGTCGGCTACAACCCGGAAGTCTACGATGTCTCCATTGCCGATGCCGGAGACCACGCGCTGCTTCACACCGACGCCAGCCTTCTCGGCAAGACTCTGCCGATCCGCCCGAGCCTTCAAACGCTCCGCACCGGCAGCTTCTTCCAGCAGATTGCAACTGTTTACGGCGCACCCCGGGTCTATGAAGTGCGTCTGCCGATCCAGCGCGATGGAACTCCCTTCGGCGAAATTCGCGTGGGCCTTTCCACCGTTTTCATCAAGAGCGAGTTGCAGCCTATGCTCAACCGCGCTCTGCTCTTCTCCGTGATCGCCCTCTTTGTCTCGATAGGACTTGCCGCGTTGCTCTCTTCGTTTGCGCTTCGGCCGTTGGAAGCCATCGGTCGCCGGCTTGACGCCATGACCTCCGAGGGTGAAACGCCTCCGCCGGAATCAACTTCCGGGACGGACGAGTACGGCGTTGTGAACACCAAGATCGATCGCCTTGGCCGCCAGTTCCGCGACGTAAAGGAAGTCTTCTCGGCGTTGAAGGAAAACCTCGATCAGATCATGGGAGCGCTGCAGGACGGCATCGTCCTGTTTACGCGCGATGCCCGGGTTGTCCTCGTCAGCGCTTCCGCCGAGCGCTTCATCGGCAAGCCGCGATCCGAGATGCTTGGCAGTCACGTCGAACAGATCTTTAACGACTCCACGCGCCTCGGACAGATCGTTCTGTATTCCTTCGCGCTTCAGCAGGACGTTCCGCCGCGTGAGATCGAGACCCTCGACGGCCGTCGCATGCAGATGTCGCTGGATTTCATCGAGGAGCGCGGACAACCCATCGGCGCACTGCTCAGCATGCGCGACGTCGAATCCGTCCGCCGCATCGAAAATGAACTCGAACTTTCGCGCCGCTTGGCCTCCATCGGACGCCTCACTTCCGGCGTCGCGCACGAAGTCAAGAATCCGATCAACTCCATCGTCATCCACCTCGAAGTGCTTCGCGAAAAGTTGTTGCAACTCGACCCCGAGTCGCGACGTCACATGGACATCATCACCTCCGAGATTCATCGCCTTGACCGGGTTGTCAAAACGCTGGTTGACTTCACGCGGCCCGTCGAACTGGCGCTTTCCGAACTTGACCTGCGACGCGTCGCCGAGGAAGTCTTTGCGCTGGCCGCACCCCAGGCAAAGCAGCAGAATGTCGAAATCTCATATCTCGCGTCCATGGAGCCACTGGTTGTCCGAGCTGACGGGGACCTGATAAAGCAGGCATTGCTCAATGTCGTGCTGAATGGGATTCAGGCCATGCCCCAAGGCGGTAAGCTCGTCGTTTCCTCCGTCCGTCAGAACGATCTTGCGTTGATCATGGTTCGCGATCATGGC
>Ga0307375_10001053_pt1 | contig 31345 bp, 28 predicted proteins | sample TR1MG_FD_202531 | JGI IMG/M metagenome (GOLD analysis project Ga0307375, IMG submission 202531) | Soil microbial communities from Risofladan, Vaasa, Finland - TR-1 | ecosystem: Environmental > Terrestrial > Soil > Coastal area > Acid sulfate soil | place: Finland: Risofladan, Vaasa | collected... | reverse complement strand
CAAAGGCCACGCGCTTGACCCGCTTAATGAGATTGTTGGCCGTTATCTGGAGCACCCCTGCTGGCAACCGGTGTTATCAAGACGTCTACGTGGTGGACATGTCCTTGACGGTGTCACCAGGCTGACGCTCGCTGCTGTCCGTAAGCGCGAGCGACTTCCTCGCGCAGTCGACGATTCTCCTCTTTGAGGATGGTCAGCTGGTCGAGCAGGGCCTCGCGTTGCCGCTTCGTGGAGTCGGCTGAAGCCCGTTCGACCGTTGGCATCGTGTCGTCGCCTTGGCGAGCTCGTAATCGGTCGATCTCGGCGCGAATATCGGGTTCGCGATAGAGCCAGGACCGCGACACCGAGGCGGCCCCGGCGACGCTCGCGAAGGTGACCGGCCAGCCCTGCCTGTCGAGTTCACGGATTGCCTCTTCAGCCCTGCGTCTTGTCTCAGTCACCCGTGCCTCGGTGACCTTGGCAAGCGCGGATGTCGTCGGGGGCGTAGTCATGTAGAGGGTTCCTTCGTCGCTTCGAGAGCGGTGATGACGTGCTCGAGGTTTTCGAGCACTCGGCGGTGGTTGGCGGCGAGGCGAAAACGCCCGTCGGCGTCAGCGGAGGCAATGAGCTGGCGCGTCTCGGCGTGCTGGCGCCGATGAATCTCGAGGAACTCCGGGGTCGTCTGGAAGTCCGGGCAGGTGAGACAGGCGTTGGGATGCGGGCAATCCTGTTGAGGTGGCCGACCGCAGTAGCCGTTCGGCAGGCTCGCTTGGATGCGCGCGAGGTTGTGCTTGGTCCATTCCGCATCAGCCGTCGACGCGTGCGGGTCGAAGCCGATCTGTTCACCGAGGACGTTGATCCGCTGAGACCAGTATGCGTCAAAGGCCTCGCGGATCGTCGAGTCGTGCAGCGTCGCGTAGCGGGCGGTCATCTGGGGACTGACGTGGCCGAGCAGACGTTGCACGACGTGTTGAGGGACTCCCTGGTTGATGAGGCGGGTGCCCAGAGTATGTCGAAACCTGTGGGCACTGACACGAATCGGACGGCCAGTTTCGTCGCGCAGATCGATCTTCTCCTGCCAGGCGACGAGGCGTCCGCGCAGGGTCGCGTAGTTGAAGGGCTGGTCTCCATCGGGGTTCGCGTTCGGTGCCGGAAAGAGCACCCGTGGACCATTCGGCCAGCGGAGTCGAAGATGGGCTTGCTGGTCGCGCACTGCGGCGGCGCCGGCAGCGCTGAGTGGGATGAGCTGGTCGGCGCGCATCTTCGCATTGAAGAACCGCAGGCACGGCCCACCACCACTGTCGCTGACCAGAGAATCAAAGGACAGCGCGCAGGCGTCGTTGGCTCGCAGTCCGGTCTCAATGAGCACCACGACGAGTGCCCGGGTGCTGTGATCGGGAAGCTGGTCGAGGTTGTCCGGCGCTTCTATCTGGTGCATGACGAACTCGGGAATGTAGCGCGGCAGCGGCTGGGGTCGGCGCGGGAGGTCGTCGTTGTAGATCGCGACCTCGCCGGCCAGTCCCGCGAGCCAGTTGTGGCGTTGGCAGGCCTCGAGAAAGGTCCGCACACAGATGATGTAGGTGCTAACCGTGTGGCGAGTGAGAGGCGAGGCGACGAGATGTCCGAGGTAGGCCTCGAGGTCACGGCGGCGCAGTGACGTCTCGTCCTTCGCGTTCGGGCAACGCGTGGCGAGGAACTCGCTGAACCACACCATTGAGCGGACGTCGACGCCAGCGGTTCCGAAGCTCTTGCCAGAACCGAGTCGGTGACGCACCCATCGCTTCACCGCTACTCGTAGCCAGGTCTGGGTGATCTGGTCGAATCGGATTTGGTAGGGCGCGCGGGCCCTTGCGATGCCGAGCCGCTTCGCGACCCAGACGTCCGAGGCGTACTCGGCTTCGAGGTCGATTCCGCCCAGGTCGGTGAGCTCACGATACGCGTAGCGGATCATCGAGGTGGTGGGATCGTGCCAGCCCCGCCCGGCGGCTTCGCCCAGCCAGTGCTCGAGCGGTAGCTCGAGCAGCGAGGTGACCGCCGAGTCGACGAGCATCTGCACGAGGTGGCGCACGACCAAAGGAACAACCCGCATCCCACGGTCGTCGTGGCGACGTTGGAGGACGTAGCCAACTTCGAGACGGCCGTGGGCGGATAGGGCGCGCAGGTCGAACGCGCCGCGCAGATCGCTACCCTTTCGCTCCCTGATCGGGCCCGTCGTCGCGCGAAACGTCTCAAGTTCTTCTCGCCCGTGCTGGAACCAACGCTGGTAGTGGCCGCTGCACAGTTTGCGGGTCCACGCGGAGCGCTCACAGCTCGTCACCTCGCACCGGCCGCGGCCGAAGACCGGGTCATCGGGGTGCGCTCGCAGAACCTCACCGCGGAACTCCGGGCGCACGACGGCAAAGAGCGTCGCGAGGTGGCCGCTTTCGGGTAGCGGACGCGCCGTGGCGCTCACGACGGACCTGGCCACGCGCCAGCTCTCTCCAGAGCAACGCGCAGGTCCTCGGTGTCAAGGTGCACGTAGGTCGAGCTCGTGGTGGTGACCGAGCGGTGCGTGAGGAGCTTGGAAACGACTTCGATCGGCGTGCCGGATCGGATGAGCTCGGTGGCGCGAGTGTGGCGAAGGGTGTGTGGGCTGAACTCGATGCCCGTGCGAGCGCGAAGGCGCGTCACCAACTTCGCCACGGCGTCGTAACGCATTGGCCGACCACGCGGAGCCGACCAGAGGTTCACGAACACGTAGTCCGAGTCGAGGGTTCCGTATTCGACGTGCATGTACTCGCTGTAGAGACGCACGAGCTGCGCCGAGATCGGAAGCTCGACGGGCGCCCGGCATTTGGCGCGTGCGCCATTCACGTTGTCGTCGCGCGGGACGATGACCACCCGGCGATCCCGGCTCACGAAGTCCTCGTGTCGCAATCCGAGTGCCTGGCCAACGCGCATCCCAGTCTCGGCGAGCAACGCGAACAAGAAGCGGTCCCGCAACCGGTCACAGGCGTCAAGGATCACCGTAACCTCGGCCGGTTCGATCGTCCTCGGCAGCCGGCGTGGGGTCCGCAGCCTCACCGGGCGCGTCGCAATCGGCCGACCGGCGCTGACGTGATGGAGGAACGGCTTGTAGGCACCGCGCGACACTCGCCGCCACGCGACGAGGTTCGACGCGACCGCGACACCCGAGCGGTGGTGAAAGTCATAGAGACCAAACACCGCGGCGAGATGACGATTCACGGTGGACTCGCTGCGCCGTGACGAGCGATCATCGAACACGATCACGTTGTCGCCGGGGACCCGCAACCACGCGACGAAACGCGAGACCTCCTCGACCCCAATGTGGTCCCAGACGAGCGACCTCGTGTCGAGGAACTCGAACCAGAGTCGCAGCCCGTGCGCGTAGGCCTTCACAGTGTTCGGCGAGCGTTCAATCGCGGCGAGGTGAGCGAGGTAGGCCTCGGCCGGCGCCACGGTGGCCAACTCGTCATCGACGACCGTCCACGACTGCGCACCCGTCACGGGCATCACCACTCGTTGCACTCGCACCTGGACCTCCGTCGCACGACCGACGAAGCGCGGGCCAATAGGAAGCAACTGTTTAGTCCACCGAGGAAGCTACGTGGTGGATGTCGCGGACGGACTCCAGAGAACATGTCCCCGACACGGTCCAAGTCATCGGTAAGCGACGTCGTGGACACGGTTCTAACCGCTCCAGAGAATGAGGGCCTCGGTGGGGCCATTGGACACCCGCGCAACGTGGAAATTGCAGATCTTGTCGAACCAGGTCTCAATCGTTCCTCCCAGCTTTTGAATCTCGGGGGGCATCGCGCGTGACACGCAGTGCTCGAGGAGCTCTCGCAACATTGTTCTGGCTTCGTCGGGATCACGGGTCGCATAGAAGTCGCGCAGGCGTTCCTTGATGGCGTAGGAGATGGCCACTTCACCCTCGGGGTCACCGAGTTCGAGCAAAGATCGCAGGCGTGCCGCAGCGTTCTCGCTCAGTTTCTCCTCGCCCATCAACAACACGCGCCGAACCCGGTAGAGGGGATCGTCGCGGTGTCCGCGGTGCCCGAGCTGTTCTCGCTGCACCCGACGGCGCACTGCGTCAAGGGCCCGGTTGGCGAGCGACACGACGTGAAAGGGGTCGACCACCTGGGCGGCCTGGGGCAGTGCCACTGAGTAGACGGCAGCGTAAGCGGGGGACATGTCCAGGGCCCCGTACTCGATCCGCTCCTTCCAAGACGGAGGCTGGTCGTGGACCCATTTGGCGACGTCCACGTAGTTGCGCGAGGGCAGGATCTCAATGATCTGGTGGTTCTCAACATCACAGACGGTGGTGGCGTAGTTCGAGTGGGCCTGATCGTGGGGCTTGACGAAGGACGTCTCGTCGAGGCCAATGGCACTGGTCTGGTTGAGCCGCTTGCGGTCCGCTTCGAGCAGGGCCGAGCCGTAGGTGAGCAGAGCGTCGTTGACGGTGTGCCAGTCACAGTTGAGCTCCTTGGCGACTTCAGAGACCGTTCGTCCCTCGCCGACTTGGCGCGTGGCCCACTTGGCGGCGCGCGTGGTCAAGAGACAGTTCTTCGCGGCGATGCGGTGATCATCGAGCACCCACGAGCCCGTTGCGCATTCAGGATTCACGCAGCACATCCGGTGCTTCTTCCACGAGAGCGTCATGGCCGAGCCGTAGACGGGGAGGTCGATGTAGGTCACCACGGGTCGCTCCTTGACGTGGGCGCGGGCTCGGCACGAGGGACAGCGCACCTCGCCGAGCGTCTGCTCGATCACCAGGGTGACCTCAGGGCCGCGGCGCTCATAGGCCAGGACCTGGACATCTTTGAGCCCGACGAGGGCCTCGAGAATCTCGGTATGGTTGACGAGGACGAAGGTGCTTCTAAGTTTTTGTCTCATTAACTCAATCTTGGAGCACCTTCGTCTACTTCAAGTTGATGCCCAGACGCGGTTAATCCCCCGTTGAAATCCGAAGAGCCACCAAAGACGGCTCTGAATAGCCAAATCTGTTTGGACCCGATCTCCAACTTCACCATCGCAGCGGCGCTGTCAGGCTGCACGCGAACGTGCATTGAATCTTTCTACGCCAGTGTTGTCTTTCGTACCACGCGTGCTATGTCCAGGCCGAGAGGAGGTCTTCCGCGCTAAGTGTTAGAGCCGCACCCTTCGCCGTCACAACAGTCCTGCTCACTGCAATCAGTGGAGTAGAGGCGTCAATTCCAGGGACAAGTTGCGCGTCGGTGACTAGCTGATTGAAATCCGCCTGAGTGAGAGGAGCGCTGTCGAGCCATTTGATCGAACCAGCAAAGGTCACCGATCGACCAGTTGGCTCTCGGTCCGCGCCAATGAGGTCGATCTCGGGCATGTTCGTCCTCGTCCAAAAGCCTCCAACAACGCCGGCGTCGATCCCGTTGATTGGCAGTAACCGCTGCAATGCCTCGCGGACAATCGGTTCGATTGCCCGACCTCTCCAACTTGAGAACGAGACCCGAGCGCGGTCGAGTGTCCGATCGCCACGTCCTCGGTCGATCTCGGGAAGATAAGGGCCCACGAATTTGAGCCAGAACTGCAGGTACGGGTCAGTCACCCGGTAGCGCGCCTCCTTGCTCAACTTGGTGGAAAGGGGAACATTTCTCATTACGATGCGTCGCGACGTGAGGATCTCCAGACCTCGGTTGAGGCTCGTAGCTTGCAACCCACCAGCGGCCCGGCCGATATTCGAAAAAGTCGTCTCGCCCGATCCAATCTGGGTGAGGATGTCGCGCGCCAGTGCCTCGGTGGGAAACTCGGCATCGAGGCTGCGTAGTGCACCTGTCACGAACATCGAGGAAGATTCGTCGAGCACCGCCTCGAGATACTCGTCAGCAGTCGCCCCCGTCGGCCACTCATCACACAGCATGGGCATGCCACCAGTGATGAGGTAGGCATCGAACGCCTCCGCCGCCGTTCGCGACTTCACAATGTAGGCGACCTCTCGCGGGTTGAGAGGTGGCACCACCATCTCGGTACCCCGCTCGAAAAGTGGACGGCCAGGTGTGTTCAGCGACTCCATCGCCGCTAGGTTCGATCCCACGAGTAGAAGGAGCACGGGCTTCTTAGACAGGTGTCGGTCCCAGTGCTTCTGGAAGGTGCCCTCGATAGATGGGTCCCCTTCGGTCAAATATGGAAACTCATCGATCACGACAACCGAGACCCGGTCAGAGGGAAGCGCAGCGTTGAGCAGAGTCAGCGCGCCATCCCAGGTCTTGGGGGTAACGCCCGCGAAGGCCTGCACGTTCGACAACGATGAAGCAGCCGCTTCTTCGGCGAACAGCGTGAGTTCCCGTCCACCCTGCTGCGATGCAGTGAAGAAGAGGTGAGGCACCTCGGCCCTATCGATGAACACCTCCAACAGTCGGCTCTTGCCCACCCTGCGTCGACCGCGCACGAACATGCAAAGGCCTGGCGTACCGTCGTTCATGTGGTTGCCCACCCGTCTCAGCGCGCTGGTCAGAGTGTCCAGCTCCTTTTGCCTGCCAACAAAGCCACTCATCGCTCCCCCTCCGTATCTCTGTTGATACTAACATCAACGATACTAACATTTAAGATAGTATCATAGAAGATAGTATCATAGCCGCGCCATAAGGCACTCACGTCGGCGCCCTGGTGAGCGAGAGCAAATTTCGTGGTGAACAAAATCAAAAATCCTGGATTTTGCAGTCGGTTTCATCACTACTCGGGTCACGAAAAGCCTTTAGTCACAAGGCCTTTCGCTTTTATGGGAAATCCTTCCCATAATTGTTCCCATAAAAATGCCAGGGTTCGGCATTTAGTGGATATTCCGGCTCTGAACTCTCACGAAATATCACCTGGAAATCTCATTTGGTGACATCGTTCTTGTCAGGGCCGGATCGGTGCCAGCATCTTTGAGGTTTCCAGAGCAGGAGTTCGCAGCGCCAGGCCCCAGTAGTGACGACCAGGATGACCAAATGCTCTCGTAGCGGACCCACCGGGCGGCACTAACCCATGACAGGGGCGCGGTAATCTCTGCCGCACTTTCGCAACGGAGTTACGTGAATTCCCTGACGATGTCCTGAAAATTGACTCAGGAGCCGCCCCCGAGATAACAGTCGAGTTCGGTAACATAACGATTCGCAGAGCTGAGGGCCCCAACGAGAGCGGACTCGGCGGAAGAGAGGGATGAGGTGAAACTCACGCACAGTCTTCGGTGGCGCGTCCTGGCAGCTGGGACCCTAGTCCTGGGAGGACTGGTCGCGGCGGGCACGGCGACGGCCAATTCAACGACACGCGAGTTCACGGGCTGTCTGCGTGAGGGCGTCCTGAGCAAGGTCGCCATCGGTACTCGCCCGCTGCGCGCGTGCCCGCGGGGTTCGACGCTCATCATGTGGAGCTCCCAGGGGGTCACCGGATCCAGGGGTGCCAACGGGCTGGGTGTTGCGACCAGCGTCGCAACACCCAGCGGGTCATGTACCACGGGGGACTCCGAACTGGACCTGACGAGCGGTGAGGTCTACTCCTGCGTGTCGGGTTCCTGGTCGGACTCGGGCTCCAGCCTCAAGGGACCTCAGGGTGCCTCGGGCAGCCCAGGCCCCCAGGGCATCACTGGCCCGGCCGGTCCTCAGGGTCCCACCGGCGCAACAGGATCCCAAGGTGCACAAGGGCCCGCGGGCCTCGCCGGGGCTACTGAGTACGCCTGGACAATCAACATCGCGGCGGCGTCATCCGGTGCCGTCCCGACAATCGCGACCACGACGTTTCCAAAGAACTCGACCTTGAACTACGTCAGCGGCACGCTGTCAGTTGGGAGCTGCGCCAACGGGACAACCGCGGTTGTCGGGATCGTGGGAGATGGCCCCAATTACATGGCGGTTTGGTCTAGCCCTGGAGGAGCACCCATACGCACTTACTCTCAGCTCACCTCCAACGGTGTGGGAGCCCTGAGCGTGAATCCCAACTGTGGCGACGCGTCAGAGCCTTCGATCAGCGGCACGATCTACTTCACGGTGACACCGCCGGTGACCACCTATAACTAGAAACAACATCAGATCCTGACAGCGGGGCGCAAAATCAAGTCGTAGCCGGCCGAAGGCGCCGACGTCGGCTCAGATGATAGGAAATTCGAGTTGTTAGGAGTTCGGACGCGCCAACGACGCTTCGACGTCGATGACGATTGATCAAGCAGCGCCCCGTTGGTCCGAGCAGGGCTCGAAATGGTCCGACGCAGGCTTGGGAATGAGCATCGCATCGCGGTGGTGGTACGAACTATCGCCCAGTTCTTTCACAATGCTGACATCCTGGCCAACAACACAGACACGGTTTGCCGTTGACCAATTGTTCTTGGGTGCGAAGAATGCGACATCGCCACGCGCGGTCGGTTGTCGCGTCCTCAACTCAATCACGAACTCCGGGCATCTTCGATCGCGCACGGGCGCGATTTTGGCCGACGGCGCCGATGCGTTACGGTCTTTGGTAGGTATCTAAAGGACGTGAATATGGCACAAGACCGCTCTTCATTGACCAGCCTCGAGCGCGAAAAGGCATCAGTTTTCCACTCGTGGTCGGCGCAATCGACCATCAATCCACTCATGATCAAGGACGCTCAGGGCGTCTACGTCACCGATGAGAGTGGCAAGGTCTACCTCGACTTCTCATCCCAATTGGTGAATACCAACCTCGGTCACCAACACCCCTCGGTGGTGAAGGCTATTCAGGACCAAGCGGGGCTACTGTGCACCATTGCTCCTCAACATGGCTACGAGGCGCGCTACCGGGCCGCAGAGTTGATCCTCGACCACTCGTTCGACGGCGCCGCCAAGGTGTTCTTCACCAACGGTGGCACCGAGGCCGTCGAGCACGCTGTTCGGATGGCGCGCCTGCACACGGGACGCCACAAGGTCATGGCCGCCTACCGCAGTTACCACGGCGGCACTTCGACCTCGATCAACCTCACCGGAGACCCTCGACGTTGGGCGAGCGACAATGGCACGGCCGGCGTCGTGCACTTCTTCGGCCCGTTCTTCTACCGTTCGATGTTCCACGCCACGAGCGAAGAGCAGGAGCGTGACCGCGCTCTCGAGAACTTGGAGAATACGATCCTCTTCGAGGGTCCCACCAACATCGCCGCGATCATCCTCGAGACGGTGCCGGGCACCGCGGGCATCATGATCCCACCCAAGGGCTTTCTCCAAGGCGTACGTGCGATCTGTGATCGCTACGGCATCGTATTCATCGCCGACGAGGTGATGGCGGGCTTCGGACGAACCGGTTCGTGGTTCGCGTACCAGCAGCACGATGTGACGCCCGACCTCGTCACGTTCGCCAAGGGCGTGAACTCGGGTTACGTGCCGCTCGGTGGCGTGGTCGTGAACGAGGCGATCAACGCCACGTTCAATGACCGCGTCTACCCCGGCGGACTCACCTACTCGGGCCACCCTCTCGCCTGCGCCGCGGCGGTCGCCTCCATCGAAGCAATGGAGAACGAGCACATCGTCGAGAACGCGTATCGCATCGGTGAGGAAATCCTTCGCCCGGGACTCGCGGAGCTCGCGGAGCGCCATCACATCATTGGTGACGTGCGCGGCGTTGGTGTCTTCTTCGCCCTCGAACTCGTCACCAACCGCGTGACCAAGGAGCCCCTCGCTCCTTACGGTGGCACCTCGCCCGCGATGAACGAGATCGTCGCGGCGTGTCGCGCCGAAGGACTGCTGATCTTCTCCAATTACCACCGCCTGCACGTGGTGCCACCATGCACCATCACCGACGAGGAGGCCAGGGAGGGACTCGCGCGCTTGGACCGAGCGCTCAGCGTGGCTGACAAGTACTACGTCGGGGGCATGTGAGCAACGAAGAACGGCGAGTACAAGCGGCCTCGCAGTTGCGCGAACTCGGCCACGAGTTCGTCGCGCGAGAACTCACCGATGAGCAGCTCTCAGTAATCGAGGGTCACATCACGCAGTTGTCCGAACTGGTTCGTGCCGGCGGGCCACGCCGACGCAACCTACCGAGCGGGTCACTCGCCGACTTCCGGATGGCAGTCCCCGCCGAGGGCCAGCGCGAGCGCCATCAACTCTTCAACGACTCGATCGTCTCAGGCGGCGCCAATCCAATGGGCCTGGGCGGCTACCTGTGGCGCGAGGGTGACGTCGCGGTGATGGAAGTGACCTTGGGCAAGGCGTTCGAGGGGGCGCCCGGGCGCGCGCACGGTGGAATCGTCGCGGCACTCATCGACGAGACGATGGGGCTCGTACTCGCGATCAATGACGAACTGGCCTTCACCGTGCAACTCGACATCACTTACATCGCGCCGACCCCGATCAACCAACCCATCACTGCGCGCGCCTGGCTGGAACAGCGCGACGGGCGCAAGCTCTCGATCGCGGCAAAGGTCGAGGCGCACGAGTTGGTCATCGCCGAGGCGAAGGCACTCTTCATCGCGGTCGATCCCGAGAAGTTCCTGGAACGACTCGCCGCCGCAGAGCAGTAACGCCGCCACGCTAGGACGATGTTGTCGCCCACTCGTCACTTGCGCTCCAGCAAGGTACCCGACGTCGCCGCCAGCTTCTGGTTCATCAAGATCCTCACGACCGCCATGGGTGAGTCGACGTCGGACTTTCTCGTCCACCGGTTCCCTCCGGTACTGGCGGTGGTCGTCGGTGGTCTGGACTGGGGACCAGGCAACGTCGCGATGGTCTTGACGCTCGTCATCGCGCTTGGCGTCGGGACGCTCGCGCTGCGCACAGCTCGACATAAATGATGGTGCTCGTCGTTAGGCTGTAGTCATGCCCGCTGTCACTGTCGAAAATCCGCTCGAACTACCTCGCGTCGTCGTCGCCAAGCCCGAGGATCGAGCGCGTCGCGTCAAATCGATCACCACCGCGCCTCGCGGCCTCGAAGGTGAGGGCTTTCCGGTCCGTCGCGCCTTCGCGGGAATCGACATGGCCGACCTCGACCCGTTCATCCACATGGACCAGATGGGTGAGGTCGACTACGGGCCCGGCGAACCCAAGGGCACGCCGTGGCACCCACACCGCGGATTTGAGACCGTAACCTACATGATCGAGGGCACCTTCCTGCACCAAGACTCCATCGGCGGCGGCGGCATGATTCAAAACGGGGCCACCCAGTGGATGACCGCCGGGGCGGGCATCTTGCACATCGAGCGTCCACCAGACGCACTCATTGACTCGGGGGGTCTGTTCCATGGGATCCAGCTCTGGGTCAACCTCCCCTCGAAGTTGAAGATGAGCTCGCCGCGCTACCAGGACATCGGGTCCAACGAGGTCACACTGTTGACCAACGAGAACGGCGACGCGATCATCCGCGTGATCGCCGGATCGCTCGGTGACGTGCAGGGACCCGGATCGACCCACACGCCCATCACGCTGGTTCATGCCTCGTTGATGCCGGGGGGCCAGCTGGCGCTTCCTTGGAACCCCGCGTACAACGCGCTCACCTACGTGCTGGCGGGCCAGGGAACCACCGGGATCAGCCGTGACCCCCTCGACGAAGGGCAGATGGCCGTGCACGTCGACGGTGACGTGATCATTCTGTCGGCCAACGAGGCTCAAGATTCACGCACACAGGCCTTTGAGGTACTCATTCTCGGCGGTGAACCGATTCGCGAGCCCGTGGCGGCCTACGGTCCTTTCGTCATGAACACCCGTGCCGAGCTGCAGCAGGCGTTCGACGACTACCAGGCTGGTCGTCTTGGCCAGATTCCCGCCGACCACATCTAATCGCCCTCGTCGCGGCGCACGAGGAACGTGCCGGTCGCGCGACTGATCAATTTGCCTTGCTCGCTGGTGATCGTCGCTTCGGCGTAGGCGATCTGTCGGGTAAGTCGAACCACCTCGCCCCGCAGTAGGTACGACTCGGCGCGCATGGCCGGTCGCATCAGTTCGGTGGTCATCTCGATGGTCGCCTGGGTGCGATCACGCCCGCGTAACGCACTGTTGATCGCGAAGTTCATGGCCGCATCCAGTAGTACCGAGTGCACGCCCGCTTGGACCGCGCCGTGAGGATTGCAGGCGAGCTCGAGCGGCGCGAAGGCACCGCTCACCCAGCCGAGATCCTCGCCATCGACGCCGTAGCGCTCAAAGGAGCCCCCGACCGCCGCAATGATGGGCATCCCGCCGTCGCCCAGCCATCGATCCATGTTCTTTCGCAGCCCGCTCACGCTTGCGACGATACTCCCAGGCCACGTCTAGGATTCGCGCGGTGGGGTTTTCCCACGAGCAGAAAGGCAAGTCCATGCACACAGCGGTCATTGTTGATGCAGTTCGCACCCCGGGCGGCAAGCGAAACGGGAAACTCAAGAACTGGCACGCCGTCGATCTCGCTTCCGAGGCCCTACGCGCCATCGCCAGTCGCAACAACCTCGACCCCGCGCTCGTCGATGACGTCATCATGGGCTGCGTCTCCCAGGTCGGCGAGCAGGCTTTCAACGTAGGGCGCAATGCCGTGCTCGCGGCGGGCTGGCCCGAATCGGTTCCCGCCACCACCATCGACCGTCAGTGCGGTTCCTCGCAGCAGGCGTTGCACTTCGCCGCGCAGGGCGTCATGTCGGGTGCGTACGACATCGTCGTCGCGGCGGGCGTGGAAGTGATGAGTCGCGTGACGATGGGGTCCTCCATTGGGAAGGACTCGGGTTTTCCCTTCGGTCCTCGCGTGCAGGAACGCTACGAACCCGTCGGCGGACTGAAGAATCAGGGCATCGGGGCCGAGATGATCGCGGATCAGTGGGGCATCACCCGCGAAGACCTCGACGCCTTCTCCGTCGAGAGTCACCGTCGGGCGGCCCAAGCAACCGCCGAGGGACGCTTCGAGCGAGAGATCATCCCGATCTACGTGCGCGACGAGCACGGTGAACTCACGAGTGAGCTCATGAGCGTCGACGAGGGCATCCGCCCCGACTCGAACATTGCCACCCTCGCCAACTTGAAGCCCGCCTACCAGGAGGGCGGCAAGGTAACGGCCGGCAATTCCTCGCAGATCACCGACGGTGCTTCGGCGGTACTCATCATGAGCGAGGAGAAGGCTCGAGAGCTCGGCTACACACCTCGCGCCCGGTTCCACGCGTTCGCCCTCGCGGGTGTCGACCCCGTCACCATGCTGACCGGTCCCATCCCGGCCACCGCGAAGATCCTCGAGCGTTCCGGACTCACCATGGACGACATCGACCTCGTCGAGATCAACGAGGCCTTCGCGTCAGTGGTGCTCGCCTGGCAGAAAGAACACAAAGTCGACTTGGCAAAGGTCAACGTGAACGGCGGCGCTATCGCGCTGGGTCACCCCCTGGGTGCGTCGGGCGCGAAACTGTGCGCGACCTTGCTCAACGAGCTCGAGCGCACGCAGGGTCGCTACGGCCTGCTCACGATGTGCGAGGGCGGTGGACTCGCGAACGCCACCATCATCGAACGACTGGGCTAGGTAGCGAAACTCCCCCGACCGAGCGTGAAGTCAGCGGTACTGCGTGGCGAGGTAGAACGCACTGAACATCGACACCAGTCCCAGTACGAGGTACCACGACGACGTCGCGCCCGGCAGTACCTGCAGGTAGTTCAACGTGATCACCAAGAGGCCGAAGAGCATCAGGTCAACGAGCACCCAGCCGTACCAATGCGGGCTGTGGCTATCACTGACCGGCCGCTTGGTCGTGATGCGTCCGCGGTTCTCAGCGGTGACGTAACGCCCGACAGTCTTGGCCTTGCTCTGCTTGGACTGGGACTTTGCCATAGGCACTGATGTTAGCGAACGAGAGCCGTCACTACGAGATCGGCACCGTGCTTGTCTGGCACACCGTCAAGGTGACGTACGAGTTGTAGGGGACCTGGGACCCGGGGGGCGAACTCTGATCGATCACCGTTCCCACCTGGGTGGGCGTACACAATGTCGGATCGGCCGCGACGGTCGTGGTCTGCAGCCCCTGGGCCGTCATCGCGCTAACGGCTTCACCTTGGGTCATGTCCAAGACGCTCGGCACCACCACCTGACAGACGCCCGATGAGGTGACGAGTGTGATGGACGTCCCGGCCTTCACCTGCGTGCCCGCGACGGGGTTAGTACTGATCACAAGGCCTGACGCCACCGAGTTGGAGCACTTGGTCGAGGTCGTCGAACTTACGCTGAGTCCCTGCTGGACGAGCGTCTGGGTCGCGGCGACCGGGGTCTGTCCCGCGACGGGGGGCACCGCGAAGGTCGCGGTGGGCAAGAGGATCGTCAGCACGACCTTGTCACCCGTCCTCGCGCTGGTACCCGCCACTGGCGACTGGGTCAACACGGTATTGGGCGTCGCTCCACCGGGGGGTGAGGTGGTCGTCTGGTTCAACGTGTAGCCGAGGTTCTTCTGTTGCAGCAACGTCTCTGCCGCACTGAGGGTCATCCCGACGAGGTTCGGCACGGTAACCGGCTTCGTGGATGTGCCGAGACTCACCTTGAGTGACACCGACTCGCCGGCGGAGACTTTCTTGCCCGCCGCCGGGACGGTCGAGACGACGGTTCCCTTGGGCTGGTTCGACTGGACCAACTTCACCTCACCGATTTGCAGACCGGAGCCGCGCAATGTGGCGGTCGCCGAGGAGATGGACTGGCCAATGACGCTCGGCATGGAAGTAACCGCGGGCGCCTTGCTGGACAACAGGTAGTAACTGACGCCCGCGATTGCGAGAAGCAGGACGACGATCACCGACGTGATTCCCGATCGGTTGCCGCGACGTCGACGGACGTCAGTGCGAGGTCCACTCATCACGGGCACCGACTGAGTTCGCTCTCCAGCCGACACTGCCGCGACGGCGCGGGTCGCGTCCGCACCAAAGAATGCACCCTCGTAGCCCGCCGCGCGAACCGGCTGTCCTTCACTGAAGCGGGTCAGGTCGGCTCGGAGCTCGTCCGCCGACTGGTAGCGCTGCGCCGGTGACTTGGCCAGGGCGTGCATGACAATCGCCTCAAGGTCGCGCGGCACCGTGTCGTTGAATTCGGAGGGGTGTGGCACCGTTCCGTGCACGTGCTGACTCGACACGGCGACGGGAGAATCGCCAATGAAGGGCGGACGACCGACCAGCATCTCGAACAGCACCACACCGAGGGAATACACGTCGCTGCGCCCGTCAACCGCCGCCCCTTCGGCCTGCTCGGGAGAGAAGTAGGTCGCGGTGCCCATGACCGAACCCTCTTCGGCGAGATGGTCTTCACTCGCCACCGCTTGGGCGATACCGAAGTCGGTGACCTTCACCTGCCCGTCACTCGTGATGAGGATGTTGCCCGGCTTCACGTCACGGTGAACCACGCCGTTGCGATGTGCGTACCCCAGCGCGGCGGCGACCTGAGCCACGATGTGGGTCGAACGAGAAGGAGTGAGTGTCTTGGATCCGCGCAACACGTCCGCGAGCGAGGTTCCCTCGATCAGCTCCATGACGATGAAGTACGTACCGCGATCTTCACCCCAGTCGAACACCGGGACGATGTTGGGGTGCGAGAGGTTCGCGGCGGCCTGGGCCTCTCGGCGAAATCGCTCGACGAAGAGCGGATCCGCGCTGAGCTCAGGATAGAGAATTTTCAGCGCGACCGGCCGGTTCAGAAGCAGGTCCTGGGCACGGTAGACCAATGCCATCCCACCTCGGGCGATCAGGTGCGTGACCTGATACCGATCGGAGTAGATCCTGGGGTCGCTGACGGGCTCCATACCTGCTCTAGCCTAGGCCCTCACTCTTGCGACCATCATCCGTGAGGACCGCCGCCAAGGTAACGATTCTGTTACGGCTCGAGCGGCGACGGTACTCCGCCTGGCCCCTCGCCCGCTCAAACCAGAGCTCGGAACCGATGCTCGCGAAATTCGGTGAGGGTACAAGGTCAGCCGGTCCTTGCGGTAGTGGTGGTCGCAGGAATGGAGGTTGCTCCCGCGACCGACGTGGTGGTCGTGGTCGTGGTCGCGTGGCCCAGCTGCCAAGCATCATGCAGGGAACCGGCGAAGTTGATCGCCGCCTCGAGCGAGGGCTCGCTGATCGTCGCCCCGAGCGCAATCTGATCGGCGGTTCGAAGTTGGCTCGACAAATACGGCGTGTCGAGGATCTTGACCGGCTTGTACCAGAGCACGCCATTGGGCTGACCTTGGTACACCGCGACAAATCCGTTGTCGTTGGCCAGGTAGTAGGTCGAGTACGCGTACCAGTGCACCACCGCGAAGAACCCCGCGACGATGGCGAGAAAGAACGCCACACCGACCCAAAGACGCCAGGTGAACCATCGACGGCGCGCGCGCGCGGATACCGACCTCGTGCTCTGTGCCACCGGGGGTGACGGCGCAACCAGCGTCTTCTTGATGGGCGTGGTCGCGACCTCGACCTCGTCGAATTCCAAGAGCACGACCGAGATGTTGTCGCGGCCACCGGCCTGCCGCGCCGCATCGATCAACTTCGCGACTGCGTCGTCGAGCGTGATCGGGGAGCTCGCGAAGCGAGCGAGTTCTTCGTTGGACAATTCGTTAGAGAGCCCATCGCTGCAGAGCAGTATTCGATCACCGGGCACTGCATTGACGCTCATCACGTCGATATCGATGTTGTCCTCCACACCGACCCCGCGGGTGAGTTGGTGACGGCGCGGGTGTGTCGAAGCCTCTTCGGGCGTGAGACGGCCCATGCGGACCCACTCCTCGGCGACGCTGTGATCCTCACTCAATTGACGAAGGGCGCCGTCGCGCAACTGGTAGGCACGTGAATCACCGACGTGAAAGATCGTGGGCGAGATGACACCCGCGTCATCACGGGTCAGTCCGAGCGCGATGACGGTAGTGCCCATGCCGAAGTGATCAGGGTTCTCACGAGCTTCGCGCAGCACCGTGCGATTCGCCTCCTCCACGGCAGAGTGGAGGCCTTCGACCGTTGGATTGTCCAAGTATCCGTCGTAGATAACGTGGACGGCCAGGGCCGACGCGACCTCACCGGCCGCGTGACCACCCATCCCATCAGCCACGATGGCCAGAGAATCGTCGACAAAGATCGCGTCCTGGTTACTCTCTCGCACCAGACCGGCATCAGTCGCGGCGGCGTAACGCCAACGCGTCAACGAACCACCTCGAACAAGACGCCACCCACCTGGACGACGTCGCCTCGCTCCAGGTGCACCCGGCCTTTCACCAACTCCTGGTTGACGTAGGTGCCGTTCGTGGATCCGAGGTCCTCAATGGAGAGGTCTCCACCGTCATTCGCGATACGCGCGTGTCGTGATGACAGAAAGTTGTCCTCGAGCCGGACGTCGCACTCGGCACTTCGCCCGATGACGATTGCCGTCTCTACGTCAAGGCGTTCCTTCTCTCGATCGAACGGTTCGATGAACTCCAGTGCCAGGTTGACAGATTTTCGGCGACGTTCAGAACTCACTGCGTCCACCGGACGCGACTCGACCGATGCGACCCGTAGGACTCGGGCGAAGAACAGAACGGCAATCGCCATCACCAGAACCTGCAGTGGACGTACCACCGCCGCGTAATTCGTCGTAGCGACGAAATTACTCAAGCGAACTCGATTCGAAAGTGCAGCATCCCCACCGTCACGTCGTCGCGGGGGGAGAGTGAAACGGCGGTAATACGGTGTCCATTGACGAAAGTTCCGTTCGTGGACTGCAAATCGCGTACGGCCACGCCGTCGTCAGTGCGCCAGATCTCCGCGTGGTGACGCGAGACGTTGCTGTCGTTGATCACGATCGCCGCCTCGGGGCTTCGCCCGATGATGAGCGGATGTTCGCCCACCGGGAACGTCCGTCCATCACTCACGATGACTCTGGGCTGACTTTCGCCTCCGACGAAATCGGTCTTCACGGCGAGATCGCCGACCTTGATGTCATCATCGATGAAGATCTCGACGACCACGGGACCGACGAAACTGAAGCCCTCGCTCACGGCGTGTTGGCGAACTGTCTCTTCGAGCTCACTCACCAGAGCCTTCTGGAACCCCTCGAACCGATGCGCGTCCTCGGGACCCATCCACACTTGTATCTGGTTGGGTGAAATCGGTCCCTGGCTCGAAAGACGTCGTGTGAGATCGACCTCTCGCACGATGCGCGAGCCGATCTCTATTGGCTGCAACGCATTCTTGAAGGGTCGCGAAAGCGTCCTCTCAAAGATTCGCTCCAAGCGATTTTCGACTTTTCTCAATACCATGACATCTGTAACTGTACCGGTAGGGGCTAAACCTGATGAGCCCCAGAAACGAGGACTCCGGACTTGGACTAATGTTGCAAGGTCTTAGGGCGAGTGGCGAAATTGGCAGACGCGCAGGCTTCAGGTGCCTGTATCCGAAAGGATGTGGGGGTTCAAGTCCCCCCTCGCCCACCAGTTGAGGTCAATTCCAGCCCGGCCGCGCGCCCATTTCGATTATGTGGCTCTGAAATTACGGCCTCAAGGGCCCGTGCCCTCAGCTACGACCTTCCAACCACCCGGCAACTTCGCCACAGTCACGAAGTGCGTCGGCGATTGGGTCACCGGGTAGGGCTTATGCGTCGCCTCAACCATGACCGCTGCGGTCGCGGTCGCGGGCACTGAACCGACGTAACCGCTCTTGGATCCATCGGGATTCTTGCAGTAGTGGACCCCCTTCGACTGCTGGACCACGTTGAGCACCCACTCCTGGTTCTTGTAGAACGTCACCGGACCCAATTGCTTCGCGAGGTAGTACTGAGTCACCACCGCGCGCACCGGCGCTGTCAACGGGACGACCGGTGAGGTGTCGAGCGTCCAGCAGGCGGGCAAGACCGCCACGGGCGTCACCGCGTTCGACGCACTCGAGGCGGGACTGGTGCCCGCGGAGTTCTTCGCCACCACCGTGAACGTGTACGACGTTCCGTTGGTCAGGCCCTTGACGGTGCACGAGGTCGCCGTCGTCGTGCAGGTTCGTGCGCCAGGTTGCGATGTCGCCATGTAACTCTCAATGGCGGCACCCCCATCCGACGCGGGTATCGACCAGCGCAACGTCGCGGACGCGTCACCCGCAGTGGCGTGCACGAACTGGGGCGCTGACGCGACCGACGTGGTCGTGCGAAACGTATAGATGAGAACGCCAGCGATTACGGCGAGAACCACGAGTACCGCACCGATCACCGCCGGACGTTGCCAACTCGACTTAGTCATGATTCGTCTCCTTCTTCAACGGCCCTCTAACGCTGTCCTAACACCCATTCACAAGGTCGTAAGTCCTCTTTCTCTGCGCAGATGAGAGGGCTTATCCGACGAGCGCCAGAACGCCGTTACTTTGAGAACCTCGCCTTCTCCCGCTGTTCGATCACGACGCGTCGCTCCAGATCGCGTCGCACGCGACGCCTTGGAGTTGTCCTCATTCTGAATCGACTGGCGCGGCCTCGGTGTTCACAGCACGCTGCGCGAGACGCCGCATGGAACGACTCCATTGAGCGGCGCTAACTGTGATGCCCATCCGCTCGCGTGTCATCGACGTGCTCGTGATCGACGTGGCCTATGGGCAACACGAGTCGAAACGTGCTCCCTTGTCCCGGAGTGCTGTCAAGTTCAATGTGACCACCAAGGTTGAACGCGGCACTGCGCGCGATTGTGAGGCCCAATCCGGTGCCACCGCTGATCCGGTCGCGTGCTTCCTCCGTGCGGTAGAAACGGTCAAAAATCCGCTGCTGGTGCTCGGGCGCGATGCCCGGACCGGTGTCGGACACGGAGAACACCGCCCGGCCATGCACGCTCTCGCCGCGAATCGTGACGTTCTCACCCGCCGGCGTGTAGCGAAAGGCATTCGTCAGGAAGTTTCTCAACACGGTCTCCACGAGACGGCGGTCGGTGTGCAGGTGTACGTGCTCGCACTGATAGTCCAGAACGACGCCCGCCTCCTGTGCCGCGGTGGTGAATTCTTGATAGAGCGACTGGCACACGTCCTCGACATCCACGTCATCGCGCTCGGCATCGTAGGGCGTGTCGATGCTTCGAAGTTGCGTGAGTTCGTCCAATAGTTCCGAAAGGCGGGTGGTCTGACTCTGGATCATCGACTCGGCGACCTCTTTGGAAATGGTCCCGTCGATGACCGCCTGGGCGTAGCCCGAGAGCGCCTGAATGGGCGTCGCCACCTCGTGGGCCAGGTCGGCGAGGAATTCACGCTGGTCGCGATCGGCCGTCTCGAGCCGACTCGCCATGGTGTCGAACGCCCGTCCCAGTCTCGCGATGGGCTCAGGGCCACCTCCGCCCACGCGCGCCGAGAAGTCACCGAGCGAGACGCGTTCGGCGGCGTGCACCGCCTCCTCCACTCGTTCACGCGCCTCACGACTCATCGTTCGATCAGCGAGGGACACGGCACCCAGCACGATCAGGAGGACCGCGAGTGCTACGTAGACGAACTCGATCGGGGGATCGAGGCTCGAATCGATGGGGCTGGTGACCGTGAGCATGCCGCCGTCAATCGCCACGGAGACCCGTTCTCGAGCATCACCCTCGGGCAGCGCTACGCCCATCTGGAATGAACCCGTCGCACTCTGCACCGTCACGTGCAAGCGCTCGGCGATCAGCAACTTCTCGAACATCATCAGGTTCGTCCGCGAAGGCGGGTTGCCAATGTGACTGGCCAAGATCTTCGCAATCGCGGTGTCCTCAATCTTTTGACTCTTCGCGTTGCTCTTCGAGCCCAATGAACCGACGATAAAGAAGGTCACGAGCAGTGTCACGATCGTGGTTGCGACGCCCACCGCGATGACCTTGGTGCGCAGACTGGCCGAGCGCGAAGAACTCACGACGTCTCCAACCGGTAGCCGACTCCTCGAAGTGACGTGACCTTCAGTGATGGACCGATCTTCTTGCGAAGTCCCGCCAGGTGCACATCGACCGTCTTCTCCACCACGTAGGTCGTGGGCCAGGCCTCACGGAGCAAATCCGTTCGACTGATTGCTCGGTTGGGGTGTCGCGTCAACGCCAGTAGTAGATCGAACTCGCGTCGCGTGAGTTCGATCTCCGCGTCGCCAACGGTGACGGTGCGCGATGACGGATGGACCACGATGTCGCCGACGCGTATGTCTTCTTCCTCGGCATCGGCAATGACGTTCGCTCGTCGCAGGTGCGCCGAGACTCTCGCCACCAATTCGGGAACCGAGAACGGCTTGGTCACGTAGTCATCTGCACCAAGACGAAGGCCCGCGATTCGCTCGCCTTCCTCTCGCCGCGCGGTGAGGAGGATGATCGGAACATTCGAAGTATCGCGCACTCTCTTCACGAGCTCGATGCCATCAAAGCCCGGCAGCATGACGTCGACAATCGCCAGATCGATTCCTCCGGCTTCGAGAAGCGACAGACCAGCGGGGCCAGTCGCCGCTTCAACGACTTCGTAACCCTCGGCCTCCAGATACGGGCGCACGAGCGAGCGCAGGGGCGTCTCGTCGTCGACGATGAGTATCCGAGGAACCTCCATAAACCGAGCCTAATGATGACTACTCGGCACCGTCCGGTAGTCGCGTTGCGCAAAAGCAGCTGCGGTCGTCGCGCAATCCGACGTTCGAATTATCTGTGAAATGACCAGTCGCTTACCGTTCGATAACTAAGCCCCGGTACAAATGAAGCAAGGAGAAAGTCGGCGTGAAGTGCACTCTGACGAACACACAATGATTATTGCCCTACTTACTATTCCATTCGCAATCCTCGCAATCGCAATCGCCATCGTTCCGTTGGTGGTGGGCATGAAGTACGAGCGCGAGTACGAGGCGCTGAGTGCCGCGACTCTTCGCGACGAGGCCACCGCGCAGACCGTCGGTACGCCTCGACTCGAGTTGGCCGCCTAACAGGGGCCCACAATCCGCAGACCCGATCGTTGCCTCCCGTGTGACGAATCAGCGGGTGAGGAATCGGTGGCGACAGGTGTTCAGCACCAGCGCCACCGATTCCTTGCGTCTGGGCGCGACATCACCCGTCACCCCGTCGGGCGCACCTGATAGCGCTTCTCCTCGCTTCGATGCCCGATTACCTACCGGTAGGCTTGAGTACCTATGGAGCGACGCACACTTGTCGGAGGCGTCACCGTCTGGTCGGATTGCCGCCGACCCGGGCGCTCGAGGTAGGAAGTGCCCATGACCCTCCAGAACCTCAGATCAACCCGTAACCTCGCGCACCGGAGCATCAGTGGTTCGCGCGCGCGAAGTAGCTTGATTCGAGTCCTGGGCGCACTCGCCTTGATGGCGGGTTGGACGGTCACAGCCTTCTCCTCAGCGTCGGCCTCCCAGGCCGCGCCACCGGCCTGGCAGACCACTTGGACTTCACCGACGGACCTGGCCGTGGGCATCACCACCAACTCCACCACCCGCGACATCGCCACCGTCGCGGTGGGGGGGACTTCCCTCGAGTTCACCTTCTCCAATCTCTGGAGCACGACGCCGACGACCTTCAGTGCCGTCACCGTCGGCGTCCAGCAGAACGGCGTCGTGGTGACACCGGGGACTTTCGTCCCCGTGACCTTCAACGCCCGGCGCAGTGTCACCATCGCTCCGCACGCGCAGGTGACGAGCGACCCCGTCGCCATGACCGTGCACGCCGGTGAGTCGCTGGCCATCAGTATCGCGGTGGCCGGTTCGGCGGCGGTGAGCGTGCACTACTGCTGTTACGGACATGTCGACTCCTACGCCACGGACAATGGTGCGGGAAATCTCACTGAGATTTCTTCGAGTCCAAAGTTCGACCCGCAGCTGCCCAACTGGACCATGCGGTGGCTCTCGGCCATTGCGGTGGGTGGTTCTCCCGCGCAGGGGACCATCGTGGCCTTCGGGGACTCGATCACCGACGGCTACGGCTACGCAAACAACGGCTTCAGTTGGGTCAACGCTCTGCAGTCGCGCATCAATCAACTGCCCGCTACTCAGCAGATGTCCGTCGTGAACGAGGGCATTTCGGCCGACACTTTGACTGTATTTCCACCACGTTCGACCTTCGCTACGACCGGGGGCGGACTGCCCGGAGTCACGCGGCTACAGAATGACGCGTTGTCCCTACCGGGCGTGAAAGCGGTGGTGCTGCTACTCGGTACCAATGACATCTGGTTCGGCGCTGGCGGGGTGAAGGCTCACCCCATCCCCCCCTACGGGACCGCACCAGCGATCGAAGCGGGGATGCGTCAGGTCATTGCCGCCACGCACGCTCACAGTCTGAAGGTCTTTGGCATCACGTTGCTGCCTCGCTCCACCTCAACCCTTGGCGTCGGCGTCGATCTAGCCGAGAACTGGACACCCGATGAGCAGGCGATCCTGAGCGCGGTCAACACGTGGATGCTGTCACCCGGCTCAGGTTTCGACGGCGTGCTCAATCTCTCTGCGGTGATGGGCAACGTCTACAACGGGGCCTGCCAACCGGCCACGCCCTACGCCGCGTACTTCAATCCTGACCACCTGCACCCCAACGTGGCGGGCCAGACGGTCATGGCCGACGCCATCCCCACCACGTTGTTCGAAATGCCCCAAGCCCCACAGATCCCCCAAGTGGTCACGGCGACGCCAACGCCGGGTTGCGCGGCGGCGCAGTTGGCCGCACAGATTCTCGCCGCCGGCAGTGTGCCCGCCACCACGACGACCACGGTGGCGCCGACCACGACCACGGTGCCCGTGACGACCACGACACGGTCCTCGGGGCTGTTCGGCGGGCACGCGCGCACCTACGCGACGTACCTGCTCGTCGTACTCATCGCGCTCACCATCACGGCTCTGGCGATGGCGCGACGACGCGCCGTTCGACGACGCGCGGTACGGCGCAAGTCCGCATGGCTACCGGACTATCCGCGCACGGGTCCACCACCTCGTCGACCGCCGCCACGCAAGGGTCCACCACCTCGTCGTTGAGGCACTCTTCGCAACAACACACCGATAGATCGGCGTGTTGCTTCTGGTACGCCTCGTGCGTTGGTCAGACGGTGTAGCGGTAGCGCAGGAAACTCTCACCGCTGCGACTCTGCATGGCCCCACTCGCGCGCCAGCCCAGTCGTTCGTAGAAATGCTGCGCGGCCATGTCGGGTGGGGTCACCAGTTCGAGCTCCTGCACCCCGGCGGCGCGCGCGACGCGAACTGATTCTTCGACCAGCGCTCGTCCGATGCCTTGTCCCTGCGCCGACGGGTTCACTAGGACGTGCGTGATCTCGCCCACAACGGGACCCGCAGCAACTGGATTCGACTGCGGTGTCCTGGTCACTCGCGACTTCACGAGACGCGCGACGCCGCGTGTGTAGCGCCAGCCTCGAGTTACGACGAGATCCTTCGCGAGCCGAGGATGCGTGAGCGAGTACGTGAGCAGCTTCACTGCGAGCGCCGGCCCGTGATGACGCACCATGGCCCGCACGTGATTCGCCGGATCGCTCGCGCCGAGCAAGACGCCGAGCAAGACGCCGTGGCCATCGACCGCCGCGAGTCCAATAGAACCCGGCGCGTCGATCCAAGCGCGGTAGTAGGCGCGCATGAAACCGGGGCCGAAACGCGAAAGGAACTCCATGTGGAGGACTTCGAGATGCAGCGCCACTGCCGCATCAAGGTCACCATCGCCCAGCGCGCGAACGCTCACCATGACGCGGTCCAGTGATGCTCGGTGAGAGAGAACACGGCTCGAGGCGAAGTGCGCGTAGCGATGGCTCAGTGTACCGTCGCCGTCGAGCTGGTCGTGACCAACGCCGGGCACTTTACGAGAGTGTCCTGCTAGCCTTGCGCCGATGTCATCACCGAGGCACGGCCGCCGAGTCAATGTGCGCCGCCGACAACGACTGCTGGCGACGCTCGTCGTGCTGCTGGCGGTACTCACCGTCCTAGCGCTGAAGCAGCACTTCTCCTCACCGCCGACCTCGACAACATCCTCTTCAACCTCGACGAGCGCCGCGTCGACCACGACGTCGACGACACCGAGCGCCCCGTTCGCGGTCGGGTCGATCACGATCGACATCACCGAGCCGGCAACGGCGAGTCTCGCGGCACGCTCACTGGTCACGACCGTGCGTTATCCGACGTCGGGAGCCCCGAACGGCACAAGTGTGCCCGGCGCGACACCACTGCGCGGCGCGGCGCCTTATCCACTCGTGGTGTTCTCCCAGGGATTTGACATCTCACCCGAGGCGTACGCGCGGTTGCTCAATTCGTGGGCCTCGGCCGGCTACGTGGTCGCCGACCCCGCCTACCCCTTCACGTCGCCCAACGCGCCGGGGGGCGTGATACGCGCCGACATCGTGCACCACCCGGCGGACCTCAGCTACGTCATCACCTCGTTGTTGGGCGACAGTGCCCAAACGAACGGAACGCTCGCCGGACTGATCAACCCCGGCGAGATTGGCGTGATCGGTCAATCCGACGGTGGCGACGTGGCGCTCGCCACCGTGGCGAACACGTGCTGTCGCGATACCCGGGTGAAGGCCGCCATCATCCTCTCCGGCGCGGAATTGAGTTGGTTCGCCGGCTCGTACTTCACGACGCCGTCGACGCCCCTGCTCGTCGTCCAAGGCACAAACGACCTCACGATGAATCCGGTGACGTGCAGCGTCCAGTTCTACAACCAAGCGTCCCAGCCGAAGTACTACCTCTCGATGATCGGCCAGACGCACCTGAGCGCCTACGTGCCACCCGGCCCCGCGCAGAATGTCGTCACGCAAGTCACGATTGACTTCCTCAACGGCTACTTGCGCCACTCCTCTTCCGCACTGGCGGCGTTGCACGTCGCGGGCAGCGTGCCCGGCGTGGCGAGCATCACCAGTCAAGCCACACTGGCGCCGGTGGCGGGTACGTGCCCCGACGCCCCCGCGGGTTGAATCTTCCCTAGAGGGCGGGCTTTACGCCCTTGACCACGTTCGCTTCGGAGACCACGTTCACACTCTGCACGTTCTTGAAGCCGGCCGCCTCGTAGAGACGGGTCCACGCTTCAGGAGTGATCGGACGTTCGTGCACCCGGAAGAGATAGCGGCCGGCATTCTTCAGGATTCGCCAATAACCCGGGATGCCCTTCTTCGCCATGACCTTGATCTTGCTCGCGATCACCTGGCGGTCCTGAGCGGTGGCCCCGCGTCCGAGCATCATGTCAGAATTCACGAGCAGTCCGCCGGGTCGAAGCCAACCATACGCGGCGTTGACCACCTTGGCCTTGTCGGGATCGAGCAAGTGGTGCAGCGCGTAGTTGCTGATCACCAGGTCGACGGACTCGGCCGGAAGCGAGAGGTGCTCGATGGGCGACACGATGCCCGTCACCGAGTTGAGTCCCTCGCTCTTCGCTTGGGCCTCCATGCGTTGGACCATCGCATCGCTCACGTCGACACCGATGACCGTCGCACCGTGTCGCGCCAGTTCCAGCGCGAGACGTCCGCCGCCGCACCCGAGGTCGACACAGACCATTCCCGGCTTCACGTCGGACATCTCAATCGCCTTGGCGGCGACTTTGGACATTCCCACGTCGTTGTGACGGTCCCAGGTGTCGGCACGATGCGTCCACTTGCGGCGCTGGGTTCGAATCGAGATCTTCGTGCCTTGACGCTTGCGCCACGACGCCGACGAGGTGCCGTCGGTGGGCACGGATTGTGGGTCACCCGGCAAGTTCAAAATATCCTCAGTCTCAGTTCACGATTTCTGGGCGATTCGGGCGCCACGAAGGGCCGTCAGTCCGGTCGTAATCCTAACAACCGGACCTGCGCGACTCCGTACCCTGCTTAATTACTGGGTAAGGATTCGCTAACTATTACCTCGCCGCAACGAAGGCGATCAACTGGGGCAGGTCGTCGACGTCCCCGACGCGGGCAGACCGGCTTGCAGGGCCAGCGCACCCTCGACCAGACAACGCATGATCGGCCCCGCAACGGAGGCACCCGTGGCCGACGTGACCTGGAAGGGCATCACCACCGCGACCGCGACCGTGGGGTGACTCGCCGGCGCGAAGGCGATCATCCAGTCGTCGGTATTCTGAACGCCGTTGCCCACCTGGGAAGTACCGGTCTTCGCCCCGACGTCGAGATTCGCGGGAAAGACGCCCGCCGCGGTTCCCGAAGTTGCGACCTTGACCATCAGGGGAACGATCTGGGCGGCCTGGGACGGGGTGAGTGGCGTCTTCCAAACACTCGGTACGTAGCGCTTCACGATCGTCCCGTCGGGGCCGGTGATGTAGTTCATCAGGTGCGGGGTCATCATGACCCCGCCGTTCGCTACCGCCGCCGCGGTGAGCGCGTTCATCAACGTCGAGGTCTTCACGTTCTCCTGGCCAATGGCCGAGTACGCCAACTGGGGCTGGTTGTAGGTGAAGCTCGAAGCCGAGGGGAAGAAGCTCGCCGCCACGCCGGGCAGGTCAATCGGGGGGACTTCGTTGTAGCCGTAGCTGTCGGCGGCGTTCGCGAGGTTCGTGCCGCCGAGGTCGAGGCCCACCAGTGCGTAGCCCGTGTCACACGAAGGGGGCAGCATTTCTGGGATCGTGCCGCCGCACAATTCGGACGCGTAGTTCGACAGAGTCTTATTGGTATTGGGCAACTTGGTGAAATGCAGCTGCGGATACACCTTCGTCATCAACTGTGGCATCGAGACGACCACCGCCGACGTGGTCACAATCTTGAAGGTCGAACCCGGCGGGAACGTCTGTTGGGTGGCGACGAGACCGAGTGGTGGGAAGCCGTGCCCATTGTTCTTGGTGTCCTTCACCCACGCAGCCTTCGCCACCAGGTAGTTGAAGGAGGTGAAGGGCGTGGGGTTGTACGTGGGGTTCGAGTACATCGCCATCACCCCACCATTACGGGGGTCCAGCACCACGGCGGCGCCATCAATGCCCGCCATCGCCTTTTGAGCCACGCGCTGGAGCGACGGTTGCAGCGTCAGCGTCACGTTGTCCGCGGCGCTCGTCGGAGCGAGCACCTGAGCGAAACTCTGCGCGGGCTGCGAATGCGCGCTCAGGTAGCTGTTGTACTCCGCCTCGAGCGCCCAGGTCCCGTAACTGGGCGAGGAAAAGCCCACGACGCCCGCGGTGAGCGCCCCCAATGGGTAGACGCGCTTGTAGATGTTTTGCGAACCCGTCACCGGAACCGACTGCGCCAAGATTGTGCCATCGGCGGCCACGATCTGGCCGCGCGGCGCGGTACTCGACGAGGCGAACACCCTCGGATTGATGGGCGACGAGTCCAAGGCCTTCGCCCGGAAGAATTGAATATTCATCGACTGCGCCGCGACGACGACGAAGAGGATGAGGATGAACGACGCCAGCAGGCTCAGTCGGCGCGACACTGACTACACCTTCTCCGTCGAGATCGTCGAGAGACCCGTGCGCGCTCGCGCGACCCACTCCACAACGTCGCGTGCGCGTAGTCGCGAAGGAATTCCCGCGGTGAAACGCTCGAGGTGGCCTTGCACGCGATCTAGAACCATGACCCCCTGATTGTAACGGTAGGCCTCGCGGCGAGGACGTTGACAGCCACTGGGGCACAAACGCTCAATCGTACGCTCGTGAGCAGCTCGCTCGATGCCAGAAAACTCGCGGCGGCGATGCCTACGATGGAATTCGAGGCCGCTGCATCGCGCTACGACCTCGCACGACCAGACAATGGGAAGGGCGGTCGATGAAGAAGCTGCCGGGCACTGTCTGGATGCTCGGCGCCGTGAGTTTCCTCAACGATGTCGCCAGCGAGATGCTCTACCCTCTCCTACCCGTCTTCATCACGCGCGTGCTCGGCGCGCCGGTAGCGATACTCGGTCTGATCGACGGCGTGGCCGAAGGCAGTTCCGCGGTGTTCAAGGTTCTCTTTGGCCACTGGTCGGACCGAATCGGCAAACGCAAGCCGTTCGTCTTCTTCGGCTACGTCGCCTCTTCTCTCTCCAAGGTCGTGGTGGCTCTCTCGCGAACGTGGGGGCTCGTCTTCGTCGGCCGGGTACTCGACCGCTTCGGTAAGGGTGTCCGCACTGGAGCTCGTGACGCCATGCTGCTCGACGCATCCACAGCGTCGAATCGCGGGGTCGTCTTCGGCTTCCAGCAGGCCCTTGACAGCGCGGGCGCGGTCGTCGGCCCACTCATCGCCCTCGTCCTGTTGCAGGTCTTCAACGACAGCATCCGCACCATCCTCTTCATCGCGGTCATACCCTCCGTCGCGGGTGTGGTTCTCGCGGGTTTCGTCCGAGAACCCGCGCCCAAGGTAGTGACGACAAGCACCACCAAAGCCGATGCACGAGCGGCAGTTGCGCGACTCGATATCAAGTCGCTGCCTCGTGAGCTCAAGGTCTTTCTCGTCGTGAGCGGACTCTTCGCCCTCGGCAACAGTTCCGACAGTTTCCTCATCCTCCGCTCGCGCTCCATTGGACTGAGCCTTTCGCTGGTGGTGCTCGCGTACGTCGCCTACAACGTCGTGTACAGCCTCGCGTCGACTCCCGCGGGCATGTTGGCGGATCGGTTCGGACCTCGTCGCGTCTACGCCACCGGCATGGCCCTCTACGTGATTGTCTATCTCGGTTTCACGCTCAACCGTTCGGTGACCGGGGTTTGGATCCTCTTGGTGATCTACGGTCTGTACATTGCGTTGACCGACAGCGTGTCGAGGGCGCTCGTCGGGAGTTTCGTGGTCGACCGCACGCAAGCCGCGGGCATCTTCGGCCTACTCCAGATGGTGCTCAGCATCGGCCTGGTCGTCGCATCCATCGTGGGCGGCGTCCTCTGGTCCACGTTGGGCGCCTGGGCGACCTTCGCCTTCGCGACCCTTTGTGCAGTCGCGGCATTGGTCCTCTTCATCACCGCCGAGCTGCGCCGCCCTGCCCCACTCGACCGCTGACGCGCCGCGATGCTCGCTGAGTGGCGGCCACCTACTCACGCGCCACGTGTCGACTTAACCTGTAACCATGCAAGACGTGCGCGGACATTGGGACGAAATCTTCACCCAGAAGACCGATGACGAGATGAGTTGGTCTCAAGCGACACCCACGATGTCGCTCGAGCTCTTAGCGCAGTGGTCAAGTCCCGACGATGCCCTAGTCGACGTCGGCGCGGGCAACTCACGCCTCGTCGATCATCTCGTCGAACGTGGCTGGCGTGAGGTGACCCTGCTCGACGTCTCCGCGACGGCCCTGGCGAAGGTCCGCGCGCGATTGTCGAGTGGCTCCACGACGGTCTCCTATGTCGCGTCCGACATTCGCCAATGGCAGCCCGAGGGCCACTACCGCGCGTGGCACGATCGGGCGGTTTTTCATTTTCTCACCGACCAAGCCGATCAGGAGAACTACGTTCGTACCGCAGCGCAGACACTCGAACGCGACGCGATCCTGGTCATCGCCACCTTCAGCGCGTCTGGCCCCACGCATTGTTCGGGCCTGCCCGTCGCTCGCCATGACCCCGACGAGCTCGCACGGCTCTTCGCGAGCGACTTCGCCTTCGTCGCCTCACAGTTCGAGGAGCACACCACACCGTTCCACACCGTCCAGGCGTTCTCGTGGGTCGTTCTTCGCCGCCGCTGAGGCAAGGTCGACCGCCCGACGGCGTCATAACCTCGTTCACCGGAGAGCCCGTGCGCATTCGTCAGTCCCGGCGCTGGCGGCGAGTTACCCGAAGGTACGCCGTCGCTAGATTTCTTGTAGAGTAAAAATTCTTGGGGGTCGGTGCTGTCGACAACGGGAGTTCAACGTGGTGAATGCTCTTCGCGATACCTCACAGGCCATCGAACTCGCACCGCGCGTCTGGTGGGTCGGCGCACGCGGGCCCAACGACAAGGTCCACCACCACGCTTACCTCATCGAACAGGGCGACCAGTCCGTTCTCGTCGACCCCGGCTCGGCGCTCACCAGCGACGAGGTGATTCGAAAGATCGACTCGGTGGTGGGACTCCTCAACGTACGTTGGTTGGTCTGTTCGCACGCGGATCCCGACGTCGTCGGAGCCCTGCCCGCGCTGGTCACCCACGGACTGCACCCGCAGGCGCACATCGTCACCCACCAACGTAACGAGATCCTCATCGTGCACAGTGGGACGTCGCTCCCCTTCTGGCGAATTGAAGATCACGAGTGGCGGTTGGGACTCGAGGACCGCGAGCTCCAGTTCATCTTCACCCCGTACTTGCCCTCCGCCGGCTCGTTCGCTACTTTTGACGAGTCCTCGGGAACCCTCTTCTCCTCAGACATCCTTGGTGGACTCGATGGGCACGAGTCACTCTTTGCCACCTCGCTCGACTACTTCGACACGATTCGGTCCTTTCATGAGCAGTACATGCCCAGCCGTGAGATCCTGGCGCACGCTATTCAGAAACTGCGCGGACTCGCCATGCAACGAGTGGCACCCCAACACGGCCAGGTGATCCCCGGGCACCTCATCGCTCCACTCTTGAACTTGCTCGAGAAACTTGAGTGCGGGATCTATCTACTGGCCCGCGATGAGCCAGGTCTGGCCTTCTTGCTCGCCGCCAATCGAACGTTGCATGACGTCGTCGATACC
>Ga0307375_10001051_pt1 | contig 31352 bp, 30 predicted proteins | sample TR1MG_FD_202531 | JGI IMG/M metagenome (GOLD analysis project Ga0307375, IMG submission 202531) | Soil microbial communities from Risofladan, Vaasa, Finland - TR-1 | ecosystem: Environmental > Terrestrial > Soil > Coastal area > Acid sulfate soil | place: Finland: Risofladan, Vaasa | collected... | reverse complement strand
ACGCCGCCTCAACCGATATCACCATGGACGGTGACTATTTCATCACCGCTAACTTTGTACTCCTGAGCTACAACCTTACCACAGACAGCACAGCCGGCGGCTCGGTAACCACCCCAGGAGAAGGTACTCTCCCCTATGACTGCGGTACGGTGGTCGACCTGGTCGCCGAGGCTGAAGAAGGCTATCGATTTGTCAACTGGACTGGCGATATTGCCAGCATTGCCGATGTCGAAGATGCCACCACTACCGTCACCATGAATGATGACTACTCCGTCAGCGCCAACTTTGAGCAGATATCATCTCAATTTGACCTGACCATTTCCAGCACCGCTGGAGGTACGGTAACCACTCCCGGTGAGGGGATTTTCACATATGACCAGGGAACAGGGGTTAATCTTGTCGCCGAGGCTGAAGAAGGCTATCGATTTGTTAACTGGACTGGCGATGTGGACGCCATAGCCCATGTCGATGCTGCCTCAACCAACATTACCATGAACAGCGGCTACGCCATAACCGCCAACTTTGAGGAGAAACCATCAATCAACTGGCCGCTAATTGGCGGGATTATAGGGGCGGTGGTAGTAGTGGGATTGGTGATTTTCTTCGTGCGTAGAAAGCAAGTTGCCTTGACAAAAAAGACGCTGAACTGATATCCAGAAAATTGTCAATGTTTTTGTGCGGCGCTGGAATTGCGGGGGGTGTCGGTGGTGCCGCTGGCTGAGGCCCGATTTTTTGCGGACTGTATTTAAATTGCTTCGGCAATGGGACTTTTAAATAAGGATTTGCGTAACTATGTTAGGGAGGATAACTTCCGGGTTGTTATCCCGAGAATCCAAGGGGGGCAATAATGCTTCCCTTGTCTTTGTCTTAGTGGCGGGGCGGGGGCATACCGGCCCTGCCCGCGCACGACTCACTCGTATTCCCAGAGCGCCACAGGACGGCGGTCAGGGGCGCCATGGAGCGGGAGTTTTTCCTGCATACCGGCCAGCCGATTGCCGTGGAATAGCCGATTGATTTTAAAGTGATATACTACCCGTTTGGGTGATTGACTTCTGGTTCTAATTAGGTTATCTTAATAATATATTAACATTGTAGAGTTATAATTATGAGACTAGGGGATTACCCTATGAACTCAGCATCAAAAAGGGAAGTGGTCTGGAAGGTACGCCAGGACCGCCTTTTTATTTTAGGAGGTAGATGATGGCAACATCTAAAATAGCCTTCGACTTCAATGAGCCTAAAGCGATTGAGACTATACTATACCTAGCCAATAGAATATCACACTCGTTTAAATATAAGATATGCAAAATGGTTTATTTGGCAGATAAGACTTCTCTTGAGAAATATGGAAGACTCATATTCGGCGAATCTTACTCAGCCATGAAGGAAGGTGCTACCCCATCTAAATCTTATGACCTTCTGAAACAAATTGCTGAGGAATGTACCAATGACCTTCGTGTAAAGGGTAACTCCGTCGTTGCATTGCGTGATGCCAACTTGGATTATTTGAGTGAATCAGATATTGAGTGCCTAGACCAAACGATTGCCATATACAATAAAAACCCACAAAAAATGTATGATGATGCTCATGATGATGCATGGGAAAGAGCGTGGGAGAGCAGAGGCGAAAAGCGGAGTGCTGATATTTCAGTCAGGAGTATCGCAAAAACTTTAACTAATTCCAAGGATTTAATAGACTATTTAACTAACCGCAGTGTCGAATAGACATCATGATTTCCCCCTGGCACATATATCGTGTAAATAATTGTCAGCATACAACCCCACCTAAAAGCAAATATATTGCTGTCGTCTGCCTTAACCCCAATCCTTACGGCTTTCTAATTAATTCTCAGATATCACAATTTATTCAGAACAGCCCCGCTTTGTTATCCAGCCAAGTGGCTATTGTTGCTGAGAGATATAGCTTTTTACAGCATGATTCTTATATAAACTGTGCTCAGATATTTTCGTTCAGAAGTGGTGAATTACATAGTGTTCAAGACATCCAAAACAATACAAGAAAGGCAATAGAAAGAGTCGTAGATAATTCTAAGCTAATTGAGCCTATTTATAAGCGACTCATATGTGGTAAATAACCATCCAAGCAGACTAATTAAGCGCAAATCACCGTTTCGTCAGAACAGGAATAAAAAAACCGCCCCCTCCCGGGAGCGGTTGGTCAAAATCTTGGTGGCGGGGGCAGGATTTGAACCTGCGACCTCCGGGTTATGATCCCGATCAGCTTCAACCGCTTATTCCCTCATTAAACAAATTGACGAAAAGTTGGCTTTATCAGCTCTTGTGCTAGCCTATCTGTTGTTTCATGGATCGCTGTATCTTCCATATTGATTTGGATGCCTTCTTCGTTTCCGTGGAGCAGGCGCTTAACCCGGAACTGAAGGGAAAGCCGGTAATCATCGGCGGAGACCCTGAGCGCCGCGGCGTAGTTGCCTCTGCCTCCTATGAAGCGCGACCTTTCGGCATCCACGCCGGCATGCCGCTATCCAAGAAAAAGGTCAATAGTTTCTTTGGCGGTATCCAAGGCATACTATAGAGTTAGGGCGTCACAAAACGCCATTTCGTGCAGCCCGATTCCACAAGTCAGAATTTGCTTTTATTAGTCAACATAAGTTATACTATATATCTTATATTGACATGTTATTTTAGGTGACTCAGAGATGGACAAGAAGGAGAATATTGAAAGCATAATCGGGTTGATTAATAACCTGATGCTTTCGACTAAAGCACATGAGCCTCATCCCTGGCTGCACCTTGAACTGACCAGGGAGCAGTTGCGCGTCATGTTTCTGCTCTCTTTCAAAGGCCGGAGCTCGCCTGGTGAGATGGCCGCATCTTTCGGCGTACCCAAGGCCAATGTTACCAGCATCATTGATCGGCTGGTAGAAAAGGGGCTAATCAGTCGCCAAGATAACCCAGATGATCGCCGTAGCTACATCCTTTCTCTTACTGAAGAAGGCAAAAGCCAGGTGGAGCGACTACGGGAGATAGGCGTCGCCAAGATCAAAGGAGTGCTGGAAAGAATGCCGGACAGTGCCCTGGTTTCTCTCCAGATGGGCCTAGAGGCACTTATAAAGGCTCTCGAAGAAGAAGGAGAACTTAATGGATGTAATTGAAGCCAGTAATCTAGTCAAGAGGTTCGGTGAGCTGGAAGCGGTCAAGGGAATATCCTTCAGTGTCAAGGAAGGAGAGATATTCGGTTTTCTGGGCCCTAACGGTGCCGGCAAGACGACCACCATAAATATACTCTGCACCCTTTTAAAGCCTACAGGCGGGCAGGCGAAGGTTAACGGTTATGATGTCGTTAAAGAGCGCAGCCAGGTGCGTCAGTCAATCGGGTTGGTCTTCCAGGAACCGGCTTTGGATGATTACCTAACGGCAGAACAGAACCTCCGTTTCCACGGCTATGCTTATGGCATCCCCAAAAATGTTCTAGAGCCGCGCTTGAAAGAGCTTTTAGAGATGATGGAGTTATGGGATAGGCGCAAAGGCAAGATTAACACCTACTCCGGTGGTATGAAGCGCCGTCTGGAAATTGCCCGTGGCCTTTTGCATCACCCAAGAGTGCTTTTTTTGGACGAGCCCACTCTAGGCCTGGACCCGCAGACGCGCCGCCGCATCTGGGACTACATACATGACTTACGGAAAAGAGAGAATCTGGCCATATTTATGACCACCCACTACATGGACGAGGCGGAGAACTGTGACCGCATCGCTATTATAGACTATGGCCGGACTGTGGCTCTGGACACGCTGGAAAAACTGAAAGATGGTGTCGGTGGCGATGTCATCTCTGTTAAGACGGAGGACAACGAGGAGGCGATGCGACTGCTGGAGGGGCAGTATAAGCTCAAGCCCGACATCGAAAACGGCATCATCAGTTTCACCGTGCCCCACGGCGAGGAATTCTTGCCCAAGTTTGTCTCCGGCTTCCCGCTGCGACTACTCTCCATCGGCTTGAGGCGTCCTACTCTGGAAGACGTATTCTTAAAGCTCACCGGACGCGATATCAGGGAACAGGAGGTTGACTCAATGCAGAAGATAAAAAATATGGCTAGAATGAGGAGGCACTAAAGACAATGGCTATCGTTTTTCGTACTATCTGGGTGATAGCCTACCGCGAGCTCCTGCGTTTTGTCCAGGACAGGCCACGGATGGTCTCCTCCTTTTCTATGCCGATTATATTCCTGATAATTTTTGGTGCCGGCTTCGGTAGGCTTATCGGCCAAATGATGCCCGGCGTAAACTATATACAGTTTATGTATCCCGGTATTCTAGCCATGACAGTATTGATGACCTCTGTCATGTCCGGCGTCTCCATCGTCTGGGATAGAGAATTCGGTTTCCTAAAAGAGGTGCTGGTTTCTCCATTGAGCCGTAGCGGAGTGCTAGCCGGCAAGGCTGTCGGCGCTGCCACCATCGCCATCATCCAGGGGGCCATAATGCTGGTGCTGGCACCCATTGTTAATGTTCCCATCAACTTGGGCACGGTGCTGGCTCTTTTACCGCTCCTCTTAATACTCTCCCTCGCTCTTTCCGGGTTGGGGCTGCTAATCGGTTCCCGCATGCGCTCGCAGCAGGGATTTCAGATAGTGATGCAGTTGGTGATTTTCCCCATGATGTTTCTCTCTGGCATCTTCTTTCCCATCTCCGGCGTAGCCACCTGGCTGGAGGTACTCTCCAAATTGAACCCGGTGACCTATGGAATAGATGCTATACGCCAAGTCTTCTTGGGCCCCCAGGTGGCCGGCGTTACCGTCTTTGGCCACACCATGGGCATCGTGGATTCGGCTATTGTGGTGGCGATGGCAGGGGTAGTGTTACTGACTGCCGCTATCTGGTCCTTCAACAAGCAGGAGTGAGTCGGAGCACCTGGAGCAATTCAGACTACCAAAACTTGGTTCTGAAGGACGTCATTCTATTTGCTGAGCTATAGGCCACCACAAATTTTCACTAACAGGCGAATTAAGTGAGTTACACAAAATGAGTTTTCGTTACCTGGAGCTTCATTCGATAAATCAATTGTTATATACTTGCAGTAAGATAAAAGAGGAAGAGGGTTGCATCATGCCGCTAGCCAAGCTTAATGGTATTAACATTAACTATCAGGTGCAAGGACAGGGTGAACCTCTGGTGATGATAATGGGATTTACTGCCAACCGGAGTGGCTGGATGCCCCAGATACCTTTCTTCAAGAAGTATTACCGGCTAATTACCTTTGATAATCGGGGAGTTGGCAAGTCGGACAAGCCGCCGGGCCCTTATTCCACCAAAATGATGGCCGACGATACAGTAAGACTTATGGACCTTTTGGGGATTGAGAAAGCTCATACTATGGGCGTTTCCATGGGCGGCATGATTGCCCAGGAGTTGGCTATAAACTATCCCCAGAGAGTCATGAAGCTGGTACTGGCCTGTACCTATGCCAGCCAGGATGAAACGAGCGGAGATACCCTGGAACAGGCCAAATTCTTGCAACTAACCCCCGAGAAGAAAGTCAGTGCTATGGTCGGTTTGGCTTTTAATAAGCCGCTTTACAGATTCCCCTTTGCCCTCCTCGCTAGGGTTCAGACCAAGTTCATGGCAGCTTCAGGTACGGTAGGGATTGCGGCACAAAGTGAAGCTTGCCGGAAACACAATACACTAGAGAGACTACCACTAATCACAGCTCCCACCCTCGTTATCGTGGGAACTGGAGATAGAATCATCAAGCCCGTTTCCTCCGAGGTGATAGCCGGGAAAATACCCAACGCTAAGCTGGTCAGAGTTGAGGGTGGCTCTCATTATTTTTCCTTCGAGATGAAAAACGTGTTCAACCGAGAAGTGCTGAATTTTCTGAAGAGCGATGCTCCGTGCATTAATTGACTTGACACCTAGAGCACTACAGCCCTACCTGGCTTCTTAACGGACATGAAATTTTGCCTCATGATTTTTCTAAACGGAGCGGAATTGCACAATAGTCAGTTTTGTTGGGTAACAATTCGATGAAAAGTTGGCTTTATCTGCTCTGTGTGCTAGTTTATATGCTGTTTCATGGCTCGCTGTATTTTTCACATTGATTTGGATGCCTTCTTCGTTTCCGTGGAGCAGGTGCTTAACCCGAAGCTAAAGGGGAAGCCGGTAATCGTCGGCGGAGACCCCGAGCGCCGCGGCGTAGTTGCCTCTGCTTCCTATGAAGCGCGACCTTTCGGCATCCATGCCGGTATGCCGTCATCCAAGGCGCGCCGCCTCTGCCCCCAGGCAATTTTTATACGGGCTCACTTCTCTCTCTATAAAGATGCCTCAGCTAAGTTTATGAGAATTCTAGGCGATTTTTCTCCCTATATTGAGCCTTTAGGGCTCGACGAAGCCTACCTTGATGTCACTGGATGTGAAGAACCTTATGGTTCTACTCGCCAACTGGCACTGGCTATAAAGGAAAGAATATATAAGGAGCTCAAGATCACAGCTTCAGTGGGCATCGCTACCTGTAAGGTAGTAGCTAAGATCGCCTCCGACCTATGTAAGCCCGATGGGCTGCTCCAGATAGCCCCGGGGGAGGAACAGGCTTTCCTCAATCCACTCTCCATAGCTAAATTACCCGGGGTGGGCAAGAAAACGGAGCAGGCATTAAAAGAGATGGGAGTAACCACAATAGGAGAATTAGCCAGCCTTCCTTTGGGCACGATAAAAAGACAGTTCGGAGCGACTGGAGCAGTGATTCATAGCTATGCCAGGGGAATAGATGACCGGGAGGTAGAAGCGCCAGGCGAAGCTAAATCCATTAGCCAGCAGCTTACTTTTGCCCGCGATACCCTGGATCGCAATTTTCTTGAGGCTAACCTTCACAATTTATGCCAGGAAGTTTGCCAGGAGCTGCGAAGTCAAAATAAAAGGGCAAAATGTGTAGCTATAAGACTGAGGTATGCCGACTTTAAGACAATCACCCGCCAGGTCATCTTAAAAGAAGCCAGCGACGTTACCCAGGTTGTTTTTGCCACAGCTCAGCAGTTGCTGAATAAAGCTCTGGCACAACAAAAAAACCCAATACGCCTCATAGGTATTCGAATATCAAGCCTGGTTGGCGAGGAGAAACAACTCCCTATGTTTGATTCCGGGACGGAAAAGCCGGAGCGACTGGATAAAGCTATAGACAAAATTCGAAGTAAATACGGCTCAACGGCGATAAAAACAGGCAACGGCATTTCTTCTGAGAGCAACTAAGTGTCACCCTGAGTGATAGCGCCGGGGCTCCGACATTCCTCGCTTACGCTCGAAACAAGCTCCACAATCCCCAGAGATTGCCACGCACCTTTCAGGTGCTCGCAATGACGTGAGGAGAAGGGCTCGCAATGACAAAAAGAGAAAGGGGCACAATTACAGAAAGCGAAAGGCTCAGAATAGCGGAGGGGGCTTGTTTTGGGCTTACAATACGAAGTATAATTGACTACCTTTACCTATAATAGAAAGGAGAAAGATGCCGGATTATGCCTTTTTCCACAAACAATTTATGCCACTACCTGAAGCCAAAATCGGAATCCTGACCCATGCCCTCCACTACGGCACCGCTTGCTTCGAGGGCATCCGAGGAAACTGGGATAGTGAGCAAGAAAGATTCTGCATTTTTAGGGTCCAAGACCACTATAAACGAATGCTTGAGGGCTGCCGCATCCTAAAAATAAATCTCTCCTACTCCGTTGCTGAGCTTTGCCAATTGACCAAGGAGCTTTTGGAGAGAAGTGGCTACCAAGAAGACGTATACATCCGTCCTTTAGCTTATAAAAGCTCCGAAACTCTAGGGGTCCGTCTCCACGACCTGGAGGATGATTTCTTTATCATCGTTACCACGCTTCCCCCCTACCTTGATATAGAAAATGGTGTTCGCTGCTGCACCTCATCGTGGCGTCGCGTGGATGATAACATGATCCCACCTCGGGGCAAGATTTGTGGCATCTATGTAAACAGCGCATTAGCTAAAACCGAGGCCTGGGAAAATGGCTTTGCTGAAGCAATATTGCTAACACAGGACGGACATGTCTCCGAAGGCAGTGGTGAGAATATCTTTCTCATCTTAGGAGGGAAACTGATAACTCCTCCTTCATCCGACAACATCCTCATGGGCATCACCAGGGACACGGTCATAAAATTAGCTAAAAATGAGTTAGCCATAGATACAATTGAGAGGCAAGTTGACAGAAGCGAACTTTATGTGGCTGAAGAATGCTTCTTTACCGGGACGGCAGCCAACATCGCGCCCATATTGGAAATCGACCATCGCCCTATAGGCACGGGCGAGATTGGCAAAATGACCGCCAAATTACAAAAGCTCTTCGCCGAAGTGATGCTAGGAAGAAATCCTAAATACCCTGATTGGTATTACCTAGTTTCCCCTAAAGTCGTAACGGCATAACCGAATTTCTTAAACGGGAGTTATCTCAGGATCTACCTGCAAAGCCTTGAGCAGGTAGAGGAGGCGACAACTCTGCTCCAAGACAACAGTATAGTAATAGGCTTCCTCTAACAACTGGCTGGCAGCAAAAGTTCCATGCCCTCGCACTAAAACCACTCTGTGCTCTCCCATCAACCTGGCTATCTCATCGGCAAGTTCTCCCGGCTTCGCCACCATTTCTGCACTTAAGATAGGCACCTTAGACAACAAAGCCTGCCCTTCTACATCGCGGGGCACAATCTCCTTTTCCATGAAGGACAAAGCAACAGCATAGGGCGGATGAGCATGAACCACTGCCAATGCCGAGGTATTTTTATAGATACAGCGATGAACTTCCAGCTCCGTTGAAGCCAAGGGTGTAGCCCGATTGTTCTTACTTATCCCCGTCTCCACCAAATCCCCTTCTTGAATGAAGCCCAACAGGCTGCCCCGATGGGTAATAACTAGATGCTCTCCAAGTTTGACGCTGAGATTACCTCCTTGGGGAGAAACCAATCCTTGAGTAAAGAGAGCTTGCCCCACCGCTTGGAATTGGAACAGCATTTTAACACCTATGATATACGCCGTATCACAGCCACTACCCTCCCCTGAATCTCGACATTATCTGGAGTAGTATAAATGGGTTTCATCTGACTATTCGCTGGCTTTAGGCGGATACGATTTGGCTCAGCGAAAAACCTCTTAAGCGTGACCTCTTGCTCTTCCTTAAGCCAGACCGCCACCATATCACCATTCTCAGCACTGCTCACATAGTCCATTAAAACTATGTCTCCATCCCCTATTAAAGCATCTAACATGGAGTCGCCTTTCACTCGAAGGGCATAAATATCTTGCTTGCCTCGAACTAATTCCTCACTGACTTCCAATCCCTCATTGGGAATCATAGTTCCTGTGTCAGGCACAGGAATAGGCTCACCAGCAGCTATTACCCCCACTATGGGAATATAAACGAGTTTCCCTCCTTTTTGCTGTGGGGTCAAGAACTTGATTCCCCGAGATATGTCACTGTGGCGGCGAATATATCCTGCTTGCTCTAATTTGTTCAGGTTATAAGCTACCACCGAGGTGGAGCTTATCCCACATCCAGCAGCAATATCTCTAATAGTAGGAGGATAACCTTTATCATGCAAAAATTCGGTGACAAAGTTGATAATTCGTTCCTGCTTTGGCGAAAGCGACTTAATAGCCATCGATTATCAGTTGACTACTTCTTATTTAGCTTTTCTATTAAGCGAGACTTAAGTCTGGCGCCTTTATTTCTATGAATAATCCCTTTGCTCACTGCCTTATCTATACTACTTATAGCCAGCATTGTTTTCTGATATGCCGATTCTTCCCCGGCATCAGCTGAACTTTTCGCTTTACCTACATATGTCTTAAGACTACGGCGCACCAAGCGATTCCGTAACCGCTTTCTCTCTGCTGTCCTGGCTACTTTGTTACTCTGCTTGCTAGTTGACACTTATTTCCCCCTTTCTCGTTACACTGACTACGTTCCACACTGAATAAATCCTAGACATTATTTTGCTTAGCTGAGCAGCACCTTTAACCTCTAAGGTAAAATGCAATGTGACACTACCATCCTGGTGGTTGCCCATGCTTACCTCGCCAAGGTTTATCCCTTCCTCTGCTATAATAGCACTAATATCCCGAACAAGGCCAACTCTATCCCAAGCATCAACCTGAATCATAACGGGGTACACCTGCGCCACATCACCCCACTCTACCTTGATCAACCTTTCTTTCTCCTCTTCATGGATAATATTAGGACAATCCCTCCGGTGCACAGTGATACCCCGGCCTTGAGTAATATATCCAATAATTTTATCCCCAGGCAAGGGATGACAGCAATTAGCCAAACGAGTAAGTAAGTCCCCCACACCCAATACGTTAATACTTACAGGGCTGACCTTCCGCGGAGGCAGAACTTCAACCCCCTCTTCAGTTGGCTCCAAATCCCCGCTTAATTTAAGCACTATTTGAGAAGAGTTGATGCTGCCACTGCCCAAGGCGGCAAAAAGGTCATCTGCGCCGTCATAGTCAAGTAGATGCGCTACTTCGTCAACACTGGGCAAACCGATGCCTAACCTCTTAAGCTCCCTATCCCAAATTTGCTTGCCGGTTTCAATACTTTGACTTCGTTCTTGTTTGTTAAACCATTGCCGAACCTTGCTTCGCGCGTGAGACGTCTTAATATAGCCAAGCATGGGATTAAGCCAGTCCAAACTCGGGCCTTTATCTCCCTTGCTGGCCATAATCTCCACCACATCGCCATTCTTAAGAGTATAATTAAAGGGTTCAAGCCTTCCATTCACTTTAGCTCCAATACATCTATAGCCCAAGTCCGTATGAACTCGGAAGGCGAAATCTAGAGGAGTAGCGCCCCTGGGCAACTCTTTTATCTCCCCCTTAGGAGTATATATAAACACTCGATCCACAAGAACATCGGTTTTAATAGATTCCAGAAATTCTTCACTATCAAGCTCCTCCCTCCAATCACCAAGCTGCCGCAGCCAAGCTATTTCATCATTAAACTGCTCACCTACTTTCCCTTCTTTATAGAGCCAGTGAGCAGCAACTCCATATTCGTTGACACGATGCATATCATGAGTCCGAATTTGTATTTCTAGCGGTCTTGTATCTTGACACATTACCGTAGTATGCAAAGCTTGATAGCCATTATCCTTGGGATTAGCAATAAAATCGTCGAACTCTTCAGGAATAGGGCGCCAAAGATTATGAAGTACACCTAATGCCTTATAACAATCTGAAACCGAGTCCACTAACACACGTAAGGCGAAAAGGTCATGGATATCGCCAAAATTCTTACCCTGCGCATCATACTTGCCCATCTTTTGATATATGCTGTAAATATGTTTTGGCCGGCCATAAACCTTGGCTTTTATATCGACCTTATCTAATTCCTGGCATAGTATCTGACTAACCTCAGCTATGAAGCCTTCCCTCTCGGCTCGCTTGCCAGCTACTAAACGAGCAATCTGATGGTACAAACGTGGCTTCAGATAGCGAAAAGCTAAATCCTCTAATTGCCATTTCGCATCCCTCATACCTAAACGATGCGCCAAGGGAGCATATATCTCCATGGTCTCTTGAGCGATAGCACGCCGTTTCTCTGGGGGTAAAGCACCTAGTGTACGCATGTTATGTAACCTGTCTGCCAATTTGATAAGAACCACCCGTAGGTCTTCAGCCGTAGCCAGGAGCATTTTGCGTAAGTTTTCCGCCTGAACTTTCGACTTTGTTTCCCTCGTTCGAGCTCGACTTGTAAGCTTATTCAGCTTGGTAACTCCATCAACAAGTTTAACCACCTGTAAACCAAAGTCGGCCTCGATCTCATCTAATGATACGCCACAATCCTCGGGGACATCGTGCAACAAGGCAGCAGCTAAGGTTTCAGCATCAAGGTGAAACTCAGCCAAAATCATAGCTGTATTTAAAGGATGTTCTAAATAAGGCTCTCCTGTTTTACGCACCTGCCCTTGGTGAGCTCTCGAAGCGAATTCGTAAGCTGCTTTAACCAGAGCTACCTTATCATCAGGCAGGTAAGCGCTAGCCTGTTCTATAAGCGCATTAACTTCCATCTAATTCATAATAATGCAATAGCAAAAGTAACGCAAATTAAGTAATATGGTAAACTACAAGATAGACAAGGAGGATTTCTTTGCACAAAGCACCTCGGGGGACATTCGACATCCTACCACCAGAGCATGCCTACTGGAAATACGTAGAGGAAAAGGCTACTTCCTTATGCCAGCTCTATGGTTACCAACCATTGAGCACGCCGATATTCGAAGATGCCCAGCTTTTCACTAAAACTGTGGCCGGGGGGACAGATATCGTCGACAAGGAAATGTATATCTTCGAAGATAAAAGTGGACAAGAATTGGCTTTAAGGGCAGAGTTAACAGCACCAGTTTGCCGGGCTTATCTAGAGCATGGATTATTTAACTTAGCTCAACCCGTGAAGCTTTATTACATTGGACCGGCCTTTAGGTATGAGCGTCCCCAATTTGGGAGGTACCGCCAGCATCACCAATTTGGCTTTGAGGCTTTAGGGGAGGCAGACCCCGCCCTCGATGCTGAAGTAATTGAAATGGCACGACAATTCTTTTATTCGCTAGGGCTCCCTCGATTTTCTATTCAACTCAATAGCATTGGCTGTAAGCTTTGCCGACCCGGGTATTTAGAAGTATTGAGGCGGCATTATTCAAGTTATACAGACCATCTTTGCCCTGACTGCAAAGCCAGGCTGGTCAAGAACCCGCTACGCCTGCTTGACTGCAAGAAAACCTCTTGCCAGGAGATAGCTAAAACCGCACCGAAAATTCCAGATTATCTATGCCATGAATGCCAACTCCACTTCCAAAGCGTTCAAAAATATTTAGGGGCAATGAGCATCCCCTTTCAATTGAATCATAGATTGGTCCGTGGCCTGGATTATTACACCAGGACAGTGTTCGAGATTGAACCTCGAGAGAAGAAAGGAGGACAAAGCACGCTCGGCGGAGGTGGTCGCTATGATGACCTCATCGAGTCATTAGGAGGCACACCAACTCCTGCGGTGGGCTTTGCGGCCGGGCTGGAAAGAATAATATTGAATCTGAAGAAACAGAAATTAGATATTCCGGCATTGCCCAAGCCCGATGCTTTTATCGCCTACTTGGGGGAAGAAGCCAAGATTGAAGCGATGAAGATTGCCTCGGAGCTACGGAAAGCTGGGATTGCGATTATCATGGCTACAGGTGATAAGAGCCTGAGAGGGCAGATGAGACAAGCTAATTCCTTAGGCAGTGCCTACGCCCTTATCCTCGGCGAACAAGAGATCAGCAACCAGAATGTAATATTGCGAGATATGAGGAGTGGAGAACAAAAACCCATCCCTTTGGCTGAAATAGCCAGAATGCTTAAACAGGGTCAAAAGTAACACCTACAATGTCAGATATGGTATAATATAGACGTATTGTCATTATTATCGACCATAAATGAAAGCCTAAATTGTTTCCTACCATTACTTACAATTTCGCATTATGCCTCAGCATGACATGAATAACGACGTAAACCGAGAATATACCGCCAAAGATATCCAAATTTTAGATGAAATCAAAGCCGTACGCCTGCGACCAGGAATGTATATTGGCGGCACTGATCGACACGGGTTACACCAACTCCTCTACGAGATAGTATATAACAGCATAGACGAAGCCATGGCTGGCTACTGTGACCAAATCGAAGTAACAATCTATGAGGACAATAGCGTCACTGTAACTGATAATGGACGAGGTATCCCTACAGAAACTATCCCGGGACAAGATATCACAGCCTTGGAAGCAGTCATGACTCGCCTGCACGCCGGAGCCAAGTTCAGCAACTATGTCTATGGTGTATCCAGTGGTCTCCACGGCGTTGGTGCTTCGGTAGTAAATGCCTTATCCTCCTGGCTTAAAGCTGAGGTTAAACGCCAGGGAAAAATCTACCGCCACGAATATCACCAAGGGATTCCCCAAGGCGACATAGAAATTGCTGGCGACGCCCAGGACACAGGCACTTCAATTACCTACCTTGCTGATAAGGAAATTTTCGAGAACATTGACTATGATTTCGACCTGGCCTGCCAGCGATTAAGGGAACTAGCTTACCTGAATAAAGGGGTAGAAATAGCTCTTAAAGACGAGAGAAACAATCAAGAGAAAGCGTTCTACTTCGATGGGGGAATAGCTAGTTTTATTCGCCGCCTCAATAGAAATAGAGCTGTTATTCACCCCTACCCTATTTATATCTCCGCTATGATAGATAGCACTATCATAGAAGCAGCTCTACAATATAATGATAGCTTTACAGAATCCCTTCTCTCCTTCGCCAACTGTGTCAATACCAGAGACGGAGGCAGCCACCTTACCGGCTTCCGCTCAGCATTAACCCGAGTTTTCAATGATTATGCCCGGAGTACTAAATTTTTAAAGGATACTGACCCCAACTTAAGCGGGGAAGATGTGCGTGAAGGGGTAGCGGTCATCATCAGTGTAAAACTGCCCCAGCCCCAGTTTGAGGGGCAAACTAAGGCCAGGTTGGGAAATCCCGAAGTAAAAAGTCAGGTTGAATCGGCTGTAGCAAATGGCTTGTCCCTGTACCTCGAGCAACACCCCAGCGAGGCAAAGGCAATTATAGAGAAGTGCCTCATCTCCGCCAAAGCCAGAGAGGCAGCACGCAAGGCTCGTGACCTCGTTTTAAAGAGGACTGGATTCGAAACATCAACTCTGCCAGGGAAACTAGCCGATTGTTCCGAGAAAGAGCCGGCAAAATGCGAGATTTACTTGGTTGAAGGTGACTCAGCCGGCGGCTCAGCTAAACAGGGGCGAGACCGCCGCTTTCAAGCTATTCTCCCTCTGAGAGGCAAAATACTAAATGTAGAAAAGGCTGCCAAAGATAAGATTCTAGAACATGCAGAGCTAAGAGCCATCGTCACAGCGTTAAAAGCAAGTGCTGACGAACAATTTGATAGCTCTAAACTTCGCTACCACAGAATAATCATCATGACCGATGCCGATGTTGATGGCTCACATATTCGTACTTTGCTACTCACCTTCTTTTACCGCCATATGACAGAGTTAATTAACCAGGGCTATCTCTACATTGCTCAACCACCCCTTTATCGCATCAAATCTGGCAAACAGGAGTTCTGGCTTTACTCTGACCAGGAAAAGGAAGAAAGGCTTAAAGGACTAAGAGAAGGCAAAATAGAAATTCAGAGATACAAAGGGCTGGGGGAGATGAGCCCTGTACAACTATGGGAGACAACCATGAACCCCGCTAACAGGACCCTGCTCAAAGTAGAGATAGCGGATGCCATAGCCGCTGACCAGGCTTTTCATATGCTAATGGGTGACGAAGTTCCGCCTCGCAAAAGATTCATCCTGGCCCATGCTCAAAGTGTGAGAAACCTCGATATCTAGCCGTTGGGCTTCCCGGACCGAGGGGGTGCGTGATATTGGGAGAATTCGCCAGGGAATCTCGACAATGGCACATCCGAACTAACGCCGTGCGGTGAGTGAACTTGGTCGTTAGCTATCTCGCAGATATCGGATATATCTTTTGTTCTGTTATATACCTTTCTACCTCAGCGGGCACCAGATAACGAATGGGCAGCCCTTGAGCTATCCGCTGGCGAATTCCTGAGGAGCTAATCCCGATTACAGGCATATCAAGTTGAATAACTTTGTCCAGCAGCCCGGGTATCGATGTTTCTAAGTGCTTCAAATCCTTTGAGCCTAATCTCGGGGCAACCACTAGCCGGCATAATTGAACTACTTTCTTCGGTTCCTTCCACAAAGGCAACTCGGCTAAGGTATCACGCCCAAGGATGAAGAAAAGACTTGCTTCACTGCCTAGCTGTTTCTGTAGCCTTGTCAGGGTATCCACGGTGTAAGAGGGACCGGGGCGCTCTATTTCGAGAGTGCAAAGCTTAAAATGAGGGTTGTCAGCTATGGCACGGCGTACCATCTCTACCCTGTGGACTGCCAGGGTAATATTACGGTCTAGCTTAAGCCAGGGCTGCCCAGCAGGCACGAAAAGAACCTCCCCAAATCCTAACCTTATTCTTGCTTCCTCAGCGACAACAAGGTGACCTACATGGATAGGGTCAAATGTACCACCAAGAACGCCTATATTCACTTCTTTACTTTCTCGGTTTGGGACGAAATACCGTTATTTGTGCCTGCGAAATTATTTCCTCATCCTGGCTTGCCTGGTCCACCATTTCCATGGCTTTCCTCACCAATTCTAACACAGCTTGGCCGCTAACTGCAGAGATGTAAAAGACAGGCACCCCAAGCCTGGCAAAGCGCTGCTTCACTTCAGGCAAACGAGCTTGAACCTCAGGCAAATCTACCTTATTTACCGCCACGATTTTTGGCTTATGTGATAAGCCTTTGTATAAGGCTATCTCTTTATCCAACGTGCTGAGGTCATCGATAACGGTCGGCGAACTGCCATCCAATAAATAAATCAACAGCTTGGTTCTTTCCGCATGGCGCAAAAACTCATTTCCCAATCCTTTGCCAAGATGGGCGCCTTCAACAAGGCCAGGAATCTCGGCAACAATGAAGTCTCTCCTATCGTCTGGCATAACTCCTAAAATTGGCTGGCGGGTGGTAAAGGGGTAATCGGCAATTTCGGGTTTGGCTCTCGATATCGCAGATAATAAAGTGGATTTCCCCGAGTTCGGATGACCAACAATACAGATATCGGTAATGAGTTTTAGCTCCAGGACAATATGCCGCTCTTCTCCTGATTTACCTTTGCTAGCTATCTCAGGAGCTTGATTTACCGCTGTAGCAAAACGAGCATTACCCAGCCCTCCCCGGCCCCCCTTAGCCACCAAAACCTTGTGCCCGGGGGTACTCAGGTCTGCCAAAAGTATCTCCTCCCCCGAATCAGCTTTAGTGAAAACCAGTGTACCTACGGGCACTGAAATAGCTAAATCCTCCCCTTTCTTGCCACGCTTCCTCCAACCGCTTCCGCGACGGCCGTTTTCAGCTACAAATTCCTTCTTCCACCCCATTAAGCCCAAATCAACCATGTTGGGACTAGCCATAACAAGCACACTCCCACCATCCCCACCATCCCCACCATCCGGACCACCAAAAGGCACATACTTCTCCCTCCGAAAGCTGACACAGCCATCCCCGCCACATCCACCCCCAACCATAATTTCTCTTTTATATATCATAAGTTAATAACCTAACATAGGCTTAATTATATTAATAGATAAGTACTAATCATTATAAACAATGTTGTTGCGAGGGGAATAAACAGTGAGGGAGATCAGAGCTCAGAGGGCAGTGCGGGCGGGATAAGCAACAATTTATCCACAAATTATTAGTAATTCTACACAGCTTGGTATGCCTCTCTATAACCTTTCTGTGAATTAATTTTCTCTTTGATTTCCGCAATTTGCTTAGAAAGGTTAGGATTAATGCTCAATTCGCTAGCTATTTTTTCGTAGCCATGAAGAATTGTGGTGTGGTTTCTGCCACCTAATTCTTTGCCGATTTCGGTTAGAGAGTAGTTGTGTCCTTCGCGCATAAGATAGATGGCCACGTGTCGTGCCAATGTAGTTTTTCTATCTCTTTTCTTGTTAATTAGCTCTTCTGTTGAAAGGTTGAAATGGTCCGCTACCGTCCATAGGAGTAACTTTATGTCTTGTTTGTGATTCGTGCTTGTTAATAACTTGTTGATTGTTTCGGGAGTGAGCTTGGTTCCACTTAATGTAGCCTGGGCAGTTAGATATACCAAAGCACCTTCAAGCTGGCGGACATTCTCGCATACTTTCTCAGCTACAATGTGCAGCACCCCTTCCAGGTCTGAGGTCATTATTGTTTCTGCTTTAGCCCGTAAGATATTCAGGCGTGTTTCAAAGTCGGGTGGTTGTATGTCAACGACAAGAGCCCCTTCAAGGCGTGATTTTAGCTTGCTGCTAAGTGGATGCATGTCTTTGGGAGCACAGTCGGCAGTGATGACAATTTGAAGGTTATTGCTGTATAGCTCGTTGAAGGTGTGGAAAAAACATTGTAAGGTTTGTTTCTTGTCGATCAGGAAGTGAACATCGTCGAATAGAAAGATATGGATATTTCTGAATTTGCTGCGGAACTTGTCAACTTGGTTTTCTCGCACAGCTAATACAAATTCATTGGCGAATTGTTCCGCGGTAATATAAGCCGCTTGCAGCCCATTGGTTGTCGTTAAATGCCCGATAGCTTGTAGTAAATGAGTCTTACCTTGCCCGGTGCTGCTGTGAATGAAAAGAGGGTTATAACTGCTTCCTGGATTTTCAGCTACTTCTACAGCGGCAGCATAAGCTAACCGGTTAGAATCGCTGACAACAAAGTTATCAAAGGTATACCTTGGATTGAATCTATACTGTGTAGCTTTGCTGCTTGTCCCGCCATCGGTTTGCTTGGCCAAAGGGCTAGCTGATAGTTGTTCGCGATTGTGGACCACGAATTGGACGTCGACATCCTTACCCATAATATCAACTAAGGTCTTCCTTACCAGAGGATAAAGGCGCTTGGATAGCCATTCAGCGACAAAAATGTTAGGGACACTGACGACAAAGGTATTATCTTGGCAGCTTAGACCTTGGCTATTGCTAAGCCAGGTAGTATAATTTGCCTTGCTGACCTGAATTTGAAGCTTGCCTAGGGCTCTATTCCAAATTTCTTTCGCTGGTTCCAATCTATCCCCATTCCCAACAATGCTCAACCACAAAGATAGCTGAAAAGAGTAGTAAGGTGCGGTTAAGAATTTAAGGGCTTACTAGTTATAGAATATCAAGTTTTCTCAAACCTTCGCTAGGCAATGTTTGACATAATGAAAAAATTAATTAAAAATAGTTTTGCTATGAAAGTGCGCACCGTTTTTATGGGCACTCCGCAATTTGCTGTGACCATACTGGAGTCTTTGCTCCAGGGTTCCTGCCAGGTGCTTGCTGTGTATACTCAGCCCGATAAACCGGCTGGCAGGGGGCGCCCGGTTGTTTTTCCTCCGGTGAAAAAGCTGGCTCTGGAGCGACAAATACCAGTTATTCAACCAAAGACTTTTAAATCAAGCGAGGTGGTGGAGAAGCTGGCCAGCTTTCAGCCCGAGCTAATAATTGTGGCAGCCTTCGGTTCTATTCTTCCCCCGGAAGTGCTTTCCTTGCCCAGATTTGCCTGTCTTAACGTTCATCCTTCACTATTGCCGAGGCATCGAGGTCCGTCTCCAGTCGCTAATACCATTCTCTGCGGAGATGAAATTACTGGTGTTACCATAATGTTGGTGGATGCTGGACTGGATACCGGGCCGATTTTAGCTCAGGAGAAAGCGGGGATTTCCTTTATGAATACCACCGGCTCGCTTAGCTCCACGCTGGCTGATGTGGGAGCCAAGCTTTTACTGGAGACCTTACCCAAATGGCTTGGGGGCGAACTCAAACCACAAGCTCAAGATGAGTCCCAGGCTACTTGTAGTAAGTTGATAACTAGTAAAGATGCCGAGATTGATTGGCACCTTTCCACACTCGAGCTTTGGCGGAGAGTAAGGGCGTACAATCCCTGGCCAAGCTGCTATACTTGGTATCAGGGGAAACGACTAAAAATCCATAGAGCTATTCCTTTTGGCGATGTAGCAGAGGGTGAGATAGGGGAAGTAATCGCCTTGCCAGAGCCACCTGGAGTTGGGGTGGTAACTAGGCACGGTATTTTAGGGCTTTGCCAGGTTCAGTTAGAAGGAAGGCGCGAAATGTCGGCAAATGATTTTGTCCGTGGGAAAAGAGATTTTATTGGTTGCGTTCTGGGGCGGAGGTAGCTTCTCTTGCCAGCATTATTCTGCAAACATTTCCACACAATCTAGGATAATAGCCAAAACAGCATCGGATGCCCGAATTATGCCACACTTGCTAAAAGCAGCGTAATACACCTTGCCTCTGCCCATCACTTCCCGGTGCCATGCTGAAGAATGCCTGGCGGAGGCAAAGGCGACGAAGCAATCTCAAAGGAATTATTTGAGCTTGCCATGCGCCTTTGAAATGGCTGCTTAGTCGAAACCGAGCCAGGCAGTGACGTTTTTTATAGACTCTCGCTCACTTTCCACTTTGTTCGCAGGAAAATCCCAGTCAGGGTAGCCAATGGCGATGGCTATGACTATCCGCTTGGCCTCCGGTATGTGGGCGTATTTTCTTAACACATCGGGATACATCGTTCCCTGGTCTTCGATGCAGGTCCCCAGACCGAAGTGCAGCGCGGCAAGACAGATAGTCTGTATCAAAGCGCCCATGTCGAGCAGTGGTCCACTTTCGCTCAGACAGCGATCGGTGGACATGATGATCGCCGCTGGCGCATCGAAGTAACGAAATCCGCGCTCCAGCCATTTTGCCCTTTTCTCCCTGTCTTCCCTGGGTATGTCCATAAGCTGAAAAAGCTGCTTGGCGAGGTTTACCTGGCGTTGGCGGTAAATGCTCTCCCTCGGCCAGCCCGCAACCACGTGCTCGGGGTTAGGCGGCGTTCCGGAGTTGAGCAGCTCAACGTTGCTCCGTCTTATATTTTCCAAAACCTCACCAGTGAGCACGGTGAACTCCCAGGGTTGGGTGTTCATAGCGGACGGGGCATGGCTCGCCAATTCCAGTATTTCCTCTAAAACCTCTTTAGGCACAGGGTCGGGTTTGTAGCCCCTGATACTCTTACGCTTTTTCACGGCTTCGAGGACATCCATAAAGTTGCTCCTTTTCCGTAACGGTTTAGTTTTTCCAAAAAATTAACATGTACTATTCCCCCGCCTTGCATTGTCAAGTATTTTTCGGCTGGATAGCGACGTCGCCCAATATTGGAGACCTAGATCCGAGGGATTTCCATATTAGGGGGCAGCAGTTATGGGTTCTGATTCGTAGATCCTTTCCTCCGCCAGCTCTGCCTGGGTGAGAGGAACGTCGGCTTCAATATCTCTGCCCTCGATTCCTTTAGCCAGAATTTCCTTATAGTATTCATGCTGGATTATTAAGTTCATGATTTCGTTGCTACCGGTCCAAATCATAAGAAGTCTGGCTTCTCTTAGTACTCGCTCCACGGGGAAGACATTGGTATATCCGATGCCACCGAGAATCTGCATGGCGTCGTTTACCACTTCCCAATTTGTTTGCGTGGCCAGCTTCTTGACTTCGGACACCAGTCTCCTTTGATAACCCGGCGTACCTATGCCGTCATCTATCGTTTTGGCTACAGCATAGGATAAGGCGCTTACGGCATCGAGCTTAGTTACGCAGTCGGCTATCTTGAAGCTCACTCCTTCAAAATTCCTTATGGTCTGACCGAAAGCTTTCCGTTTGTTGGCATACCGGGCGGCTATTTCCAGAATAGCTCTGGAACCGCCCACACCGCCAGAAACAATCCTTTCCGGCACCATCAATTTATAGAATATCTTCGCCCCATGGTTCTCCTTCCCCAGCAGATTCTCCTCCGGCACGGGCACATCGCGGAAGACCAACCTACCTGTGCCCGTACCCCGGCTGCCCATCAGACCATAGACGTGCCTCACCTCTACACCCATATCCCTCTCCACGATGAAGGCGCTGAGCGAGTCGCGGCCGGCTCCGGGGTTGGTGACGGCGAATACCAGGAAGAAATCGGCGCCTTCAGAGCCGACGACAAAGCGTTTCTGCCCGGTAAGGTAATAGTGATTTCCTTTCTTGCGAGCCACGGTGGTGGCACCGAAGAAGTCAGAGCCGCCTCTTGGCTCGGTTAGCGCCTCGCCAGCCCATTGTGAACCTGCTATAAGGGGTTTGAGATATTTCTGCTTCTGGGCCTCGGTGCCGAACACATTCAAGCCCTCGCCAACTATAGACATGACTGAGCAGAGGCAGGCAAAAGGCACGCCCAGTTTATAAATCTCTCCTATGTAGAGGATTTCATCCACCCATTTAAGATCCCTGCCGCCATATTTCTTGGGAAACCTGATGCCTAGCAGGTTTCTCCTGCCGGCTTCCCTGACAAATTCGTAGGGGAACTCGATTTTATCGGCATCCATGTCCAGTATAAGCTGCCGTGGTATGCTCTTGACCAGGTCCTGAACCTCTTGTCTGAACTTTTTGCGCTCTTCAGTTAAAAATACCTCTAACATTGCTGCCTCCTTTTTAGATTTAATAAGCGGGTGTTACGATCCCGGACTAACCGACACAGTCATAGTTCAGTTTTTCCAGAATCCTGGCTAATAGTATAGCACGTGTCAAATTATCTAAGAAAAGGGTAGTGTTTGACGATGGAGGTAAAAAGTTATTATAATTCAGTCCGCCTTTAGGTCAGGGAAAGCCATGATTGAGGCTTCAACAGCAGTTGTCGAGATTACCTCAGGCAAAATCGAAGGTGTTTTCAGAAAGGGTCTATACATTTTCCGTGGCATACCTTATGCAGCACCGCCGGTAGGCGAGCGCCGCTGGTTGCCGCCTGGGCCTCCCGAACCCTGGGGCGGAGTTAGACCGGCGAAGGAGTTTGCCCCCACCGCTCCACAGTCGCCTATGGAGATCCAGTTTCTGGAACCACCAGAGAAACAGCCACAAAGCGAAGACTGTCTTTACCTTAATATCTGGACTCCCGGGCTGGATGGTGCTAAGCGCCCGGTTATGGTCTGGGTCCATGGCGGCTTCTTCACTACCGGTGCCGGCTCATGGTTGATCTACAATGGGCGGACTCTGTCTACACGCGGTGACGTGGTGATAGTGACTATTAATTATCGACTGGGCGTATTGGGTTTTCTTAATCTAAATGAGGTCACAAAAGGCAAGATACCAGCTACAGGAAATGAGGGACTGCTCGACCAGGTCTTTGCGCTGGAGTGGGTGCGGGATAACATCTCGCGCTTCGGCGGGGACCCGGACAATGTGACCATCTTCGGCGAGTCCGCCGGGGCCATGGGCGTGGGGGTGTTACTGGCAATGCCTAAGGCACGCGGGCTCTTTCATAGAGCTATCCTCCAAAGTGGGGCGGCTCATCATGTGAACTCGCTAGAGCGTGCTGAGAAACTGGGGGCTATCTTTCTCGACATTTTAGATATAAAGCCGACCGAGGTTAACAAATTGCGGTCGCTTACTGAGCAGCAGATTATCAATGCTCAGGTGGAACTTATGGCTAGAACGAGTGATCCGAAATTGGCTATGGATGGCTTGCCTCTCAAGCCCGTGGTTGATGGTAATGTGATTCCAGAATTGCCGATCCACGCTATTGCTGGCGGCTCGGCAGACAATGTTCCAGTCCTGATCGGCACCACCTTGGATGAATGGAAGTTTTTTGCCGTTTTGGATAGAAATCTTCCCAGCTTGAATGAGGCTGGCCTGCTGCGGCGTTGCCAGCGTCTCATCCCGGGTGGGGATGTGACCGGGCTGGTAGAAGTCTACCGCCAGGCTCGTAGCCAGAGCAACCTTCTGGTCACCCCTGCTGAATTGTTTATTGCTATCCAATCGGACAGGGTTTTCCGCATGCCGGCGATTCGGCTTGCCGAGGCACATTATCGCCGTCAACAGCTGACTTACATGTATCTGTTCAACTGGGTTTCACCGCTAATGAACGGAATTCTTGGTGCTTGCCATGCACTGGATCTAGGGTTTGTGTTCGGGACTCTGGATGACAATTTCACCGGTTCTGGCGAAGAAGCCCGGGCTCTGTCGAGGAAAATCCAGGATGCCTGGGCGGGTTTTGCCCGTCATGGGGGCACCAGTTGCGAGAGCATGGGTAAGTGGAAACACTATGATGAGCGGCGGGAGACCATGGTTCTGGGAAAGCGATGCATATTGGTAGCAGCCCCGTATGACGAGGAGCGGCGTGCCTGGGAACCTTTCGCCGATTCTGTCCTCGGCTCCTTTTAGAGCTGATGAAGGTCGAGCCTGTTGGAGAATAAGGAAAGGCTAGATTAAACTCTCACGTTTTTAATCGAGTCTAAGTCTGGCTGATGGGCTTGCTTTATGCGTCTGGTGAAGCTACGGATTATAGCCCTCACGAAACATCAGAGCACCAACAGGACAAACGGCAACACACTCGCTACAGTCCTGACAACGAGACTTACCCATAGGCTCATCCCCAAAAGTGGTGACTATCCTCCGGAAACCACGGTAAGCAAAGCCAATGGTTCCTTTGCCCAGTTTTTCCTGGCATACCCAAACGCATCTGCCGCAGAGCACACACTTATTAGGGTCGTAAATGAACAGGGGACTGCTAGAATCTATGGGTAGCTCAGGCAGGATTTTCCTGAACCTTTTTGTTTTGAGCTTCACGCCGAGATGCTTAGCTATCCTCTGAAGTTCGCAGGAACCACTTTTTGGACAATGGGTGCAATCTACAGGATGGCTAGCCAGGAACAATTCCAAAGTGGTGCGGGCTAGCCTCAATGCCTTTGCCCCCTTGGTATTAACCACCATTCCTTCTGCTACAGGCGTAGTACAGGCTGTAACTGGCGTATCTTTACCTTCTATCTCCACAAAGCAGAGACGGCAAGAAGCAAAAGGCTCGCTCTTTTCCCGAATGGCGCAAAGGTTGGGTATGTAGGTGCCATTATCCAGAGCTGCCCACAGGACCTTTTCACCTGGGGCAGCTTCTATTTTCTTGCCATCGATTGTCAAAGAAACGCTTTTGACTTTTACCAGTACCCTTCCCCTTATTCTCTCCCCGAGGGAGAGGAAATCTTAGCGCGGAAGTTATCTTCCCAAACTGGCTTACCACCCTTTAAAAGAGCCCCTGTACCTTGCCGGTCTTTGTATCGATATCTACTCTTCTGAATGCCGGATTGGAGCTGGTTCCTGGCATCAGGCTGATTGCGCCAGCGCAAGGACAAAGGAATTTCGACCCGGAATAAATCAATATATCGCGAATAGGCAGAGTCCATCCCTTTGGTGTACCCTTAATGGACGGGTCATGTGTCAGGCTCAGATGGGTCTTTACCATCATGGTAGCGTATTCATTATATTTAGGGTCCTTTTCAAGCATCTTGGCTTTGACCTCAGCATCAGGAGACCACGCCACGCCATCGGCTCCATAGACCACCTTGGCGATCTTGTCCACCCGCTCCCGCAGCTTCATTTCCATGGGATAGAGAAACTTGAAATCGTTCTTAGACTCACAGGCTTCCTTAACTGCATCGGCAAGTTCCAGAGCGCCATCGCCGCCATCGGCCCAGTGGCTAGAAACAGCGCAGCCTGCCCCGGCTGCCTCAGCTGCCTTGCGCACCATGGCAATCTCTTCCTTAGTATCGGTGTGGAAGCTATTGATGCACACCACGGGGTTGATGCCTGATGTCCTGATGGTGTTAATATGATGCAGCATGTTAGGGAGACCTTTCTCCAATAAGCCCAAATCCTCCTTGGTATAGGAATCAGGCAAGGGCAGACCAGCCACTACCTTGGGTCCGCCACCATGCATCTTCAGTGCCCTGATGGTGGTGGTGAGTACCGACACGTGCGGCTTGAGACCACTATAGCGACACTTGACATTCCAGAATTTTTCGAACCCGATGTCCGCGGCGAAGCCGCTCTCGGTAACATGGTAATCAAACATCTTCAGCCCGATGCGGTCGGCGATGATGGAGGATTGCCCCACAGCGATATTGGCAAAGGGACCGGCATGCACCATACAGGGCTGATACTCTACGGTGCACATTAAGGTGGGATTGATTGTGTTGCGCATCCAGGCAGTCATGGCGCCTCCCACCTCAAGGTCTTTGGTGGTAATAACGTTGCCCTCCCTATCAAAGGCTACGGTGATTTCATCCATTCTTTTACGCAGGTCTGCTAGGTCTGTGACAATTGACAGCATAGCCATAAGCTCAGAGCTCACGGCAATGCCAAACTTGGACTGCATTGTGTAGCCGTCCATGCGACCGCCAAGCCCTATGACGATGTTCCTGAGGCTCTGGGCACAGAAATCCAGAATCCATCCCATCTCTACTCTGGTAGGGTCAACATTCAGGCGGTGCATTCTCGTGCGCTTGGCTAGCTCCTCGTCGCTGTAATTACGCTCATGCTGCATCCTCGCAGTAAGTGCCACCATGGCCAGGTTATGGGCATTCATTATGTCGTTGATGTCACCAGTAAGACCCATTGAGAATTCCGTCATAGGAATCAACAGCGCATTGCCTCCGCCAGCAGCAGTACCCTTGATATTCATAGTCGGACCACCGGAGGGCTGACGAATAGCACCACCTACATTCCAACCTCGTTTGCCCATGCCTTCCAGGATGCCCATCAAAGTAGTTGTTTTCCCCTCTCCCAGCGGTGTGGGAGTTATAGCAGTTACCTCGATGTACTTGCCATCCGGCCTGCCCTTGAGGCGCTCGATAATCTTCATGAAATCGAGCCTGCACAGTTTCCCGAAAGGAATAATTTCATCCTTCTGCAAGTTCAGTTTTTCCCGCCACTCATCGGGGGTCGGCATGTTTTCTTCGGATGCTTCAGAAATCTGCCAGTCTTTCAGTTTCGTCGCGTCATAAGCCATGATAACCTCCTTTGTAATTTATTATTTTCTCATACGCTCGGCCCTGCGCTCAGCCGCTACTACGGTGTTGACCATAAGCATGGTGATAGTCATAGGGCCAACCCCTCCCGGCACCGGGGTAATAGCGCTGGCTTTCTCTTTGACCGTCTCGAACTCTACATCCCCCCTGAGGTCAGCGACCTGCTTGCTGGGATCCAGCTTGCTGGGTTTCCATCCTACCCGGTTTACACCGACATCGATAACAACTGCCCCCTCTTTGACCATGTCCGCTTTAATAACTTCCGGAGAGCCCATTGCGGCAACCAGGATATCTGCCTGCCTGGTGATTTCGGCCATGTTTTTGGTCCCCGTGTGGACGACGGTCACGGTGGCATTGGCACGCTTGTTTTTCTGTACCAGCATGGCCATGAGAGGTTTGCCTACTATGTTGCTTCGACCGCATATGACCACGTGTTTGCCTTCAGGGGGATTGCCGCTGCGGATCATTAACTCCACTGCGCCATGCGGTGTGCAGGGCATGAAATACGGGTCTCCGATGAGCATCTTGCCCACGTTGATGGGGTGGAAGCCATCCACGTCTTTAGCGGGGTCGATGAGATTTAGCACTTTATCCGTATTGATGTGTTTTGGCAATGGCAATTGAACCAGTATGCCATCAACGTGCTCTGCTTTATTCATTTCCTCCACTTTGGAGAGGAGTTCCTCCTCAGAGGCGCTCTCAGGCAGGACGATGGTTTGTGACCACACGCCTATCTCTTCGGCCGCCTTTTCCTTGCCCGAGACGTAGGAAACGGATGCCGGGTCCTCTCCCACGCGAATCATGACTAGGCCCGGCGTTACACCCTGTTCCTTGAGCTTGGATACTCGCTCTTTTAACTCAGCCCTGATCTCCTTCGCCACTTCGTTTCCCGAAATTATCTTTGCTGTCATCTAGACCTCCTTTCCTAAATCTTAACTTATCGGTTTACCGATAATTCCCGGCTTAACAGCACTAAGGCGTGTCGCAATATCCTGTACTCGGCTGATGACCTCTGAACTTGAATTGATGAGAGGAAAATTGCCAAGACCAGCCTCTATGATGCTCTGGTCGTAGGGAATAAAGCCCAGAAATTCAAAATCTGGCATGGCGGAAGTAAGCAAATTCTTGTCCTGGTCACTGCGAATCTTGTTAGCTACCACCGCGATGTTTTCCAAACCTATGTCTTTTGCCAGCTCTCTTATCCTGTAGGCTGTTTCAATACTTCCTTTACCTGGCTCCACCACAATAATCATCTTGTCCACGGCTCTCGCTGTCGCCCGCCCCAGATGCTCGACCCCGGCCTCCATATCTATTATGACTACTTCATCCCTGCGCAGGAGTATGTGAGCAACTAAAGCTTCCAGCAAGGCATTTTCGGGACAATAACAACCACTACCACCCTTCTTTAACCGTCCCATCACCATTAATTTGACTCCATTATGCTCCACCCAATACTTTTCTGGTATATCATCAACCTTGGGATTTAATTTGAAGTAAGGTGCTGCCTGGCCAGGACGTACCCCTGTCCGTTCTTCAATCAGGTCTCCCATCTCAGATATAGGGGCGATCCTCTCTGGGTGGGGAAAGCCGAGAGCAGTTGCCAGGGTAGCATTTGGGTCGGCATCTATGGCCAGAACAGAGTAGCCCAACTGGGTAAGTATAGTGGAAAGAAGAGAGGCTAACATTGTTTTGCCTACCCCCCCTTTACCACTAACGGCAATTTTCATTCCCAAGCGAGGAATTATATCCTGCCTCAACAAAAGAAATCAAGTTGTATTTCAAGGGGGTCAGCTCTATTTTTCCAACGAGATTGCTTCGGCTGACTTCGCTAGCCTGACAATGACGTAGAGGAGAAGAAAAATAGAGTTGACCCCAACAGTTTGCCCGCAGAAAGCAAACGGTGATAAAATGCAAGGTCAAGGCTGCACCAGCCGGTCTATTCGGCTCAGCTGGGTACCATGGGTGCTTTTCAAGGGAGGACGATATGCAGTATGGATACGAGATAAATGAACTGGCCAAGGAAGAATCCTGGCGAATGTTTCGCATAATAGGCGAATTTGTAGAGGGTTTTGATAATCTTTCCGGTATCGAGCCGGCAGTGACCATATATGGTTCGTCTAGATTGAGAGTGGATGACGAGCTATATGCGGAGACGGAAGAAATAGCCTATCAACTTGGACAGGCTGGCTTCTCAATTGTAACTGGTGGAGGGCCGGGCGTAATGGAGGCTGCCAACAAAGGTGCACGGAAGGCTGGGGTTACATCGGTCGGGCTGAATATCTCCCTTCCCGAAGAACAGGTCTGTAATGCCTACGCCACAAGGTCGATAACGTTCAATCATTTCTTTACTCGTAAAGTCATGCTGGTGAAGTATGCCGTTGCCTTTGTCATAATGCCGGGTGGCCTGGGCACGCTTGATGAGCTGACAGAGATACTAACCTTGATGCAGACCCACAAGATAAAACCTTTTCCCGTAGTATTGTTCAACAGCGAATTTTGGAAAGGATTTCTGAGTTGGCTGCGGAGCTCCGTCTTATCTAGGGAGTATGTCTCTGAGAATGATTTCGACCTATTGAGAGTCCTGGATCGCCCTGATGAGGTAGTTGAGGCTATCCAGAGGTGGTATGTTGGACATGAGGTTATTGGCAGGAAGGCCCTGCTCAAGTGAGTATCAGTCTACCTTCTCAGTTTTCCCTTCCTGACATGATTTGGGGGAAGATATACAATTCAATCTTCATTTCTCCTGTTGATATGTTTAATTGTCACAGGAGGGCCCGATAGCACTCTTGGTTAGCTTGACACAGGGCAATTTGGGTGCTAGAATTCCCTTTTCTGTATGGGGGTGAGAAGATTTACGCTATTATTGAAATAGGTGGCAAGCAATACAAGGTAGCCCCAAAGCAAACACTGGAAGTTGAGCTTTTAGGTGTCCCTGAGGGGGACATAGTTGAGCTGGATAAGGTACTGTTTATTGGGGGAGATAAAGATACCCTTGTAGGGAATCCTGTTATTAAGGGGGCTAAGGTTGTGGCTACTTCTTTAGGGGAAGCTAAGGGAGAAAAGGTTATCGTATTTAGATATAAGTCCAAAGTTCGCTACCGAAGCAAGAGGGGACACCGCCAGACTTATACTAAAATATTGGTAAACGAAATTGTTAAGGGTAAAGGAGAATAGGCATGGCACACAAAAAGGGCGGTGGCAGCACAACTTATGGGCGGGATAGTGTATCTAAGCGCTTGGGAGTGAAGAAGTATGGTGGAGAACAAGTTCGCGCTGGAGCTATCTTGGTTCGGCAACGTGGGACTCGTATACGGCCGGGAAACAATGTTGGCCTGGGCAAAGATTATACCCTCTTTGCCTTAATAGACGGCTATGTTAAATATGAGCCGGCAACCAGATATAAAAAGAAGGTGAGCGTTTACAAATGAAGGATAAAATCCATCCTAAGTATTATGATAATGCTAAAGTGACTTGTCTTTGTGGTAATACCTTCACCATTGGTTCAATTAAGCCAGAAATCAGGGTAGAAGTATGTGGTAAATGCCACCCCTTTTATACGGGTGAACAAAGGATAGTCGACTCCTTGGGAAGGGTGGAACGCTTTAAGAAACGATACAAGATAAAGTAGAATACACTCTCTATTTCCTGTTGTGACAGCATCTGCTTGATTGGGACAGTGTTTACCTTTAAGCTTACCTTGGGAAACTAGAAATTCACTTATCTCTGCTACTTTAGGAGCTAAACTTTACGTTTTCCGCCGTTTTTAGCATAATACGATTAGGGATTTTTAATGATGAGAAATTATAGCCTTCGTTTTAGGCAGCCGGAGAGATTGAGGTACTAATGGCAGAGTCTTTTCATTATGGTGGCCAGGCAGTCATTGAGGGGGTGATGATACGGGGGAAGGAAGGCGTGGCTATATCTGTGCGTCAGCCCAATGGAGAATTAAACATAGAGAGACAGCCGCTGGCCAGCATATATAAAGGGCGTCTCAGAGAAATGCCTTTAATAAGAGGAATCATCGCTCTCGTGGAAACCCTGGTTTTGGGCACGCAGTCATTACTTCACTCTGCTCAAGTTGCCGCAGCAGAGGAAGTAGGAGAGAAAATACCTACAGCGCTTCTATGGGGGACCGTAGCCGTGAGCCTTGCTTTGGGCGTAGTCCTCTTCTTCATGGTTCCTCTCTTCGCCACCCGCTACCTTATCGACCCTTACATCGAGTCTGCCCTATTGAGCAATGTCTTTGAGGGACTTATCCGTATTGGCATTTTCATCGCTTACCTCAAAGTGATAAGTTTAATACCTGATATTAAGAGGGTCTTCGCTTACCATGGAGCCGAGCATAAAGTGGTGAATGCCTATGAGGCAGGTGTCCCTTTGGAAGTGGAGGCGGTTAAGAATTATCCTACTGCCCATGCTCGCTGCGGCACCGCTTTTCTATTCATCGTTCTAATCGTAGCTATCTTTGTCTTCGCCTTGGTTGGTCAGCCAACCTTATGGATACGCATACTGTCTCGATTAGCTCTCATCCCGGTCATCGCGGTTATTAGCTATGAAATTATGAAATTCGGGGCAAGCCACGCTGAGAACCCGGTAGTCCGAATTCTCCTGGCCCCAGGACTGCTGTTGCAAGCTATAACCACCAGGGAACCTGACGATAGTCAACTGGAGGCTGCTATATCGGCACTAAATGAGGTCATCAAGATTGACCAAACTGCTGATTCTAGCTGCAGTGCATAAGGTAAAGTACAATCGTCGCTTGCTCATTAGGCACTCTCCCCATGAGCCACTTCTATGGGCATCAGCCTAGCGTCAAAGACAGGCTTACCCTTCTTTACTGACTCTCTACGCCGTAGGGCTACTTGGT
>Ga0307375_10001050_pt1 | contig 31362 bp, 27 predicted proteins | sample TR1MG_FD_202531 | JGI IMG/M metagenome (GOLD analysis project Ga0307375, IMG submission 202531) | Soil microbial communities from Risofladan, Vaasa, Finland - TR-1 | ecosystem: Environmental > Terrestrial > Soil > Coastal area > Acid sulfate soil | place: Finland: Risofladan, Vaasa | collected... | reverse complement strand
ATCCCGAAATGAGTGTCAGCAGATTGTTGAAGTCATGGGCGATTCTGCTCGCCACCTGGCCCCGAACCTCCATCGTGTGAGCGTGACGGAGTTCAGCCTTCAGTTCTCGATGGTTCGTGACATCGTCTACCAGCGTGAGTATTCCCGCCGTTTCCCCGTCGGACAACGGCAACGGAGCTGCCGACACGATGAGGGTCCTCGCCCGTCCGGCAACTTCGACACCCACTATGTCTCGTCCGATCACCGCATCGCCCGACGCTGCCTCCGCCCAGATCTCCCCTAATTCGCTCTGGGTGGCCACCGGAAACTGAGGGGGGTTCTTGTCGGCATTCCTAGAAAATTCTTCCCAAGCCAGTATTTGACTCGCCGCGTGATTCCAGTATCGAACCGCGCCATCGAGATCGACCTCGACGATTCCAATTGGTGCGGTCTCGACGAGGATTCGCAGTCGCTCCTCACTCGCTTCAATGGTCCTACTGAGTTCCGTTGCCCCCAGCGCACTCGACGCCATTTGGGAGAGCAAAGTCAGGACCTCGCGGTCCTCGGGCCCGAAGCCCACACCGGTAGTCCGACGCACCGCGATGAGGCCGCGTGCTCGATCACGCCTCCGGAGAATCGGGGCCACCAGCCAATCCCCATCGATCCAGGGCTCGTTCGTATCGGCACGGAGTGCTGGCGTCTCGGCTTTCAATTGGGGCGATGGCGCCTCGCAAATGGTGACTTGGCCCCTCCGAGCCACTCCAGTGAGCGGGGCAGCGGACGCATCTTCAATGGCGACGATGGCGATGTCACCATCGAAAACACTCCGATTACTCTCCGCAAGGTTTCTCAGAATCCCTTGTTCGTTGCGCATGCCAGTTACCGTGATCGAAGCCGCAATGAGTTGGTGCAACTGGCGGGCAATGCGTTGGGTCTGACGAACGGCCTCACGATTGGCACCGACTAGTCGTGAGCGCTCGATGACGCCGACGAGACCCCAGGCCACCTCTTCCGCAGCCGCAACTCCGACATCGCCCAGTTGCGGTGATCCGCCTTCATTGGCGAAGGTGATCGCGCCAAACGGCTGATCATTCACGCGCAGGGCGACGACCACATAAGACGAGAAGCCATGACCTCGTGAACTTCGGACCTGACTCTGTCCGGTCGCGATCGCTCGTTGAACGCTCTCACGACGGTCAAGAGATTCCGTGTCCGTCAGGGGTTCGCAGTGGTCATCGTGACTTGCGGACTGGTCACCCAGACATCGACCGTGTCGATGGCCGAATCGAGTGATTTCGCCACTCGATTCGATCAAGTCGATTGCGCACCAGTCGCAGAACTGCGGCACCGCAAGATTGAGCAACTCCGTGAGGTACCAATTGACGTCGAACTGGGCAGCGAAGGTCGAGCGAGCGGACCGCATTGTCTTCGCGAATCCGTGCGTCAACTGCCAGGCTCGAAGCAGCTGATCCCCGGACTCTCGAGCACGGTCAATATCATTCACTTCGCCAGTGCGTTGCGTATCTTCCCCGCCGAAATCGTGATGTGGGTCCGTCATCAATCCGCCTTCTTGAGTACAGCGCCACGACGGACCAAGCAATCCGCCGAAAAGCGCGCGTCCCTGTCGTTACCCCGATGAAGAAGTTCCGAAGGGGATCCCAATGACACGAGAAGACTCAAATTGGCTTTCCGGAAAAGATTGAAAAATCCAGGAGTAGTTGGTCAATCTCCTTCGCCTCACGAGGTGCCGAAAAGTGAAATCCCTGACCAACGCCCACCTTCTCAATCTGAAGCAGATCTCGTTGTGCGGCGTCTTCGATCCCGGCTGCCACGACCTGGATGTTCCTTTCCTTGGCCAGTCGGACCAACGAGTGCACTAGCTCAGAAGAGGGCGCATCAGTCACCTTCATTATGAAGTTCCGGTCGAGTTTTACAATGTCAATGGATGCCGAATCGAGATCAGTCAAGACCGAATGATCAGGCTCGAAGTCATCGATGGCTACTCGGGCACCAAGCGACTTGAGTTGAGCGAGCCGCTTCGTCACTTCCACATCGCCGTTCAGCACCTTCTGAGAGAACTCGAGCACCAGGTGCGTTGGTGAAAACCGGCTGGAAATCAATGCCTGCTCCACCTCGGAGATGAATTCAGCGCGATCAAACTGGCGAGCAGAAATGTTCACCGACACCGAGAACCGATAGCCCTTGTCGTGCCACTCGGCACCTTGCAGACAGGCTGTAAGGAGAGCCCAATGTCCAACCGGGACAATCTCCCCGGTCGACTCGAGGACCGGCAGGAATTCGTCGGGACGCACCACTCCGAGATCGGGATGACGCCAACGGATCAGCGCCTCAACTCCAACGAAGGCGTTCGTCTGAAGGTCGAACTCTGGTTGGTACACGAGAAAAAGTTGCTCACGTTCCAGAGCCGCCGAAACTGCTGCGGCGTCCACCGTCGCACTCGGGCCTGTCTCAGGATATGACGGCTGACTATTCATAGAAGTTTGAATCCCCGAATTCCTCAGGTGCATCGAGCAGACGGCACCACCACGTACATATCTTCATCGCTGACGATACCAGTTGCCAATTCTCCAATTCGAAACCTCGGGGTACGCCGGGTGACTCAGATCCCTCCACCAATTGATCATGAAGCGACGTTTCCGCCTCAGTTGAGCGACACGCGGACTCGACTGAAGTAGGGACCAGCCTTCGACCGAGCAGCGGCGACACTGCCGACAACTGGGCCAACGGAATTGACGGAGATGGTTACTCCGGTCACATTGAGGGAGGTCAATTTCCGGCGTAACAGCGTCGCGACCGCCAGTCCTCGCATTCGCCCCAGAGTCGTCAGTTGATGCGGTCCTCGAGTCCGGTCGCTGAAACCAGTGAGCGAGACCATCGGATTTCCGTCAGTTTTGATTCGGAGTGCTACCGTCGCAATCTGATTGCGCATGGCCGATGTGATGGCGGACGTTCCCGCCGAAAATGGTCCGACCGACATAGTTTGGTGAACGAGTGGATTGAATTGGGCGACCCAATCAACCAGCATCGACTGTGGCGAAGTCGGACAAGCCCATCCGGAGGAACACCAAGTCTGTTGCTGCAAGTTAAGGGTCATTGGTTGATTAGGAATCTCCCCTGCACCGGTCACCGCCCCCCACACCCGTCCATCCAACACATAGGTCAGGGACGTTGGCGTCCAAATGACTCCCCAGGTGTGCCACTGCGTCATGTCGACGTTGACCGTACGTTGAACTTGATGGTTAGCGGGGCCGAAGTGGTCGGTGGCCATGCTGGAACTGCTATCGCCGTAGGTCTCGTTGAAGTCAACCTCAGGCGGCCAACCCGACAAGGGCCAGAGGAGTTCCACCTGGGTTGGACCGGGGCCAGTCATTCTCGAGCGAACGAAGTACGCACCGTAGAGCTGAGCGGCGCCGCAATCACAGAGCCCGCCCGAAACCCATGCGTTGTTGTAGGCAGGGTCCTTGAACGTGTTCAACTGCAGCAGACCACCACTCACCTGAACGTGGGCCTTACCCCACTGCGCCCCTGGATCACTCCCGGGGCTTCCGGTGAACACGTCCCACCCCGCAGGTAGCGACGTACCGGCAAAGGTTGTGAGGTTGCTCAACTTGTAGCCGGGCATGGAACTGGCGCTCGGTGGCGCCTCCCCAGAGGGAGCCGTGCCATCGGGCGAACCAGTCGGATAGACAAGTGTCGGCTTCAGTGAGTGTGACGACACCCGAGAAGTGCTGCCCGTTCCGACCCCCGAACCCGACACTTGACTTGCGAGAGCGGCTGGTTGGTCGGCACCCGACGCAACGAGCATCACCGAGACCATGGCCATGGCCATGCCATACCTATTGGCCCACCAAGCGGCCGGCTTCCAGCCGTGACGTCGAATTCTCCCGAATGGCCTACGCACTACTCAAATACCCGCTTCACCGCTACCGCCTCTTAATTATGGTCGACACCGACTTACGTCCGAGTGTCTGATCTGAAAACCGGATGAGTCGGCTGATCTCAACCACTACCACTGGCGATTCACCCTCACGACACGGCGAATCAAACTTCCCATCGCTCGAACCCACCCAGATGCGGCAAATCCGTCGCAAACAACACGAACAAAACGAGTTTAGTTGTCCCCTCGCGGAGTAGTTGTATTCACCCAGACTCCATAGAAAAAGGCTGTTTCAGCAGGGCGTTCCATTGACTACACACGAGTTCACTAATGTCAGCCCCAGGATGAACATTGATTCCGAACCTATTGACGACGAAACCGACTCAGTTCACGGCCTGGGATGGGGCCCGAGAATCGCCATTGTCACCATCGCCACCACCGCCACCGCGCTCACGACCGTGATCGTGCTCCTGCTCGGATCAACACAAGCTGGAAAGGCTTCTCAGACGATCAAGTATCACGTTGGCTCACCTGACCTTCAAGAACCTTCCGGATTGGCACCACCTGACGCGAAAGCGATTCCGGGATACACATTGGCCTACGCGCAGGACTTCATGGGAACCTCAATCCCGCCTGGTTGGTTTGTCTTCACTGGCATCCCGGGTGGAGATCCGGGTGGTCAATTCGGCCGTAGTCACGTCGTGGTCAGTGATGGTCTTCTCAGCCTCAACGCCTGGAAGGATCCGCAGTATCAGAACAAATGGGTGACTGGCGGTCTCTGTGATTGTGGTCACACTCAAACGTACGGGTTGTACTTCGTGAGGTCTCGACTGACCGGCGCTGGACCCAACGAGGCCCAGTTACTCTGGCCCGCATCTGATGTCTGGCCACCCGAGATCGACTTCAACGAGACCGGTGGTACTGACCAATCCACTTCCTCGACGGTTCATTTTGGAAAGACAAACTTGATCGACCAAAGGTCATTTCGGATCGATATGAAGAGTTGGCACACGTGGGGCGTCGAATGGACTCCGACCGCCATCAACTACCTCGTGGACGGGCGAGTGTGGGCGTCGGTGACGAACGTCAATGAAATACCCAATGTTCCGATGAGGCTTGACATCGAACAACGGACCAAGTGCCATATAGGCATCGAATGCCCGAAGGTTCCGGTATCTATGCTGGTCGACTGGGTCGCGGAGTTCTCTCCGAACAAATAGCTGTTTAGATTCATGGCATTCTGAGACTCGCCGACAACGAGTCATGCAATTGGATGGGGTCGAAGTGAAACGATCAGGTGGAATTCGCAGAGCCGACCAAGGCTCGTCGCACCGAGTGGGGCGGAAATGGGTTGCCGTCCTCGTCACGTGGGCCGCGGTCACTGCGACTTCCCTGTTCGCGATGTCTCCTTCCCCGGTTATGGCGTCATTCAATGCGCACGTCCGGACCACATCGGGTCAACTCGCTGCTTCTGCTACTGCTACTGCTACTGCTACTGCTACTGCTCTCAAACGACCACACACTCTTTCTCAGTCTCGTTACCCGGTGGGCACTCCAAGGAACTCGGAACCTTCGGGACTTGCCCCTCCGGGTGCCAAGTCGTTGACGGGCTACAAGTTGAGGTACCTAAGCGACTTCCTGGGTACGACAGTGCCCGCTGGATGGAACGTCTTCACCGGTGTCCCGGGTGGAAATCCGGGTGGCCAATTCGGGCGCCGTCACGTCGTGGTCAGTGGGGGCCTGCTGCGTCTCAACGTCTGGAAGGACCCGCAGTACGGGGGCAAGTGGGTCACCGGGGGTTTGTGTCATTGTGGTCACGTTCAGCGGTATGGCGCCTACTTCGTTCGATCTCGGCTAACCGGTGCCGGACCCAACGAAATCCAACTGCTCTGGCCCGCTTCAGACGTCTGGCCGCCCGAGATCGACTTCAACGAGACTGGCGGTGGAGTTGGTTCCACTTCTTCAACCTTGCACTACGGAACATCAAACAGGGCTGTTCGTCTCGTTCTTCGCGCCAACATGACCGCTTGGCACACGTGGGGCGTGATGTGGTCTCCGCGCGTAATCGATTACATCGTCGATGGACGCGTGTGGGCCTCGATTACCACACCCTCCCAAATTCCACACGTTCCGATGCGGCTCGACATCGAGCAAAGGGCCATGTGCGCCATGGGAAGACAATGCCCCAAAGTGCCGGTCTCCATGCTGGTCGACTGGGTGGTCGAGTACTCCCCACGGTGACCCGGGCTAAACCATCGGATGTGAAGAATGACATGGCAATCGCCGACCGACCATCAAGTGGCAAGTGCCCGATAGATCTTTGCTATCAGTGAAGCAATCAAGGCGTAGCCCGCGTTCGTCGGATGCTCGTTCACGAGTTTGCAGTTCCACGTCAAAGTGCAGATATTCTTGACTGCGATTGGGACGCTGCCGAATGAGTCGTAGTTGACAAGGTGGCTCAATGGGATGAACGTGCCAAATGCGGTGCTTACGTCCACGAGGGTCACCTTGGTGCGCGCGAACACAGTGCCAAACACCGGATTGATCGAACTTCGGTATTGGACCACAGACTGCTCCGCCAAAATCTGACCATCGGCGCCGGTGAGCCAACTTGCCAACACCGTGTCGTAGGAGTTGAGACCGAGAATCGGAACCTTCGTCCCAGTGGCAGCGCGCAGCAACGTGCCAATCCTCAAGAGGTTGGCTTTCATCGTTCCCAGCGCCACGTGCTGATCGATGTCGTTGCCACCAATGTTGATGGTGATCAGTCCAATTTGAGCGCGATGCGCACGGACAAAACTCACCGCGGCTGACAGTTGGGAACTGCCTGGATAGGAGACGCCGTTCGCCGCGACACTTCTCGAAGGACAGCCACGACTCGTGAGCATCTGTGCAGTGGTCTCACCACCACAACCGAAGTTCCTCAGAATCAATTTGTACTTCGGCCCAACATCATTGACGACGCGATTGGAGTACCCGTGAAGTGTCTCTGAATTATCGGTGAATCCGGGCTGAATGCCAACGGCGAGTGAGTCGCCGAGGCTCAAGTAAAACATTGGCTTGGGCCCTTTTGCGACCTGATCCGCACCTGACGTCACCGTCGACAACGATCCGATCAACATCACGCACATCAACAACTTCGCGACCATCCGCAACAATCTTGACAACATCTGCACCTAAGACCTCCGCGTGTTACGCACGTCGAGTAGTGCGCCCACTACTTCCAGCCTGCCCCTTCGGGACATGACCCACCACCATGAATGGTCTATCCCCCCTTCGAGGTCGCCGTGCACCCGCTTTCGCACTCGGCAATGTGAACAGATCCAAAGGCAAACGACGGAGACTCGGCGAGGCGCTCCGAGGCACACGGCCGAGTTGCGGGTCAACCACCTCGCAAACGAACACCAGGTGGACTACGTTTTGCTCGTGAACGATGCATCGCCACCGTCAATTGGCGAGATCATCGTCGTCTGGCTCGATCTCGACCTTGCACCCGAAGAGGCTGATTCGCTCAGGGCATTCTTGAACCCGATTGAAGAGAGACGCGTCGCTGGAATCATCTCTCCACGAGATCGACGGCGAGCCGCCGTTCGGCTAGTACGACGTCGACAAGTAATCGCGGACATGCTTGACCTCCACCCACGAGACGTCGTCCTTGGTGCCGGCGAGAACGGGCGCCCGTGCGTCGTTTCACCTGAGAATGCGCACCTCGAGTTCAGTGCTTCGCAGTGCGGCGATCTTTCATTACTGGCGATTTCCAGTGATCTGAGAATCGGAGTCGACGTCGAGTCGCATGACGATCTCATGGACTATGCCCGACTCCTGACCTGGATCACCACCCCCGATGTAGTGGAGCGGGTCAGTCAGTTGAGCGACACCGAACAGCGCGAAGCGACCCTTCGCCTCTGGACGAGAAAGGAGGCGTACTTAAAGGCGACCGGACAAGGTATTGGCTCGGACCTCGCGGACGTTCAATTGCCACTGGACAGTGCCCCAGGCTGGCAGGAGTATCAAGCCGGGCCCGGGGCAACTCGCTGGCTGCTTCACGATCTCCCTGGCCCTCGTCCAGAGTTGATCGCTACCGTCGTCGTGAACTCTCATTTCCACGGCGAGCCCCCTCCGGGGATCAGGGTCCTGCACCGTTGACGCGCCAACGACCACACGAGTCGATGACACGGTCACTGCCCCCAACTGATCACTCGGACATACTCGGAACGAGAAGTCTCCAATTCTGCGCTTGACCCAGTCACGGGTCACTGATGCTGAAGGAGGATTGAGTGGCGCGTGATCCGCCGCGTCTGAAGAAGGGTCTACGGACTTTGGCCGATTCGAACTTGAAACCGAGGAAGGTCGGCGTCGGGTCGTGCGTCGGTCGCCCTACCACTGACCCTGTTTCGACTGAGATGTTGTCCAATCACGGGGTTATCATGAGCCCGTGAGCCCGAGCGTGCCAAACGCCACATCGAGAATTCGATCAATCGTCCACTGGATTGATGAGGCTTCCGGACGGTACCCCGACAACGTGGCCGCGATTGAGGGCGAAGAATCATTGACTTTCGCGCAGTTGTCCCAATACTCGACCGACCTCGCGCACGAGCTGGTTTCGAGGGGGGTCCGAACCAATGATTTCGTCGGGCTGTGGGCCGCGCAAGGTTGCGATCTTCTCATTGGAATTGTCGGAATCATGAAGTCGGGTGCCGCCTACGTTCCGCTGGATCCATCCCAGCCACGAACTCGACTGGAGGACATCTCGTCAGACGCGGGGCTCGGATTTGTGGTCGCTCCCGAACTGCTTCGTGGCTCCGCCTCAACGCTAGGTGTACCGGTCGTCTTAACACGTACGCACTCGAAGGTGGAGAGTTCTCGTGTCGGCGAATTGCCGGAGGTCCAAGGCCATGACGTGGCCTACGTGATCTTTACGTCGGGTTCGACGGGTCGACCCAAAGGCGTGATCATCGAACATCACTCCGTGGTCGACCTACTCGCGTGGATGATCGATGATCGTGGACTCCAGGCCGGGCATCGAATCATGGGTACGGCGTCGCCTAGTTTTGACGCTTCAGTGCCTATTCTGCTGCTCCCCCTCGTGATCGGCGGCACTTTCATAGCCCTCTCGAAGGAGGCCAGCGTAGATCCCTCCTTATTGATGCACGCGATTGAGCGATACCATCCTCGGGCCCTCGACGTCCCTCCGACCATGCTTCGAATGCTCATGGATGCGGGCTGGCCAGGAGACAAGGATCTGGAGATTTGGACTGGCGGTGAGCGAGTCTCTGCGGCAGCCATCGCCTACATCGCGCCGAGGGTTCAATCGCTGTGCAACTACTACGGGCCGACCGAAACCACGGTTCAGGTAACCATGGCCCGCCTCGGGCCAGACGACACTGACTCGCCAATCGGTAGGGCTCGCGATGGCGTGAGTTGCCCGGTCATGGACGGAGAAGGACATCGCGTCGCCGATGGCGAAATCGGCGAGCTCTTCGTCTTGGGCAGCGCCCTCGCACGCGGCTACGTCAACGACCCAATACTGACTGCTGAGAGGTTCGCTCCCATCACCCTGGAGGACGGAAGCATTGAGCGAGCGTATCGAACGGGTGATCTTGCCTACGTGCGGGCCGATGGTTCACTCGCCCTCATGGGTCGGATCGACGATCAGATAAATCTCCGGGGTTACCGAATCGAGCCGACGGAGATTGAACGCCGACTCCTTCAGCATCCGAGGATTATCGATGCGGCCGTTATCGCGTATCGGGCCAGTAGCAGTGATGATCCACGTCTCGTCGCATTCCTCAAGAGCCGTGGTCAGATCCCTGTCGACATCCTCCGTGACTTTGCCAAGGAGTCTCTGCCGGACTACATGGTCCCGACACTCGTCATCTCGGTTGACGAATTCCCTTTGACGGCCAACGGAAAGGTTGACCGTAAGCGGTTGGCCGGGATGGTCGACGCCGACCTCCTCAACCACGATGCGAGGGAGTTGTCGTCCGAGGACCGGCCGACGAACGAACGCCAGAACGCCGTGGCCAACATGTTCGCCGAAGTCTTGGAGGTGGCGTCGGAACAGATCGCTCTCGACGATGACTTCTTCGATTTGGGTGGGACATCGATGCGCGTCGTGCGTCTCTTCATGTTGGTTGAAGAGCGGTTTGGCGTAACGCTCCCAATCTCCACCGTGGTGACCGCACCGACGATACGTCTCTTGGCGTCCGCGATTGACACCGAAGTTGCCAAACGAACTGCCGAACCACAAGTCAGTGACTCAACTCAATACACGTGGGAGAAGATCGTCTGCAATCTTTGGTCCGAGATTCTCGGTGTAGCTGAAGTGCGCCCCTCGGACAATTTCTTTGACCTCGGGGGTTCCGAGGCCGACGCTGAGAAGATGATTGATCAGTTGAAGATGATCTGCGACACCGATCTAGACCTCGAGAAGTTTCGAGATCTGGCGACCGCCCGCCAGGTGGCCGCGATTACGGGTGATCGTCCAAACCGCTCGAGTCTGGTGCCCCTGCGATCGGTGGGCACCAAGACGCCGCTCTTCTGTATCGCCGGTGCCGGCGGGTTGGCTTTGGCATTCCTGCCACTCGCACGTCAACTCGGTCCTGACCAGCCCGTCTATGGCCTGCAAGCCCACGGGCTGGAGTGCCGAGGCATTCCGGATTTCAGTCTTCGTCAGGTCGCCGCTCGATATGTACGTGAGATTCAAAAGGTGCAACCCAATGGCCCCTACGTCATTGCCGGGCATTCACTTGGAGGAGTGATTGCCGCGATGGTCGCCGAACGTCTCAAACGAGGAAATGAGACCGTGGCCCTGCTCGCGATTTTCGACACGCGACTCAGCGGACGGATGATTGGCTCGAAGGTGGCTGACCGTCATTACTCTGAAGTCGGCCCGTCTGCGTGGCGGCCCTACACCGTCCGACCGAGGTTCTCCACGTTGATCCGTCTTCCATTCGCCGGAATCGTCCGCTTTCGGGGAACGTCACAATATGACGTCTTCTATTGGATCGGAGTCATTCAAGCGAGGAGCACCGGACGACTCGTTCCTTGGTCGGGACCCACCATTGTCTTCGGTTCGGATGACGAGGAATCAGCGGATATCAGGTCCCAGTGGGCTCGCTTACTAACAGGGTCATGGAAATACCTCGACGTCCCTGACAGTCACCAAAACATGATCCGTCATCCCTACGTGAAGTCTCTCGCTAGAAACCTAGAGCAGGAAATGGCGCACGCCTTGTCTGTATGCGAGAACCCTGACAGAGGCGCGCATGACCCTCCCTCCGCGGGGTAACAGACCTGCTTTCAATTCGCAGCGACTAGGAACCTTCGCGCTGAACCCCCACAATCCGTCGGCGTGCGCCAGATATGGGCAGCTGACTATCACCCAGCCCGCTCGAGGGAGGTCTGATCCCAACATCAGCCCCGAAGGCCAATGACTATTAGGCTCCTCCAGTGAATACACGCCAGAGGCCTCCAGCGTCGTCCCAGTGAATTGCCTACCGAAAAAGTGAGATAGACGTCATTCGAATGTCGAAAGTCAGAGTCAGAGTCAGACAGAACGTGGAAACGGCGCATCGTGTGCTGTTTTGTCTGATGGTCGGTTTGCGGTGGTCGGTTGAAATGAGTCGGCAGAGCGCTCCGTTCGTCGGGAGACTGAAGGGCGCCATTCCAGAGCCTGTCCGCCAGGTCTTACGTCATCGCCCCGGTTTGGTTTCGGTATCCCCAGAATTGCTTCTCATGGGTTGTCAAGATGGCTTTGATTCAATCGCATTTGCCGAAGCCATTGGTTCGACCCAATTCGAGACCACCACCATGGATCAGAGCCCGCACGTGGCCCTACTGCAAACCTCAATTCAAGCCCACGGAGTCTTGACCGATGAGGAACTCCAGAAATCAAAATACTGGGAATTCGCACAACTAATTACCCAGATTTCGGGGGAATATTTCGGCGCGCGAACGAACGAAGAGGTACTCGGAGTGACTAGGAACTTCATCGATTGGGGACTGCAATCCTCCCCACGTGTCACGGAGGCGGGAAAGTCCGCGATGGACAACTCGAGGGTCCTCGTTGCTCGAATCAAGGGCAGCTCGCGATATCAAATTGTCGACGGACATCATCGGGTTGCCGTGGCGATCGTGCGTGGGGACAAAGTGATTCAGGTCCACCAAACGTGGCTCAGCGTCGACTCACCTTGGCCACCGACTCAGTCGCTTTCGCGTCAATGACTGAGAGCGTCCGGCGATAACCTCCTCTGTCCTCCAACCGGAAACGGACAGCATCATGAAGACTGTCACTGCAAACGCCATCGCAACACTCGAGGTGACCGCACCGCGAACTCGGGATCGCAGTTGATTCGTAGACACCTTCTACGGGTCAATCAGCGTTGCCCTCAGATGATCCACGACAGCCGCGACTCCTCAACCGCCTCATCATCCGTTCCTAATTGCCCGAGAGGCTCTGAGAAGACGCGGGGTGTATCTCAGTGCTCGGGTCCGACCACCCTCGAACCCCGACAGCATGGTGACCAGCAGCTTGGCCGGTTGTGAATCAGGTGCCAACGTGCCATCGCACGCTGGACAGCCTTGGGGGCGGTGCCCCAGAAACATATCAACGGCCTGAAGGAATCCTCTCTGATAGGGCTGCGAGACCCCGGTCACGTTTCCACCCGCCAATCGGCGAGCATGTCCGGGGACGAATCCGCAATCGCTCAAACGAAGCATTGGGATGTCAGTCTCGCTGTCCCCCACGGCCATGACCGGCACTGCACCATTTGGGTCCAGCAGCCGCATGAGTGCCTTGAGTCCAGTGGCCTTGTTCACCGCAGTGGCGACGAAATCAGTCTGGCCAATCCCTTGAATGGCACGCAACCTCCCCTTGGACGAAGCGACAATTGATCGGACGACGTTCGGCGCCAGGGGTCCGCGCCGGCCACTTGAACTCACGCGATAGGCACGAAGCATCGTCGTGAACTGCGCCACAACCAGGACCCCTTCCAGGCCTGACAGATACTCGCGAGCGCGGTCAATCTCTGATCGCGACTCGATGTCGACGAGTATTTCGGTCTGCTCGGTCCCGCAAACGTAAATCACGCCACCATACTCCGCGACGCCGCCGGCTAGTCCGTACCGGACGCACCGGTCCTTCACCTCGACCAGACTTCGACCGGTCGCCAAGACAGGTCTGAATCCGTGAGCGGAGAGTGCGCGAAGCCCCGCAGCTGCAGAGGGCGTCAAGGCGGGGGCCCCCAACCGACTGTTCTCGAGGACACCGTCGATGTCAAGCGCGCAGATTGGCCCCGATCTCGTCTCCGCCAATTCTCCGAGCAAGCGAACACGAGCCCAATCCTGCCAGGCTCTCGAAGAAAGTAATTCAATTTCATAGATAGTTCGGAAACCCAGGCGCTGGAAGTCCCACGCATGGACCAATCGGTACAGCAGTAGCTTTTCCGGGCTAACGGACTCGCCCGTCAGCGTCTCGAACTCTCTTCGTGCTTCGTGGGCGAGTTCGACATCCGCAAACTCCAATATCAATCCCGCCAAGTCATACGTTGCGTCGTAACAGGCCAAGTCAAGATGGGAAAAGTCCCGCTCCGAGAAAGCGACCTTGACCAACGCGTCACCATCTCGAAACCATGACCCTCTTCCCGTCTGACCATCGACAACACTCGGCGTTGCTGTCGCAAGCAAGGTGCGCACCGCAGCGCTCATGCCCAGTTGAAGCAATGCCTGCCCCACCATGGCGTAGGGACCGACAAGAATACGCCCGGCCACTTCCCATACTGGCTGCTGACCGCGAGCCGCGTCGCGCTTGGCCGCCAGCGACGCTCGACGTTGCGCGATGTAGCGCACCGCTTTCCGGACCTCATCGCCCTTGTCAAGAGTGGCCCTCGCCTCCTCAGGAAACCAGCGACGAATTGTGATGCCATCAGCGAAGCCGACGGTCTCAACGGTTGAGTCAGGGAGTGCCCTGGACACAGCCATCGTATGTCGACCCAGGTAGCCCAGTCCGCTCCCTTCAGCAACAAGCAAGAGGTGCTCAACACGGGTCAGATCGCTCGACTGAACCCTCACGGAAAAAGGGACCCTCTCGTGGCTCCTCCCGGCCGGTCCCCCGGCGACCTCGAGTGGTTGAGGTTCATCGACAATCCAGTGGTTCCCCAGGTGGTCCTTCAAGCGCGCGAGAATCATTTCCGGTGTGAGGCGACGATGAATGTCCCACTCGGTCCATTCCAGTACCACTGTGGGGTATTTCTGGAGACGCGTTGGCATTTCTCCTGATTTGAGCAGCGCCACGGTGAGATCCAAGCACTCTGTCGAAAACCCCACCGATTCAAGTTGATGGACAACGCGCAAGAGTGAGAGGCCCGACTCGGGTGGATCATCGACAATCAGTGAATGCACGCCCTGCTGAGCGAGCCCTTTGAGTTTCTTGCGTACGTCATTCGAAGGTGGATGACCGGGTCGCAAAGTGAAGTGCGGCACTGGCTCGCACCCCTCGTGGCGAAGCGCTGCGGCGAGCAGGGGCGCCAAGTAACTTCCCGAGGTGCGCACGCCGACGACCATGAATTCCGATTGGTCCTTGGGCCATCGATCGAGAACGTGACGTGCCAGGGACTGCATATCGCGAGGGTGCTGGTCGAAACTACGAAAACACGCCGGCAATCGGATGATCTGATCCATCACCGGTGAATTCGATAGCGCGATCGAGTTGAATACGGCGAGGACACCGCTCGCCGATTCCGTAGTTGGCTCACCGGACAGCACCTGCGTGGCGAGCTCTCCGGTGAGCCAATCCAGATGCGTCGCGCGCAACCCCAGTTCTCGATCTCCTGCAATCAGATCTCGGAGTGCGTGAAGCGTGCGCGAAACAGCGGTCGCGACCTGGCGCATTGATCGAGCGAGTCCTTCTGAACGGGACTTCGCCATCATCGAGGTCGCCCGAATCACGCCGAACAGATCCCTTTCGAGATAGTCGCGAATTACCTGCGACATCCCCACTCCCAGTAGATAGGCGTCTAGAGGGTCATCCCCGTCGATGGCTTGTTGGAGTAGCGTTCCCAGATCAGAGAACGACAATCCTAGGTCCTCGACGAGCAACTCATGTCCTGTTGTCATTGGATCCTTCTGCCATAGCATCACTCAATTGGACGGCTCGTCGCACTCGTGCCCTTGACACACCTGACTTCATCGCGGGCTAAGTGGGGCCGTACATTTCCTTCTCATAGATGAATTCGAAACCGCTCTTGCTGAGATTATGGAACGAAGTATTTGGTGCTCCCGGTGTACCGACACCTGCTTCGTTGTGAACGATGCGACACTCCATCGCGGCGGCTTCGTGCAGCAGCGCGACCAGCCTCGCGGTTTGAAATCCACGGCCACGGTACTCCGGAAGCGTTGCCCCAAAACCAGTCCAGGCGACGCCATCGCTCACGTACATCGCCCCCGATGAGACCAGGCGTCCGTCGGCGAAGACTCCATAGTGATGAAAGCCCTCTCGGCCCAATGTCGCTTCGAACCACGGACCGAAGAATTTAGGCATCGACCAAGCTCGAAGGCTCACCTCCAGCAATCCCTCACGATCACTTCGTGACAGTTTGACCACGTCAACTCCCGGACGGCGAGCGGGAATCGAGTCGACACTGCGCCAGAACTTCGCAACGCGCTCGCCAGTCGACACGATCCCCCGACGGGTCAAATCGTCGCGGAGTCCCGGAGGCTGGCTAACCGGAGTGACTTCGACCAGGAAGCGAGTCTGCATTCTTGACCTGAAGAACTCCTCGAGCGAATCGACATCCGATTCCGTGGCGGGGGTCTGGACGCCTAGCGCGATGACACGATTGAAGATCCCGAAGTTCAGGGCGGCCAGGGTGCATAACGGCGTAGTGCCGCTCGTATCGACCTCGGCGAGCAGAGGATTCCCCGCGATGGCGGCCGTCGCGGCGATGCATGCGGCCCAGACTCGTGCTTCATGCAGTTCAATGGTCTTGGCAACTTCAATCGCATTGGCGTCCATGTCGGCGAAGAATAGTCGTTTGAGCCTCTGACTTCAGCCTTCGTCCGTCTGTCGGCCAGGTCACTCGTGAGGACTGACGTGGCGATCCGTCCACGTCAGTCGGTTACCGGGAATCGGCGTGCGGAGTCACCGATTGGTGGAGTCGTGAAGAACAAGGATCAATCGCCAACGCCGCGATGATGAGACCACCGATCCCATCCACGGACTTCGGCAATTGACTCAAGTTCCATCTGGATAAGGGCGGCATTTACCTTCACCATCGAAGGAATCGTTCTCGCCTTCGAATCGGTCTCAAACTGCTTAACTACAGGTGGAAGGGAGATGCCGGTCATGACGATTGAGAGAGTCCACCGAGTCAGCGTGGTGATTCCAACTTTCAATCGCCGTGCGGGACTTTCGCAGGTCGTCAATCCGCTTTTAGACGATCCCAGCACGGGCGAGGTGATTCTTGTCGTTGATGGGTCCCAAGATGGTTCACTTGAATTCCTCCGCGAATGGTCAGTGAGCGAGCCGCGAATCAGGGCAATCTTCCAGGAGAACTCTGGCCAAGCCACCGCTCGACAGCTGGGTGTCGAGAGTGCGCGATTCGACGTTGTTGTCATGCTGGATGACGACGTGATTCCAAATGATCGGTTGATCAGCGGACACGCCAAATGGCACGTCGCTGCAGACCGCATTGTCGTCGTTGGCTACTCTCCGACTAAAGTTCCTGCCCATCGTCTTCCGGGTCAAGTTTCGACCCGTCTCTACGCGCAGAGTTATGAGAACACCTGCGCCGCGTACGAAGCAGATCCGGGAGCAATCCTCACGAATCTCTGGGCCGGGAATCTCTCCATGCGACGACTGGTTGCCCTGGAGATCGGCCTCGCCAATGCGCCGCGACTTCCATATCACGAAGACATGCAATTCGGCATTCGATGTGAACTCGCCGGCGTCTCGGCAGTATTCGACAGGTCCCTCCTCGCGTGGCACTCGTACGACCGGACCCTCAATCAATTTGTCGCAGAGTGCGGTAACAGCGGCCGTGCACGAGCTCAATTGTTGACAGAATTTCCAGACTACGCAGGGTCGATCCACCCCCTCAGCTCCTTGAACAACTTTCAGGCCCTGATGGTCCGCGCACTCGCAACTGATCTCATCAGACCGATCACTTCACGGTTCGCTCGGGCCACATCAACACTTGCGGGCAAACTGCGTTTATGGAAGTTAGAGACGTGGTCAATCCGAATTGTGCGCCAGGTCGAGGTTTATCGAGCATTCAAATGTGTGACGGCACCATCACCAAGGTCCCCTGCGACCGTGGGTGAAATCAAGTAGGGACACGGGATTGTCTACTCAATGCTTGGCGCATTCGATACTGATAGGTACGCAAGGGGGGGCCGGCCGCGCGGTTTCCAGTGAACATCGGGCCCTCCGAGGACTCCGTCCCTCGAGACTGCGGAAGTTGGAACGCACAAGACGCTGGTGGGTTTCGCCCCGCTAGGGCCCAACGGACTTCAGCACCGTAGCGGTTGACCACTGCGCCACCATTTGATACCGGCTGCCGGTCAGATAGATCCGCAGTCGGCTCTCCCAATCTGGTGGATAACCCGCGATGATCGTCCCCCAGGCTCTTTGCGACGCACTCAGAATAATGAAGTCCGGCCGGATCTTGAGAAACTCACGTCGAAGGTTCTCAAGCGTTGGCGCGATGCCTGCCTCAGCTGCGGGAAAGTAGTGGACCGACCCGATGTCCCTCTGCCCAAGCGGAAGATACGGAATCACCATTCCTATTGTCTGCCCAGTCTTAACGTGGTCATAAACGTAATTCACCGCCGCCAATTCACCCAGACTAAACGACTCGTACGCGTCGTTGCCGCCCCGCACGAAGAACGTCGCCAGGGAGAACACAAAAACGATTACGGTCACCGTTGCCAGACGCGCCGCTCGACGAGTGCTGCGGCTAATTTGGAGTCGAGCGACTAGCCGCTTCGCAAATGCTGTTCGGTTGGGCATGATCGCCGAGGCTGCCAGTAGTGCGGTGAACGGAAGCCCGTACAGTGTCACCCGCAACAAGGCCTCACCGCCGTAGTTCTGGGCAAGGACCAACAGGAACGGCGCTGCCGCTAAGGTTTCCAAGGTCCGGGTCGGTGGTCGGCGGATCAGCACTCCGATGCCGGCCAAGAAATAGAGAGATCCCGTAATCAGGATTCGTGATTCGACCACTACGCGATGGCTCGTACTTCCATTGAGACGTTGGGTGACATTGGATCCGATGGTCGACGAGATATTTCCCACCGAACCGAATATCGTCGTCAGGTGCCCCGTCCAGAAATCAGCGGCACCCAGGCTCAACCACCCGACGGCGAAGAGCGCAGTAAGCACAACCAACTCCGGCCTTCCGAGTCGGTGGGTGACGAATGCTGCCGACAGCGCAAGCACGATTGCATAAGGCGTCAATTGATGGCTGATTGCGGATGCGAAACAGACAAGACCGGTGAGTCCGTACAACGTGCGCGCCACAATGGGGCTCTGCGCGTTGGATGGCTCGTCGACCGGCGGACGGACGAAGTGCACGCGGTTGGATAGGGACGTCAACCGCTTCTGAAATTCACGCATCACCCGAGATCTCGGAACATCCAGCCGAGGTCGCATGTAGGCGAGCACGGTCGCAATCACCACCAACATGAACAGATAGTTCAGGGCTTGAGGTGAGAAGTAGTCCTGATAGATCCAATTCGACGCGTAGAACAAGGCGACCCCAAGCCACGCCGTCCGACGACTGACCCCGCTGAACCTCGCAATCACGAGTACGGGCGCCAAGTAACACATCTCAATGAAGAGTGGAAACCAACGTAGAAAGCCCAGCGCGTTCGCCTGACCGGCAAACGCCACCAAGATTGCGCCCAACGAAAACCCCCCGGGCCACGAAAACCTCGCGTCGTAGTTGCTGAGCGTATGGCCGTGCTGAAGGAAGAACTGAACGTACCCCGCATGCAACCACGAGTCACCCAGGGAAGCGATTGGGGCCACCGCTGAGGAGGTGCCAAAAATGAACACCATCAGAACCAGCGTGAGCATGATCATCCGATGATCGCTGCTTCGGTGCCTGTTCATCTCCCAGGTGAACCCAACGACCACCAGAATGAGTCCAACAAAATACGGCCAACCAAGAACAGTGACGAGTCCGAAGTCTCCCATCTTCGAAAAGTCAGCCCGACTCACCGCGACGATCCAGAGCAAGAGCCCGACGGCACCCAACGCGAGGGGACCGCTCTCGGCCGGTGGGTAAACGGGGCGACCCCACGAGGGAATGGTCATACGCCGCCGATCAACCAACGTACTTGAATCTGACCACGACTAGCACCAAGAACAGGACGACCATCAAGGCAATGGCACCATCAACCAGTCGGGCAATCCACCCACTCATCGGCACCACTGATGTGCCACTCCAAACCCGAATCGAAAGTAGCACGACACTGGCGATCATCGTGATGGCCACTGCCCACGCAATGGCCACGACCTTGGAGAATGTGAACAGTGAACCAATCAACTGCATCACCCACCCATCGAGCGGCCACGACGAAATTGCCACGTGAGCGACGGGATGCATGCAATGCACACGAACTCTTCCAGCCCGACGAGATGCCATGCGTGAATCAAGACCAGAAGTTGGGCAACAACCATGAGCAGTGCGAGACTCACCGCGATGGTCAACGAGATTTCCATTGCCGCATTCCCTAAGTGGAGGAGTCCAACTATTGACCAGCCGGGCACGATCACTCCGAGGATCATCCCTACAGCAAATCGAAACGGACCATGCACATTGGCGACTGCCAGGACCAGTGCGGACAGATCAATGACCAGGAGCAGCAATGACACCATTGCTCGAGAATCCCACCTCAACGGTGTGCGAGGCAACTCGCGGGCCCTCCCAGTTCCGCAATCATCTCTCGAGAACCGTGGTTCTTGGGGCGTTGGCTTGGACTTGTTCATCACATCACCGTCGCGCCACGAATGATCCGTCCGAATCGCCCGACGAAGAATCGTCGGCGTTGCATCTGAACAGTCTCTTAAGGGAACGGAACCTACCCGCACCGGCACCAGCGTCGTCTTTCATCTTTCCTCCTGACCGATGCCACCAGTCCGTCAATGGAAACTCACTCATCCTGCGGGTGGTGTCGGGAGAAATCATTGGACCTTCCACGCTCGGACTCATCCTAGGTTCTGCATTCGCCGCCACCGATCTGTCAAGTGCGAAACCTGGCGCCATCCGCTCACGTCGGTACTGCATGACAACCGACGGCAAGACGACCATCGCCATCAGAGCCTGTCCGGCGAGGAAGGCAACACCCGCACCTGTAATGCCCATTGGCCCAATCAGAACTGCGGTAAGGACGAGCACCAGTGCTGACAGAGTCAGCTGTAACACGACCACCCGACGCACTCGTCTGGCCATTCGGGCAAAGGTGATGTAAAGGATGTTGACGCCCATGAAAGGTGTCGCGAGTGCCAGGCTTCGCAGCAACTCCGTCCCGTGTTGGGCGTAGGAACCGCCCAACAGGGCAAGTAGATAGGGAGCACCAACTGTCAGGGCCACGACGCCGGGAATCATCAATGCAAGGGAGAGACGCACCGCCTTGCGCACCGCCGAGTCCGCCGACGACGGCCGGGCACTCGATTCGGAGATCAACGCCACTGCGATGCTCCAGAGTGAGTAGTCAAAGGAGATGCCGGCGAGCCAAGGCGTCTGAAAGTAAGCCGCCTGCACCGCGCCCAAGCGGCCCATGATGAAGAGGGCCGGCAAGGTCGTCATGGCAATGAAGGCCAGACCGCCGAAATACTCGCCGAACAATATCGAGCCGATCACCCGGCGTGATGGCAGAACCGACCGTCCTTGCGATCGCGCGACGTGCCTGGGAATGACTTTGCGAAAGAGGTAGTAGTTGACCGGGATGACACATCCGACGACGGGAATTATCCAGGAGTAGAAGACTCCTGCCCCCGGCGTCAGCACGGCGAAGATTGGCAACATAAGAATCTTGCCCGTAGAGAATGCCGTGTTCTCCACCGGCACCCACACGGCCTTCCGCAATCCGACGAGGGCGGAATCCTCAATCGAAAAGATCACCCACAAGACAATCGACCCGAGGAAGATGATGCGGGGCCATACACCTTGCTCCAAGTACACGTGATGACCAGTGAAGGAGAGAAACCCCGCACCGACGAGTACAGCGACAACACTGACTGCCAGGTAGCCGACGCGAAGGACCGCTCCCGCCTTGATTCCGGAAGCGAAGAGAAAACGCTGGAAGATCACAGATGGGCTGAACTGGGCAACGCTGGCGATAAGTGACATCGCCGCGATTTCAGCTACGCCATAACCCACGTTTACCGGGGAGAACAGGTGAGCCGTCACCACCCAGAACACGACTCCGAGCACCGCGCTCAGGCCATTCGATACGAGCAGCGCAAGTGCGCTGTTCACCAACTTGTCGTCTCTCGCTTCCGGCGGGCCGGACTCATTTCCCATCAACGAGACGACGATCGAGCAGCGCTTCGCGCGTAGGCCAATGGACCGTACACCATACCGAGCGCCTGCAATACAATGGCGCGTCGAGGATAACTTGGAGCTCGGCTCGGTGATCTTTGTGCACGAGGCCGAGTCAAGAGCCTGAGACCTGCGGGAACCCTTCGAATCATCCCGATGAGGTGGCGCGGGTCGTGGAGGATCAGCGAGGTATACATCGCGGTCAGACCGGTTCCGTAATCGAAGACCTGGGCGAGAAAATCACTCTCTGTGCGTCGGTGCTCGTGATGTACGACCGCGGAGGGCTCAAACGCGATGGTGCCGTTCGCAAAGATGAGACTTGAAAACATGGCCAAGTCCTCGCCGCCCTTCGCGGGGGTACCTGTGCCCAGCACGGGATTGAATCCACCTAGTCGTTGAAGTGTGGACCTGCGAAACGACATATTGCAGCCCACCCCGAAGCTTCCCGGGGCGTAAGGAAAGAGACCGTCGTCAATAGGGGCGCCAAGTTTCATGACCTGCGGACGAAACGACCGACTGAATCCGCCGTAGAACTCCTCGAACCAGAGTTGAGGCGCCGTAGCCAACTCCAGTGGTAGCACCAGACCACTCACTGCCTCCACCGTTTCATCGAGGACATACCGTTCCCCCATTGCTCGAAGCCACTTGGGATCGACCACCACGTCATCGTCCGTGAACGCGACGATGTCCCCCGAGGAATCAGCCACGCCACGGTTGCGAGCCTCTGAGATTCCTGGTCTGCGTTCGGTAACCACGCGAACTTGGGGTATTCCCACGAATTCGGTGATTGGACGGCCATGGTCATCGGGCCGATTGTCGACCACCACGATCTCGAAGTCGGGGTAGTCCTGGTCGAGCAACGTCTGCACCGCTCGAGTGAGTTCATCGGTCCTGCGATTCATCGTGGGAACGACCACCGTCGCCCTCGGCAGACTCTGGTCGGGAATCACAACACTGACGGGACACTCGAAATCATCGTATTGGTCGATGAGTTTGACGACAGAGGTCGGCAACAAGTCATCGGCCTCAGCCGTCTGATCGACTACACCTACAACGCGACCGCCCTTCACCACTTCCACCCACAGACGTTCGCCCGCCATCACTCCAGGGGCAGTGAGCTCAGTCCCATTCTCCACGTCGAACTGGACTATCGTCACGAAGCTTCTAGCGCCGGAGCGGTGAGTACCGCTCTCCCCTTCGTTGATGTCAGCATGGGGGTCTCCGGCCGCAGTCCGCATCGGACTCTGGCGTGGTCTCGCTCTTCCCCAGAACATGCCTGCCACCGCAGATGCACTGCCCATGAACATGAGTCCGAGGCGAACACTGGCTGCCTTCGGATTGCTCTTCATCGCCCGAATCGTTCCGAGGGCTTCAAGCGGCAGCGTCCGGACCAAATGTCGTCGTTCGGCGGCGAGGGCGCTGTCTGATCCGACCAGAGACGATACCGCGGCTTTGGACAGACCCTCGGCCCAACATCTGCGTAAGAAGTACCACCAGGTGAGGCGCGACGCAGTCACGCGATGATGCACTACGGAAGTGCGACTCAACACGAATCGGTCATCGGGAAAGCGGCTCGAATACCTGATGCAGAGGTCGGCTTCTTCACCGCCCAGTTGATTCCGACCAGTGCGGCCAACTCCCGCGGTGAACCCCCCCACCGAATCGAAAACCCGACGCCGTATGGCCATGTTGGCGCCGATCGGATTCCTAATGGTGCCGTTATCTTCTGGAAGTCCCTGGTAACTGCAACCGAGCACCCAGAGGAACGTTTCCGGGAACCAGGTGGGAGCCTCACCGGGCCAAATGGGCACGATCCACCCGCCGACGCCCGCGACCTTTGGATCGGCGAAGGGGCCGGTCAGGTGCACCAACCAGTCGAATTCTCCGTAGGCATCATCATCCAAGAACACAACGACATCGCCAGACGAGGCAGCGATACCAGTGTTCCGCGCTCCCGACAATCCCTGAGCGGCCGCGTTCGGCACGACCTTGACATCCGGAATCTCCCTCGTAGCCTTGATTAAGAGTTCATCGTTGTGATCGACCACAATGATGACCTCCTCAGGCTTCACAGACTGATTGGCGCACGACTGAACCGCCGACACGAGGTCGGTCCATCGTTTCAACGTGAAGGCACAAATGACTACCGTGATGGTCATCGTGAACGCGTCGTCGACTCGGCCGTATTCGGCGCTGGAGCGGAACCTGAAGATGACCCGAGAATCCGTTGTTCGAGTTCGTCCCACTCAGCGGGTCTTGGGAACTGCAGGTCCGTCAAGCGAAGGGCGTGGGCCAAAGCCACAAAAACCGACACTGGACGGTCGAGGTCGGCCAGGAGTGCGCCAACGTATCCACGACCAACTCCAGGCAAATCGGCGGAGACGACAACAACGATTGGCAGTCCAGAATCTACCGCCATGAGAAAGGCCCTCGAGTCGAAGACTGGATCGGCAATGATGAGCGCCGATGATGAAGCCACCATCTCTTGGAGGTCGCCTGAAGCAATGTGATCTTTGGTCAGCGAAACGAATTCCGAGTGATAACAGTCTTCGATCAGACTCAGGACTGGACTATCGGTATACCTCATCACCACGGTCAATCGGTAGTTTTCAATCCATGCTTCTGGTATTGAGTCGAATGCGGCCAACAAAGTCGAGAGCGACTGGGCGTCGTCCCTAGGCAGAAAGGCCATTATTCTTTTCACCGGTGGTCTCGGGACTTTCTTCGTGAGCGAAAGTGCCAGGTGCATTTCAACCGCAGGTCCAAGCGATACGAAACTTGACCCAAGAACCTCGGCGTCCGCTTCGCTTCCCACCAGGACGAGGTCCGCCTCCCGGATCAAATCGATGAGGTTGCCAATCCCGTGGTGGGCCGACTTTGGAACGCTCGCACAAACCACCGTGGTCCACGCTCCGACCTCTTTCGCAGCGGCGATGAATTGACGAACCCAGCGGCTGTCGATGCCTGGCCAGACGAAGGCAACCGCGACCCGCACTTCGGGTGTGATCCACGCATCAAATGATTCACCGCGGAGCCACTGGCTACTCGGTGCGTCATGAATCTCCACCCTGAAATCATCAATCTCGCGAAGTGCGGCGGCGAGGGAGGGAGCGCGAAACAATCCCGAATCAAAATCCGTTCGGCTATCCACCTTGATTCGAACTACCTCATGATTACGCGCGAACGCCTCGACGATTTGCGAGACAACAATCCCTGGAATGGTCATCGCAGAACTGGGTCCGGCAATGACGACCTTGCCCGTCGTCCCATCCTGGAACGCTTGACCCGCAGACGACTGAACCTCAACTTGAGACACGGCGGCTCCTTCTCAGTCGCTCTCGCACGATTACGTGAAGAATTCGAGTTCCGTCGCGGACGACGTGGAGCCGACTCTTCCCGTAAATACGCGACGGTTCAAAGCAAGGGACCTCCGCCGTGCGAAGACCCGCGCGATGCGCTCGTATTCCGATCAACGTCTCCACTTCGAATCCGTCCGAGTCGATTCCGATCTTGTCAACGCAGTCCGATCTGATGCCGACATAACCGTACGTTGCATCGCTGTAGTGAGCCCCGAAGAGCAACCAGATGAGATAGCAGATGCCCTTGTCCCCGATTCGACGGAACCTGGTGATGTCCGTCGAGCCTCCACCGGGTCCGAACCGGGTTCCTTTCACGTAGTCCGCACCGGCCAGAAACGCATCTCGAAACTCCGAGATACGTGCACCGTCCATCGAACCATCAGCGTCGAGCGCAATGATGAAGTCTCCCCTCGCCGCTTTGAAGCCAGTTCGCATCGCCGCCCCTTTTCCCGGCCTGATCTCGCGAATCACCCTCACATCGGGTCGCAACACCTCCGCAATTCTCAAAGTATCGTCTTGTGAACGACCATCGACGATGATGATCTCACTCACCCAAATCGGGATGGTGTTGAGCACGTACGGCAAGTTGCTCGCCTCATTGAGAGTTGGAATCATCACCGAAACTGTGGGTACAGGTGGGGCGGTAGCCATCTCGGGTGATTGACGCGCGCGTACTTGACCTTCCCCTCCGGGGGGAGACGAAATCTCAGTGGTCACGGCTTCGTATCTCCTCACTGCGGTTGTTCCCTAGAGGCTCGCAGGGTCCATACACGATGTCAAGAGAACATACATTTTGAATCCTACGCCGACGACGGGAACAGGTCCTTCTGAATCCGCCTGAACGTCGAGTCGCCGGGTACTCATGCGATCTCCCAACACCGGAGTTAGCGGTTGCGCGCAACGGCCCGAGATGTCGAAAGTCATCGTGGGCCACCGCGCTGGCGGCTCAACGTTGAATCGTACGAAGTCACCCAAGGTGCGCTTCGCCACCTCAGAGCAATGGTTAGTTCATTTTGTACTCAACTACCCAGTCGATCTGCATTGACTGAGGCGCGCTGGGACAGGCCCAACCAGAACTGCACCATGTCTGCTGCTGCAGATCAAGGGTCATCGCCTGATTTGGAATCTCAGCAGCGTTAGTTACAACTCCCCAGATCTTCCCGTCAAGCGTGTAGGTGATCAATACGGGAGTCCAAATCACACCCCACGTGTGCCATTGCGTCATGTCGACGCTTACCCGGCGCTGATCTTGATGATTGCTAGCACCGTAGTGAACCGTGGCGGAAGTGCCCGAGGTCATTCCGCTGGTCTCATTGAAATCGATCTCAGGCGGCCAGACACCCGCCGCAGGCCACAAAAGTTCTACTCCAGTGGGACCGACTCCGGTCACCTTCGACCGCACGAAATATGCGCCGTAAGTCTGCTGCACTCCGCACTGGCAGAGACCGCCTGTCACCCACGAATTGTTGTACGAAGGATCGAGCCATGCGTTCAACGAGAGCAGACCATTTTCCACGACGACATGCGCCTGGCCCCACTGCCCGCCAGGGTCACCGCCCGGGCTTCCGGTATACACATCCCATCCAGCGGGAAGTGACGTGCCGGTGAAGTCACTGAAATAGCTCTGGGAAAAACCGGGTAGCTCATTCGCCGTCGGCGGAGCCAAGCCTGATGGTTCAGCGTTCGAGGGTACGCCGAGCGGGATCGCAGTGTTCGGTGCAGTGGTCGTCGTGGTCGCTGGCACAGTGGTCGTTGCGGCCGGGCTGGTTGGACCCGAAATCGCTGGAATTGTTCGTGCGATGGTCCTCGGAGCAGTGGGGACGACTGGTGTGTAGATCGTAGTGGCGGAGACATTTGACGCCACTGAGTTTGTGGTGGTGGTGTCAGGTGAAACCGAAGGCGTCCTGGTCGGCGTGTTTCGCTTCTTGCCGAGGTGTCGCGACGATGCGAGATTGGAGGGAGCTACTGACTCGAACGTTGCCGCCGACCGAGTCATCATCTTCGCCGGCGTATTTGCGTTCGCCGATCCGGAGTTCCGCAAACCCACCACAAACACAGCCGCTGCTGCCATTGTCACGAAGAGGACGACTTTCGCAGTTCGCAACTTCGAATGGGACTTCTCAGCTCGACTACCTTCCAACTTCTTCATCAATCCAAGTTCCCAAACCTGGATAAATTGTCAACCTCCGCCCAATCAACTGCTACCCAATTCCGTTGATCGACTGGCTGATCTCGACGCCGGCAGATATTCGAAGTTGTTTACTGGGCATCTTGGGTGAGTCGGCCCAAGAACAACGCCTGGACTATCGTCCCGTTGCGCTGCCGGACAGGGCGCATTGAAGTCAGTGATGTCGGCGACGATGACGTGCTGGCCGCGAGTCCGTGTTTAAGTTGGCGACTGGCTAATCACAGTCCCCGCATCAACGCATCGGCGACAATCACCGATTTTGAGAAATCGATGTCCTCTGACAATGAATGCTCGCGTTAGTTAATCGAATATGCAGCCCACGCATCGGAAACAATTGTCTCCAGGATCGACTTCGTAGGCTTCCAGTCAAGAACCTCGCGTGCGCGATTGCCATCGGCCACCGCCGCCGCTGGATCACCCGATCGACGTGCAACGAATCGGACGTCAAGTTCCCGGCCCGTCACTCGTTTGACCGTTTCCACAACTTCACGGTTGGATGATCCAATCCCGGTGCCCAGATTGAGAGTTAGGTTCGAGTGATCGCCGAGAGCGTCAATCGCTAGGGCGTGAGCCTGCGCAAGATCACTTACGTGAACATAGTCGCGAATACACGTTCCGTCGAGTGTCGGATAGTCGTCACCAAAGATATCCAGATGACCTCTCCTCCCACTCGCCACCTCGAGCGCGATCGGGATCAGATGAATCTCGGGATTGTGTTGCTCGGGATGAAGTGTGGTGCCACCTGCGGCGTTAAAGTATCGCAACGATGCGCAATTAATACGCCCCCTGGCGGAGAGCCATCGCAACCCATCTTCGACCATCAATTTCGACTGACCATACGGGCTTTGGGGCCCTAGCGGTCTATCCTCATCAATCGGCATTTCCACCTGATCGCCGTACACGGCACACGAAGAGGAGAAGACGAAGCGGGGCACGCCGGTTCGCACCAATACTTCCAGCAGTCGAAAAGTCGACGCGACATTGTTCGCGAAGAAGACTTCCGGGTACTTCATGGACTCGCCCGGCTCGATTCGAGCTGCGAAATGTACGCACGCATCAAACGGCTCAAGTGAGTCGATCAGGTCGACGTCGCCGCAGTCGCCCTCAACGAAGGTCGCCCCTGCGGGAACATTCTGCACTCGACCAGAACTGAGGTCATCGAGAGCGACCACCTCGTGCCCATGAGCAACCAAGAGTTCCGCCGTATTCGAACCTATGAATCCGGCCGCACCGGTGACAAGAATCCTCAACTTGCTCCCCCTCTCCAATCGGATAGAACTGCGCGACATACGTGATCTTGCGGTCGAATTCGGGCGGCAGCGGTGGGCTGAACTGGCAGCACAGTGATAGTACCGCCGCACCACGACGGTTGCCATTGATACGTCTGACGCTGGACCGCATCGCGTCCCGCCGCCACAGTGGCGACCACTGATGAGTGTCGAGGGCGCTCGCGCGAACCTATGCTCGGGAAAGAGGACCAACCGTCCGGAGGCAAGTCAATGACCCCAACCAATGCATACGAGGAGTGGCGTCGAGCCTTTGCGACGTCCCCTCAACGCAGTGGCGATTTCACCACCATGTCGGGAATTGAAGTCGAGCCAGTCTACGGACCGCCCGACGCCGAGTTTCCTGGCCAGTTTCCCTATACGCGTGGTGTTCACGCCGCAATGTACCGGTCCAGAATCTGGACGATGCGCATGTTCGCGGGATTTGGAACCGCAGTCGACACCAATGGGAGATTCAAGGACATCATCGCTTCCGGGGGCACCGGCCTGTCAACGGCCTTTGACATGCCGACTCTGTTGGGTCTTGACTCAGACGATCCAATGGCCCTGGGAGAGGTCGGACGCTGTGGCGTGGCGATCGATTCCCTTGCCGATATGCGTGACCTCTTCGCCGATATCGATCTCGGCTCAATCACGACGTCAATGACCATCAACTCCCCCGCGGCAGTGATGTTGGCACTCTTTGTGGCCCAAGCCGAGGAGGCCGGAGTAGACCGGGCTCGACTCGGCGGCACGCTGCAGAACGACATCCTGAAGGAGTATCAGGCTCAGAAGGAGTTCGTCTTTCCGCCACGTCAATCGATGCGCCTGGTCCGTGACACCATTGCCTTCACCGCCGCAGAGATGCCCAAGTGGAATTCGGTGTCGGTGTCCGGTTATCACATCCGAGAAGCTGGTTCAACCGCCGCCGAAGAATTGGCATTCACGTTGGCCAACGGCTTCGCCTACGTCGAACTCGCCCGTGAGGCTGGCCTCAGCGTCGACCACGTCGCTCCTCGGCTGTCCTTCTTCTTCAACGCCCATATCGACTTCTTCGAAGAGATCGCCAAGTACCGGGCGGCTCGACGGATTTGGGCCAAGTGGATGCGCGGCCACTACTTGGCGACCGAAGAGCGATCGTGGCAGCTCCGCTTCCACACGCAGACCGCTGGAGTCTCCCTCACGGCCCAACAACCGGAGATTAACATCGCCCGGACAGCGATTGAGGCTCTCGCCGGTGTCCTCGGAGGGACGCAGTCCTTACACACGAATTCCATGGATGAGGCACTAGCCCTGCCGTCGGAGAAGGCGGCACGCATCGCGCTGCGTACCCAGCAGATCATCGCGCACGAGACCAACGTGGTAAATGTGGCCGACCCCCTCGGAGGGTCATGGTTCGTCGAAGAGTTGACCGATGAGATGGAGCGTCAGGCCGAGGTCATATTTTCTCAAATCATGGAATTCGGCAACGGCTCCATGCTCGAAGGCTGCATCAAGGGCATCGAGGAGAATTGGTTTCAAGGTCGAATCGCCGAGTCGGCCTATCAACTCGAACGCTCATTCAATGAAGGTCGTCGCATCGTGGTGGGAGTGAACAACTTCCTCGAGGGCAATGACGACGCCGATCTCGAGACCCTCCGCATTACCAATGAGGACGAGAAGCGGCAGATCGAGCGGCTACAGAGCGTGCGCGAGGGCCGTGACCAAAGCGCCGTGGCGACTGCCCTCGCACGACTGGCGCGCGAGGCCGCTGACCCTGCCGTCAATCTGATGCCAGCGCTCATTGACGCTGCCCGTGCCTACGTCACCGTTGGAGAGATGATGTCAACTATGGAGGGCGTCTTCGGGCGATACGTCGAGGTGCCCACGCTATGACCACTCGAGTGCTCGTGGCGAAGGTCGGCCTCGACGGTCACGACCGAGGTATCAAGGTCGTCGCACGCCTTCTTCGCGACGCCGGCATGGAAGTCGTCTACACCGGTCTCTTCCAGACCCCTGCGACGGTGGCCAGCGCCGCGATCCAGGAGGATGTCGACCTCGTGGGCCTTTCCATGCTCTCTGGTGCCCACCTCACCCTCGCTCCTCTGGTCGTCGAAGCCCTGCGCGCCCAGGGATCGGACATACCGGTCGTCGTGGGCGGCATCGTTCCCGCCAATGACCTCTCAGATCTGGAAAAGGCTGGAGTGGCTGCAGTGTTCGGTCCCGGGGCTACCGCCGAAGAGATGGTGGCGACCATCAATCAAATCGTCAGCGAGCGACTACCGTAGCCCAGGTGACAATTCGAGAAGCTCGGTCCGACGACGTGGCGGCCATCCTTTCACTGGTGCGCGAACTGGCCGATTACGAGCGGGCCTCGCACGAAGTCATCGCTCGTGACGTAGATTTCACACGCGCGCTCTTCGGCCCCGACGCCCATGTTCACGGCCTCGTCGTGGAAATAGACGGTGAGATCGAGGCGATGGCGCTCTGGTTCCCCAATTTCTCCACTTGGCTGGGCACGTCGGGCCTCTACCTCGAGGACCTCTTTGTCCGTGAGACGTCGCGGGGGCGCGGCTACGGGACGGCACTCATGCGCGAACTGGCGAAGATTTGCGTGATGCGTGGCTACTCACGTTTCGAATGGTCGGTGCTCGATTGGAATACCCCGGCAGTCGACTTCTATCGCTCGCTCGGGGCGGAGGCCCAGGAAGAGTGGACCAAGTTCCGCCTCTCGGGACAACAGCTCGTCACCTACGCCGCCGGTTGATGGCCGGTCCGGTGGACGAGATGATCTCGCCCTTCGGCTATCAAATGCTGGACTACAGGCAGTCCGCCAGCTGGAAGAGGAACTGTTGGAGGGTTCGGATGTAGTCGAGGACTTCGGGCTCACTGGCCGCCAGCTGCTCATCGCTGAGCAGGCCCTTCGCTTGTGCGGTCGAGCGAAGGGCGATCTGCAGTGTCGTCAACCAGATCCACGCCTCGTTCTGGGTCAGAAAATCCTCATCAATCGTCAGCGCCGCCAACTCGGCATTCGTGGCCGTCTCGTTTTGACGCGTCAGCATCGAAATCGGATTATCGGAGTCGAGACTGGGATCGATGGGCGAGGTCAACGAGACGTGCCACTCGTGCGTCGGATCATGCTCGGCGGCGA